>WNFC01002933.1_pt1 | contig 20103 bp, 9 predicted proteins | sample 5400541 | NCBI WGS metagenome assembly WNFC01 (sample SAMN13153342, study PRJNA577476) | soil metagenome | isolation source: 120 cm saprolite under Douglas fir tree site 2 hole 2 replicate 1 | place: USA:California | collected 2015-04-18
GGAATGAAACGGCGGACGCGTCCCTTCAGGAGGTCGAGTTCCGCGACCGTGGAAGCATTCCAGAGAGAGACGAAGCCTCGCCGGCCATCGCTTGTCATAACTGACGTATAGGGAAGGGACGCCGGGATGTGCTTGAACTTGGAGAGATCGAAGCGGCGGATTATTTTCCCGTCGCTGGTATTCAAGAGCAGGGCTTCATCGGAATTGTTGCACGCGACCAGCAGCCGCTCTTCGCCTCCGCTCATACCAATGGCGAGGCCTGCAGGATAGGTAACGTCCCGGAATTCCGGGCGGCGAATTTTCCCACCGGGGATTTTGTCGCGCGGAGGCAAAGGCAGGAACCTCTCCGGAATAATGCGCCCATTCTCGAAGGTATAGACCGCGATACCGTTGCCTGTGCTCCCCTTTTGCTTTCCCAGCGGATCGGTGAGAGAAGCCATGGAAGCAAAGAGGTGTTTGCCGTCGAGCCCGAAGGACAGGCCGAGGAAATACGTCTGACGCGCTTTACTCCCGAGGCGATCGTCCGGATAGTCTGCGAGTTCGTCCGTTTCCAGATTCAGGACGGAGAGAGACTGTTTCTCACCCGAGGTGTACGAGCCGAACCCGCTGTGGAGCAGCACGGCAAAGCGGCCATCGGGTGAGAGTGCGACAGCGGTGGGAAGATTATTGATTGGGCGGGGATTCCCTGGAACGTCCGTGAGGAGCTTGCCGTTCGGGAGTTGCGTGCTGTGCGGCGCATCCTGTGCAACAAGAGAGGACGCCAAGAACAACAGGACCACGAAAAGGAAATGGGGCAAATGGCGAGAGTTATTGTACATGGGAGAGAGTATATGGCTTTTCGGTGACAGAACTGTAAACGAAGGACTAGTCTCCTCGATAAGGAACGAAAGTGGGCTCAGTTGTTGCAGGCAGACCAAGCACACGGCCATACTGCGCCACCAGAGGTGCCAGTTCCTCCGTCCGACGCGCTCCGGCCACCACGTTGTCACCTGCGGCCACTGCCGCCTCGGCGATGTCTCGTCCCAATCCGTTCCCACTTCCCGTAATCAACCAGACCTTCGCCATTGCAATATCCTCCATTCTCCTTCTTGGATGGACCTAGACCCGGCCGGCCTTCCGGGCGAGTGCCAGTGTGATTACTCACTCATTTATACCATGCACGGGACTCATCACTTGGTTATGCCGGCCTGTAGTTGCGCGAGCACCTTGCGCTGCTTAGGATTCGCAATGCCCCAATTCACATAGCGATCCCAAACATGTCGCAGCCTGGTACGAACATTCTTCTTCCGAGGGAAATCCGACATCATGGCGTCTGCGAGTTCCAGCTTAATCTCCCGGTAAAGCGAGTTGATCAAATCGTCCTTAGTCTCGAAATACGTAAAGAGAGTTCCCTCCGCAACGCCGGCCCGCTTGGATATTTCGGACGTCGGGGCAGCCGCGAGACCGCGTTCCGCAAAGAGGCGCGTTGCGGCGTCTAGGATTGCATTTCTCTTGTCTTCGCTCTTAGGGCGCGCCACGTAAATCCCCCATGGATGAGTCTCCACTCAACTATACACTATTGGGCAACCGAGCCTGCCCAGACCTGGAGTGACGAAACGGATTTCTAAGGACGGCTATATGACCGGCCGAGGTGGTCCATCTAATTTTGGAGACCAAGGCGATGCAAGAGAGGCTGGAAACGAGGAGTGGAGCGCAAAGGGTCCAATTGTGGATCAACCTTGGAAAAGACTATGGCATTGGAACGATCCGTGTAGGCCTTCTCGAGCCAATCGACCGCTTTATCATTCTCAGCCAGTCCCACATATACGATTTCTACGTAAAATGGGGAAACATACTGTTTCCTTGATTGCTCCATCAATTTAGCCAAAACTTTCTCAGCCTCGGACCGGTTGCCAGAAGCGCCATAGGCATGCCCTAGAGCTCCGAGCATCTGCGGACTGTCGTGCGAGATCCTTTCGAGTGTGTTTTGCAGTTGCTCGATGGCCTGGTCGTACTTGCGCGCCATGTAAAGCCGCCAGCCCAGACTGAAATTCATGCTGATGGACAATGGGTCAAGCTCGCGTGCCCGCGTCATCTCTGCAAGACTCTCATTCGTCCGGCCCATGGCCATGAGATAAAGAGAGTAGCGCTGATAAGCCGTGGCGTAGCTTGGGTTGAGTTCGATGGATCGTTGGAAGCCACTCGCCGCGCCAGCCCAATCCCAATCGTAATTGAAGCGCACTGTAGCCAGGGACGTTTGCGCTTCGGCAAGTGTGTCGTCCAGTTGCAACGCCTTCACGGCCGCGTCCTTGGCCTTAGGCGCTACATCCTGAGAAGGCACCGTACCGACAATCGCGGAGCCGATAATGCTGTAACAATCGGCGAGACCAGCGTAGGCAAGCGCATAATTTGGATCTTTTTCGATTGCGAGCTGAAAATACTCGATAGCCTTGGTTAATCCTTCCTGCGATCTCTTGTTCCAGTAATATCTGCCTTTCAGATAGTCCTCATAACTCTCACCGCTGACAGGGCGAGAGCTGGCCAGGCGGTGCTTCTCCTCAGGAGTCAGATTCACTCTGATTTCGTTGACGATGGCGCTTGCCACCCGGCTCTGGAGTCCAAGAACATCTCCCAACCGGCTTTCATAGGTTTCGGCCCAGAGGTGGCGGTCAGTGGCCGTTTGCACCAACTCCGCCGTGATTCGGACCTGATTGCCAGATCGCAGGACAGTGCCTTCGACGACGGCGTCCACATTCAAGTCGCGGGCAATCTGGGAAAGACTCTTGTGCGTGTCTTTGTATTCCATGGAGGAGGTGCGCGAGATCACCCGCAACGAACGAATCTTCGCGAGATGCGCGATCAGTTCATCGGTCATGCCGTCGGTAAAGTATTGCTGGTCTTTATCCCCAGAAAGGTTTTCAAACGGCAGAACAACCATCGATTTGATCTGGTTAGCGTGGGCGTTGGCCGCGGCGCCCCTCTGCCTGTTGCGAAACGCGAATCCAAAAACCGCGAGAACAACCAATCCAAGCAGAGTTCCAAGCACAAATATCGGACGGAGACCCATCTGTTTCTCTCTGAGCCACTGATTCTGCTGTTGCGAATGGACTGGAAAAGCGGCATCGGACCCCCGGACCCCGCGTTTAGACTCCGGTGCGGCGGCAGGGGCGCTGCGGTCATGCTTTTCGGGTTCGGTAGCGGTAACTTCTTCGACCGGGGCAATAAACCGATACCCATGGCGTGGGAGGGTCTCAATAAAGCGCGGGTTGTCCGACGAATCGCTCAGAGTCTCGCGCAGCCTCATGATCGCGGTATTCAGGCTGTGATCAAAATCAACGAAGGTGTCACTGGGCCAGAGGCGGCGCTGCAATTCATCGCGCGTGACCATCTCCCCGCGGTGCTCCAAGAGGATGGCGAGGATCTGAGAGGGCTGTTCCTGGAGCTTAATTCGAATGCCATGTTTGCGTAGCTCTCTGGAGAGCAGGTCGAACTCATAGGCGCCGAAGCACAGAGAATTCGCCGGGAGCGTTGAGTTTTTCATGGCGTCGTGTGGGGAGACGAGAGCGAGTATAACCCCAGGGCTACTGGAGGCAAAGCGGCGAGTACGTTACCAGCCCCTTTAAGTAGTTTGTTTTGTGCACGGCAGCTTGTGACAAATAAATGCTTTCGCTGTGACGCAATAAGACTTGAAATGCTTGGGGCCGGGGGGCCAGAGTACGGCTCACACTCGGAGCGTCCGCGCAAGCGGACAAATCAGGGGCCCGAACAGACTGTCTAGTGTGCCTGCCACGCGGTGAATTTCTTCGTGTTCGAATCCTGCGCCTGGCAATTTAGGGGGATGAGATGAGCATTGCTGGAAGACAGAAGGGTCTGGGGCTGAGATTCGTCGTGATCGCGTTTGCGCTGCTAGTTGAGATGGGAGGGTTTGCTGCCGCGGCACATGCCCAGGCCGTGGGAGCGGCACTGTCTGGCCTGATTACCGACGAAAAAGGCGGCGCTGTGCCGGGCGCCACGGTGAGCATCAAAAACGTCGGAACCGGGGTCGTGCGAGAAGTCGGCACGAACGGAGACGGTTTCTACTCTGCACCCAACTTGCTCCCGGGAACGTATGAAGTGCGGGTAACAGCGCAAGGATTTCAGACCTTCGTGCAAAAAGAGATTGCGCTTACCGTGGGAGCGCAACAGGCTTTGAATTTGAGTTTGAAAGTGGGGCAGCTCACTCAGACTGTCGTGGTGAGTGCGGCACCGCCGGATGTGCAGACAACCTCCTCCACCATCAGCGCGACAGTCGACTCGAACACCGTGCGAGAACTGCCGCTAAACGGCCGTGACTGGACTTCCTTGGCGACCCTCGAGCCTGGAGTCTCCAAAATCCCCAATCAGGTTGGAACAGGGTTTAGCGCGAACAAAGGCAACCGCGGTTTCGGAGACCAATTGAGCGACAGCGGCCATCGCGCCAATGAGAATACCTATCGCGTGAATGGCATCAGCATAAATGACTATTCCAACGGCGCACCGGGGGGCGCCTCCGGCCTGAATCTGGGCGTCGATGGCATCCAGGAATTTTCCGTACTGACCAGCAACTACACCGCGGAGTATGGACGTACTTCCGGCGCAGTCGTTAATGCCATCACCAAGAGTGGGGTTAACGATTTTCACGGAACGGCCTTCATCTTCGATCGCGATAAGATATTTGATGCTAAAAATTTCTTCGATCCGGCGGGCCCCATTCCATCGTTCCGGCGTGTTCAGTTTGGAGCATCCGGGGGAACCGCGCTCGTCAAGGACAAGACCTTCGTGTACGGAACGTACGAAGGAGTCCGTCAGAATAGGCCCGGCTCGCAAATTATTCGCGTGCCCTCGCAGGAAGCCCGGAATGGCATGCTCTGCGTCACCTCCGGAAGTAACTCGTGCGCCTCTCTGGCAGCTGTTACCGTGGACCCCAAGGTTGCGCCTTATCTGCCTCTTTGGCCCTGCCCGGTTTCCTGCCAGAATGCAACCAACACGGACTCGGTGACTACAAATGTTGCTTTGCCGTCCATCTCCAATGAAAACTATTTCACCGGCAGAGTCGACCAGAAAATTTCGGCAAAGGACAACCTCGCGGCAAGCTACTTCTGGGATTCCGGCCCGCAGTCCCAGCCCGACCCGCTGAAAAACGCCATCCACCAAGTGTTCTCCCGGCGACAGGCGGCCAGTGCGGAGGAGACCCATATTTTCAGTCCCGCTTTAGTCAACACGTTTCGCGCGGGCGTGAGTCGTGTGCGAGGCGATATCAACAGCCCTGTTTCGGGCGATAAGGTTGCGACCGACACGACTCTGGCTGTCGCGCCCGGCGCGGCAGGGCCGCCGCAAATCGGAGTGCCAGGCGTCGTCACAACGGCAATCGGCTTGGGAGGCCTGAACAGGTTTCTGCATCGCTGGACTTCGGCGCAAGCAAATGACGACGCTTTTCTGACGCGCGGCACGCATTCGATCAAAGTTGGATTTGCGTTTGAACGCATGCTCTACAACGTCACCGAAAAGTTGAGCCCCAACGGGAGATTGAACAATTACGGCCAACCGAAGAGCGGTCCCTGTTCGGCATTCACTTCCGGCGGACTTTGCCTGCTCTTGACCAATGCTCCCCACAAGCTCAATGCACTGGCTCCCGGAGGGTCCAACGAAGTTGCCATTCGCGAGAGCCTGTTCGCCGGGTACGTTCAGGACGACTGGCGGTGGCGCCCCAATCTCACGGTAAACATGGGCGTGCGCTACGAATTCACGACTCTTCCGAAGGACGCCAACAACAGAATTCAGGAAATCACCACCATCGCGAATTGCGCCACACCGGGCGTTGCGCCTGGCCCCACCAGCCCCTGTGGTCCAGTTCACGTCAACAGCTTCATCGCCAACAACCCGACGACAAAGAATTTTGAACCGCGCATCGGTTTTTCGTGGGATCCCTTCAAGAATGGCAAAACTGCCGTACGCGGCGGGTTTGCCATTTTCGATGTGCTGCCGCTTCCCTATGAGTTTGGCCTCAACACCGCAGCGACCTTTCCATTCCAAGTTGTCGGCTTTGACTCCGTTGCAACGCTGGGCAACGGCATCGATCCCAACATTAGCTTCAATCCCAACGTGGTCAGGAACCGGTTTGTGCAACAGAATCCCAAGCGCGCCGATGTGCTGAATTGGAACTTTAACATTCAGCGGGAGGTCGCTCCAAGCTGGACATTGCTTGTCGGCTACGTGGGCTCCCGCTCGGTACACTTGTCGGTCGCCGCAGACGACATCAACCTTGTCCCGCCGGTAGTCACCTCTGCCGGGATTCTAATCCCTGCCAATACGTATCAGCTCGATCCCAATTGGGGAGGCGGGAACGGAGGCGTGACTCCTGGAGGCCCCGGGGGTCCGGGGATTCGCCCCGTCATATTTGACGGCGAATCGACTTATCACGGGTTTCAGGCGCAAATCAAAAAAGCCATGACGCATGGCTTGCAAGGCCAGGTGTCATATACCTATGGGAAGTGCAAGGACACAAGTTCTGCCCCAGTGACGGGAGATACTTATGTCAATTCCATTGCTGTACCGCTTCTGCTGAGCCACGCCTATCGCGTCGGCCCTTGCGACTTCGATATCCGGCAGACTTTGGTAGGCACTTTCATCTGGGATGTTCCGGGTCCCAAGTCCGGCACGATGAGGTACTTGGCGGGAGGATGGGAACTCGGCACCATCGTCACTGCTACGAGCGGTTCGCCTTTTACCGTCACCTTTGGCGGAGGCGGTGATCCCCTCAACACGGGCTTCAACGGCGATTTCTCCATGGATTTTGCGGATCTAGTACCCGGCTGCAACGCGACTCCGGGTGTTACCACAAATTCGCTGGGGCAGCTCCTGGCCTTCAACCCCAAATGTTTCATAGCGGCAACTGCAGTCGCTGGAGGCGTTCTCGTAGGCCATTCGGGCCGCAACCGCTTTTATGGGCCGGGGCTTACGACCGTGGACTTCTCCACTTTTAAGAATTTCCGCTTCACGGAGCGGATTAAGCTGCAATTCCGCGCGGAATTTTTCAACGTCCTTAATCACCCTAACTTCGCTGCCCCCAATTTCCTGAACGATTCGAACAACTCGTTCGAGGCCGCAAACGCGGGGGTCATCGGTCACTCATCCACCGATCCTCGCCAGATTCAACTGGCGTTGAAGCTGCTCTGGTAAACGAACGGACATGCCGCAGGCGGAGGGAAGCCGGCCAGCCAGCGCTCCTCCGTCACAAAGGTCCTCGACCGAATTATGCCGTTGATTCATCGCTGAAGGTCTTGAGTCGCGCGTTCTTACGTGGCTGTCTCGCCGGGTGATACGAAGGCCGCGGCAAAGGTTTTGGTTTATCGAGTGCTGTCGCAGCGTAGCAGCCGAGGCGCACGTGGCAGTATGAAGGTTCCTCTGTTCGCGGGTCAGTCGTCGAGACTGTGGATGTTCCAATGGCAAGGGAGGTCGCAATGATCAATCATGGGGCAAGAGAACGGTGGGAGTCGGGGCTGCAAACGTTTGTCGTGACGCTGCTCTTCTTCTTTGTCCCAATCGCCCCAGTTGCGGCTCAGGAGGCCGGCGGAACCATCGTCGGCACTGTGGCGGATCCGACTGGGGCAGCGGTGGCAAGCGCCAGCGTGACCATCAAGAATGTCGCCACGGGTGTCGAGCGCAATTCGACAACGAATGACGATGGCGTGTACGCCGCGCCCAATTTGATTCCAGGCACTTACGAAGTCACCGTCACTGCGACGGGATTTGCGACCTCCGCGGTGGAAGGTGTCGGTTTGCTGGCGGGAGAACGGCGGGAAGTCAACATCGCCATGAGGCTCGGGCAGGTCTCCGATAAAGTCAGCGTAGTCAGCTCGGAAATCTCCGACGTTGAATTGGCTTCTTCTGAAGTGCGCGGGGTGGTCGATTCTCACACCGTTAACGAGTTGCCTCTCAACGGTCGCGATTGGACCTCGTTGACCCTCCTGGAGCCCGGCGTGGCGCAGGTGCGGACACAAAAAGCCTTGGGCGTGAGTAACGACCGGCCAAACCGCGGGCTGGGCACGGACGTGACGATCGGCGGGAACCGCCCTCAGGGAAACAACTATCAGCTCGACGGAGTCAGCATCAATGACTACAGTTCCGGCGCGCCGGGAAGTGTTACAGGCGGAGTACTTGGGGTGGATGCGGTGCAGGAGTTTTCGGTGGTGACGAGCAACGCGCCGGCCAACTATGGAAAAACTTCGGGAGGCGTAATCAATGCGGCGTCCCGCTCCGGTACGAATCGGTTTCATGGATCGGCCTACGAATTCATCCGCAACAGCAAGCTCGACACACGCAATTTCTTTGACACGGCGAAAGACGCATCAGGAAATCTGATCGTCCCGCCGTTCAAGCGCAACCAGTTCGGCGCAAGCGGCGGTGGACCGATCATCAAAGATCGCACCTTCTTTTTTGCCGATTACGAAGGCTTGCGCCAGAGTCTCAGCCAGACCAATACCATCACGGTGCCTTCGCAGAACGCTCACAACGGGATTCTCGTCAGCGGCAACGTCACCGTGAACCCGAAGGTCGTGCCGTACCTTAACCTGTTTCCTCTCCCGAGTTCCCCGACAACCGGAGATACCGGCACTTTCGGATTTGTCGCCAAGCAGGTCACCAATGAGGATTTTGCCACCGGGCGGATAGATCACAGGATATCGGCGTCCGACAATCTTTTTGGAACCTACGTCTTTGATCGGGGACAGCAACAGAATCCGGACGTCTACAATTTTAAGCTGATTGGTAATCATTCAAGCCGACAGACCTTTGCGTTGGAGGAATCCCACATTTTCGCGCCGACACTCGTAAACACCGCGCGCTTCGGGTTTAATCGAGACGTGGTGATCGCCTTCACTACCCTGTCTGCGATTAACCCCGCCGCCGCGGACACAACTCTCGGATTCAATCCGGGCCTGCCAGTCGGAATCATCACCGTGGGTTCAGGCGTTCAGCAATTCTCCGGAGGGTTGGGTGCTATATCGGCGTATCGCTTCCACTTCAATTCATTTCAGGCCTTTGAGGATCTCTTCTGGACGCGAAACAAGCACTCTTTGAAATTTGGTTTTTATGCCGAGCGCATCCAAGCCAATCAATTCACTCAGGGCGCCAGTCCCAACGGCTTTTATCAATTTGGGTCCCTGTCGAGCTTCCTGCAGAACATGCCCACTACGTTTCAAACGTTGCTCGGCACGTCACACACACCACGGGATCTTCGACAGAGTGTGTTTGGCGGGTACATCCAGGATGATTACAAGATCAAGCCGCGGCTGACCCTAAATCTTGGCCTTCGCTACGAGATGGCCACCGTGCCGACGGAGACGGCCAATCAGCTCTCTACGCTTGTCAATTTTACAGATACGACACCGCATCTCGGTTCACCGTACTATTCGACTCCTACATTGAGAAACTTTGCGCCTCGCGTGGGATTTGCTTGGGATCCTTTCGGGCGCGGGAAAACATCTGTTCGTGGTGCATTCGGCATTTATGATGTCCTGCCGTTGCCCTACCAATTCCAGCTCCTGACGTTGCTTTCCGCCCCTTTTACAGAGGGGGCCAGCACCCCCGTTGTTGCTGGTGACTTTCCTTCCGGGGGCTTCGCAAAAGCGAGCAACCCTACCAACCTCCGCAACGCATATGTCGAACAGAACCCGCACCGCAGTTACGTCGAGCAGTGGACCTTAAACGTTCAGCGTGAAGTAATTCCCAATCTCACGGTTACGGCGGGTTACGTCGGTTCACACGGCGTTCATCTGCCCTTCCATGCAGACGAAATCAACGACATCCAGCCCACTCTTACGTCCGCCGGCTACCTTTGGCCGGGTCCGGGCGTCGCCGGCACTCGACTCTTCCCTAACCTCGGCGGCCAAGTCAGCACGGTTCAGTGGTCCACGTCTTCTACCTATCACGGCCTGAATCTTTCGGCGATCAAGCGCCTCAGTCACGGCGTTCAATTTCAGGGCTCCTATACATTCTCGAGGAGCATTGATACGGGATCGTCAGGAATCGCGGGCGACACTTTCGGGAATTCGGTCTCCAGCCTCCCGCTGTTCAATCCCCAAGTACGCAGAGGTCTTTCGGACTTCGATGTGCGGCATGTTGCCGCTATCAATGCGATTTGGTTGGTTCCAAATCCTGCGAACTGGAGCGAGGTCCCGAAGTGGTTCGCTTCCGGTTGGCAGATCGGCGGTATATATACCATTACCAGCGGGCTACCCTTCACTCCGACGATCGGCGGCGACCCGCTTGGCCTGAAGGGCGCAGACCTCTATGCGTTCCCAAACCGTATCCCCGGATGCGATCCCGTGAATTCCAATTTCAAAAGTAACGGGCTGCACTATCTCAATCTGAATTGCTTCACTTTGCCTAACGCCCCCGCCTCGTTTGCGGCGGCGAACTGTCCAGCAAATAATCCTGTTGCGAAAACAGGTTTCTACCTTGCTGCCCCCGCTCTTTTTCTGCCCTCTGGCAACACCTTCTGCTCCAATCTATTGGGCAACTCCGGCCGCAACACGGTGAGCGGTCCCGGCCTGCAGGAGTTTGATTTTTCCCTGTTCAAAAACAACCCAGTTCATCGCATCTCGGAAACGTTCAATGTGCAGTTTCGCTGGGAGCTCTTCAACATCTTCAATCACGCAAACTTCAATCCGCCCGCGCCTGGCGCGCGCCAGGTTTTTGCGACATCGGGGGCTTTGAACAACGCCGGACTGTTGACGAGTCCTACGATCACAACTTCACGACAGATGCAGTTCGCCTTGAAGTTCATTTGGTAGGTGGTGCAACGGAATTCCAACGCCGCGTACATTCAAATAAAGGAGAGTGAAATGCGAGGCTTGAAAACAATGAATGGGGTATTGCCGCTGCTCCTGGTTTTGGGAAGCGCGCTTTTCGTCTCAGCGCAGGAAGGCAAGAAGATCTATGCGCAGAAACTTGTGGATGAGACCCTTGCTAACCACAAAGAAGTCGTGATCATGGCCATGCACGTCACGCCGCCGGGCAAGACCGATAACGTCATCATTGCCTCAAACATCGGTCGGATCGGTAAGAAGGCTGACGAGGACGACATGCGCGTGATCGAAACGGGCAAGCCCAACCTGGAAGTCAACAAGAAGGGCGATCACTTCGAAGTAGAACTGGTGCTCCAAGATCAATCCGGCAAGACCATTGGCGCAGTCGGGATAGTCTTCATGTACGAAAAAGGAAAAGAAGCGGAGTTCCAGAAGAAGGCCGAACAGGTCCGCGACGAGATGAAGCAGAAGACTCCGACCCTCGCGAAGCTGTTTGAAACGGCCGATTAAGCAACGGAAGCCTGGTGGCTCCTCGCGATCTTGTTTTGTCTTGCTCCCGCGCTCGCGTCGCTTTGGAAGGTCGATCTGTCTGTACTGTCGCCGGCCATTCGAAGCCACCGGCAGAAGCGCGCGTTTTCTGAAAATAATGAGGCCTGATGACCCCGCCTTCCAGTCGGAAATCGAAGTTCTGGTCTGTGATTCGCGTCTCCAGCGGAAACTTTCTGGAGATGTACGACTTCATGGTGTTTGGGTATTACGCCTCTGCGATAGGCAGGGCGTTCTTCCCAAGCGGCAATGCCTATTTGTCATTGATGTTGTCGCTGATGACCTTCGGAGCGGGTTTTCTGATGCGACCCCTCGGAGCCATTGTGCTCGGGGCCTACACCGATAAACACGGACGGCGCGCCGGACTCCTTCTGACGTTGAGCCTGATGTCCGTCGGGATTTTTTCCATCGCCTGCATGCCCGGCTACGCAACAATCGGCCTTTTGGCCCCGTTGCTGGTGCTGATCGGCCGTCTACTTCAGGGATTCTCCGCGGGCATGGAATTGGGCGGCGTGTCGGTTTATTTGTCGGAAATCGCAACGCCCGGCCACAAGGGTTTCTATGTCAGTTGGCAATCGGGGAGTCAACAGGTGGCCGTCATGTTCGCGGCATTGGTTGGCGTTGTGCTGAGTTCCTTCTTCCCGCCGGAAAAGATGGCACTTTGGGGGTGGCGTGTGCCTCTGCTCCTGGGCTGCGCGATCATTCCGTTCCTCTTCAGGCTCAGGCGGTCTCTCCAAGAGACGGACGAGTTCGTCGCCCGCAAACACAGGCCGAGCACGTCTGAGATTCTGCGCTCGCTCATGGCGAACTGGAGGATCGTGGTCATCGGCATCCTGATGGTCACGATGACCACAGTTTCGTTCTACATGATCACCGCTTATACGCCGACGTTCGGCAACTCCGTTCTACGTCTCGCAAGCATCGAGAGTCTAATCGTCACGCTGTGCGTGGGAGCATCCAATCTCTTTTGGCTTCCTGTCATGGGCGCGCTCTCCGACCGGATCGGGCGACGCCCCTTGCTGTTCGCGTGCACCATATTAATGCTGCTCACCGCCTATCCAGCCATGTTATGGCTGGTCCGCGAGCCCTCCTTTTCGAGATTGCTAGAGGTCGAACTCTGGCTGTCTTTCATCTACGGCAGCTACAATGGCGCCATGGTTGTGTTTCTAACGGAGATCATGCCGGCGGATGTGCGGACCACGGGTTTCGCCCTCGCCTATAGTCTGGCCACTGCCATCTTCGGCGGCTTTACGCCTGCGATCAGCACTTACCTGATTCACGTCACCGGAAATCGCGCCATTCCTGGGTTGTGGCTGTCCTTTGCGGCCGCCTGCGGTCTCCTAGCAACACTCCTAGCCCAACCCCAGGACACCATGCTTGAAACTCGCCTCCCGGCAACTGTGAAACATTGATCATCGCGTCGACTTCTGGCCCGTTTCGAAGGATTCATATCTACAAGCAGCGCGTTATCCGTCCGGGTGGAATCGCGGGCAGAGGATAGACCTGTGGAGCGATCAATCGCGTGGTTGCGCCTGTGAACGTCGGCGGAAATCATCCGAAGCGACGAGAGTTTACGTTTGGGGAACTCCAGAAGTGGATGTCCAAGCACGTCGAAGCCGCGACTCTATAATCAATCAGAGAGCAGCTAGGCCCAAGAAGGCTCATCTGAAGCGAATTGGCAAATACGAGGTTCTACGCGAGCTGGGACGCGGCGCGATGGGTGTAGTGTATCAGGCGCGTGACCCTTCTATCGGACGACTAGTTGCACTCAAGACGATCACTTCAGCAGTCGTCACGGATACGGATCATTTGGATCGTTTCCGGCGAGAAGCGCAGGCCGCGGGGGGCTTGCACCATCCCAATATTGTGACCATCTATGAGATGGGTGCCGAAGACAGTGTGCCCTTCCTCGTCATGGAATACCTGGACGGCGAAGGATTAGACCATCTCATTGAACGCCGCGCCGCCGTTCCGTTTCTTGAAAAATTCAGCTACATCGTCCAACTATACCGCGCTCTCCAGCACGCCCATGAAAATGGCGTGGTTCATCGCGACGTTAAACCCGCCAACATTGTTGTCAAACGAGACGGAACAATACGTGTGGTTGATTTTGGAATTGCCCGCCTCGTTGACACGACACGCACCCAGACAGGTGTGGTCATGGGCACGATCGGCTACATGTCCCCGCAGCAGCTGCATGGACAGCGGGCAGACGAACGTTCCGATATCTACGCGGCGGGCGTTGTTGCTTATGAACTGATTGGGGGAAGAAGGCCCTTTTCTGGTGAGAATCACGGGGCCCTGATACTCGATATTCTGTCGCGCACTCCGGAGCCCCTCGCCACGCTCGCTCCAGGATGCCCTGCAGAATTGGTCGCCATTATCGAAAGGGCCATGCACAAAGAGGACGTTCAACGGTATCAAAGCATGGGCGCGATGCTCGCAGAAATTGAGCCGCTCTGGAAGCGAGAGCAGGAGCGCGGCGTAAATCAACTCATGGAACACACCCAGGATCTTCTGGAAAAGGAAGACTATTCGGGGGCCCGCAAGCAGCTTGATTATATTTTGCGAATCAACCGAGAAAGTGCAACTGCGGCGGTATTGCTGGAAGAGCTTCGCTGCGCCCGCGAAGGCTTGGTGCTGAAGCAGGAGGTTGCTGAGCTCATCGAGCGCGGAAGGCTGTACCTCGAGCAGGGACTTTTCAGTGACGCACTTGCGGACGCCAACTCGGCGCTGCAACTTGACCCAACTTCCAAAGGAGCTCGCGATCTGCTGGCTGATGCCCGAGAGAGTGAGTCCGCCGCGAGCCCTGCGTTGCAAGACACTTCGGACCGTGTACCGGTTCTAGAACATGAGTATATGTTGCAGGATTCGGCTCCTGCTTCTGCCCTTCGTTCTTCTCACAGTTCCGTTCCCTATGCGGGCGGGCGGCCGATGGCGGCGACACTCCGCTCTGGCGCCCGTTCTGGGCCGAGCACTGGATCAGACACGCGCCTGTCTTCAGGGACTATGGTAGCGCCGCAAGTACCCCCGAGGCCCAGACCGAAATTGTTCACTTGGATTGCAAGCCTGTTGGCGTGTGTTGGGCTTTTTGCCGTTTTAGTTTACGTGCGAGGCGTTCGGAAAAACTCGACTTTACCTCCCGCAGGTCCTTCGGCGACGGTTGTGGGATCCGCTGCACCCGCATCCGTGAGTATCGAGGACCAACAGCGCACCTTGATTGCCCAGGCGCACGAGGCAGCCGATGCAAATGACTACGAGAAGGCGCTCGAAAGTCTTGACCAAGCACAAAAGCTGAAAGGTCCGCTCCAACCTCTGATCCTGGACTTGCGCCATCGCTTTGAAGTCGAGCAGCAGGACACCGGCGCGCGTGATGTGGCGCGGCAAGAGCACGACCTATGGACGCAAGGTTCCGGCGCACTTGCACAAAATCGCTTGGATCAAGCCGAGCAGGCATTCAGGCAAATTCTCGCGCTTCCGGAAGGTGGCCGGCGCCGAGAGGATGCGCAGCGGCAGCTCGAAGAAGTCTTGCCTCGAAGGCGGGAGGAAGAACGCCTTTTCGCGGAGGCTCAACAGGCTGCTCGAAAGGGCGACGCTGCCAGCTTCAATCAAGCGCTAAAACTCCTCGACTCGGTGATCGGATCAAACGGTCCACGCCGCAACCAGGCCCAGCAGCTGGAGGCTGCGTTTCGCGACAAACTGAACGCCCTCGATGCCAAGACCCGACTGGGTCAGCAGGCGATCGCGGAGGCTGCGGAGCGCTCACGCTTCTCACAACTCGAGGAGCAATTCCATCAGGCTCAGCAGCGCGCTGACGATTCCGCCCGCCAACAGCTTCGTGATCTTCTGACACAATTCCGCTCCATCGTCGATTCTGGCGGTTCCTTCAGTGCCAGTGCGCGCAATTATGCGGACAATCTCATTCCCGCTGCGCTAAAGGACATGGAGGCGAATGCTGCAAAACGGAACAGCGATACTGCAGATGCGGCGCGCTTTAATGATGCCGTATCGCATTATCGACGCGCGGTTGAGGCACATGACGCAGCCACCCTACGTTCTATGGTTTTGCCGGAATTCCAGGCCATTGCCGCGACCGCCGGACCCAGAGCTGCCGAGGCCAGCCACTATGTCTCTTCCCTGATCCCCGCTGCAGTGCGGGAGGCCATGCCATGGCCCGTGATTGGATGCCCTGCGAGCGCTCTGGGCCTCAGCCCAAGCATCAAATCGGGTGATCTGGTTGCCTGCGGCATGCTTGACTCGCCAAAACTGAAGTGGGTCCAATTTGTCTGGCCGGAATTTCCGGCTCCTGCCCGACAAGCCGGACAATCTTCCGGCATTGCGATGCTCTCTGTCACCGTGGATGAAAACGGAAATATCGCGGACGTGCGCCCGCGCGGAGCTAAGGACTCCTATGGATTTCTCGATGCCGCTCTCGCTGCCGCCCGCCAGTGGAAGACAAACCCCCCGCGGGCGCAGGGAAGATCTGTTAAGACATCTTTTGCCGTGGATGTTACCTTCTCGTTGTAACGCTGGTTTGGCTATACCAGCGCGTGCAAGGCTCAAAAGATCAATTTGAGGGCCATTTGTAAGTGGCGGCTGCTCGTATTCATAAACTTCGCGCTCAGAAACAGAGGCGCTCCGCTTGCCGCGTCAAACGCATCCAGTGAATTCTCCGGAATCAGCCCGCTCACACGCGCCGGTGTCGACGAAGGGATCACCTGGCCGAACGCCAGCGCAGGCACGTCCTGCGCACCGACGCTATATACATTGCCAAGCGGAGCACCAGGATTTGCCTTATTCAGCAGGTCGTAAGCTTCCACGCGGAACTCCAACGTAACTCGTTCGCCGACACGGAAATCCTTAAAAACCGACATATCGAAATTGATCAAGCGCGGGCCGATTAGGATGTTACGGCCAGCGCTGCCGGCTACGAACGTGGACGAGCCAACCGAAAACGGAGTTCCAGGGGTCCGTCCCAGGGGCACCTGAACAAAATGTGTGGTCGAGGGATCAATGGAATTGCCCGTCGCATCCTTGTAACCGGTCGGGAATTGTGTTGTTGGCGCAATGCTAACGCAACTGGGGTCCGCAACCAGCGCGATGCTGCTTAGCGGAGCGCGTGGATTTCCGACGCTGGGCCGGTCGTTGCTGAGAATGCCGTCGCCGTTCGCATCGGTGCAAGCGCCAAAACTGTTCAGGGGGCTGAAAGGCTGGCCCGTCTGCGCCGACACCACTCCGCCGAGCGCCCATCCGCCGAAGGCCCCCTTCATCTTGCGGGACGCCGGCTCGGGTAGCGACCAGAGAAAGCTGAGCGAACCACGGTGCCGCCGATCAAACGAGGAATTCCCGCGCTCGCCCGCGTGTGGATTGTTGGGATCCTGTGCAAAGGGTGTAATGATTTCAACGCTCCCCGCCTCTTGACGAAGCGTTTTGAAGCTGCGCACGCGGCGCACATCCGGACCAAAGATCTCGCTCGTCGTGTCAATCATGTGGCTCCAGGTGTACGAACTGGTTAGCGCCAGGCCCCGGAAGATCCCCGGACGCGTATAACGCTTCGTCACAGAGACTTGAAGGCTGTGGTAACTCGAGCGCGCGCCGTTTCCAACCGTCGTGATCTCCCTGCGATTGGGGTTGAGCCGCTGCCTGGCCACTGCACATGGCGAGGGAGACGCCGCGCAGGGGTTCTGGATCAGCCAGCCCTTGCGCGGGTTCGTATCCAAGCGCTCATAGAGCCTAGTGCTCGCGTTACCGGCGTAAGCTACTTGGAAGAGGAAATCCTGGCCGAGTTGCCGCTGGAGGCTTAGGGCAAAATTCTGCGCCAGCGGCTGACGCAGTGTCGGGGAAATGGCGACCTGATTTGTGCAATCCGCATACGTAGGACCGGGACCTTGCGTAACCGTAGATGAGTCACAATTCGTGAAGTGAGTCAGCACGTCACTTGGATTGAATGGCGGCTGCGGATAGACATTTGTTGGCGTACCGGCCACAAACGGGGAGACCGGGCCTGTCTGCCATGCCGCCAAAGCAATATTGTAGGGCGTCGGGTTGTAGTAGATGCCATAGCCGCCCCGCAGGGAAGTCCGCCGGCTAAGCCCCAAGGCAAATCCTACCCGCGGGCCCAAGTCTTGATTGTCCGGTTGTATCTTTGGTCCGAAATTCGGATTAAGCTCCGCGATGCGGTTAACCGGCTGGCCGAAGTTCTCATAGCGCAGACCCAGCGTAAAGGTTAGCCATGGTTTTACACGAATGTCATCTTGCGCGAAATAGAAGTGGCTGAAGACCCGGAGAGGCAGGACCTCGCCGCCGTGGCCTCCGAAGTTCGGAAACACCTGTACTGCAAAAACCCGCTCGTTATCCGCGAAAGCTTGCAGGCCCGTCTTCTGGCCCGTGTCGAAGTAGAAATACTCGCCGAGGTCGTTCGGAATGTCCCGGATGTCGCTGAGCGTCTGGCCGAGGTTTACGCCAAACTTCAGGCTGTGCCGACCGCGGGAGACCGAGAAGTTGTCTTGTACCTGATAAAGGTCGCTCTGAATCTGGCTCGGCCGGGAATCGACGCCTATCGTGAAGACGCCTCCTGCGGATGGAAAAGCGAAAAGGAATTGGTCTCTGGCGCTATTCGAACTCCCGGGAGCGGTTCCCAGCGCGAAATCATCAAACACAGTTACGGCGGGGAGAGTTTCACGAGTGAATTTGTTTTCCCCCAAATCGCCGACTTGCGATGCTATGCGGCTGAAAGAAAAACGCAACTCATGGAGTGCGTGAGACCAGGCGTGCGTCCAGAAGGCCCCAACGTTCTGCGTGCGCTGAGCAAGCATGTCGGCAGATCCCGGCAAGATTCCAGTGTCGAAGAAAGCCACGTTCATCGGTGCTGCACCCGCGACGAGGGGGGTCCGCAGATCGTCAAACAGGTAGCGCGCGGACAAATCGTCTTTCTGCGTGAGCCGGTGATCCACACGGAAGGACAATTGATGATCCCGCACATCGAAGACTCCCGCTTTCGGCACCAGATAGGAACCGAAACCCACGCTCTGGCCATTGAGCGGAACACTCCCTATCGTGCAGGGATTTGTTGCGGGGAGACTCGAGATAAAGCTCACGCAAGGGGCTGAAGCTACGGGCAGCAAGTTCACCGTGGGATTGTTGAGGAACGCTGCCAGCGTTCTCGTCTGCGCCGTTTGGGAAAGCGTATTCAGGCCGGCCACTGTGGGCAGCGTGGCAATTTGTGGGTACAGGGCGGTCAAGTCGTTGCGCAATCGGTCCCACTGGTAGGATGCGAAAAACCATGTGGAATCACGCCGGATGGGCCCTCCGAGGGTCGCCCCAAGGACGTTTTCGTTCAACGGTGCGGAGCTCTTAAGACCAGCGGCGCGTTCGACGAGGTTGGTCGCATTGAGCAGGTCACGCTGGGCGAACCAGAAATCGCTGCCATGCCAGGCATTCCCGCCGCGGTGTGTGATGATGTTGACGACTCCGCCGGAATCGCGGCCAAACTCCGCCTTGTACTGGCTGGTCAGAATTCGATATTCAGCAAACAGATCCGTATTGTTGAATTGCGTGGCGGCACCGCCGAACAAGGGTTCATTATTGTCTACGGAATCGATGATGAAATTGACGTCGCGGCCTCGCGAGCCGTTCACCGCAAAAGGCACCAGCGTGCTCGCGAAACTGAAAGAGCGCACGCTCACCACGCCCGGAGCCAACAGTGCCAGGTTGTTCACGTCCCGCGTCAGAATGGGAAGTTCACGTATCTGTTTGGCGTCGAAGGCGCTGCTCTGTGCGGGCGTGTCCGTTTCCGTCAGGTCGCTCACCGTTGCCTTCACCTCCACTTTTTCGTTTCCCACCTGCGCCACGCTGAGTGTTACGTCCTCCAGCCGCACCGTTTCCGCCACGCCAACCCGCACGCCTGGTACCTTCGCAGTATTGAAGCCTCCGCGCAGAATCGTCAAATCGTACAGCCCTGGCGAAATCTCTGACGCCTGGTAACTCCCCTCGTCGTCGGTGCTGATCGCGCGGATCTGTCCCGTCGATGTGTTGACGACCTGCACGAGCGCAGCGGGCACCACGTCACCCCGCTGATCGCGCACCCGGCCAAGGATGCCGCCACCCACACTCTGTGCGCTGCTGCTGTCGGGAACGAAAACACGCAGGGCGAGAAGTAATAGCAATCGGCGACTCATGGCACGCTCCCCAATGCTTGTTGCATGGAATTTCGATATGCCTAGGAACTTTAGAATAGTGGCGAATCTGAACGAACTCCGGGCGTGTGGCGGATTAGCTATTAGCAGAACGGCGCTATTGGTGTGGCAGAAGTCAATTCATCGATTGTTGCACCCGTCCCTGTACAACGATTCTGGCTGGAGCGTGGCAGAAACTTCGTTCCGCTCGATCAGAAACTCGTCAACATTGCCTAGTTCAATAGCCGGTCACGACCTGACCGATCAGCCCCGTTTCAATTGGTCGAATCCCCGACTACCGCCAGGAATGGTTCGAAATCGAAGCGAGCCCCTTGATAGGGAATCAGAGCGGGCTCGTGCTTCGAGGTAGGCTCGGCATCCCGGGCCAAGTCCCAACCAAAGGGCAACTTCCCACATCCGGACTTCTGGCCCGGAATAACTAATGGGATGGTCCGCCGCTTTTACCGAGCCAACGGGGCGGTTATAAGGAGTGGAGGAGGCGTCCCATGGAACTACACACCATCGGCATTGATCTTGGTAAGACAGTTTTTCATCTGGTCGGGCTTAACCTGCGCGGC
>WNFC01006955.1_pt1 | contig 20101 bp, 18 predicted proteins | sample 5400541 | NCBI WGS metagenome assembly WNFC01 (sample SAMN13153342, study PRJNA577476) | soil metagenome | isolation source: 120 cm saprolite under Douglas fir tree site 2 hole 2 replicate 1 | place: USA:California | collected 2015-04-18
AAGATCGTCGAGGCGGAAAAGGCCGCTCCCGAAATCGCGCGTGAAGCGATCGAGATGGTGCGTGCTCTCTATGCGGTCGAGAAGCAGGCCAGTGGTCTTTCCGTGGCGGAGCGTCTCGATCTGCGCCAGAGGCAGTCGGCGCCGGTGCTGGCCGCACTGCGGGACAAGTTCCTCGCCTGGAAGGAGCAGTTGCTGCCCAAGCATCCGATGGCCGAGGCGGTGAACTACGCGCTCGCTCAGTGGCAGGAGTTGAATGTCTTCTGTTCAGACGGCACGGTGCCGATCGACAACAACGTCAGCGAACGGGAGATGAAGCGCGTAGTGCTGAACCGAAAGAACTCGCTGTTCGTCGGCAATGCGCGCGGCGGCCGGACGGCGGCGATCCTGGCCAGCCTAACCAGCACCTGCCGTCGCCATGACGTAGACCCGCAACTCTATCTGACGCAGTTGTTGATCAACTTGCCCGCGGCGCGAATGAAAGAACTCTCGGCCTGGCTGCCGGATCAATGGAAGCAACTTCACGCCGCAAGAATCGCTAACCTGCAAAGCTCCGCACCGCCTGCTCCGTAGGCATGTGGTTCACGTAGCGCTCACGAAACTATCCTGCCAATTCGTAATCACCCTCTGGTCTTGACCCCGTGTAACGGATAGGCTTCAGGATGTTCGTATGTCTGAAGCAGAGCTTGGGGGTAGGCGGTATCTACCGCGAGCTAATTGCTTCCCTGGCGGAACTGCGGCCGGCGTAAATCAAGCCAGCCGCGACACCTAACAGCTGTGCGCAAGCCCGCGCAGCGAGCAGCGCTGGCGAGAGCACTCCGACGATAGGGTCTTTCCTGATCGCCCGCAGTGCAAACGGCAGCGTGCTGAACAGAAAGGCGGCGAAAACAAGTGCCGACATAGACACTTTCCACCGTGCAGTCAGATCGAAAGCCACCGCAAGCATCAGCGCGGGCGCAAACAAAAGCTGGAGCTTCATGATCTGCGGCGTGTGACTATCCTTTACGCCTTTGCTGGGATTTTTGCGCACAGCGAGCATCCGCCAGAAAGCGAACTTGTACTTCTTTTTAAGGTAGCGCGAGAGCGTGTCAGGGTGCGTGTGGTAAACGATCGCCGCGGGTGCGAATTTCATCTTCCATCCGAGTGCTGACATGCGGTAGGAGAGTTCGATGTCCTCAGCGCATGCCACCGGGAAGGAGGTGTCATAACCGGTCATCTCCAGAAAGCGATCACGGAGAAAACCGGCGGAGTAGGTGTCGATAAAGTCGATACTAGGAAGACCCGCCATCAGGCGGTATTTGTCTTCGTACTCGATCTGCACGAAGCGAGCCGCCAGACGCTTTTGGCGTGTGCGGTAGACGCCCTTCGCTCCGACCACGTCCGGGTCCTTGAAAGGATCGAGCATCGCCTCCAGCCAATCCGGCATCGGCACGCAGTCGTCATCTGTGAACAGGAGAATCTCTCCCTGCGCCTCCAGGGCGCCACGATTCCGAGCCGCTGCAGGACCGGCATTTGTCTGGGTAATGAGGCGAACCGCAGAGTAGCGGCCGACGACGTTCGCGGTGTTATCGGTGGAGCCATCGTCGACAACCAGGATCTCTACATCCCGACCTGCCGTCTGCTTCACTAATGCATCAAGGCAGTGCCCAATGCGAGAGGCGCCATTAAACGTCGGAATGATGATCGATGCCGATCTAGCTTTGATGCACACTCCGCCTGTCGTCTCCAGCTCTGGGCACTGCGTTTGGTTCATGGATCGAGAGCTATGCTGTTGCGCCCTGAGTCTTGCTGGGGGTCGCCGTTTTCTCGTGCTCGCTCCCGCGCAGCAGATACTTCGAGAGGGTAACGAAGCCCTTGACATTTCGCTGCAGTTCGCGACGATCCATCAGGGACTGCTTCAGCTTATAGGCCAGGTAGGAGGGAGCGAGATAGAAGCTCCGACGGGCCCGGTCGCAGAAGCTGACCAACTGTTCGTGCGTGATGTTCGGTAGAGTGACAACGCTGTTATGAAGGCCGTCCTTGGTTAACCAAGCGCCCCAGTCCTCGATCTGAATATAGTCCCGCTTTTTGGCTTCCTGGTACGCGACCGTTCCCGGATAGACCATGATGGGGAAGAACTGCGCCGTATCGGGCCGTAGCTTCTTTGCGAAACTCAGCGTCTTCTCCATGCTGGCAGGCGTTTCGTTCAGATTGCCGACCATGAAGCATCCGTGCACCATGATGCCCGCATCCTGGCAGCGGCGGACGAAGCGATGCGCCTCTTCGTGATACTTCGCATCGCGGCGGTCATCGTTGTTCTTCTTCATGCCGTTGATGACTTCAACGTCTCCGCTCTCGAAACCGACGCAGAACAGGCGGGCACCGGCCTTGTGCAGCGTCGAAAGCAGCTCGCCTTCGGCGCCAATGTCCGCGCGGCAGTTGGCATCGAATGGCAGCTTGTTGCCGCGGCGGATTAGTTCATTTGCCAACTCGAGCGTACGCGGCCTACTGACGATAAAAGTATCGTCTTCAAGCATCACCGTCTTGATCTCGGGCATTTCGCGGGCGACGAACTCGAACTCGTCGGCAACATTCGTCACAGAGCGGTAGCGCATGGTATGCCCACTGAAGGTCTGTGGATAGACGCAGAACGAGCAGTGATACGGGCAACCGCGGCTCGTGTCAAAGACTACTAGCGGCCATAACGAGTGACCGTAGAAGTAGTCCGGCGTGTGCAGGAAGCGCTTGTACACCTCGGAGACGAAGGGTAGCTCATCGAGATTCTTGATGGCTTCGCGTTGCTTATTGCTGACGATCTCTCCCGTCTCGCTGCGCCGCCATACCAGACCGTCGACCGCGGAGAGGTCCGCGCCGCATGCCTTTGCTTCCAGCCAGTCGCGCACCGTGTACTCGTACTCGCGTATGGCCACAGCCTGCAGCGAGGGCGACATTGCGAGCGTCTCCTTGGGGAGAGATGACACATGACGTCCGACCATCAGCACATGCAAGGAAGGCTTCGCGGCGACCAAGGCTTCGATAACGCTGATATCGTTGAGAATGCTAGGCGTGGAGGTGTCGCAGACTACCGCTTCGATGTTCTTCGCTTCGATCCGGTCGATCACCGCCTTCACCGAGAAATTGCCTGCCGGGGCGTCGACGAGATCAACGTCATGCCCATTCTTGATAGCGACTCCGGCTGCCGTGGCCAGCCACTTTGGGTAGTACAGTGTTCCGCTCTTCGTAACCGCGGGGCTGCGTTGCTCTCGTGAAAATCGAGAATGGAAGGGTGGATTCAGAAACAGCACACGCATTCGGATAAGCCTCCAGCTAACGCTACTTTACCATATCTTCAACGGTAAGTATCGGAGGGAACTCTCCTAAGGGAAGAGCCTTTCACAGCCCGTGTTCCCAGAATGAATCTTTACTTTTCATTACATATCAGTTAGTAAGGGAGTGGGTTCGGGGCCCGCGCAACGCCTCTGTGGTCCTCTGCGAACAGGAGGTCTAGGTGAACAGCCTGCCGCGCTCCGGGCACTTCCTCTGAGCTGCTGATACTGGACAACGTAGGGGCAGCAATCTTGACTCAGCTCTTCTAAGACAAAATAGCAAAAGCGTTGTCATCAGATCGTGGGTTCTCGTCCGGACAGACGATCCGCCAAGCGCTCGGTCTCCCCTGCGATCGGTCATCCAGAAGCCTGTCCAACTCGCGAAGCACCAGTTCCGTAGTGACCTGATGCATGCATCCGTTAAATTGGCAAGGCGCAAAGTCGCGACCATCATAGCAAGGCCGGCAGGCAAAGCCTTGACCGCCCCATATACCCACCACGGACGACCTTCGCGGAACACGGGTAGCAGGATCGGTGGGGCCAAAGATCCCTACTACGCAAGTCTTACTCAAGCCAGCCAGATGCAGCGGCCCGGTATCGTGTGTGACGACTGCGTCACACGCGTCGCAGGCGCTAATTACCTGCGGAAGCGTTAATGTGCCCAGACAGTCTGTGACTGGAAGCTGCTGAAAAAACGGTCTGACCCATGCGTCCTCAGATCCCCCCAACAGCACGACCTCCCAGCCTCGAGCAAGCAACTGGCGCGCCAGCGCCACGTAGCTCTCCACGGGCCATCGGCGCAAGACCTGCTGCCCCAGCACATTGCTTGTACCACCGGGAACGATCGCAATACGCCGTGGGGCGCTCTTGGGCTTCCACGGAGATGGGGGCAAGCGGTCTGGACGAACCGGCAGGCTGCTCCGTTCTTTGTAAGTGTCCTCCGTTCCTAAAAGTACTCGACGATATTCGTCTGTATGGTGGCGTCCCACGAGCAACGAGGTTTCCCTTGAGTTGCTGGAAAGCACCAGCTTATGCCGGGCTCGAATCGGCGTTGCTAACAGGTGAAAGCGACGGTCGTAGTACAATGTTGCGCAGAGATCGTAACCCTTGAACGCAACTCTACGCCATAGTCCGGCAATATGCTTTACCCGCTCTAAAGGGCCTCCTAGAAGTATCGCCTTGTCATTTACGGGTATCAACGTAACCCATGAGTAGCACTCAAGCAGCGGTTGAGCAGCTCTGCCGCACACCCAATGGATCTCGAATCCCTGCTCGTAGAGTGAGCGCACCGCCGGAATGGCCATGATCACATCCCCGATCTGGCCAAACTTCAGGATGAGAGCTTCTTTCCGGGGGTGTGTCGTCGGTTTCATGGCCAAATCGAGTTCGGTTGCTGCCATCCAGACACCATGATCCTTATATAGTCAAGACGGGCGATCTCAGTTTTCAGCTTGGCTTACGCTGGCCAAAAACGTGATCTTCAAACCCAAGGATATACCACAGTCCTTTGCTGGAGAACTTGCCGGTGATCAACTTACGCAGCAATGCCAATGGGAGGAGGACCGCGCCGAGCACCTCTCTGATAAAAGCTCTCGACCGGCCAGCATGGAGGACCTTAACTCCATTTGCAAGAAGAACATTGGAGACCTCTCGAATTTCGGGAACGTAGACATGCGTGGCGTCATCGCAGAATTGCAGCGTTCCCTCAGCCGAAGGTAAGGACAAACTGCGTAAGGAAGGAAATGCAATCCAGATATACCCTCCTGGTTTGAGTTTTGAGCAGATGGTAGTCAGGATCGGTACCGGCGCCGGCATGTGCTCTACAACATGATGAAGAATGATGAAGTCGTAGCTGCTGTCCGGAATTGCAGAATAGCCGGAGCCATCTGAGCCAAGCGGATAGAAAGCATCCATCGCAGCAATATCATCTGCATTGTTGTTGTACTGCTCAATGTCAGCACCAGAGTAATTACAGCCAGGGAACCACCGCTTCGTGGTACTCGGGGAGTTGTTGCCGCAGCCGATGTCCAGAATTCGCAACGATGGGCCAGTAAGCTTTCGCTTGGCATAGAGAAACTTTGTCGGGCAGACATGCATCGCAATTCGCACTAATTGAACTCGTTTCAGTTTGTTGTTGGACTTCTAATCATCCTACAAAGGAACGCACTCGGCGTCGAACTCGTTAGAGACCCCGCAATAAGTCTTGACTCGAAAATCGGTCGCACAGGTGTCCTGGCAAGCTAATTGGTATCAGCAAGCGAGATGTGGCGCGGCCGAACCATTCGTTGCGCGCAAAGACAGAGCCACGAGAAGAGGTATATCCCTCCTAAAACATAGAGACTCGAAAAGCTGGAACTAATAGCGAGGGCGGTCGCAACACCGAACAGCATCGTCGAGGCGAATGCCTTCATCATGGAGGATCGAGGAGGCGCCAGAGCCCGTTTTACATCTATATCTATGCGACGCATGATAATGCCCAAAACAATCCCGACACTGACCACTCCAATCAAGCCAAAGTTTAAAAATCCCTCTCCAAAGTATCCAGGCCTCACTCCGGGATGCACATGCGGATCGAGGCCGAGCGTTGTCGCTGTCGCGACACCCAAGCCCCAAGTATCCCGAAACTCGGAGGCAAAGCGTGGAACAAATGCCATTAGAGCAGCGACGTAAGTCTTGCCAATCCAGAGCTTATGGTCCCACAACGCATAAACCCAAGCGAAATCGCGCAGATCAGAAAACGTATTTCCATAGAACAAAACCACCGCCAGCACGTCGAAAAAAACACTTAGAGAATACTGACCGGCTCGCACGCTGCCAAGATAAAGCCCGACCACAACAATGACAGCAATCATACTCGTAAGCCGAAGCAGACTAACCTTGGCTCGTCGTTGTATCAGATAGCACAGCAGAACATTGATGTAGATAGAGAGGATGTTACTTCTAGCGCCGAAAAATACAAGCCCAACGGTCAGAGACAGCGTACACGCCAAAAGAACCCTCTCCTTTTTTTCTAAATATCGTGCAAAGCAATGCGAAGCGATGATTATCGAATAGCCGGAGATGATGAGAGCAACAGGGCGAAGGGCAGGGTTAGCGAATGTGTATTCTCTGAGATCAAATCCAAACCCATTGTGAGTAAAATAAAGGGCCAGAATCAAAACCTGCAATAAAAAGCAAATCGAGGATTGAAAGACGAGAAGGCCTCGGGACGACATTAGCATCATCGAACATTGAGGCACAATATCCAGCAGGCGTGTTGCCAGCTTTCGCGTACCAAGGCCGGCTCGAACACGCCATAAGAGACCTCCAACCAACATTGCGAAGTATCCCAGCAACGTAATGAAAAAAACGCTGGGCAGCGCGGCTACGACGGCTGCGAAATTATTGCGAAGGATCGGATAGTTTAGCTCGCTCCTAGAGAACGGAAGCATGATCATATTTGGCATAACACAGAGAAGAAACAGCTGGGAGTGCCAAATGTCGATCCGATATCCTCGGCGATAGCAGGTGAAGTAGTAGGAGATTGCGAACAGGGAGATCGCAAACACGTCGAGAATATAAAGCAAATTCCACGACATATTACGTCACCGCCGTACTGGCACTATAAAGTGTCGAAGGAAGAATTAGTCCCATATCTTTGATCTGGAGGCCATCGATCTCAAGATTCGTGAGGCTGAATATACCGAGTAAATCGATCGATCGCGAACAATTTACCCGAAAAACGTCGTATACACATTCCGTAATTCTAATCGGAGCGCATGGGTGAATCATGTGAGGACTCCCACTAGGTACGCAAAAAATAGATCACCCTGGCGACTGCGATTCGTCGGCGAGTAGGAGCTGCCGTTGATTGCGAAGTATGCTGATGTACGAAAGATACTTCATCAGCATCGTATAACGGTCGCCCCCAATAAATTGGGGAAGGGAGAAGATAATACGGTTGATGGTTTTGATGCGCCAATCGTCGATGGGCAAGTTGTCCGAACCGTACCGTCCACTCTGGTCCTGATCAGACAGAAGGCCTTTCTTCCTTGCGGCCGCGTAGAAATCACCGTTCGCGTCAAATGGATCTTGGTCCCCCCAGCGCTCCATCGTGACCGAATAGAGTCTTCTGGCCAGTAACGGGATCAGCGACCCATCGGAAAAATTTTGGTAGGCATAGGCATACTTCTGATAATTCTCCGCTCCGTTAGCTTGAAGTCGCTCTCCATAAAAGATCAGGATTCTCTTCAGAGTCTCATCGATATTTTGGGATAGACGGAGCTTACGAGAGAGTTTGTCCGGAAGGCTGGGACTGTAACCACTGTAATGGAAGAAGACCAACCGCGATGACCCGTTTATCAGGTAGCCGCTGTCGCTCTCGGAAAGAAATCTCTCGTGTAGATTCCAGTAAGCAACATTGCAACCCGGATGGCGCAGAATGTGGACTTCATCAAAGAAACACGGGGTGAGATCCACCCATTTCTGATCGACGAACAGCCCGGAACGCAGATCATGGAAGCCAAGAGTGAGGCAGCGTTCTTCCCACCAGTCTAGAAAATTTCTTCCCTGGGGAGAGTTAGACACCGCAATGAAACCGAGGTTGAAGACTCCTGTTCCAAGCATACCCTTCTCATAAACATGCTCTGCATCCGAGGTAGGTGAGAGGATATGTGGTGTAAGCACGATTGAAGCAGATTCCAATGCTTGATAGATCAGTTCAACGGAATGAAAAACATAGATGTCTGGATCGAAATAGATAACTTTATCCGCCCCTAGAGCGAAGAGATGCTTCAGGAAGCTCGGTTTTACACCAGTGTTCAACTCCAGAATGTCGAACTTGAACGCGAGAGAGCGGAATGCCAGTAAGCCGAGCTTTTCCACCTCCAACACGTGAACCCTTGGATCGCGCGAGATGAAGTCCCTTGGCAGTTGGTCCACCAGAAGCAAATGAAACTCATCTTCCGGATGGAACTTGAGGAAAGATTCGGCGAGGGTCCATCCAAAATGGAGGTAATTTGCCGAGACAATCGTACAGGCTACGCGCTTCATATTCTGATCCAGTTTCCTTGGGCCGCATCGTAGCGGCGGATGGGACGGGCGGGTACTCCGGCGACTAATGTGTAGGGGGGTACGTCGGTTGTTACGACGGCATTGGCCCCTGCCACGCTTCCTTCGCCTATAGTGACGCCTGGGCACACAACTACACCGTCGCCCAGCCATACATTCTGACCAATGATAACAAACCGGTCCCGCTCAAGAGGGCGCTGGGCGGGGGGAATGGAAGGCGAAGTGGCTCTGGGCCCGAAGATACCGTGATTGTGATCCGTAATAATAACCTTACTGCCGATCAGCACGTGATCGCCGATGGTCACGGAATGAGCACAAGCAATGTGGCTCCAATGGCTGATGCGAACATGGTTGCCGATCTTCAGCTTGGGGTCGAAGCGCTCGTCGCCGTAGCGGGTGATTGCTTCCAGCCACAGGCCTTCGCCGGCCGAGAAGTCTTCTCCCATGGAAATACTGGTGAGCCCACGCAGATAAGCTCTAGGCCCAATGTCGAGCTTGTGGACACCCAGCTTGCCCGCCAGCATCTGGTTACGCAGAAACCGAAATGGACACCCGGCTAGGGTCGAGAAAAACACATAGCTGCCATTCTCTCGAAAGAATGAAAGAGTCCTGCCGAACATTTGCTCTCCTGCGCCAATCCGAGTGCCATCTTGAAAGTTATACTCCTCTCTGTATCCCATTCTTTGCAAACTGGTTTCAACTGCGGCGAAGGCATCACGGTTTAACAAGCGAGAACGATTGCAGCGATGAGACCCTGGGTTTAGGGTTTAAAGTCGTTCGCGTTGCTAAGTAGGTTTGCTCCTGTGAGAACATAAGGTTTGTGACCCAGTCTGAAGGATCAGCGAAAGTGTTCAGCCAAATCGAAAGAGGCAATGACCCGGTTTTGATTTTGCCAGAAGAAGAAGAGATCTCTCTGTTGGATCTACTCATCGCGCTTGTCCGGCACCGGCGGCTTATCGTGAAGGCCACTCTTGGTATGGCTTTGGTGGGTTTGATTACCTCACTTCTGCTGCCCAGCCGCTACACGGCATCGACATCCATCCTGCCGCCGCAGCAGGGGAGTTCTACCGGCGCAGCCCTTTTGTCACAGTTTGGCAGCTTGGGTTCGGTCGCCTCTTTGGCTGGTGGAGGCTTAGGACTCAAGAATCCCAATGATCTTCAAGTGGCTCTGCTGAAGAGCCAGACCGTTGAAGACGCGATGGTGGATCGCTTCCATCTGACGGAGATGTTTCATGTAAAGCTTCGATCCGCTGCTCGAAAGAAGCTTGAGAACGTCGTTGATATCGACAATGGCTCCAAGGATAGCCTAATCCGTATCTCAGTCACCGACCGCGACCCACGGCGGGCAGCGGATATGGCCAACGGATACGTCGAGGAGTTCAAGAAGCTGTCCGCTACCCTCGCGGTCACTGAGGCATCACAACGCCGATTGTTCTTCGAGCAGCAGCTAGGCCAGGCTAAGGATAACCTTGCCACTGCAGAAGAAGAGCTGAAGAAGACCGCACAAAAGACCGGTCTCATCCAACTAGACAGTCAGGCGCGCGCGACCATCGAATTGATTGCTGGACTGAGGGCGCAGATCGCCGCGAAGGAGGTCCAGATTAGCAGCATGCGCTCCTTTGCGACTGGAGAGAATCCCAACTTGCAGATGGCACAACAGGAGCTGGCGGGTCTGCAGTCACAAGCGGAGAGGATGGGTGCCGCTTCGGAGAGTGCTTCCAATGCGCTTGTCCCTAAGGGAAACATGCAGGCATCCGGTGTCGAATATGTCCGAAGACTGCGCGACGTAAAATACTTTGAGACTATTTTCGACTTGCTGGCGAGGCAATATGAGGTCGCCAAAGTCGATGAAGCGAAGCAGGGCGCGGTGGTCCAAATCGTCGATCGAGCGATTGTTCCTGATCGACGGTCTTCACCGCAGCGCCCACTTATTGTACTCGGTGCGTTGGCGTTCGGGCTTTTCCTCGGCATTGCCTGGGCATTAGCCACTGAGGGATTGACACGGCTAACGAATAACCCTGCGGAACACGCGAGAGTAGAAACGCTGAAGCAACTGATCTTTCGTGGAAATAAGCGGGAGCAGACGAGGGCTGACTAGATGGCCGCGCTACAGGAAAGCTGGCGCATACAGCCGTGCAGGGCATGAGCAAACATCACCTGAAGACATGTAGAATCATTGGGATGAGTGGGGCTAACAGAGACTTCGATTTGGATTCAATTAGAAGTCTCTGGCCTCTCGAAGCATTTACTATAAGAAATAGCCACTTACAGATGTGCTGTGCCTATGCCGAATGGATCCGATAGCGTCCCGCTACCGGTTTCCTTCTTAGGCTGGGTAGAACCCGAGGAGGGTAGATGAAAGCAGTTATCCTCGCAGGAGGGCTGGGCAGCAGGCTCAGCGAAGAGACCATACTGCGACCGAAGCCGATGGTGGAGGTGGGTGAGCGCCCAATTCTCTGGCATATCATGAATATTTATTCGGCGCATGGCATCAATGACTTTGTCATCTGCCTGGGGTATAAGGGCATCGTCATAAAAGAGTATTTCGCCAACTATTTTTTCTATTCCGCCGATGTGACGATGGATCTGGAGAAGAACGAGATGGAGTTCCATCGTCACCGATGTGAACCGTGGCGGGTCACTCTGATCGATACAGGAATCAATACGATGACAGGCGGCCGGCTTAAGCGGGTTCTGCCTTATGTGGCGGACGAAGAGGCTTTCTGCTTCACCTATGGCGACGGGCTGGCGGATGTGAACATCTCCGAATTGGTTGCTTTTCATCGCCGGCGGGGCAAACTGGCGACGCTCACCGCGGCCCAACCGTCTGGAAAATTCGGGGCTCTCCATATCGATGCAGACTCGCAAGTCTCATCGTTCACGGAGAAGCCAAAAGGGGACCATCGCTGGGTCAACGGCGGATTCTTTGTACTCTCTCCAAAGGTCGGCGACTACATCGAAAATGACTCTACGATCTGGGAGCGCGAGCCTCTGGAGAGGCTAGCCAACGAAGGGCAGCTCACTGCATATCAGCATGAAGGCTTCTGGCAGCCGATGGACACAATCCACGATCGCGGGGTGCTCGAGGCGCACTGGGCATCCGGTGCGGCGCCCTGGAAGGTTTGGTAGCGATGGATTGGAAGGGCAGGCGGGTGTTTCTTACCGGCCATACCGGTTTCAAGGGTAGCTGGTTCTCTCTCTGGTTGCAGAATAGCGGCGCCGTCGTGCGTGGCTACTCGCTGGAACCACCCACTTCACCGAATCTCTTCGAGGCAGCCGAAGTGGCGAAGGGTATGGAGTCCTGCATCGGCGATATCCGTGACCAGGCCCGTCTGCAGCGAGAACTGAAGTCATTTCAGCCTGAGATCGTGGTCCACATGGCGGCGCAGCCGCTGGTGCGGCTCTCCTACAGTCAGCCACTGGAAACGTACGCGGTCAACGTCATGGGCACGGCCAATCTGCTGGAGGCGGTCCGCGCCAGCGAAGGCGTTCGCTCCGTAGTCATTGTCACCACCGATAAGTGTTACGAAAATCGAGAATGGCTGTGGCCGTATCGTGAGAATGACAGATTAGGAGGATATGACCCCTACAGCAGCAGCAAAGCGGCTGCCGAGATGGTGACCTCGTCGTATCGAAGCTCGTTTTTTCCTCCAGAGAAATACAACATTCATGGTGTAGCTGTAGCTACTGTTCGAGCGGGCAATGTCATCGGCGGTGGCGACTGGGCTCTCGATCGGCTGATTCCGGACATTATGCGTTCCTTTCACGCCGGTACTCCCGTTCCGATTCGCCATCCGCACGCCGTCCGGCCTTGGCAGCATGTGTTAGAGCCGCTCCGTGGGTATCTAATGCTGGCGGAGGCGCTCTACGACAAAGGCCCCGGCTATGGCGGGGGATGGAACTTTGGCCCGCGCGACCTCCAAGCGCTCCCTGTGCGGAAGATCGTCGAACTTATGGGCAGCCTGTGGGGTGAGGGTGCGCTCTGGGTTTTGGAGGACCAGCCTCAGGTGCATGAGGCGACTTTGCTACGGCTTGATTGGTCCAAGGCGGCCAAGGAGTTACAGTGGCTTCCGGTCTTCTCTATCGAAGAGGCCGCCAGATCGAGGAATATGAGCATTTGGCCGACAGGTAAACCGACAGGGCCGAAACAACACAATTTTCGCGTGAGCATTTGAGAGATAAAGATGAGCCGAGCAGACGAGCTGAGACAAGATATTCAGAACCTGGTGACCGAGTATTATCGCGAGGCCTTCCCTCAGACCGCATTCCAGCCGGGCCACTCCTCGGTTCCAGTCTCGGGCAGAGTCTTCGACAAAGACGATCTACACAGCTTGGTGGATTCGTCTCTGGACTTTTGGCTAACGACCGGTCGCTTCGCTGAACAGTTCGAGCGCGCTTTCAGCCGGCGCGTCGGTGTACGCGAGGCGCGGCTGGTCAACTCCGGGTCGAATAACGTGTTCTGGGTGGGCGTTTACCCAGGGCTCTCCGAAGAGATGATCGACTACATCTCAGCCTCGCTGCATGGGGCTGCGGAGGCGAAATGCGCTGTCTTATAACCGGTGCATCGGGTTTTCTAGGCACCGCGCTGGTACCGAAGCTGCTTGAAAGAGGACATTCCGTAGCTATCCTGATACGCTCCTCCTCAAACCTTAGCCGACTCGAACCCTTTCTCTCGCAGCTCGAAATTTTCTATGGCGACCTGCTGCACCTTGGCTCCGGGATCCATTCAAATGGTTCCAAGTCCGACCTAGGAACCGTGGACGCTGTCTTTCATCTCGCCTGGCCCGGAGTCACCGCCGAGTTCCGCAACCATCCCGATCAGATTCGAAAAAACCTTACAGCCACGCTCGAATTATGGGAACTGGCCAGAAGCGCAAAATGTAGAGTGTGGATCGGTGTTGGTTCCCAAGCCGAGTACGGCATCGTTCACAGTATCCTTCGCGAAGACACCCCCACCTTTCCGGTCACAGCTTATGGCGTGGCAAAGCTCGCAGCCGGACTCGCTACTGCGAAGATGTCCGAGCTCTGCGGAATGCGCCATGTCTGGCTACGACTGCTCTCTGCCTACGGCCCAGGAGATGACGAGCGCCACATGATTCCTTCTGTAATACGTTCTTTCCTGTCTGGCCGCCGCCCAGCGCTTACCCTCGGAGAGCAGCTATGGGATTATATTTACGTGGACGACGTGAGCGAAGCTCTTTGTGCCGTGCTCGAGACGGAGGCGAACGGCACCTTCAATCTCGGTTCGGGCAATGCGACGATACTGCGATCTGTTGTGGAGCGGATCCGCGATCTTATTGATCCTGGTCTGCCCATCGGCTTCGGGGATGTTCCTTACCGCCACGACCAGATCATGCGGCTCGAGGTCGACATCTCCAACCTCCAAGACAAGCCTTTCAGATGGTTTGGCGGAAACTGTAGCCTGGACTCGAAGACAGACGCAGCATGTGGAAAGAAAGCAAGAGTGACCTAGATGGGCGCTTCCCATCTTCAAGCTCTCCGGAAACCCTGATATATTGAGTGGCAACGCACTCAATCACAGCCGAGATTCTCCCCCCGAAGGGTATTAGAGGTAAATTTGAACCCGAAGTTGCTCCTCCATCCAGTAAGACTTGCAAAAGCCGTTCGACAAAAGATAGCGCGAGCAGCAGAGTTGCGATCAGCCGTAGATTTGGGCAAAAAGAGATTCTCCAACAATCCCGCTTACACACCGGACTCGGTGCATGTTGGGTTCGCTCCGCGCGGACACAATGCTGATGACGATACTGCATTGCTTGAACGCATCTGCACCGCCTATATCAAGGCAAAAAAGTGCCAGCAGACGGCATCGGACAACTTCAAGGTCAGCAATGAATGGCTGCCCATCTACGAACGGCAACTCGGACCTGTAATGCGCGCGCTCGCGAATCGGGATATTGATGCACTACGTGTGATGTATCAGAACTTTTACCGCGACGCGTGTAGTGCTGGCTTGGCCGGCCTGCCTGTCGATATGAACAAGTGCTACCTTGGCGATGACATAAAAGAACTATATCGACATCTTTTTCTTTGTGACGCCCTCCATCGCCATGAACTCTGGAGAGAGGAAACTAAAAACGCCTATACCGTCCAGGATCTCGTTTCGCCTGATATTGGCAACCCATATGGCTTTTTCGTCGATGGCACTTTTCTGAAGGTAGGTTCAGATTACCAGCACTATTACGCTACCAATATCCGGGACCTGCTTTCCGCGTCGGCTCGCCAGGTTGTCGTTGAACTGGGAGGCGGATTTGGCGGAATGGCGTACTACCTGATACGGGATAATCCCAAAACTGGATATATTGATTTTGATCTGCCCGAAAACCTTGCGTTGGCGTCTTATTATCTCTTGAAAGCTTTCCCAGAGCTTCCTTCTACACTCTTTGGCGAGGCTGAACTAACACCTCAGCTGCTAAGCAAATCGCGCATTGTGCTTATGCCAAGCTTTGAAATTCAGAAACTTCAGGACAGAAGCGTGTCGGTCTCGTTTAATTCCTATAGCCTGTCCGAGATGTCGCCATCCGCAGTTAAAGAATACATAGCTCACATAGCTCGCATAACAAAAGGTCATTTCCTGCATGTCAACCACACCAGGAATGCTATTGCTACAGCAGATGACTTCATTGCAGATCAACGTGGGTTCAGACTCTTGGAGCGAAGGATCGCTGGCTGGAACCTGGGCCGCAATCCCAAAGCTGATGAATTTCAGTTTCTTTACGAGACCAGTCAGATATGACCTTTTTGGGGGCGTGGAGCATGATTTTGTGCCAGTGGGCATTCGAAACCCTCCTCCACTCTATTCGGCTCGAAGACCGAACCAAATAGAGTGGAGAATAGGGGGCCACGGTCATAATGCTTTGGGGACGAACTTGGTGTTTTTCGCCTCTCTTTAACCTCTCCGGAAACCATGATATATTTTTGAGTGGCAACGCACTCAACCTAGCGGTCCGGGGGAAGGACTGATAGAGAGTTGCTCCGCACGATAGGGCATCGAACGTTATAGTGGTCCGGACGACGGGCCGGAAGGCAGTATAGAATCATACCTTTGCCAACTAATTTTGGGAATACAGTCTGAATGCATACGATTTTGCAGAGAGAGTGTAATGTCTAACAAAAATACCGATTTTACCGAGCACCGGATTAGCGGACTAACAAAGGTTGCTGGCGAGTTCACGAGTCAGTCTTCAGACGAACAAGTCCATAATAAACAACTACTTGAATTATCTTCGCTGCTTTTGCCCACGTACGGCAACCAATGGAATCTGCACAATCTAGTGACGCTTAAGCGGCAAAGTCTGAGCCGTATTCTTTATTACAACGAGCTCTACAAAAAAATCGTCGAAATACCAGGTGTGATCTGTGAGTTTGGCGTCCAATGGGGCGCTACATTAGCACAACTGATAAATTTCCGCGGCATCTATGAACCTTTCAACCATAGCCGCAAGATTTTCGGGTTTGATACATTCGAAGGCTTTCCAGTGATTGATGAGAAAGACGGCGGATTCTCGAATGTCGGCGACTACGCAATTACACAGAATTATGAGGAAACGCTTGATAAAATCCTCACCCTGCATGAGGGTTTCTCGCCTATTTCACATGTCAAGAAGTTCGAACTAATTAAAGGCGACGCCTCCCTAACCATAGATAATTGGTTGGAAAACAATCCCCACGCAGTGGTAGCTATGGCCATCTTCGATATGGATATCTATAGGCCAACAAAAGCTGTGCTCGAAAAGATCGTTCCGCGTCTAACTAAGGGTTCGATATTAGTGTTTGACGAATTGAGTTGTCCTCATTTCCCCGGTGAAACGCGCGCTTTAGATGAAGTTATCGGCATTAATAAGCTTTCACTCCGCCGCTTTCCGCATCAACCGTACTGTGCTTGGGCTGTGTTCGGTGAATGATTACGCCTGCGACGTTATGTCTAAAATAGTAAATTTTAACCGAATGCAGGGATGACGGTGCCCCAGAATATTCCAAACCAGTCCGCATCAAGTCAGATTCAAAATCTCCGCGACCGAGCTCGCATATTACGTGCACACGCGGTGCGGATGGTGCATCGGTCGAAAGGATCGCACCTTGGGAGTTGTCTCTCAATGGCAGACTTGGTGGCCTGCCTCTACTGGAACACCTTAAATATCAACCCTCAACTTCCCACATGGCCTGAGCGCGACCGCTTCATCCTGAGCAAAGGCCATAGTGCCGCACTTATCTACGCCGCGCTCGCTGAGCGAGGTTTCTTCTCAGTGACGGAACTCGACTCGTATTGCCAAAGCGGATCACGGCTCACAGGTCATGCCACCAGCGTAGTTCCGGGTGTGGAGCTGTCCTCCGGTTCATTGGGCCATGGCCTTCCAGTAGGCTGCGGCATCGCCTTGGCGGCAAAGCGAGGCAAGCTACCCTTTCGGACCTTCGTGCTGTTGAGCGATGGCGAGTTGGACGAAGGCTCTAACTGGGAAGCAATTCTCTTTGCACCGCAGCATCAGCTCGACAACCTGGTGGCAATAGTCGACTACAACAAGATTCAAAGTTTTGGCTCGGTAAAGGATGTACTGGATCTCGATCCACTCGCCGACAAGTTTCGCGCCTTCCGTTGGGCGGTAAAAGAGGTCGACGGCCACGACTTACAGGAACTCACGGAAGTTTTCAGTTCGCTGCCGCTGGAAAGCGGTCGGCCCACGGCGATCATCGCCCATACCGTGAAGGGTAAGGGTATCAGCTTCATGGAAGACCAACTCGCTTGGCATTACAAGAGCCCTACCGACGAACAAGTAGAGATCGCAATCAAAGAACTGGAGTCTGCGCTGTGAGAACCGCCTTTATTGAGGAACTCGTCGCCCTCGCTGAGAAGGATGAGCGCATCTGGCTGGTCTGCGGCGACCTCGGCTACTCGGTCCTCGAGGTCTTCAGTGACCGCTTCCCTGGCCGCTATCTCAACGCAGGCGTCGCAGAACAGAACATGACCGGCATCGCCGCCGGACTTGCGCTCACGGGCAAGGTAGTCTTCACCTACTCGATTGCCAACTTCCCCATCATGCGCTGTCTCGAACAGATTCGCAATGACGTCTGCTATCACAACTTGGACGTGAAAGTAGTTGCGGTGGGCGGTGGGTTGGCCTATGGAAGCCAGGGTTATACCCATCATGGCGTCGAGGATCTGGCCATCATGAGCGCGATGCCGAATATGACAGTAGTGGCTCCCGGCGATCCAGTCGAGGCCCGCGCCGCAACTGCGGCTCTCGTGGCCACTCCTGGTCCCGCCTACCTTCGGCTGGGCAAGGCAGGCGAAGCAACCTGGCACCGGGAGGCCATTGACTTCCGGCTCGGTCGCGCCATTCAGATGCGGGACGGCCATGACCTGACCATCCTCAGTACAGGCGGTGTGCTAGGCATCGCGGTCGAGGCTGCGCGCAGGCTCGACGCAACCGGGTGCTCTACTCGGCTGCTGAGTATGCCAAGCCTGGTGCCGCTTGATGTCGACGCGATTGCAAAGGCCGCCAGCGAGACTGCGGCGATCCTGACTGTCGAGGAGCACGGCATCGGTGGTCTGGGCACAATGACCGCCGAGGTGTTGGCCTCGATCCGCGCCGCTGTGCCCTTCCATCCTCTGCGCCTGGGCCGCGATCCGATCCGGCTGTCTGGTTCGCAGGAGGAACTTCGCTCCGCCCAGGGGCTGAGCGTGGAAGGCATTCTTGCTGTTGCGAAAAGGTTACTGGACCCTGAACTGCAGGCGCATTCCGCGCGCAGCCGGGAGAACTGGTGCACTCGGCCCCTGGTGACGCGCGCAGGCACCCATTCCGACGCTGGTTGCAGGATGTACTGGGGTTGGATCGGGCTATCATCTTCACCGTTCTGGCTCGGGGATGGCAGAGTCTTGCCGGGCTGGTGACGATTGCGCTCATCGCCCGTTTCCTTTCCCCCGCCGAGCAGGGCTACTACTACACGTTCGGCAGCCTGGTCGCGTTGCAGATCGTCTTCGAACTGGGATTCTCCTTCGTCATTCAGCAGATGGCCAGCCACGAACGCGCCATGCTGACCATCTCGCCAGACTACCGAATCAGCGGCGACCCGGTCGCGCATGCGCGGCTGGCTTCGGTGCTCCAAAAGTCGGTACGCTGGTACTCGATGGCCGCATTCATCATGGCCGCATTCCTCATCTGTGCCGGGCTGTACTTCTTTACAGCGCACAAACAGGGGCTGTTTCAAGTGAGCTGGAAGGCACCATGGTGTTGCGTTGCCCTTGCCGCGACCCTTACATTCCAGATCGATCCCTTACTCGCGTTCCTGGAAGGCTGCGGATACGTCACCAACGTGGCTCGTCTGCGGCTAATGCAGGCCGCCATAGGCAGCTTGTTAGCATGGCTCGCCCTGCTTAGCCATCGTGGCCTGTTTGCACCCGCCATGATGATCCTTGGTACCGCGTCGACCGCGCTGATCTGGCTCTATGGACACAGGCATTTCCTGCTGGGGCTACTTCGGCACCATCCCGGTGAGCATCGCATCCGTTGGGGAACCGAGGTCTGGCCTTTCCAGTGGAAGATCGCGGTGAGTTGGCTCTGCGGCTACTTTATCTTTCAGTTATTCAACCCGGTTCTATTTGCTTACCGAGGACCAGTGGCCGCGGGCCAGATGGGCATGTCTCTGAACGTGGCCACCGCGCTTCAGGCGGTCGCCATCTCCTGGGTGAATACTAAATCGGCACCCTTTGGGGCGATGATTGCCCGGAAGGATTACGCGCAACTCGACCGCACGTTTTTTCGTGCTCTCTGGCAGTCACTCGGAGTTTGTCTCACCGGCGGACTAGTCTTCCTGGCTGTAGCGATCTGGCTTAACCGCGAGCAGATTCCTTTCGCGCATCGACTACTGAGTCCGACGGCCCTGGCTCTACTCTTCTGCGCGGTGACGGCCAACATCGCCGTCTTCTCAGAGGCACTCTATCTTCGAGCCCACAAGCAGGAGAAGTTCTTGCTTAACTCCGTTCTGACTGCATCCCTCGTTGCGGCTTCGACCCTGTTTTTTGGCCGAAAGTATGGAGCGATGGGCATCGTTTCTGGATATCTCGCGATACTGGTAGTCATCAGTCTGGGGCTCGGAACCCTTACGTTCAAGAAATACCGCAAGGCATGGCATGCATAGTAAATCTCCGTTGTTGACGATAGCGATTCCAACCTATAATCGCAGTCGCTATCTGACCCGTCTCTTAGACTCTTTGGCACCACAACTGGAGAATGAGCCTCGCGTCGAGTTGCTCATCTCAGATAACGCATCGCCCGACGGCACACAGGCCACCCTCGAAGGGTATCGCAAGCAGGGGCTGGTCTTTCGCAGCATCTGCAATCAGACCAATATCGGAGCCGACGGCAACATTGGGCAGTGCTTCGCCGAAGCGGCTGGAAATACGATCGAGATCATCCACGACTCGTACACCTTCGCACTTAGAACTCACGTATTCCTGACATTCATCGCTGGGAATATCATTAACAAGCAACGTGTCCTCTCACTACCGCACCGGCAATTCTCCGAGCTGATCGGCACCAGTCTCGTTCAACTGAGCTGGACATACACTGCCCTCCGTTATTTCCGAAAGGGTGCGTGCATTCTTGATCCGCTCATTGCCGCGGGCGCCGACGACCGCGGCGGTTACGCGCTTTTCACCGTCTTCGGTACGAACCTCAAGCATATTACTGAGACATGGCTCGTCAAACCGGACCTGGTGCGTGTTGTTCTGAATG
>WNFC01002420.1_pt1 | contig 20093 bp, 16 predicted proteins | sample 5400541 | NCBI WGS metagenome assembly WNFC01 (sample SAMN13153342, study PRJNA577476) | soil metagenome | isolation source: 120 cm saprolite under Douglas fir tree site 2 hole 2 replicate 1 | place: USA:California | collected 2015-04-18
TTGCGATTCGCGAGTACAAAGAGGCTGCAGACCCATCCAGCGATGCGCTCCTACATCGCATCGCTGCGCATGGGGGGCTCCTACAAAGAACCGACGGCGGATTCCAAGCGGCGGGCGATTTCGTCGGGGGACATGCCGGGCGGAAAAGCGGCGGGCGCGCCGACGCGAACGGTAACTTCGCCGAAATGGGCAAGGCGGCGGTGTTTGCGCTTCATCTGCCAGACGCCGTCGAGTCGCATGGGAACCACCGGGATGCGCAGATTATCTGTGAGCAGGCCGATGCCGGATTGAAACGGGGCCATCTCGCCGGTGCTGGTGTTGTTCACTTCGCCTTCGGGAAAGACGAGCACGCTGTAGCCGCGGTCGACAGATTCGCCGGCGAAGCGGAAGCTTTCGCGGAAGCCGGAAAACTGCGGCAACGGAAAAACGTTGAAGAGCAGGGTGGCGAGCCAGTAGCCGAGTTGATAGGCCCAGCGCCTGGCGAAGAACCAATCACGCGGCGGGCGGCGCATGTTTTGCAGCGATTCGCCGCCCATGGCCGTGGCGAGGCGGTGGCGGTATCGCGGCGGCAACGCGGCGAGAATCAGACCGATGTCGGCGCGGCGGGTGATGTGATTCGAAACGATGAGGACAGGTCCGCGCAAGCCGCGAAGATTCTCGCGGCCCACGATGCGCGGGTGGCCGAGGATTTGCGTGGCGGGCCAGACAAGCGCGTAATAGACTGCGAGCCGCAGCCAGCGAACGGGTTCGCGCTGCGTCCAGCGAGGATAGTGGTATTCCGTTTTCCGCGCATTGGGTTGCTGAAGAAGCCGCTCGACGTCAGCGGCCGTTTTTGCATTGGCAAAGGCCGTCTCGTTGAGTTCCACGTGGAACTTGGATTCCAGGGCGCTCATGAGCTCGACACGATCGAGGGACGACAGAGATTCCAGGGAATCAGCGGAAGCCATAGGAGCAACCGACTTCCCTGCGGTGAATTTGTGCAGCAAGTCATCAACCGGGTTCGCGCCAGCGGCGGCAGCGGTCGGAGACGCCTTGTATTCTTTTTTCGCGGCCAGAAGTTGGCGGGCGCGAACGGCGATTTCGCGGACGCGCGGCTTTCCCGTAGAGGTGCGGGGAAAATCATGTTCGGGCCAGATCAGCCAGGTACGGATTCGCTGATACTCCGCGAGTCCGCGGTTGGCGTGATAGATGGCATCCGCACATCCCTCGGAGGCCTGCAAGGCCGCGCGGGCAGTGCGGTTATCCCAATCCGCGGGAAGCAAAACGGCACAAGGTTCAGCATTGCCGCCTTGTTCGATCGGAATCACGACGCTGTCGCGAATCCCCGGCTGCCCGTGCAATTGGGCTTCGAGGTCTTCGGGGTAGACGTTCAATCCCGCTGGCGTGACGATGACGTTTTTCTTTCGTCCGCGGAAGCGGAGGTTGCCTTTGGCGTCGAGTTCACCGAGATCGCCGGTGCGCAGCCAGCCTTGCAGATCCAGGGGATGGATAGCTCCTTGTTCCCAATAGCCAGTGGAAACATTTTCACCGCGGACAAGAATCTCGCCGTCTTCGGCAAGCTTGAATTCACGGCCCGGGAGAATCTTGCCGACGGAGCCCTCCGCCGCGCGAAACGGATGATTCAGACTGATCAAAGACGCGGTCTCGGTCATGCCATAGCCCTGAATGACGGCATAGCCAAGTCGTTTGAAAAATCCTTCGCTGAACGGCGCGAGGGCGGCGCCACCGGAGATAAAAGCCCAGAACTTCAATCCGAACCATCGGTGAACTCGCCGGAACATCCAAGCACGGCGGAGAAAGGGCAGAGCTTCCGCCGCAAGGTACAAATTCCCAAACGGATTGCCGCGGCCCAGATGTCCAAATTTTTGAAGCACGGCGTTGACCAGCGCATCGAGCATGCGTGGAACTGCGATCAGAGCTGTGGCGCGTTCTCGCTTGATGGTTCGGATGATTTCCGAGGGATTGCTGGAAGTTTCGAAAACGACCACGGCTCCAAGGAGCGTCGGAACGAACAATGCCATGAATTGGCCGAAGATATGGCTCACAGGGACGAGCGTGACGAAGCGCAGTGGGTGAAACCAGCGTTCGTACTTACGATAGTCATTGATGCCGCGTTCGAGCGGCTCCAGGTTCGCCAGAAAATTGCCGTGGGTTAGAACGACGCCGCGCGGTTCGGCGGTCGTACCGGAAGTGTAGAGGATTTCCGCGATGGTGCTGCGTATGGATGCATTACCCGGATGCGGGCCGGCGTTTTGCGAACGGACGGGGCTGTTCACGATGTCACTAAAATCGTTGATGATCATCGATGGTGGCAAACCAGGCAGCTCCGCTTGCTGACTATCGCGCAAGATGAGCTTCACGCCGGCATCTTCAATCGCGCGCTGTAGGAAATCGGGAGACGCGGCGGAGTCCATAGGCACCACGATGGCGCCTCGCAATAGAATCCCCCAAAAGCAAGCGACCCACTCGGCGGAGTTGGGACCCCAGAGAAGCACGCGATCACTTGGGACAACGCCCCGTCCGGCGAGCGCCTGACTCCAGAAAAGGGCGGAGCTGTAAAGCTCTGTATACGTCAGCTTTTGACGACGGTAGCCGCGTCTTTCGATGACAGCAACGTCGCCACCGAAGCGGGCGAAGTCAGCGAAAAGACTCAGGAGATTCTTTCGGGGCATAAGCGCAGCAGTTTCTTTGCCTCGGATATGATCGATTCTACCCCGGAAGCCGTGGTGCGGCCTTTCGGGCCGGCCAGAAAGCCCGTTTGCGCATGCGGAAGCATCCCACACCGAAATGCACGTCCCGTGCCACGAAGGAACAGGTCGTTGCATCTGAGTGAAAGCAGCCGAGCGGAATACCCCAGTTCTCGGTTACAATGGGTACTTAAACCGTTGTCCAATTCTGGAGATAAGCAGGAAAGATGCCGGTACCGATTTCACAGATGTGGACAGTTGCAACGTACGTCCTCAAGCAAAAGCTGAGGGGGCAGAAGCGCTACCCGTTCGTGCTGATGCTGGAGCCGTTGTTCCGCTGCAATCTGGCATGCGCGGGGTGCGGCAAAATCCAATATCCCGCACACATCTTAAAAACGGAATTGAGCCCGGACGAATGCTTCCAGGCCGTGGATGAGTGCGGCACGCCGATGGTTTCGATCCCCGGCGGTGAGCCGCTGATGCACTCGGAAATCGACAAAATCGTCGAAGGGCTGGTGGCGCGGAAGAAGTACCTTTATCTCTGTACCAACGCGCTGCTGTTGAAGGAAAAACTGCATCTCTTTAAGCCCAGCAAATACCTGACGTTCTCCGTGCACCTGGATGGGCAGAAAGAGCATCACGATTTTTCCGTTTGCCGCGAGGGTGGCTACGATTTGGCCATCGAAGGCATCCGGGAAGCGGTGAAGCAGGGCTTCCGCGTCACTACGAACACAACGTTATTCGACGGGGCCGATCCCAAGAGCGTCCGCGTATTTTTCGACGAAATGATGGAGCTTGGCGTCGAAGGCATGATGCTCTCCCCCGGCTATTCCTACGACAAGGCACCCGACCAAAAGCACTTCCTCGGGCGTGCTCGCACGCGGCGGTTGTTCCGGGCCATTTTGTCGAATCGCAAAGCGAGTTGGCAGTTCAATCAGTCGAAGTTGTTTCTGGAATTTCTGATGGGCAAGCGAACCTATGCTTGCACGCCTTGGGGCATGCCAACCTATAACGTCTTCGGCTGGCAGAAGCCCTGCTACCTGCTGCAGGACGGGTACGTGGACACGTTTCAGGAACTGCTCAACACCACCGAGTGGCAGAGCTACGGCACGGAATCCGGCAATCCGAAATGCGCGAACTGCATGGTGCATAGCGGTTACGAAGCCTCGGCCGTGGATCATACCTTCAGCGGCCTGCGCGGGCTATGGGCGACTGTGAAGGCCGAGTTGTCCACCAAATACAACGATTCGGATGCGCTCGCGATGCTGAATGAGCCGGTCGAGCCTGTACACTCTTACAATCCTCTCGTTCAGATCCAATCGGATAAGGGCCAACTTGAGGAGACGCGCGCGTGACGGGTCCACGTCATGCAGACCGGCCGAGCCACACGGAAGGATCTCCGCTGAACCCCGACACGCTGGAAGTAGCCCCCGGCACCGTTCATGAAAGCGTGCAAGGGTGGGTGCCCAAGCTGGCGACAGAAGAAGAATTGCGCATTGCGCTCGAAAAAGCCTTCGACTATCGCGGCGATGTGACACTAACTCTTAAGGATAATTCAAAAATCGAAGGTTATTTGTTCGATCGGGCTACCGGGTCCTCCCTTACGAGCAGTTTTGTAAGAGTTCTGCCGAAAGATTCCAACCAAAAGTTGAAGATTGCCTACGCCGATATAGCGGCACTTGCGTTCACCGGCCGGGACACTGCCGCCGGAAAGAGCTGGGAGGCTTGGGTTGGCAAATATTGGGAAAAAAAGGTCTCGGGTGGACGGGATTTAAGCCTGCAACCTGAATCCCTCGAGTAACCGGTTCCTGCCACTCGGACGAGTGACTTCTCGTATCAAATTCTAACTAACCATATTATTGTCAATGACTTAGATGCTTAGATAGGACTTCCGTCCCGGGTTCGGGACCGTGGACAGATAGTTCCTTTTGTGGTATTCTTTACATAGCGTTTGTTGCTCTTGTATTACCTTTTGAATCGTTGGAGGCTCCGCAAGGACATTTTTTTGCGGCCCCAGAAAACGGACCAAGAGACGCAACGCAATTCCAATATCGTCGACTCCGGCCCGGTCGGAGTTGCGCATGTGAGGCTGGCAAGTGAAGGAACAAGGAACAGTAAAGTGGTTTAATGCTTCGAAGGGCTTCGGATTTATCCAACGCCAGACGGGAGAAGATGTTTTCGTGCACTTCTCCGCGATCGCGATGGAAGGATACAAGTCTCTCAACGAAGGCCAGGCAGTGGAGTTTGAAGTGAAGAAGGGCCCGAAGGGTCTTCAAGCTGAGAACGTTACCAGCGTCTAGTCTCTGACAGGAGAGCCCCCCGACAGGTTCTGGGGGTTCTCCTCCAAGAGATTCGAATCGAGATTATCAGCGTGAGCGGTCAAGGAGGACGTTGTGCAAGTGATGCAGGAAGGTCAGACCATTAAGCATGAGATGTACGGCCTGGGAATCGTGACTGCTTCCGACCAAGAACGCACCGCCGTAGATTTCGACGATCATGGTGCTAAGCTTTTCGTAACGAGCATCATGACGGCCGAATTGATCGGCGAAGCGCCCGCGACCCCGCCGAAGACCAAGCGCCGCCGCAAGGCCTCCACGGCAGCCAAGGCCGCCAAGAAAGCTGCTGCAGCCACTGCAGCCAGCCGCGCCTAAGTTTCTATAAACCAGGCAAGACATCTCTGCGCCAAATCCGGCGCAGGGCTGCGTCTGTATGCATTTCTCGCGAAAGCCGTGACGATAAGGAAAGGTTCTGAAAGATGAGGCGCTTGGTCATCGTTCTCGGAGTCATCCTCCTGGTTCTCGGTGTGATTGGACTCGTCCACCCTAATTTCAACTATCACCAACAGGAAGAAGTGGCGAAACTCGGCCCCATCAAGGCTACCGTGGACGAAGAGAAAATCGCGCAAATCCCGGCAGCGGTCTCGATAACTCTGCTGGTAGCCGGCGTAGGGCTTGTTGTACTCGGGCCGCGCATGAAACCGTAGATTTTGCGATCAACGATCTCGATTGGTACCAATTCGGTCCCTGCCGGGCCAAAGTAATTCAAGAGACGCGAACACCCCTCTGCTGTGCTTCTCGTACAGGCATCTGAACGTAGAGGCACCTGCAATCTTTTTGGCGTTACTTAACTGCGGATTCCGCCTGGTCGAAGGCGTGGTAAGAGGAACGGACCAGAGGGCCGGCTTCGACGTGCTTGAAGCCCATGTCTTCGCCTAACACTTTGTATTCGGTGAATTCGTCAGGATGAACGTAGCGAACGATGGGTAGATGATCGCGAGTGGGCTGCAGATACTGTCCGAGCGTGAGGATGTTGGTACCCTGCGCGGCGAGATCCTGCATGGTGGCGAGGACTTCGTCCTTTTCTTCTCCAAGACCGAGCATCAGACCAGTTTTGGTCGGAACTTCCGGATGCGCTTCCTTGGAATGGCGGAGCAGTTCGAGCGAGCGCTCATACACCGCGCCCTTGCGGACCTGCCGGTAGAGGCGCGGCACGGTTTCGGTGTTGTGGTTGAGAATATCCGGGCGCACAGCAAGAACGACGTCCAGCGCGTTCCAATCACCGCGAAAATCAGGAATGAGCACTTCGACTTTGCAGCCTGGAACGCGGCGGCGAATCTCTTCGATGGTGCGCGCAAAGATGTGCGCGCCGCCATCCGGCTGATCGTCGCGGTTGACCGAAGTCACCACCGCGTAGCGCAATCCCATTTTGGCCACAGCTTCCGCCACGCGAAACGGTTCTTCTTCATCCGGTGGCCCGACGGGCTTGCCAGAAGGCACGGCGCAGAATCCGCAAGCGCGTGTGCAGATGTCCCCCAGAATCATGAAGGTCGCGGTGCCGTGCTCCCAGCACTCGCCCATGTTGGGGCAGCGCGCGCTCTCGCAGACCGTGTGCAAATCGAGCGTGCGCATGGTGCGCTTCACGTCCTGGTAGCGCTCGCCGCCAAAAAACTTGACGCGCAGCCAATCCGGCCGCGGATGCTCGCCCGGCGAGGGCACCGGGATCGCCGGCAAATTGCAGATGATGTTGAACGGTGTGGCCATTAGGCTCGCTTGAATCTCCGATTTTACGCCCATCCGGGACGTCTTACAAATTGTCTGGCGAAACCGTGCTTGGGAGCCCAAGACCTCCTTCCTGTCGTATACTCATGCCGCGCGAGAAGTATTATGAAGCTCTCTATCGCCGCCTTCTTACCCTTCTTCCTTGCAAACATCGCCTTTGCGCAGAAGCCTTCGCCTAACCCTCCCCTAGCAAGGCCTAAATCTGACGAATGCGCAATTTTGGGAATGGTAGTAAAACTTACTGGAAGTGAGCCGGTGAAAACCGCGACAGTGCAGCTTCAGAGCCTGCAGGATCTTCGACACACTGTCTCAGTGGTTACAGACGTGGGTGGCCGGTTCGAATTGAAGGGCATTGACCCGGGGCGTTACCGGCTGAAGGTAAGCCGCACCGGTTTTGTGACAGAGGAGTATGGCCAGAAAACGCCAAATGATCCCGGAGCCGAGATTCGTCTCGCCCCAGGACAAGTCCTGCGCGATCTTTTGTTTCGATTGATACCTTGGGGCATCATTGCGGGAAGGATCCTGGATGACGAAGGTGAGCCGCTTCCTTGGGCGCAGGTCAGCGCCCTGCGCGAAATCTATTCCGCTGGAAAACGCAAGCTGTCGCCCGAGGCGCTTGTACCCACAAATGATCTTGGGGAGTATCGCCTTTTTGGTTTGAGGCCCGGCAGGTACTTCATCTGCGCCAAATACAAGCCGGGTCTACACGTGGTAGGCCGAGCAGAAGTACGAGAAGATGACAGCGACGACTCTCGGCCGGAATTTATGCCAATCTATTACCCCAACAGTCCGGATCCAGCGAGGGCTTCGACGATCACGCTTAAAGCGGGAGAAGAAATCCCCGCTGTCGAAATCCTCTTGCGCCCGGTCACCACGTTTCGTGTCCGCGGCCGCGTGTACAACATGGTTTCGGGCAGGCGTTCAAATACCGGAGTCATCGTTCAGCTGGAGCAACGCAACAGCAATGTTGCTTGGGGTTCGCCTGACCATCAGTTAAATGTCGAAAACTCCGACGGCTCCTTTGAAATTGCCGGGGTGCTGCCTGGTTCCTACACCCTGAGCGCCTTTTGGTTTGAGGATGGGCGGCGATATCAGGCACGACAATCCATTGAGGTGGGCAACGCCAATGTAGAGGGCGTGAACCTCACAATCATGTCAGGGATAGCCGTTTCCGGAAGAATCGTTTGGGACGGGAAGCCTAGCTTGGACCGGGATGAGCTCCTTGTCAGTATTTCTCCGGCGGACTCGAGAATCTCTTTCAATGGGCCTGCCAGGGTGGTGGGAAACTCCTTCGTCTTAAGGGATGTTTTCGAAGGGACCTATCGCTTGGCGGTGAGTGGGCAATCGAAAGACTGTTACACTAAGTCTCTTCGTTACGGATCGAACGACGCGCTCGAAAGCGGCTTCACCGTTGTCCGCGGCGCACAATCTTCCCTCGAGGTATCCATCAGCTCGCGGGGCGCTCGCGTTCAGGGAGCCGTCATGGACCAGGACAAACTTCCTGTCACAGGATTGTGGGTTGTTCTCGTGCCGGATGAAGCCCACCGGGATCAATCGCGTCTCTACCAGAAAGTCACCACGGATCAATACGGACGCTATCTTCTGAAGGGGGTTGCGCCTGGCGACTACAAAATCTTCTGTTGGGACGAAGTAGAAGATGGCGCATGGGAAGATCCTGATTTTCTGAGGGCCTTCGAAAATCGTGGGCAGAAGATTTCTGTGGAAGATGCTGACGTGAAGACGGTAGATGTTGTCGCGATCAGAGCAAAAAGCTTCGAATGATGCAGACTCTCGCTTCTGATGAGACGAGGTTTACAGCGGCTGTCGCGAAGATCGGATGAAATCGCGCAGAACAGTAACGTTCGGTCCGTAAGCCCCGATGCGCCCGGCGTCCACTGGCAGACCAAGACGCTCCGCGAGGTCGAGGTCCACGCCTGCGTCGTCAAGCTCAGACAAGCTAAAACCCTGCGCGGGCAGCACGCGATTCAAGCCAGTCGGATAGACCGGCCGCGGCGGGCGATGACGCCGCCACGGGCGGCGCGCCAGCTCGTAAAATTGTTCCCAATCGCGTTTGTGCCAGGTCGTCATTTCATGCTTGACCGCTAAACGGTCAACCTATTCCTAAATGCGTGCGCCTCAATCTTTTGGATGCACGGCCGGACTATAAGGTTCACCAGTCTCCTGCCGCACATCCCTTTCTCAGGGAACAACTTCGATGCTTACCGGTCTATTCATATACTCCATAAACCGGCCGGCAACCCATTTTCCTTGCCTGTTGTTTCAAACACGTTACGGGACGAATTGTTTCGCGAGACGGGCCAGGGAAGGCGGAGCGAGGAGCGTCTTCATCATGAGCCACACTCCAGTTGCGTTCCTGCTGACGAACCACAAAGCCCGTTACATGCCGCGGGAAACGACACACATTCGCCTTTATTGACCAGCGATGCCCGTTCGCGAAGTCTTGTCCGCGGGCAGCAAATATTCGCAGGCTACCTTTCAACCGGGTTAGACGAGTTGAACCGGCGGAGGTGAGAGCCGCAACGATGAATGATTGACGCAGAGATACCACTGAGGATTCTCTGAGAGGGATTGAGGCGCCCTGACCGGAGCTGGGGCCCTACGCTTTCAGACTCGGAGCTCTTCTTACCAGCGATTTCCACGGTCGCCGCGATCGCCACCGCGCCCGCCACCGCCACCGTGGCCGCCACGCCCACCGCCGCCACCACCGCCGCGTCCGCCGCCATACCCGCCGCGCCCGCCACCACCGCCGCCGCCGCCGCGCTCTGCCTGGGGACGTGCTTCATTCACCACGAGGTTTCGCCCGCCGAAATTCTGACCGTTCAGGGAGTTCACGGCGCGATCCGCGTCTTCGTCATTGGTCACTTCAACGAAGGCGAACCCGCGCGATTGTCCCGTAAAACGATCGCGAATCAGATTGACGCCCGAAGGTGTTACACCGACCTGCGTGAACCACTCGTTGAGCTGCTCTTCCGTCGCGGAAAACGGAAGATTACCGATATAGAGCTTCTTCACCTCTTGCTCCTTCTGTCCGGAACCTAAAATGCGAGTCGCGGAGCGCGCCGAAGGGACTTCAGTCGTTCACAGCGAGGCGAAAAAACGGGGCCGCCGCGGGAGCGAGACCGGCACTTCAGCGGTCTGTTGCATCCTCCCGGAAATTGACTCCTTTTGCAACTGAAATTGTCTCGAAGCGGCACACACTTTGCCCCCAGCCACCCTTTTGCGCCTTTCCCCTTCGTGCCGGATTAGTGATACGATGCGCCCGATTTGCTCTCCCCCCGAGAGGTCTTATGCGCGGCACCATGATGGATTTTCCGCTCACGCTGCCCACCATCCTGGAGCGTGCCGGGAAGATTTTTCCGCGCGTCGAGATCGTCTCCTGCAAACCGGATAGGTCCATCGCGCGCACTTGTTATGGCGAATTCTACTGGCACGCGCGCCGGCTCGCGGCGGGATTGACCAAACTTGGATTGCAGCCCGGCGACCGCGTGGCCTCCATGATGTGGAATCACTCCGGCCATCTGGAGGCTTTCTTCGGCGTGCCGTGCGCCGGCGGCATTCTGCATACCTTGAACCTCCGGCTCCATCCCCATGAAATTGCCGCCATCGCCAGGCATGCCGGCGACCGCTTCCTGTTGATTGACGATGTCCTCCTGCCGGTTTACGAGAAGTTCCGTACCGACGCGCCTTTCGAAAAAGTGCTTGTCGTTCCGTATGGTTGTGGCAGCGTACCCGAGGGATTGTTGAACTACGAGGAGCTGCTCGCTGAAGCCGGCGATGATTTCCAATATCCGCAGATCGATGAAAACGATGGCGCGGCGATGTGCTTCACGTCGGGCACGACTGGCCATTCCAAAGGCGTCATCTATTCCCACCGCGCGCTGGTGCTGCATTCCTTCGCTTGCGGCCTCGGCGAAGTTTTTGGGATGAGCCATTTCGACACCGTCCTGCCGGTCGCTCCCATGTTCCATGCCAACGCCTGGGGCCTGCCTTTCGCATGCACCATGCTCGGGGCGCGCCTAGTACTCCCCGGTCCGAACGTAGATCCCGAAAGCGTGCTTGGCCTGATGGTCAGTGAACACGTAACTATCGCTTGCGGTGTCCCCACCGTCTGGATCGCCGTCCTCGAAGCGCTTGAAAAAAACCCTGGCCGCTGGAAATTTGATGCACCCATCCGCGTCGTCTGTGGAGGCACCGCGCCGCCTCTCGAGCTCATCCGCCGGCTCAATCGCTTCCACTTGCAGATCAAGCATCTCTGGGGTATGACCGAGACCACTCCCATCGGCACTTCCGGCGGACTCCGGCCGCACATGCGCGACTGGTCCGAAGACAAAAAGTATGAAGTCCGCGCCAAACAGGGCTGGCCGGCGCCGTTTGTCGAGATCCGCCTGATGCGCCCGGAAGGTGAAGCCCCTTGGGATGGCGTGACCTCTGGCGAGATCGAAATCCGCGGCCCGTGGGTCGCCGCCAGCTATCATGATTCTCCGGATCAGGCCCATCGCTGGACGGCCGACGGCTGGTTCCGCACCGGTGACGTCGCCACCATGGACGACGAAGGCTACGTCAAAATCGTGGACCGCGCCAAAGACCTCGTAAAGTCCGGCGGCGAATGGATCAGTTCCGTAGATTTAGAAAACACGCTGATGGGTCATCCCGCGGTTAAAGAAGCCTGCGTAGTAGGCATCCCGCATCCGAAATGGCAAGAACGCCCGCTCGCCGCCGTTGTTCTGAGAGACGGCGCCCGCGCCACACCGGAAGAGTTGCGCGCGTTTCTCGCAAAATCCTTCGCCAAGTGGCAACTCCCCGACGCCTTCGTCTTCCTCGACGCCATCCCCCGCACCTCCGTCGGCAAATTCAAAAAACTCGCCCTCCGCGAGCAATTCGCCAACTGGAAGTGGGAGCACCAGTAGCATAGGCTTCAGCCTGTGCTCTTGAGCCAACAAAGAACGCCCTGCTCGCGGCAGTCAAACCGTCGACTCCGTGCAAATCAATGTGCTAGTATGTGTTTATGGCGAACACACGGAGTGCGACTCTCAGCATCCGGCTGAAACCCGAAATCAAACGGCGGCTGGCCAAGCTGGCGGCGACATCTGGTCGAAGTTCCAACTTCCTCATCTCCGATGCGGTCGAGTCCTACGTTGCTGACCAGGAAAGAATGCTTGCGGAAATTCGCCAGGCGGATCGCCAGGTAAAGTCAGGGCACTACATCAAGCACCAAGATATGAAATCTTGGCTGCTCTCCTGGGGCACGAACCGTGAGCTCCCGCCTCCGAAATGCGTATGCGGTAAGAATCACGATGACGAGGGGCTGTGCCGCTAGAGATCGTCTGGTCTCCCTTGGCGAGAGCACGGCTCCAGGAAATTCGCGCCTATGTGGCCCTGGACAAGCCTGATGCCGCGGATCGCCTGGCCACGCGGATCGTCGCCGTCGTCGAAACCCTGAGGAATCACCCGTATCTGGGCCGCGCCGGCGTCCAACCCGGAATTCGCGAGTTAGTCATCGGTGGTTCGCCTAATACCGTTCTCTATCGTGTGCGCGGCGCGCGGATCATGATTGGCACCATCTGGCACGCAGCTCAAACCAAGTGAGCAGTTCCGCGCGCAAATTTAAAAACCGCCGGGTGCCTCGGGTACCGGTTTTGCGCCTGGGTCCTCTAACCGCCTACTTGGTTGGAGAACCACAACTCAGTCCCTCTTATCCTCGGTTGCGCTAACTCCTTTGCTCTCAGATGGTTAACCACCCCACCGATTAAACTCTGTCGTAACATATCGTTACAAAAACATAGGGGGTGAATTGTTGACTAGGAATCTTAATTGCCCTCTTGGCGTCGTCCGTCCACTGTGCTCTCCTATAGTTGACACCATGAGACGGGCTCTTCACCCCCGCTTTGTTCTTTTTCTCATTACTTCGCTACTACTTTGCTTCTTTCCTTCCTTCTCTGTCGCCCAGGACCAGCAACCCGCCATCCGCTTCGTGCGCAACCCCGATCCCGCCCCCGACTTCAAGCTCATCGGCCTCGACGGCAAGCCCGTCACACTCGCCGACTCGCACGGCAAAGTCATCCTTCTGAATTTCTGGGCCACCTGGTGCGGACCGTGCCGGGCAGAACTTTACGATCTCATCGATCTCCAGGCCAAGTACAAAGACCGCTTCCAGATTCTCAGCCTGATTGTCGACGATGACGATTCGGCCACCATCCAAGCAGTCGTGGAAAAATACGGTATCAACTATCCCGTGGCGCTCGCTCCAAATGAAATCCGCATGCAATACGGCGGCATCGCGGCTCTTCCCACTTCGTTCGTGCTCGACACGGAAGGCCGCATCGTTCAGAAACACGAAGGCCTTCGCGATCCACGCCTCTACGAAACCGAGATCCGCGCGCTTCTCGGCCTGCCCATCGGCAACGTCAGAGTGGAAACTTTCGACGACACCGGCCAGATCTTCATCAAGAACGCCGTTCGCGCCACCGAGCTCCCCGGCGTCGATCTTTCCAAACTCACGCCCGAGCAAAAAATCGTCGCGCTCCACAAATTCAACGCCGAAGGTTGCAATTGCGGCTGCCAGTACACCCTAGCGCAGTGCCGCATCTACGACCGGAACTGCCAAAGCAGCAGAGCCGCCACCGAGAAAATCATCGCCGCCCTCGCGCATTCCGCGCCCGCCAAGTCCGAGCCCGGCGCTCCTCCGCCACCGCCTGCCCTTTCGGCATCCCCTCCCACTTCGGAGAAGCCTCTTGAATAGGCAGCCACTCATATTCTTTCTGACGGCCCAATGCCGCTAGCTCTCGCCATCTGAGGCCAACCGAAGACGTGCGCTGAAGGATCTCAACGTTCTCAGGCGGCAGGATTGCCAATGGTGTTGGACGCGCACAATCAAACTGCGGCACACTGGCCCGTTCGGCTCCCGGCCTGATATTCTTTTCCCAATCGATGCCCACTCTCGCGAAGATTTTTTTTGCTCTTGGTCTCGTCCTTTCCTTCACGGGATTGTTCTCACCACCGATCGCGCTCACTCTGGGAATTCTCTTCGGTCTCAGCTTCTCGCATCCGTTCATCAACGAAAGCCGGGGAATTGCGCGAACTCTCCTGCAAAGTTCCGTCGTGGCCCTCGGCTTCGGCATGAATCTGCACGAAGTTCTGAAGGCGGGCCGCAGCGGATTTATCTACACCGCGCTGGGGATTTTCTTTGCGCTTCTGGTGGGTCTGGCGCTCGGCAAGCTCTTGCAGGTCCGCGGTAATTCGTCAATTCTGATCACCGCGGGCACGGCGATTTGCGGCGGCAGCGCCATCGCCGCGATTGGTCCCATTCTTCAAGCCGATGAAGAGGAAATGGCGGTATCCCTCGGCACGATTTTTATTTTGAATTCGATCGCCCTGCTGATTTTTCCGCCCCTCGGGAACACGCTTCATCTTTCGCAACCGCAATTCGGACTCTGGGCCGCGCTGGCCATCCACGACACGAGCTCCGTCGTCGGCGCCACCACGAAATACGGCCCGCAAGCATTGGTAATAGGCACCACTGTAAAACTCGCCCGCGCGCTCTGGATCGTTCCGCTCGCGCTAGCGACTGCAGCGATCGAGCGCAACCGCTCTCAGAACATTCCGGCCAGTGGTGACAGCCGTCCCCGCATCCAATTTCCCTGGTTCATCGGGTTTTTTGTTCTCGCCGCAATCCTTAATACATATCTTCCTGCGTTCGAACATCCCGGTCACTGGCTGTTCACTCTGGGGCGACTCGGCCTCACGGCAACGCTGTTCCTCATTGGCAGCGGGATTTCGCGGGCCACACTGAAAGAGGTGGGCTGGCGCCCGCTCCTTCTCGGCGTGCTGCTGTGGTTGGGAGTGGGATTCACTTCGCTGTACTTCATTCGAACGGGGTTTATAGCTTTCTAATTCGAATGAGTTCCGAGAAGCGATGGAGATGGTCGTTTGCCGCGGCAAACGAGGCCCCGGCGGATGGCTTGCCGAAGGCGCATTTGGGTATTACACTCGCGCGGCGTATTGGGCAAGTCATTCGAATGGAGGCAAATCATGAATCGTCGCATCAGTTTCCTCGTGGTGGTTTTGGCTGTGGCAGGAATTCTTACGGTACATAGCGCGGTTTCGCAGGTTACGACACAGCCCACCAGGAAGGCGATCAATCTTCCGGATAAGCCTGCACAGCTACCGTTCAGCGACGCGATCCTGTCGGGGAACACCCTCTATCTGGCGGGGCGGCTCGGCCTGGATCCGAAGACAGGAAAAGCGCCGGAGCAGATTGAGGACGAGATCAAGAACTTGCTGGACGGGGAGAAGGCGGTGCTGGCGCAGGCAGGTATGAGCATGGACGACCTGGTGTACGTGCAGATTGCATGCACGGACCTCTCACTGTTCGAGAAATTCAATCCGATTTACAAGAGCTACTTCACGACCAAGGACTTGCCGGCGCGGGAATTCATCGGAGCGGGATCGCTCCTGCGGGGCGGGCATTTCGAATTGCAGGCGATTGCCGTGAAACGCTAACTGCGGTGGAAACCCCTGGCGGTTGCGAGGATTTTTTGATTTTCCCGAAACTTGTTTTTTCCACGGCGCGTTTTTCTGTGGCGGCGCTTTCCTCGCAGCCAAGGTTTTTGGTTTGGCAGCAACCGTAGCAGCAGCGCGTGACGCCATCGCGGCCCCATCCCCGCCGAAATCCAGGGTCACCTCAAGCGTAAAGCAAACCTGCTTGGCAATCCGCGACGCCCCGACAAAAATAGTACGTGGATGCGTTGCGGACGATGACAGCCGCTGGGTTTGCGGGTCGATTCGTACTTGCGAAGGGAAAAGGGCGCTCCGGGGGAGTAGGGAAGACAGTGGTCACAGGAGGGGAATGGCCTATATATGGTCACAACAACAGAGACCATATTTGACATAACGCCAATATATGGTCTTTTCTCTGGACCATCCAATCCGTCAGATTCTGCATAAGTCTCTATTTTTGTGCTACTTCCACATCAACAATTATTTGCATCGGATGGTGACAATCATGCATCTACAAATGACTAACAGGACGGGATCAATGCTAAGAATTACAACGGAAAAGAAGCGTGGAAAGATATTCCTCGGCGTCGAGGGCCGACTGGCGGGACCGTGGGTGGCGGCACTGGAGCAGTGCTGGCGGGAGTTGCACGCGGCGTCGCCGCGCGAGAAGTTCCACGTGAATCTCTGCGGCGTGAGTTTCATCGATGCTGCCGGAAAAGTGCTGCTGATGGAAATTCATCGGCAGGGTGGCCAGTTGATCGCGGAAGGCTGCCTGAACCAGGCCATCGTGCAGGAAATCGTGGCACGCGAGAAGCAAGGTGCGAGCAACGGCGTGAAGGCACGTCCCAAGCGCTCGCACATTATTTTTTACGGGGCATTCTTCGCTTTGATGCTGGGGCCCACGGTGACACGTGCGCAAGGCACAAGCAAGCGGAGTGCGTTGCCTGGAAATGCACCGGCGCAGGTGCTGCGACTGACGCTGGATCAAGCGGTCGGCCTAGCGCTGAAACAAAACACCACGGCGCAGATCGCGATTTTGCAGGCAGCGCAAAGCGAACAAGACAAGGACATGGCGCGAGCCGATCTGTTGCCGCAAGCGAAGGCGCAGATCTCGGACGAAGCGCAGAAAGTAAACCTGCTGGCCCAGTTTGGAGGCCGAACACCGTTTCCCGGATTTCCCAAGACGCTTGGACCATATCAAGTATTTTCCGCGGGTCCGAGCTTCGGTGCTCCGGTCTTTGACCTGACGCTGTGGCGGAGATATCAGGCAGCGCAGAACACGGTGAACTCGAGCAAGGCGAGCAGCCTCTCGACACGAGAGCAAGTGATTCTGCTGGTGGTTTCGCAGTACATCGGGACGCTGCGCGGCATGGCAAATGTTCAGGCGTCGCAATCGCGAGTGGATCTGGCGCAGGCGTTGTATGACCAGGCGGCGGACTTGCAGAAAGAGGGAGTTGGAACGGGAATCGATACGCTGCGAGCCAACGTAGAGCTACAAAACGAAAAGCAGCGATTGATTCAGGCCCAGACGGACCGTGAGACATCGCTGTTTGCCCTGAGCCGGCTATTGAACCTCGATCCGCGGCAGCAGATCGAGCTGGGGGATTCGCTGAGTTTCTTCGATACACCGCAGCCCGAGGTCGAGCCGAGCATCGAACTCGCGCTGGCGGAGCGCCAGGAGTGGAAGGCGCTGGAATCGCAAATCAAGGCTGCGGAATATCAGAAGAAAGCGTCACAGGATTCGCGGCTGCCAGCGCTGCGGTTCGACGGGAATTTCGCATACGTGGGAACTTCGGGAAACACGACGCTGCCGACCTACACATACCAAGGGAGCGTGAATTTGCCGCTCTTTACCGGCGGAAGGATTCACGCAGAAGTTGTTCGCGCGGACATCGAGATCAAAAAGATGGATCAACAGAAAGATGATCTCCGGAATCAGATCGCGCTGGATGTGAAGACGGCACTGCTAAATCTGCAATCGGCGCGGAATGAAGTGCAAGTGGCGAACCTGGGCGTGCAGCTTTCGAAGGAAGAAGTGGATCAGGCGCGGGACCGCTTCAAAGCGGGAGTGGCGAACAACATCGAAGTGATTCAGGCGCAAGATTCGCTGGCTCGCGCGAACGACAACCAGATTGCGGGGCTGTATCGGTTTAACCAGGCGCGGGCAGACCTGGCGCGGTCGATCGGGCAAATGGAAAAGGTTTACGCAAAGTAAGCGTGGGGGAACGATGAGCATCGAGATCGAGGTTGGATTAGAAAATGCGACAAAAGTTCCGCGGATCACGGAAGAGTTGGCGCTGGAGGAGACCCCGAAAGGGTTAGCGAACCCCAAGGTGCGGCGGCTTCTCATCGGCGGCGGGGCGGTCGTGCTGGCGGCGGTCTTTGGATTGATCCTGTATTACCATAACCGCGAGACGACGGACGATGCGCAGGTGGACGGGCACATCACGCCGATGGCCTCGAAGGTGTACGGGCGCGTGGCGCAAGTTCTGGTGGAGGACAACCAGCCGGTGAGGGGGGGGCAAGTGCTGGTGAAGATCGATGCGCGCGACTACCAGGCGGCGTTGGATCAAGCGAAGGCGTCGCTGGCGCTGGCGGAGAGCGAAGCGCGTTCCGCGGGAGTGGACGTGCCGCGCACGCGGGAAAACGTGGCGAGCGGAAATTCGAGCGCAGATGCGCAGTTCATGGGCGCGCAGGCGGACCTGGCAAGCGCACAGGCAACTTATGAACAGGCACAGACAGCCGATTTGGCTTGGGCGCAGGCTAACGTGGACAAAAGCCGGGCGAATGCAGAGCTGGCCAAGGCCGATCTGGCGCGTTACCTACCGCTGATGGAGAAGGGTGAAATATCCAAGCAGCAGTATGACGCGGCGAAGGCCAATGCGGATGCGACTGCGAGCGCGCTGCAAGCGGACCTGCAAAAACAGGCGCAAGCGCAGCGCAGCGTGGAAGTAGCAAAGGCGCAACTGGACGCGGCGAAGGCGAGAGTTGAGCAGGCGCTGGCGGGAGTGGCCTCGGCGCACGCGGACGTCAAGCAGGTAAGCATGAGAGCTGCAGATGCGCAGGCGAAGCTCGCCAAGGTGGAACAGGCACGGGCAGCGCTGGAAGCAGCGGAATTGAACTTGAGCTATACGGAGATCACGGCGCCGGTCGATGGAGTAGCGACGCACAAGCAGGTCGAGACAGGACAGATCGTGCAGGCGGGGCAAGGGTTGCTGGTGGTCGTGCCGCTCGAGAACGTGTGGGTGACGGCGAACTTCAAAGAGACGCAACTAAGGAACATGAAGGCCGGGCAGAAAGCAGAAGTCAAGGTGGATACGTACGGGAAAACATTCAGCGGGCGGGTGGATTCCATTGCGGGGGCGACAGGGTCCGTGCTGAGCCTGCTGCCGCCGGAAAACGCGACGGGAAATTACGTGAAGGTGGTGCAGCGGATACCCGTGAAGATCGTGCTGGACGCGATTTCCTCTGAGCAGGCGGTTCTGCGGCCGGGAATGAATGTGGACGCAACGGTGATTACGAATTAAAGGGGAATAAGGATAGGGATTGGCACGGTAATACGTAGAACAGCAGGAGATTGGACGCGATGCGAGACAGGATTCTAGCCAAGCTGCGAATGCCGGACGGGACGATCAACCCCTGGGTGATCGCCATTACGGTGACGCTGGCGACGTTCATGGAGGTGCTGGACACTTCCATCGCCAACGTGGCGCTGCCGCACATCGCGGGAAATTTGTCGGCGGGGCAGGACGAATCGACCTGGGTGTTGACGTCGTATCTAGTTTCGAACGCGATCGTGCTGCCGCTGTCGGGATGGTTTTCCGGGCTGATCGGACGGAAAAAGTTTTACATGTCGTGCGTGGCGATTTTTACGGTGAGTTCGTTTTTGTGCGGGCTGGCGCCGAGCCTGGGTGTGCTGGTGATATTCCGGATTTTGCAGGGCGTGGGCGGCGGGGGATTGCAACCGAGCGAGCAAGCGATTCTGAACGACACGTTTCCGCTGGAGAAGCGTGGCATGGCGTTTGCAGTGTACGGGTTGGCGGTCGTCGTGGCTCCAACAATTGGGCCGTGGCTGGGCGGGTGGATTACGGACAATTTTTCGTGGAGATGGATTTTTTACATCAATGTGCCGGTGGGAATGGTTTCGCTGCTGCTGACGAACTTTTTGGTAAGCGACCCGCCGTACATGAAGAAAGCGAGTGTGAAAGCGGGATTCCGAATCGATTACATCGGGATCGGATTGATCAGCCTGGGCTTGGGAAGCATGCAGATTATTCTGGACAAGGGGCAGCGCGAGGACTGGCTGTCGTCGAATTTCATCCGGATGTTTTTTGCGCTCATGATTTTTGGGCTGATCGCGGGAATTCTGTGGGAGTTGCGGGAGAAGGAGCCGGTGGTCGACTTGAGGATGTTGAAGGACCGCAATTTTGCGATTGCGACGACCGCGATGTTTTTCCTGGGATTTGTGCTGTATTCGAGCACGGTGCTGATTCCGCAGCTATTGCAGCAGTTGTTGGGATACACGGCGCAACTGGCGGGAATGGCGCTGTCGCCGGGCGGGGCGGTGATCATGTGCATGATGCCGGTCGTGGGAATCCTGGTGTCGAAGGTGGACACGCGGATTCTAATCACATTCGGGTGCATCGTGTCGGCGTCGGCGTTGTTTGTGATGGCGGGGTGGGACCTCGGGCTGGACTACGGGCACGCGGTGCGGGCGCGCATGCTGCAAAGTTTCGGGCTGGCGTTTCTGTTCATTCCCATAAACGTCTCGGCGTTCGCGTACGTGCCGAAGGAAAAAAGCAACATGGGCACGGGGATTATTAATTTGGCG
>WNFC01002422.1_pt1 | contig 20087 bp, 25 predicted proteins | sample 5400541 | NCBI WGS metagenome assembly WNFC01 (sample SAMN13153342, study PRJNA577476) | soil metagenome | isolation source: 120 cm saprolite under Douglas fir tree site 2 hole 2 replicate 1 | place: USA:California | collected 2015-04-18
CTACCCTGCTCGTTATTGATGAAGCCGCCTGGGTGCTTCTAAAGAAAGGCATTTTCGGCGAGAAGCTCGAGGAGTGGTTGCGGACGCTGCGCAAACAGAACGCGGCCTGCTGGCTTCTATCTCAAAGCTTGGATGACGTCGGCCGGTCTGAGTACCGAAGCGTCATCCTTCAAGGCTGCCCGTCGAAGATATTCCTGCACGATCCTGATGCACAGACGCCGAACATGGCGGAGATTTATCGCGGCTTTGGCCTTACCGATCGCCACATTGAGATAATCGCCCAGGACCTGATCCCGAAGCGGACCTATCTGCTAATCAGCCCGAAGGGCACGAGATCGTTCGACCTCGCGCTCGACCCGGTGACGTTATCGTTCGTCGGCGCTTCCTCGAAAGAGGACATATACCGGGCCCGCCAGCTCATTGAGCAGCATGGGGCCGCGTGGCCGGCGTATTGGCTGCGGGAGCGAGGCTTGCCCGAGGCGGCCGAGGAATTCGAGCGCCTCGCGGGGCAGCACGACGGGCCGATAGCCGCAATCAGCGTTGCGACGTATCGCAATGGGAACACGGCGGAGGCCCGGATATGAAATCCGCCGCAATGCTAACTCTCGGTTGCTTCTTGGCGATCTCGTCGCCCACCCGGGCTCAGAACATACCGGGCGGCTCGATCCCGATAGGCGCATTGGGCGCGATGCCTTCTGGACCCGGCTTTCCAGTATCGGACGCCGCCACCGAGATAAATACGTACATAACCGCCGTTTCGGTTGCGACCGGCGGAGTAGCGGGCGGCTTCGACCCCAACTTGGAGCTAGCCGGCGACCTGGAACAAGAAGTATCCGGTGCGGGCGGACTGCCCCTCATGCTGGCTGGGCTCAATCAATACACAACCCTTTGGCCCGGGTTTGCCAATGCTTCATACAATCAAAACCCCGCGGCTGGATCGCCCGAGGGCAATATGGCAACCACGCTGGGAACCCTGCACGGAGCCCTGGTAGCAGGCGCGGACCAGCAGGCGACACAGCCCGCCGAGCTTCAGCGTTCAGAACAGCTGGAACTCGAAAACGCCACCGCAGCCGGTGTACTACAAGCACAGGAAGTCACCAACGAGATAGGGTTATTTCAAGCTGAACAGGACATGAAACTCCGCAACGCCACGAACGCTCAGCTTAATGCGCTAGTCGTGGCGGAGAGCAACCGACAAAACAAACAGGCCCAGGACGAGCTGGAGAGCCTCGCGATTGTCAGTCAACACAGCGATTGGAACCTGGGCGACGGCAATATGCAGGAGCAAGACCCGCAGATACCGAACCAATGAAAAGACGGATGCACTTCAAATGGCAGCTCGGGCGGGCGTACTTCTATCCGCCCTGGCACGACGGGCTGCCGACCTTCCGTGACTGGCTCGCGTTGCTCTTCGGGCTGCTCGTAATGACGTTCGCCTTCAAACGATACATTCAGCTCGGTGAACAGGCTGGATGGGAAGTCGCGGTCGCCGCCTTTGCGGCCGAGGCATGGAAAGAAATCAAGGAGGCATGGCACGGATGACAACTCGCAAGGTGCTAATCGCGGCGGCCGCGCTTGTGGCAGCCTGCTCGAAACCCGTTGGGAATCAAAGTGCCTCGCACACACCCTGGAACAACCCGAGCGCCATCGGCCCGCGCTCCGTGCTCATCAATCGCGATCAGGGAAACCCCTACATTTACAACCCCGATAATGGGGCGACAGAAGAAGAACCAAACCGGGACGCCGGTCTAGCCAAACTGCCTTGGAGTTTGACCCGCGAAGTAAATCCCAAGGATCCACAATGACCCCAGTCAACATCTTCACCGCGTTCTATGACCAGGGCGCCAATCTCGCGACACTGGTCACTCCATACTCGCTCCGTCTCCTCTATCTGCTGCTCTTCGTCGAGGTGGGCACGATCGCCATCACCTGGATGCGCGGTAACGACGACATTCCCGACCTGCTGTGGCGGCTGGTTTATCTGGTGTTTTCGACTGCGTTCGCATTCTGGTGGATAACTGATTCCTGGACGCTCGGCAAAATCGTGCTCGGCAGTTTTCATATGATCGGACAGAACATCAGCGGAGCGCCCGACTTAACGCCGAGTCAATTTCTCGATGTCGCCGGTCAGATTTTTCAGATCCTGTGGAACGCGCCCAGCTCAGACCGAATGATACCCAGCGTCGCACTCGCAATCGCTGAATGCGCGATGGCAATCATTATTTTCTTCTTCCTGGCCCTCGTCGCTGTCGCCGCCATGTTCACCGTCGCATCGGCGCTCTTGCTGATCGGTCCTGGCAGCCTGTTCGTGGCGTTCATGCCCTGTAGGTTCACCACATCCCTGAGCGAAAATTACTTCAACTGGTTGATTCGGACCGGGGCCGCAATCCTGGGGTTCTTCATCGTGCTGTCCACCTGTCAGCACTTTGCGTTGCAGTGGACAACGACGCTGGCTAACCAGTGCGGTGCAGTGCTGACCACCCTACCCTCGCCGGTCCTGGGTGCCCCACCAAGAATGGTAAGCGCGACCCCGTGCACTGTGCCCATTCCGACTGAAAATCTGTCCGTGCTTTTTGTTGACGCCCTCCTGGTGGCCATTATGGGGCTCGGCATTCCGACCTTAATGGCCGCCTTCGCCGGGAGCGGTATCCATCTCGCGCTCGAACATCTCGCAGCCGCGCGCTATCTCGGTGGCGGCGCGATGCGTACCATAGCCGGCGGGTTTAGGTCCTTGAGCCATCAGATCTCGCGCATGCGCCAGGAGAACAACAATCAAAGCAGCTTGCAGGACCGCATGAAGGCAGGCGCGGATGCTGACGCGCGGGTAGCATCAAGCCGGCAACCACCTCCACCCGCCGCGAACGCCTACGGCGTGCAGCCAACACAGAACCTCAACGGCGGCGCGAAGCCCACGACCAAGATCTGAGAACATGAACCCGTCAAGAAAAACCGACTGGCAACTCCCCGTATTCTGCTCCGTGGGATTTTTTCTCTATCTCGCATCCCACGAGAACGGACACGCCGCCGTCTGCCTTTTAACAGGTAACAGACTTCTATTTTGGCTACCCATCTATACGACGTGCTCGGACTCGACGGACCCTAAGATCGCGATTGCCGGTACGCTCACTGGCATCGCCGTATGGGCTCTCTTTACGCGCACATTCCGCAAAAAGTTAACGCGACTCAAACACGCAGAATGGGTGGTTTAGCGCGTGGGCCGGCATGTCGGCCAGCGCTACCATCGATGTATTGCTAGCCTAACTTCCACATTTTTTTAAACAGACCATTGATCTTGTTGGGGTTTTTCATTTTTCCGTCACTATGCCCGGTGCCAGGTGTGCAAGGGTTTGATGAGCTCAGCAGAGATGCCCAGGGTCGCATAGATCTCGCGGTGGACGGGTTCGGGGTTGGTGGCCTGGCGAATCTTAAGGACCGCGCCATTGTTGGCGGGAAGGACCACGGTGACGAGCTGATGGGTGCTCAATTGCTGGCGCAGGGTCCACCACGAGGTGTGAATGCCGCGCTCCAGGAAACGTTTCTCGATGCAGACCAGCAGATGATAGGCGAGCACGCACAGAAAGATGTGGGTTTGGGTGCGATGCTCGAGCTGGTGAAAGATCGGCCGTTCCTCCAGCGGAGTCTTGAGCGCGCGGAAGGCAGCCTCCACCCGGGTGAGCAGATTGTAGATGCGCCAGATCTCGTCGGCACTCAGATCCTGCCGGTCGGTTTTGAGCAGATAGGCGCCGTCGAGTTGCTCGGCGCGTGCTTTGCGGGCGCTGTCCTCCTGCCACACCAGTTGTGCCTGCTCGGGGTCGTAATCAATGCGGTAGTAGCGTGCCACGCGCGGATAGCGCTCGCGCAGCCGGCCGATCGCCTGATTGATTAGGTCGCGCTGTTTGAGCTGGCCCTTGCCAGTGCGCGCAGCGAGCCGCTCAAGATCTTTCAGCAGACGACCCTCCTGTTTTTGGCGGATCGCGCGGTCTTTGTCCTGCCGGTCTTCACTCAGGCAGAGCGCGTACACCTGCTCGCCCAGCTCGGCCCGCTTGACCAACACTTGCGATTTGGCCTGGGCGAGGTTGCGCGGCGATGCCCGCCGAATCACTTCCGCAAAGCCTTCGCCGGCTTCGAACTCCGCCAGCCACCGATCGCGCTCCGGCTGCCGTGCGGCGACCAGATAATGATGACCGCGAGCTTTGATCCTTTGCAGATTTCCGGCATCAGCCATGCCGCGGTCGACCACCACGGTGCAGCCGGAGCGTTTGCCGGTGCGCCGCTCAAGCGCGCCGAGCATCTCATCTAGCGTAGTAGAGTCGTGGCGGTTGCCGGCGAAGATTTCGTGCGCCGTGGGAAAGCCGTCGCCGTTGATCACCAGGCCCACCACCACTTGCTTGCAGTCGGGGCGCTGGTCGCGCGAATAGCCGCGCTGGGCCTGCGGATTGCGCGCGGCCAGACCTTCGAAATAGGTCGAGGTGAGATCATAGAGCAGCAGCGTGTCATCGAGGTTAAACAGGGTCCGTTCGCGTTCGGCCAGCGCACTTTCGATCTGTTCGCGGTGGGGATGAAGCTTGTCGAGATTGCGGTAAAGCGCCTCGTCACTCAGCCGACTGAAGTCGCTCTGCAGGAGCTCCGCCAACCCGCTGCGGCGGATCCAGTCGGGCATGGCGTGTTCGGACCGTGGTGCGATCAGGCGGTTGAGCACCATCGCCTCGGTGAGCACGCAGGCGCGCGCCGACAGTCCGGCGCTCGCCAGCATCTGCGCCAGTCCCAACTCGCGCCACATCTGATGGCCGACGTGCGCCGGCCCCGCCTCGCGTGCCTCCTCGACGGTGACCCGGGCCAGATCGATCGCGATCAGCCGCGGCCCACCATCCGGCGGCTGTGAGCGCCGAGCACGCCCCCGTGCACGCTGCGCACGGACCCGTTCGGCAATCGCACTGGCGCGCGCATCAGCCTCAGCCATCGGCAGTTGGCCGCTGAGCGCCGACTCGATTCGTTGCGCCAGCGCTAGCCACTGTGCGGGCGGCGCCGGTTCCAGGCTGCCGAGTGAGCAGACGGTTTTTTGACGCGGGCCTTGGGCGGTGGCGCGAGATTCGACCAGGACGTAATTGAAGTATTCTTTGCCCTTGTACTTCTTGCGCGTCCTGCGGATGTACACAGGACACTATCTAATCCTACTAGCCTACAGTAGTCAAGTAGATCACCATATTTATTCGTCACTATTTTAGGAATCTAGCGGTACGGCCCCTTGAACATACTAAGCTTTTCACGCGAAAACTATGAAACCGCTCAATTGAGCGTGGAAGTTAGGCTAGACTAGACTAAGCCCAGATTTTGATTGAACAGAAAAGCGTGGCGCGAGCCCGGGGGATTCTCGCGCCAGCCCTCATACTAGCTTAGCTAGGGCCTATTTACCGTGCGTTCTACTGGTTGTGCGGAACAGTGACCAGGAGGTCGGCGTTGCCGAGTTCGCCGTCGTCGTTGCAAGTCACATTGATGTCGTAGACGCGGTCGGTGTCCTCTGTCCCGCAGCGCTCCGCACGTAATTGAACAGTAGTGGTCGCGGGGCCGGGTTCAACCGAGCTAGCGGTGTTTCCAACTCCAGTGAAGTCCGGTCCCTGCTGGGAACTGGGTTGGCCGCATCCGTTTCCGGGTGGCTCCTGGTTCTCAGTTATCGAGTTCACCGTCACCGAGATCGGGGGCCCAGGGCAAAAGCCGTCATCGCAGGGCTGGTTGTATTGGATGGTGATAGTTTGCAGCTTGTGGTTGGGAGGCCAGAGTGTTGTCGGCGAATAGGTGACACTTCCATCGCTGCAACTCACCGTATTTTGGCCGCTGTTAGCATAGGCCGCGGGCGCCGCAGCCAGCAGCAGCAATGCGGCCGCGCCTAAAAGACATTTGTCATATCCAAGCTTCATAACTTTCTTCTCCGTTCTTATGGACGATCTCTACCCCCGGGATGCGCAACGTATCGTAACCTTTGTCTTTATGTCAACCGTGATTTTTGGTTCCCGTAACCGCATGGCAAGACGACCTCAATACGCCATCTCCTGCCCTTGCGATGTATGGCGTGCGCGTCGTTGAGCCAAATAAACCTGACCCGCCGCGGCGTTTGCATGCGCCTGCTTCGCATCGCGATTCGCCTGTATCGTGCGACTCGCTGGAGCGTAATTCTACCGACGTCCGCGGCGACCCCTACGGCGAACCCTTCGCCGATACGCGCACTGGTAAGCTAACCCTCGGTCGTGATGGCTTTACGCTCCGTGCTTATCGCCACTGGTGGCCAAGCCAAGGTCGAGGAGCTCTACGGCTTACTCAATGCTAAAGAGGCCGCGGGGTTTTGGGGCTCGCCGAACCGAGGGTCCGCGATATGACCTACCGCCACGAGCTCCCGCACGTGAAAGTTGGAGTGCGGGGCGTCCGCTATCGGCTGGTTGACCTAATCAAGTGGAGTGACACTCGCTCGCGTGCCGCGGCCGGCTGACGCCTGATTTTCATGCGCACTTAACCATGCGTAGCGCTAGCTAGTTTCTGTCGCGAAACTCTGGAAGCCCTTGGGAGACAGGAGCTTAGCTGATATGAAGGCTGCTCGGCTAGGGGTTTGGGTGAGGCGTGTTGGGCCGAATGGTGAGATTTTGGCCGCGATTTCGGCGCGCGGCGGCGGTCAGCCTGGCGCTGTAGACCGTCGATCTCAAGAGCAGTATCAATCCACTCGGCGAGTAGAGCGCGGAGCCGTTCGTAATTAGCCAGTTGCTGCCGCACCTGCGCCAGTTCCGGTTCCCGCACGAAGCGCGTGCGGCTTTTCCCGTGCCAGGTATAACTCAACTGATAATAGGGACCGTGCTTGATGGGCGGGTCGGCCGCGCAGCGACAGCCGGCGGTGCCGCAGACGCTGTACTGCTGCGAGAGGGTCCCCGGACGCAAGGGACCGAGCGCGCTCAGGTCGCGCTTGATGCGCTCGATACGTTGCTGAAGGCTGACGATTGACCGGCTGGGCATAGTGCAGCGTAACGCAAGAACGGGCTTGGCTGAATCCGCCAGCGATTTACATGATAGCATCATGATGCTATCATAAGAAAATGGTTGGGTGGTTGGGAGGTGGCACAGGATGCGGCAGCGCGCGGCCCAACGCAGTTTCGCCGAGCTCGAATTCGAGCGGCAGCGGGTTCAGCTGGATCCGGCGTTGCGCCGGATCAGCGATTTTCTCGATGCCCACCCCGAACTGAGCCAGTGGGTTCAGGCAGATCTCCAACGCGGCCTCAAGCGGCCGCACACCGGCCGGCGCGGCCTGACTGGGGAGCAGGTGCTGCGGGCTTTGCTGCTGTGGCGCATCAAGAATTGGCCGTACCGAGAGTTGCGCAGCCGCATTGCCGACGGTTACACCCTGCGGCAGTTCACCCGGGTCGGTGCGGAACCGGTGCCCGCGGCTGATGCTTTTCAACGCAGCTTCTCGCGCGTGAACCCCGACACCATTCGGCGGATCAATGACGCTCTCATCCGTGCCGCGGTGGGGTTGAAGATCGAAGACGGCGCCCAGCTGCGAGTCGACACCACCGTGGTGGAAAGCGACATCCACTATCCGACCGACAGCGCGCTGTTGTGGGACGGCGTCCGCACCATCAGTCGGCTGGTGTTGGAGCACCTCGAGTCAAAGTTGGTGGGCGTAGCCGGAGGCTTTCCAGACCGCCGCCGCCGTGCCCGCCGCCGCATGCAGGAACTCGCGCGCATGCATGATCGCCGCGGCAAGCACGAGCGGAGTTTCCGCCGAAAATACCGCGACCTGCTCACCGTGGCGACGGAGGTCACTGCGCGGGCCAGGGCCGTGATCGAGCAAGCGCGGCGGAAGCCGGCGCGCGTGTCGGTCGATCGACTACTAGTCGATGCGCTCTGCCAGGAAATTCTCCATTACACCACACTCACTGAACAGGTAATCGATCAGACTCGGCGGCGGCATATCGCCGGCGGGCGAGCGGTTCCCGCCGAGCAGAAGCTCTACTCGCTGTTCGAGCCCCACACCGATCTGATTAAGCGTGGCAAGGCGCGCAAGCCGGTGGAATTCGGCCACAAGGTGTTCCTCGCCGAGAGCCGCGTCGGCCTCATCACTGATTATCGCGTGCTGCGCGGCAATCCCCCTGACAGCGACCAGGTGGCTGCCTCGCTCGACTCCCACCGCCAGCTCTTTGCGCGAGTGCCCAAGCTCTACGCGGCTGACCGCGGCTTCGATCATCCCGCAGCGCGGGCCTTGTGCGAAAACACCGGCGTGGTGGAGCTCTGCATTCCTCAGCGCGGCGGCAAGCTCGGCGCCGCACGCGCCGCTATACAGCACAGCCGGCGGTTCAAAGCTGGACAGCGCTACCGGGCCGGCATCGAAGGCACGATCTCAGTTCTGCTGCGCGGACGCGGCATGCGACGTTGTCTACTCCAAGGACCGATCCGCTTCGAGCTACTGGTAGGCGCTTCGGTGCTTGCCGCCAACTCGCTGCGCCTTGCTACCCTGCTCGAGCGGCGCTCCCGCAAGCGCAAGCCGCTCGGGGCACCAATCGCGCGCGCCGCCTAGGCTCCCGAAAGCTCGCTTCCCCCTCCGGCTTACGACCACAGTGCCGAGCCTTGTCCGCGAATCGTCCTCGCGCCTATGATCGCGCTGAGCCAGAGGAAAATTGCGAACTCCTCAGCAGATCCAGCCCGCTGCTGTTCGGCCCATAGGCTATGCTTTTCCTCGCCAAAAACTACGTTTCGCGACAGAAACTAGCTAGAGGCCCTCCTCATCCACAGTCGGGCTGCAGACTCCGAAAGATTCATCGCGGCTACATCAATCCGCCTTGGACAGTCATCGCCGCGTCGTTAATTATTCTTGCGGGGATGCTCACCACGATCGTGTTAGTGGGCCCAACCTTCTGGGCAGCACACAACAAAGAATGATGATGCGTCCGTCTCTTCCGCAACCGCGCCATCGCAGCGCTGTCACGGATTGCCGTTTCGAGCCGGGCCGGTCTCCGGATTCTATCCCGGCACCCGATCTTGGGTTGAGGGCGCCGGGAATTATGTTTTTTGATGGGAGGCGAATGCACTTGGAGATCAAGCACTGCTGCGCCGATTGCGGTGAGGTCATCGTCGTACACGAGCACTCGTCGTGGCAACAAATCAAAGACTGCCGGGCCGGCATGCGGGCTTTGTGCACTGAGTGCAGGAGCTGGCCAGGATGCCCTTCCGCCGAAGCGGCGGACGCGGGCAGGAGGTAAAGGCTTATATGCGGACGGCGCAAGACGTTAGCGAGAAGTTAATCGCCCTGCGAGCGTGGCTATCGGAAGCTCGTCAGGAACTTGAGCGACAAATGGATCGCGAGGCAACGGCAGTAGGACCATCAGAGGACGCACGCAGGCATTGGTGCTCGATGGCAATCGGCCAGCTAGCACTATTGTACGACGCAGCCGGCGCCGTGCTCAGCACAGTCGATGTCGCTTACGACGTAGGCTTTTCAGCTCCGGCGCGAGATTCGATTGGGAGGCAAATCGGATGCTCATAGGAATCGACATTTGTCCACAGTGCGACGGGCTAAGCCCGCAAGTAGGCTACGTGGGCGGTGCAGACGGCGAATATCGCGAGACTATTATTGACTGCTCGCTATGCGGCAGTAAGGTAAGGTGACGCCAGAGCAAGCGAAGCAATGGGAACAGGAGATGAGAAGCAGGCATGCGGGGCGCACGGGCTTCTCAGGCTAGACGCTATGAACGTACCCCGCCAGCTCCGCAGCTCGACGGGCACCCTTACCGGGTGAGTTGCGGTTGGCCAGCGACGGCGGCGCTGAGCCACGGTAAACGCCGTACCGGCGAGTGCTGGTTCCCGGTTCATTCGAGCGACCACAAAACGCACAACGTTTTCATCTCGCCGGTGCTCCAAAACCCTATCGAAGTGTTGGAGACCCTGGCGCGCGAACTAATCCACGTCGCGGCTGGGCCGAACGTCGGCCATAAGGGCAATTCGTGAAGATTGCCATATCAGCGACAGAAACTATGCCCGTTGCATAGCGGGCGACGATCCACGGCTCAGGGGTAAATAGCGCGGTTATGCAGCCAAGCCTCCGTCGAGGGCCGCATCACGACGCGCGAGTACGAGGCCCGCGACGGCAGCGGCAAGCGTCAACGCACCGAAGTGGTGGCCCAACGCGTGCAATTCCTCGGCGGCCGTCCTTCCGCCAGCTCTGACGACAGCGTTCCCGATTTCAACGCCGGCCCCGATGCGCCGCCCCCGCCGGACGACGACGACATTCGCTTTTAACGAGTACGCCCCGCAGATTAATGTTCGCGACTGCCAGCGCACTACTAGGGAAGCACCTATGGCACGCCCTCGGGCGAGGCGACCTGAAGGTCGGCCACGGCACCGACGCGCATGCTGAAATACGCTGCTGGCGGCCGGCGAACTTCGCCGAAGTAGGTCTTATGACAACTAGCAGGCCGCAAATGAGCGGCCCCGGCTTCCGCAAACCGCGCTAGCCAGGGCGCTGTCACGCCTTGCCGTTTCACCGGGGCCGGTCTACAGAAATTCCACCCAGCCCTCCGGAAGTGGGTGAGAGGGCTGGGGGTTGATGTTTTGAAGCTTAGGCAATGCCCTTCCCCAAGGGGGGATGCAGGCAGTGAGTAAAATCGACGTGACGCAACAGCAGATTGACGCTGAGTTGCGCACCCTGGCGCAGCATCAGAAGGTCTTGCTGGAACTGGACCAGGTGCTCAGGCGCATTGGAACCGAACGCGGTTGGAGCCGGACCAGGCTGGCGGCGGAACTTATTGAGCTAGGGCAACGCATCAACGAGGTCGAACACCGGGTGCAAACGCTCCTCATCGAAGCAGCCAAGGATGATGATTTGTGATGCCCTGCGCGTCGTTTCTGGAGGTGCCGGCTCACGTTTTCGGCCTACGTCTGAAAATCCTAACGATATTTCCGCTCAGGATGGCTCAGGGTGCGTTTCTCGAGTGCGGCGGTAGGGTCTAGCCCCCTACCCTGCCATCTCGCCAGGCTCGGCATTTTCGGAGTGCGGATCGTCCATCACCATTTCGGGCGGTGGTCGACGGTCGGCAATCCTGATCGGCTGGTTGGGCGAAGCCTTTTTCCGCCCACTGGGGGGGGCGACGGTATTCGTTTAAATCAGCAACCGCGCGTCCGATTTCTCCTGCCCATCAGCGTTCGGGGCGGACGTATCGTCGAGGAACCGCCCGCTCCAAAGGAAACCAAGGTGAGATAAACCCATCGCTCCGCACCTGAAAGAAAATGCCGAGCTGACCGATTGAGGGAACGCCGTCATTAATCGAAAACGACCACGTCTCGTGCCGACCCGTTGGTTGGCCAAGCAATACCCGCAGAGCGCCAATATCTGCACAATGGCGGTGCACAGCCATTCGTCATCGCAGGAAGTGAAAGACTGCGCGGCCGCGATGCGTGCGCTGTGCACTCGATGTAACAACTGTCCAGGATGCCCTTCCGCGAGAGCGGACGCGAGCACGAGGTAAACACAAATGGGAAGTGAGACTTGTCCACAATGCCAGGGAAGCCCCCAGCACATTGCGGTAATGTGTGGCCCGAATGGATGCCGCGAGACGATTCGCGCGTGCGAATTCTGCGGTGGCCTGGGAATCGTTGAAATCGAAGCCGCAGATCGCTACCGCAGAGGCCGCGCGCTGCGGCATGAGCGCGTTCATAAGCTCGGTCTCACACAGGAGCAGTACGCTCGCACCCTCGGCGGGATTTCGGCGCGAGAATTAAACGATATCGAATGCGGACGAACGGACATGCCAGCGCCCCTCGTCGGTCGCCAGCGATGGATGGCGGGCGAGAAGTGATGCGGAACGCCCTGCCCTGCTGACAACCCGCTGCGCCATTACTCCATAGCGTAACGCCACCGTGATACCATTGCGTCATAGGCTCTGAATAGTGCTCGTGACTCCGCGATGGAGATTCCACGGGGAAACAAATGTCGGTCCGCAAATGTCCGGACGACGCGTTTCCAGCTCGCGCCGACGGAGTGCCTTGCGAATTTGATTCGGTCAGCAATTCCAACATTCTTCATCTTCGCAGGATTCCACCAAGTGTCGGGCAGTCTTGTGGGGCCGTTGCACGTCGCCGCGGGTCGTGCGTGTCCACTTGGGGCCGGAACGATCGCGTCTGTGACGACCTGGTGGATTCACAGGGCTCGACGCTCGAGGCGGCAACGAAAGCTGCTCGAAATCGAAGCTGGCCGAAGTTCTCTTATACCGCCGAACTGGTGGCAGGCGAGAAGTGACGCGGGGCGCCCTACCCTGTTGATAACCCGCTGCGCCATTACTCCATAGCGTAATGCCACCGTGATACCATTGCGTCATGGGGCGAACACTGCTCGTGACTTCGATGAAGGGCGGATCGGGCAAGAGCCTTCTCTCCGTCCACCTGCTGGTCGCAGCGCGATCGAGCGGGATGACTACCCTGCTTTGCGATGCCGACGTGCAACAAGGCACGGCGCTTGCCTGGCAGAAGATGCGCGGTACTACCGATGACGTGCGGCGCGTTCACGCCGCCGAGCTGGCGGGGGTCATCAAACAAAACACCGTCGACCTGCTGATCGTCGACAGCGCACCCAGGGCCGACAGTGACGTCGCCCGCATGGCCGCATTGGCGACATTCATCCTGATTCCGGTGCGCCCTGCCCTGCCGGATATCGCCGCGGCCGAGCGAGCCGTCGCGATTGCCAAGGCCGCACGCCGCCCGTTCGCCACAGTCATAAACGCCGCGTATCCGCGGGCACCGGAGACTGAGGAGGCCCGCCAGGTGTTGAGCAAGTTGGGCGAGGTCGCGCCAGTGGAGATCGTCAACCGGGTGGCGTTCGCGAGGGCTCTTGGGGCAGGGGAGGCCGTCAGCGAGTTCGAGCCGACCGGCAAGGCCGCCCAGGAGATCAACGAACTATGGACGTATCTACGGAAGCACCTATGAGGAAACGGAAGGGGAGCCTGACCACGGTGTCCGACACGGTGTCGGCACCGCAGCCACCGGAGCGGCGCAGCAAGAGCGGCGGGCGCGACGTAGTGGCGATGACTCTCAGGCTCAGCCGGGAGGCCTGGAGGGAGCTGCACGACATGGCGCTGAGCGAGGACGTGTCGATCAACACGCTGGTGCTGAGCGCGGTCAACGAGTACCGGCGGGCGCGAGGCCTGCCGCCGCTCAAGCCGGTACCGACAGTCACGAAAACAAATGACATGGCACAATGACACCATTACGCCGTGGTTGTATTGTACCATGACGCTGTGGTATGATTGCGCCATGAATACGATGCCGCAGCTCAAGTACCGGACGCGAGCAATCGAGTACGTGCAGACCCGCGAGCAGTGGCTGGAGCGCGCCGCCGCGATGAAGGGGGAAGGGTTGCTCTCCGGCTTGCGCGGCCTGCGCTATCGCGTCAGCTGCGGCTGGCCGGCAACATCGGCCCTGGCCCGCGGCAAGCGCCGGATAGGCGAGTGCTGGTACCCCGCGCATTCGACCGACGGTCGCACCAGCAACGTGTTCATATCGCCAGCGATTGAGAACCCCATCGCGGTGCTAGAGACGCTCGCGCACGAGTTGATTCACGTCGTGGCGGGCCCGAAGGCCACAAGGGCGAGTTCATGACGATCGCGAAGGCGGTCGGGTTTAAGGCGCCCTGGACGAGCACCCCGGCAACGCCGGAACTGATAGGCCGTTTAAACGGGCTGCTGACGAGTCTCGGCCTGTATCCGCATGCAGCAATCGACAAGAGCGGCCGGAAAAAGCAAGGCACTCGGCTGCTCAAGGTCGTTTGTGCGGCGTGCGGGTATACGATCCGGACCACGCAGCAGTGGATTGATACGGGGCTGCCGACTTGTGCGTGCGGTGCGGAGATGGAACTGGCGAATTGAAAGGGGAGGGCGAGTATATGGAAGCAACGAACAAGGAACCGCGCCGCGTCGCGTGGAGAATGCTCAGTTTGGGTTCGATGGTCTGGGCTCCGTTTGGTGATCACGGCTGGCGGGCGGGCACGGTCATCGCCCTCGGCAAGAACCGCGGAGATCGCACCGTCGTGCATCTCAGCTTCGAAATAGGCGGCCAAGGGCGACGCATCGCCGGTGAACTCTACTGGCGGAAGGCCGAGCTGAAGGGCAAGGACAAGCCGAAAGCAGAGGCGATTAGCGCATGACCTGTCGAGGCAAGGCGATGCACGTCCCCGGCGAATGTGATTGCTACTTCAAGCCCGCCGATTTTCTCGATCTGCTGGAGCTAAACCGAGAGTGGTATCAATTGCTGATCGAGGTCGGGTGCGCCGGGGGCGACATCGCTCGGCATCAGGTCCACGTGTTGCTGGTCGAGCGCTCCAGGTGGCTGCGTAATTGAGCGAGTGGCGTGGACGACAAGGTGACAATCATCGAGTTGTGGCCCTGCGGTTATGACGCGCCGTGCAAAGTTCGAAACTGTCGGGTGAAGGCGACCACGATCGCCCGGAACGTCGACAGTGGCGGCCGGCCGATCCGGCAATATGAATTGTGCGCCGCGCATGCGGAGCAGATTTCCGAGCGGGAGAGGGGCAGGGGGCGCGAAATCGTCAGACGCGGACCCACCAACCCCGATAGGAAGAACGAATGATAAGCCTCGACCGCGTAAAGACACGCCGCGAAGAGTTGCTCGCCAAGGGAAATTCTCTTCAGGGCACGAAATATGGTGAAACGACCCATGGTGGCCAGTTCGTAAACCAACCATTGTTTCTAGAATGGCGACTAGCGTGTTGTATCTTTCTGGAGAAAGTCTTCGGAAGTAGTAGCTTGCAATTCAGTAATTTCACCATGGCTGCCGGCATGAGCAATATGCTCGAAGGGGTCCGCGACTTCCTCGCGGAATTTCTAGGGAGCTAGCGCAAAATTAGAGTGCGTCCGCGCGGCGCGTACCGCCGTACCAATTGCGAAAAAGCAGGCAGGTCGTCCGAGGCGGAGTAGGGCGGTAGGGGAGGAGGAGGACACATTGAACAAGGACAACGGCTTAATGCCTCTGGGCAATATCCTCAGCCAGGCCATCCCGCGGCCCCTGCGTCCTCAATTCGAAGCAGCAGCCAAAACCCTTAAGCCGCTCTCCCGAGTCCAAAATCGCTTGCTTGAGCCGTGCCCGGACCATGATCTAGAGATTTGCTTTCAACATACGGTGCTGTGCCAAACCGGCCTTCCGTACCGCAATCCGAAGGGACTGCGATTCTGGCAGCGCCAGCAAGGATTAGCCGCGCTCGAAATCGAAGCCGGCCGCGCTTTCGACCCCGACAAGGACGAATGGGTCAATGTACCGCTGCCGTGGGGTCCCAAGCCGCGCCTGGTCCTGGCTCATCTCAACGCCGAGGCCTTGCGCCTCGACTCACCTGAAATTGAGATCGATAGCAGCCTGTCGGCGTTCGTGAAGCGCATTCGGGGATTCGACGGCGGCCGGGAAATCCGGATGTTCGAACAACAGCTCCGTTGCCTCTCGACGGCAACGATCCGCCTCGCAATGGACCGCGGTGGCCACGTCAGCCAGATCAATACCCATGTCGTCACCGGCTTCGTCGATCTCTGGTTTCGCAAGAATGAACGTCAGCGAGTGCTCTGGAACCCACGAGTTCGGCTATCTCAAGAGTATTTTGACAGCCTCAAAATACATGCCGTCCCGCTCAACGAAGCCGACCTGGCGGCGCTGGCCCATACTGCCATGGGGCTCGATATATACGCCTGGCTCGCGCAACGGTTACACCGCATCGATCCCCGAAAGCCCGCTTTTATCGCCTGGACGGCTCTCAAAGAGCAATTCGGCCCCGATTACGATCGGATGGACAATTTCAAACGTTTCTTCCGTAAGACGCTCGTTCAAGTGCAGCGGCGGTATCAGGCCGCCCGCCTCGAACTCGACAACCGCGGCATGACTGCACGCAACAGCCCTCCACCAATCGCGAAACGACTCATCCTCGTGTCGAATCCATCCGGCAACAAATGAGAGGTTAGCCAGCACTTCCGGGCCATAAACCACGGTCACTTGGTAGGACCGGCCGCGATGCCGGCGGCGGCAAAGCCTGCACTTATCCACGGTCAGCTGGTAGGGAAAATCACGGTCAGTTGGTAGGAGAAACAGCGCTACAATCACGGTCAGTTGGTAGGACAAGCCCTATAGAACCTATAACAATCCGATAAGGCGCGGCGCTTATGGTCCTCCCTGGCCCACGATCATCGTGTTCCATGCGATTGTCTTGCGGGCAAGCGCTCCGGACCGCACCGCGCAGATTCCGATGGCAAGCCATCGTAAGGATTCTGGAGCGGAGCCAGAAATACCGCCCCCCCCGCTTCGCGGGCCGGAAAAAGCCGCTAGCGCAGGCCTTGGAAACAAAAAACTAAAGCCTTACGAAGTGAGTTTAGGGGGGTTGAACCGTGCCGCTATGCCCACTTCGCTCATTTTGGGCAAAGTGCAGCCCTCTTGCATGTGTTAATCGTTCTCATCGAGTGCTTTCGCATCTGCCGTATCACAATGAGGTAACGTATCGGGCAAGGGTCTCACCTTGATGATCTGAGCGCTGCACAAGTGCGACATGAATTCCTTAAGAACTAAGGGGGCATTGGTGGCGTTCAAGGTGCTCGACACGGTCAAGCAATGCGCGGCCGCACCCGCAAATAAGGAAGGGAACTGGTAATGACCGACCTTGACTTCGGTCTGTGACCAGGCTTCAAGCGAAGGGCGCGAATGAACTGATAGATGTATCGTAGAGAGCTTCCTTTCCGCACGATGAGAACGGGCAGTAGCTGGTAGTCATCTCGAACAGGCACCGATGCTAATTTTTCCCGCCAATTGACAGACACCAACAGGAGCGATTATCAGTCGCTAATCCCGCATGAGAACCAACCTGGCACTCCAAAATGAAGGGAAATCAAAACGCCGGGATTCAAAGAATTCCGAGAGGAGACAGCCATGGCACAATTACGCCTGATTTCGGCCGATTCGCACATGATGGAGCCAGCGAACTTCTTCGTCGACGGCCTCAGTGAAAGGTTCAAAGATCGCGCTCCGCGGGTGGTTCCTCGAAACAGTGGCTCTGGTTATGTGTTCGTCGGTCCGGACATCCCGCCTTTCCCCGTGGCGGGTGGCTTCGGCACCGGCCGCAGCGGCGAGGAACTCAAGGAGCACATGAAACGGGGTTATGAGGCGGCACGCCCGAGCGGATGGGACCCTGCCGAGCGAATCAAGGACCAGGACGTCGATGGCGTGGAAGCCGAAGTACTCTATACAACGCTCGGGATGCCGCTGTTCGGACTACGTGATGCTGAACTGCAGCATGCCTGCTTTAGCCTTTATAATGACTGGCTTGCGGACTTCTGCTCGCATGAGCCAAAGCGACTGGTTGGGATTGCGCTTATCTCGCTGGCCGACATCCTCAGGGGAGTGAGAGAACTTGAGCGCTGTGCAAAGCGTGGACTGAAAGGCGCGATGATCTGGGGCTCGCCGCCGGAAGACAGGCCCTATGACAGCCCGCTGTACGACCCTCTATGGCAAGTAGCATCAGAGCTTGGGATGCCGCTCTCGCTTCACATCGGCACCGGCATGGGCCGCGAGAGCCGCAGCGCGGGGGACGCCTTTAACCCAGAGCGGACGAGCTCTTCGATCGGCCAGATTTACGCGAACGTGATCCATGAAATCCAGCGGTCACTCACGGCGATCATCATGGGCGGCGTGCTCGAGCGCTTCCCGAAGCTGAAGATTGTCTCGGCCGAAAACGATGTCGGCTGGATTCCTCATTACATGTTTCGGCTCGACCACGCTTACGAGAAATTCGGTGCGATGATGGGTAGCGTACTGCTGATGAAGCCAAGTGACTACATCCGCCGACAGATGTGGGCGACCTTCCAGGATGACCCGGTCGGACCTGCAGCGTACAGGCTATTTGGACCGTCAAATTACATGTGGGCGTCGGATTTCCCGCATACAGATTCGACTTGGCCACACTCGCGCCAGGTAGTCGAGCGCGATTTCGTGGGGGTGCCCGAAGAAGTTACTCGCAAGATCGTCTTCGAGAATGCGGCCTCCTTATATCAGATCGGATAGGCGCTTTTAGTGTGTAAACGCATCATGCAGTAGGATGCGACATTGTAACGTGGGTTGCGATGGCAGCTGCGAGTGGCACGAGTTTATTCGCTTTCCTCACCACTCGAGTCCAAGGGTAAGATTACTTTCACCCGCTCGCCGGAAGCGGTTTTCGGGCCGCGACCCCTGGGCGGGTGCTTTATTGCCTGTAACCGCGGGAATGCCGTTCCGGACAGCCCAACGTTCGGTAGCGCTGTATCAGCAGCTCGGTTTGACGGCACTGGCGCAGAGAAAAACGAGCAGTTCGCGGCGAGCACCGGTCCGTATCAGGCAAGATTAGGAAAGCCATCGTGAATGCCTTGCTCTCTACAGAAGCCGCATCGGTCGATTGCAGCGCTCTATCGCTAAGTCCAGCGATTGACCGAAGATTTCGGAGAGGAACCTCCCAGCCAGCTCGACCCTATCTCTCCAGCAGCTTCAGGAAGTCCCGCGTTAAGATCAGCCTGCCTTGCGCCATTTCGATGAGCTGCAGTGCTTCCTTATGTACTCTCATCTCCGATGTGGTGACGCACTCTGCCAAGATGATCGTGTCGAAGCCATTGGAGAGGGCACTGCACGCTGTGAACAGCACGCACACGTTCGTCTCGACGCCAGCGATATAGACCGTGTTGATGTGCTTGAAGCGGAGGAATCCGCGGAGTTCCGTTTCGAAAAACGCGTCGAAGGTATGCTTTTGGACGATCATGGCACCCTCTCGCGACGCGAGTTGCTTAATCGGCTCGACGAAGTCGGCTCCCCAACTGCCGGGATGGCAAGCGTAGTCCCTGCGCTGCGGATCACTCAGGAAAAGAGGAGGGCTATAGTAGGATTCAGGGTCGTAGGCTGCCTGCACGAAGACGGTGGTCATGCCTCTATTTAGGGCCGTGTCAGCCACGTGGGTAACTGCGCGGACGAACTCTTGATAACCATCGCTGATCTCACAGGTCTGCGGCGGGTGCAAATAGACACGTGCCAAGGCGTCCCGATCCATCACGCTCAGCTTTCCCCGCGTGGCGTAGACGCGCTTTGCTTTTTCCGCGTAGTATCCACCTTTGGCGAGGAAGTCATTTTGCATATCCACGACGAGCAACGCCGACGTGCCTCGAGTAGTCACGTTTCCCCTCGCGCGCCCATGCTCTATGGCCGATACGAACGTCGCAAAGCCGACTGCATAGCATGATGATCTACTTTGAACATTCACGTTACACGCGCCGGGGCGAAATACTCAAGAAATCGTCAACCTGGCAGCGGGTCAGTGAGGGTGATCGCCGGACCAAGCAGTCCGTGTTAAACCCCGTCTCCGCCGAGCCTGTGGGATTGCCAGACCTGTTGCACGGGTCCTCGGGGGGTATTCGGTGGCCAGTAAACTCCTACGCGAGAGGAGAACTGTTCGAGCAGCGCGTTGTTGGAAAAAAGATCCTCGGGTGGCAGCGAGTTCGAAGATCTCCCGCCGTCGTCATGGTGCAGAGTCATATCGGCCACGATGCATGGGCAGGGGTCTCGAGGAGCTGGGAATGCAGTTTGGCGTGATGCTCCCGCATAGGTGGCTGTATGCGGCCGGAAACACGATCAGGGACTTCGCCCGCGAGGCTGAGGCGCTCGGGTACACCTCTCTGTGGGTCACAGACCATATCATTGTGCCCTCCTACCGGATGGAGCGTGGGCACATCTTCTATGAAGCATTGACGACTCTTGCCTACGTGAGCTCGATCACCACTCACTGCCGCTTGGGCGTGGCGGTGCTGGCGTTGCCCCCACGAAACCCGGTGCTGGTTGCCAAGCAGGTGGCCACTCTGGATGCCCTGTCCCAGGGGCGGGTGATCCTCGGGATGGGCACCGGCTGGATCGAGGAGGAGTTGCGGTACCTCGGAGCGTCATGGTCGGTTCGGGGCCGCATGCTCGACGAAGCTATTACGGTACTCCGCAAGCTCTGGAGTGATGAGAACGCCAACTCCTTTCAGGGCAGTTATACGGCGTTTACAGACGTCACATGTTTTCCA
>WNFC01011286.1_pt1 | contig 20079 bp, 25 predicted proteins | sample 5400541 | NCBI WGS metagenome assembly WNFC01 (sample SAMN13153342, study PRJNA577476) | soil metagenome | isolation source: 120 cm saprolite under Douglas fir tree site 2 hole 2 replicate 1 | place: USA:California | collected 2015-04-18
ACTAGTACATCGTGCAGTTAATTCTTTATAGTAATGTCCTTGCGGCCGGCACCTGCTTTGCGGCGTGGTTTCCGAGGCTTGCGCGGGTGGGCATCCTGATATTGTTTGGTGGCCTCGATGATGCGTTGAAGTTTCGCAGGCCCTTTGGTCCAAACGAAGGGTGTCGGGTTCTCATTCTTGTGTGCGATGTAGTCCAGCAGGAAGTCCCTGAGTTGGCGTTTCGAGGTGTGCACGCATTGCGATAATCCTTGCTTGCCCAGGATGCTAAAGAAGCACTCGACCATGTTGAGCCAGGAGGCATGCGTGGGAGTGTAGTGGAAATGCACCTGGGGATGCTTTTTCAGCCAGCGCTGGGCGGCTGCGTTCTTGTGTATGTTGAGGTTGTCGACCACCACGTGCAGTTGCCGTTGGGGGAAGGCGGCGACGACATCGTTCATGAACTTTAGAAAGATCACCGACGTGCGGCGTTGTTTGACGTGGGCGATCACTTTGCCGCTGGCGATCTCCAAGGCCGCCAGCAAGGTCTGCGTGCCGTGGCGGACATACTCGTTGGTCCAGCGCCGCGGTTTCTTGGCACTTAGCGGCAGCAGGGGCTGAGTACGGTCCAGTGCCTGAATCCCGGTCTTTTCGTCGACGCAGAGCACCAGTGCGTTGTCGGGCGGGTTCAAGTATAGGCCGACAATGTCCAGCAGTTTGGCCTCGAAATCAGGATCTGGGCTGAAGGTGAAGGTGCGAATCCGATGAGGCTGCAAGTCCGAGGCGACCAGCATTTGATGCACCGTGCTGGCTGGCAGTTGGAGATCCGCGGCCAGCGTGCGCACGCTCCAGCGGCTGTAATGTTGGGGTTGCTGGCAGACCCGAGTCTGCACTTTCTGCAAGACCTCCGGGGAATGCTTGGGCGGCCGTCCGGAACGCGCCGCATCCTTCAGCCCCTCCAGGCCTTTGGCCGCGAAACACCGGCGCCACTTGCCGACCGTGACTTCCGGAATGCGCAGCGTGGCGGCGATCTGCTGATTGGTCTGGCCCGTCGCGGCGGCCAAAATAATCCGACTGCGCAAGGCCAATCCTTGCGGTGCCGATGGCGACCGCACCAAGTGGTCCAACGTTGCCTTCGTGATCGTGTTGAGTTCGATAGCGGCCGGCGTTCTGGGCATGTCTCCAATTCTACCAGAACTCGCAGATAATGTAAAGAACTATCTGGACGATGTACTAGTGTCCTGAGTCTGAAGTCCGTTACAAGACCCAGTGGATCGGGAGTTAGTCCAGCGGTGAGCCTGCCGGTTCAAACAGGTTGTCGCGCAAGTCAGCGGCATCGCTGCTTTCGCTTCGCGCTGATCCTTCGCTGACGCTCAGGATGACATAAAAAGAGCGCTTCCTGTTGTCATTCCGAGCGAAGCCGAGGAATCAACGCGAAGCGAAAGCAGCGACGATGCGCGGAGCGGAGACGGTCAATTTGAACGTTAGCAACTGTGAGCCGGAAGGAAGATAGAAAATGTAAGTAAATTGGAGAAACGCAGCTTCCGGCAGGAGAACCCTGATACCCCACAACTTTTTCGATGAACCTAGGACTCAGTACACTAGGACTAGGGCGCGAACGTAAATACTTGCACATCCTTCGCCACAACGATTTCTGGGATTCACCCGCTAAGGCCGCCGAGACCGCCGACGGCAATCACGGTTCAGAAAGGGCGCCGCTTACGTAAGTAAGGCGGCCGTCCTCTCGACGTCATCCGGATGAACATCAGATCAACTACTTGATTTATCTGCATAAACCTGTATATATGTTGAACGGCCAGGACTGTTCTGAACACAATTGAGCCCTAATACTTGATCTCGCCGCTCCGGCGGTTTCTCTTAGCAGGGTGTTGAGAAAGGGTTACCAATGGAATTTGCTGGACCACTGCACTCAACACCCGCATGAAAGCTGGCTTCCTTCCGCTAGTTCTCTCCCGCTTGCGGGGGAGACTACAGAGGGGGGCAGGCTGTGAAGACTTTTTCAACAGCCTGTCAGGGATGGTTTGGTGCCTCGTTCAATTCCGGCTAATCCCGGAGAAGGAAGTCACAGCCTATGACTTCAGCCCCGATAACCGCCTTAAATGAAATCCTCGACACTGTTAGATTATCCCCACTCGCTGCGTCACGCGTACGTGTGTCGGGGGACGATCCGGTCTTTCCGACGCGGTACCGGATAGGTGCAGCCGGTGCCGCGGCAATCGCCGCGACCGGCGTCGCCGCAGCGCAACTGTGGGAAATACGGACCGGGCGACCGCAGGAAGTGCAGGTGAGCGTGCGCGCCGCGGCGGCCGCGCTGCGCAGCGTGAGATACATGAAACTCGACGGCCCGGCTCAGCCGGATCCGGTGGATCCGTTCACCGGCTTCTATCCCGCCGCCAACGGCCGTTGGGTGTATCTCCATTGCAACTTTCCCAACCATCGCGACCGCGCCCTCGAAGTGGTGGGCGTTACCTCCGCAACGAAAGACGACCTCGCAGCCGCGGTCGCGCGATGGGACGGACCCACCCTCGAAGATGCGCTGATGAACGCGGGTGGTTGTGCGGCGTTGGCACGCAGTGAACAGGAATGGGTACTCCATCCGCAGGCCGCCGCTATAAAGTCGCTGCCGTTGCTCGAAATTGTTCGTCTCGGCGATTCGCCCCCGCAGCCATTACCCGGCGGTACCAGGCCGCTCTCCGGCATCCGTGTTCTCGATTTGACTCGCGTGCTCGCTGGCCCAACCTGCGCGCGAACTCTCGCCGAACACGGCGCGGATGTACTGAAGATCACGGCTCCTCATTTACCGCATTCCGGCTGGCTGGAGTTCGACACCGGGCTCGGAAAATTGTCCGCGTACCTGGATCTGCGTAACGGGAAAGACGCAGAAATATTGCGCACGCTCGTGGGAACTGCCGACGTCTTCTCGCAGTCTTACCGTCCTGGGGCGCTGGAACATCACGGCTTCGGCCCTGGCGAATTGGCGGCGCTCAGGCCCGGCATAGTCTGCGTCGAATTGAGCGCCTGGGGCCGTGATGGACCGTGGCATAAGCGGCGTGGCTTTGACACCATCGTGCAGACCGCCAGCGGGATGGCGATGCTGTCTGGTGACGGAATCAAACCGCAACTGATGCCGGTCTCGGCCATCGACTATGTTAGCGGTTATCTAATGGCGTTCGGGACGATGTTGGCGTTGGCTCGCCGTGCTCAGGAAGGTGGAAGCTGGCTCGTGCGAGTGTCGCTCGCGCGCACAGGCCGCTGGATCGTCGATCGCGGCCTGCTTGATCGGGCAACGCTTGCAGATGTTCCCAATGATCTACCGGTCGAAGAAATCAATCAGCTCACGGGCGAAACCATAACGCCGCTCGGCAAGTTGCGGCATCTCGCCCCCATCGCACAGATGTCGGAGACGAGAGCATACTGGGCAAGACCTCCGGTGCCGCTCGGCACTCATGCTCCGCAATGGCCATGAACAGGGGTTTCTTTTCTCTCTGATCGGAGAGTTCACCATGTCGTCGAAGGAACGGCGTGGTTCGTATCATGCACATGACATCGCGGTCGAGCGCGACACGATGACCCCGCCAGCCGCGTCCGCTGGGGGTGGTGAGGTCGAACGCCGCGCTCAGCGAGACGAACCCGACGCCAGAACTGCTCGGGCTTGCCTACCAACGCAGCTTCCTCCGGCTCTTCAATTGCTTCCCGAAGCAGCCGAGAATTAAAACCGCGGCTCGCTGAGGCTACCCGGAAATGAGGAAGAACGGAGCATTAGCGCCAGTCCACCGTCGTAACCACACCCCCGACGATAGTGACGGTACCGCTGGGGTTCGGGGCGTTTTCCCAGATGTCGTAGTCCCCTGCACGGAGCTTTGGAAAGACCGCAGCGAAGACCGATCGGCCATTAATTCTCCGTTCCAAGACCTCGACGTGGACGCGTGTGGCGGCGCTCCCCCGTGGGGTGACCTCGATTTCCCGACCGCGCAGCTCAGCCTCGGTATAGATGATCAGCGCCCCGATGTCCTGCCCGATGTCCAGCACCACACTTTCGGGGTGTACCCGGTCACGGTGTAGCTCAGCCATCTGCCTTTGGTCTCCTCTGGGTTGTTCATCTCACAGCTGTTTTCGACATCGTCCCGTCCAGATCCCCACTTGCTTACCCGCCGAGCCGCTGGGATACGGTGGGAGCCCGGCGGTAGGCACTCCACCGAGAGCAGCAGTTCCTACGAGCTCGGGTTGTCAAAGCCGTCGTATGGTACTCCCAGATAGGGAAAACTCGCCAAGAACGGGGAATTGATCTTGCTGGGGTCAAGGCCATCCGTGACCTTGGACGAACTCGCGTCCGGGGTGAAGGAATGATCGACCAGAGGGATGGTGACGCCAGCCAGGGCGCGCAACTCGATCGTGAACACGTCGTCGAAGACCCGCCGCCCATTCGGAAACCCGGCGAGGTCGCCTCCCAAGATGCCGAGGGTGTTCGGGGTTCTCGCCGGTGCAATGGCCATGTTCAGCCGCAGCAGATCCGCGAGCGTCTCACCCGTGAAATTCTGGAAGCCGGTAATGATCCCAGCCGGGATGCCGGTGAGAAAGATAGCGACCATGTCCGCTCGGGGTTTGGTGTAGGCGGCCAGCTTGGGAAAAACCCCAGGATAGAGGACCGGGAGCAGATTCGCGACCTCCTGGTGCTGCACATGACTGAGGAACTGCTTATCGTCCCTGGGATGTTGCGCGTTCCACAAGTCCTTCAGCCCCAGCGGGATCATGACTTCGTTGACCAAGGGACTGCCGAGCCGCGAAACCTGCACCCATGGCCCAGCCTCGTGGATTTCCGCGTCATGTCCAAGGATCTTCGCTTTATGTCGACTCGCTGAGGCATACACGCCGATGAGCGAGCGGGGGTCGTTTGGATCCGTGGGATTGGAGCCATCGCGCGTCAGCATGTTCTTGGGAACCTGGACGGCAATGGTATGGACGTTGAGCCTGTTAGTCCCATTGACGCCGGGGGCCGCGGACAGGGGATTCAAATGCAAATTCTGGAAGGGCCGGAGGTCGAGGAGGTCAAAGACCGAACCCAAGTCTACATAGAACCCATCCGCACGCTGCCCAGCAAACACCTTCTCGCCACTGGGCAGTTGGTGAACGGCAGCCTGAGCGAGCGCGCCATAGTTGGGCGTGGAAAACGGGCCTATGTTGCAGGGCGGAGAGGCCAATCCCTCGGCCAAGACCGTGAACTCGCCGTTCTCCACCCTGGTCACCGAATAGAATTGACGCTTATTCCAATTCGGGTCATCCAGGGAGTGGATTGGTCCGCTGTTGTACAGGAAGCTGTTAGGATTGCGCAGCTTGGTCTGGAACCGGAATTGGTAGATGATCTCGGCGACCGCATCTCCGTCATTGTCGATGAGGATCTTGTACAGCACATCGTCGCCGAACTCAAAGAAGTTCGGTCCGCCGGCCGGCCCCTCCAAGGGAATGTAGTTGGCGATCAGCGTGACCGTGTCGGGATCGTCCGGGCTCACAAACGCGTAGACATCGGTGTTATCCGCCACCGGGTCCTTGGAAATCTCGGGGGCCTCACGATGGGATGACATGGGTGCTCCTCTCCTTCCCACGGCCGGAAACGAGTCGCGGCGCTATTGATGAGACGTCTGCTCGGCGCACGCGCCCTAGCGCGTAGCCTTTATGAGGCGCGCGACGAGCTGGGGATCGCGGAAGACGATCTCCCGCGCGCCCACGAGGAGAGTAACCTCGCCTGTGGCTACGTCGCTCACATGGACTACCATGGGACCGGTAAACGTGGCGAACGACTCCGGCGCTGCAGCTTCCGGCGAGTGGGGGATGGCTGCCAGGGCGGGTATGGCAGGCAGCAAGCCAAGCGTTGCCGCGCTTACCGAGGTCTGCTTCAGAAACGAGCGGCGGGTCAGCTTTGTCACCGTGCTCTCCTTTCCTTGTGACGTAGTTAAAAAAGTGCTCTCAACCCCACGGCCCATAAGTGTCGCCTCGGCCGTGTCAGCGGGCAGGTCCGCTCCCCCTCCGCACCGCAACCGGGGAGCGGAGCAAAGCCCCTGCCGCCGGTCGCGATACTGCTTTGGTCACTGGGCGGCGTCAAGGGGTATATCGCGACCCGCCCGGACCGGACCGGCTTTTGTACAGCATAACGCTTTTGTACAGCATAACGAACAGGATTGTATCCGAAGTGCTCATACGCTGGCTGATGCGGGGTGTTGGCTAGCTGCCATTTAGCTCGGCGGGAGCCTGAGCATTTCGGATACAATCCTGTTCGTTATGTGTGGTGTCATTCTCCTAAAGTTGTACTTTAAGGGAACGATGGTCTGATCCAAGAAAAACAGTGAGAGGGGAGGGTGTTTGCAACGGCGATGAGAGCCCTGAGAGCCCGTACCTTCGACAACGCTGCCGCGCACAGCATCTAATTTTGCACCCACGCTGGACGGACCCAGCTGCGCAAGCCCGGTCTGAACTAAGCTAGGGCCATCCGCCGCTCGGAGGAGGAAGTGTGGGCCATAGCACCTAGCGCGTTTAGTCCTGCGTCTTTATTCTAATCGGTGCCCCTGTCGGATGGCCTTATGGATTAATGCGCCCCCGTTAGATTTCACCTGCGCGAATCGGGTCGACCCCGCAACGGTCAGGACCTACCCGCCGCCGCGGCCGCCCAAAAAGCGCCAATGTCGAAGCTTACGTTAGGGGCAGGCTGCGCGGTTTGCTTCGCTACCTTTCGTGCAATCTCGTTCTCACCGCAGCCGCGTATTGTCGCCGAGGGTCAATACTACACCGGCGCCCTTCGCTTCCGCGCGCAGGCGCATGAGATACGAGTCATACAGCGCGTCCGCGCCGGTTGAGTTGGGCTTTGGATAGAATTCGACTCCCTCTTCATCGTCTGAGGTGTCAACCAGGCGGCACTCGTACCAGCGTCGCGCCAGGTATCTGGCATTATCGCCAACCAATAGCACTCGCATGCGTATTTTCCTCTATTTCATCACTGCCTGCTGATGCTGCTGTTCGCCGTCAGTGGCGAGAGAATCGGTGCTTCTTTTCAGTGTCCAGGAGCGACGCGCGGACACTGTCCCAGAGCTGGATACGACTGGTGATGGCCCGCTTGGCAGCGCTGGTCGCCTCTTGCCAATTGCTCTCGCGCTGTCCGGCCAACGTCGTCAGCATCTGCTGTGACCACGGACCGTGGCTACCGCCGTCGAGTTCGATATGACGTTCCAGGTAGTAAGCGAAGTGCGGGACTTCCGCCTTTGCGTTGGCCCACAATGCGAGCAGTCTGTCGAACATCTCCGGGATTACGTCTTCACGGCCGAAGAAAAAGAAAGCTGCTACTTCGACGATCGAACCGTGAATCGCACAGCCCAACGTCTCAGTGACGAAATTACGCACTCCCGGCGCAATACTCAGGTCTTCGAGCACATCTTCCCATCGCGCGCCCAGCGCTAGTTGCGCCGTGAAGCTGTTGATCTCGGTGGTGTCGGCACCGATCTCATCCATCGCGCGCAGATATAGCTCGAAGTGGCTGATTGGCTTCTCGTCCGGGCCCGAATCACTTTCTTCGCCCAGTACCACTTCGTTCGTGAACCGAGCGATGCGAGCGCTGACGGGCGGAATCCAGGGCAAACTGTTGGAGGTAAGTTCGCTCTGAAGCCGTTTGACCAGAGACATAAAATCCCAGACCGCAAACACGTGCATCTGCATGAACTCCCGCAGTCTGCTCAGCGAACCGACCTCGGCGTAAATGGGATGATTCAGTAGAACGTAACGAAGCGGGGTGAGCGTATGTCGGAGCTGCTCGAAGCGTTGCGAGGCCGCATTCGACGAACGGCCGTTGTTCAGTGCAACCGTGTGCTCATTTCGTGGTCCGCGAGTGCGGTCGGGCGATTCCTGAGACGCGGTATCGTTTGTAACCAATGGTATTCTCCTCTCATCGCAACTGTCAGGTGCGGAATCGGATCGTTCACGCGCTGACATCAAATTCTGAGGAAGGCCGTCTCGCCGGCGGTTTCCTTTTCTTCTGATGAACTTGACCTTACGACTTCTAGGCTCACCGGGTGGAACGATTTCTTGCCAGCCTTTCCGTCGGCTCTCAGCAGCTATGACTGATGACTCCCGCGAAATATTCCTCACCAAATCCACACGATGGTGCGATTCAGCAATCATGGACTGGTCACAAAGGATGTTCTGTTAGGAATCCAGGAAGGTTACAGCCGAGCTAACTATTATAAGTCTCTGTAACAGCTCGCGAGGAACTGTTGTTGCCAACTCGCAGTTCAGCGGTCTCTCCGTGATAAAACGAAATTGTTGAGACTAGGGCGCTGTCCGTTGTCTATCTGATTGGATCTTCTCATTTGCGAATGCAGAGTAGGGCACGCCCCTCGCGTCGTGAGCCTTCCCCCAGCCCCGAGCATCATCCTAATCGTCGCTCCGGACAAAGAACCGGCCGCCTGCGGGAATAATATTGGCCATCTGACGGTCTCTAGTGGGTGCGGTGCGGAGAACAGTTCCGCACGAATGGTCAATCTGGCAGAAGTCCAAGATTTACACATGCGAAAGGAAGAAAGATGACGATTGTAAGAACAACCGCAGCGGCTTTGATCTCAGGCCTCTTGATGAGTGGCGCTTGTGTACCGGTATGGTCAGCGACACCTATGAGCGAAGGGTTAACAGTCGCTCAAACAAACTCAGCCAACACTACAGTCCAGCCAGCCACCACAGTTCTCAGCTCGCCGGAATTTCCTCGGTTTGATAGCCGGCCAGACGCTGAAAAGAACTGCAAGCCGGGACAGATGTATTCAACACACGATATCGTCGGGGACCCGCAAGCCTGCATCATAGGAAGCGTCAGCGGTGTTGGCGGCGCCCGCTCTATGGTTGCTGCAGTGCCTGCGCTTTAGCAAATACCTCGCAGAATACTTGTCGGTTGTCCCCGCGTTAACAGTGGTACGAGTGAACAGTTGTTCAATGGCGACCGCATAACGACGGGACTTTCACGATCGGGGAGTGTCCGGAATGGACTGCACGTGTGTGCGGCACGCGAGGAATGTTCGATGAGCTCGGACGGTGATTACTCAGAATCTGCATTTGAACAAGAATCGATTCTGCCTTCGCAGTTTTTCGAAGGCCGCAAGAAGAGCGAAGCTCTGGAACCGGTCAAGCGACTGATGCTGGCAGTGCTCACCGATGCGGTGCGCTGCTATCAACTGGGCCCCGCTGCGTTAAAGACCTCCCGCAGGCGGGCATGTCTGGAGGCCGAGGAGTGGCTATTCCGAGCGAAGGCGGATGGCCCGTTTTTCATTCGAAAGCGTGTGTTGCGCGCTTGATATTGCTCCCGATTATCTGCGCCATATGCTGCATCGATGGCAGGCCCAAAGGGTTCGCGGCGCCCGCGTCGCGGTTGTCCGCCGCTCGTCCGTGATGATCTCGGTGAACAAGTGACAGCGGCCAGCCGCGGCCAGTCTGCAGCGTTCTTACTCAAGAATGATTCGCCCCGCTGTTCTACGTAGCCCCGCAATTCCGTCCAAGGCCCTGTAGACGGGCTCGACGGAGAAAAACAAATGGATCTGTTCGCCTCCTCTCATTTGCTGCTTCTACTGTTAGTCATTTTGGTGATCTTCGGACCGAGTAAACTCGGGGACGTTGGCGGTGCTTTGGGTAAGGGTATTCGCGACTTCAAGCGTGAGATCAATGAGCCCGACAACAAGTTCGGGGAGAATTAGCCTCAAAGCGAGAATAATTCAGGCCACCAGTGCATGAATTCAGCCGCCCGCGAAGGAGTCGGCTTGTCGCAGGGTCGATCCGCCAACTCGTTTTCTGGGGGATATCAGTAGCCCGGCTTCCGCCCAGATCAAAACTCCAAGAAGTCAGGCGGGTCAGGCTCTTCGGTGCCAAGCAGTTTCCTCGAAGACCAAATTTATTTTCGCTTTGAGGTTAGATAAGCGACGGTTGCCTTCGGCCGGCCCGCCTCCTATTCAGGCGTCTCACCGAAACGCGAAGCGATTCGCGGTTAAGTTGACACCGCGGCCGATTCAATGCACGCCCTTTCATCGACGCGGCGTCGATGCTGCCGAGCTTTCGTCGCGTACCAGTTGCGCGAACTTTCCCAGCTCGGCGCCACTGACACTGGACACCGCCCAATACGCCATCCCAGACTTAGTCCAATGAACGATATTATATCCCCCGCGGACCTGGGTGACCGGCAGGGTGTCAGCCAGATGCTCCGCGGGCGAGATGAAAAGATTGATGATGTGTTGGCGCCGCCGGTACACCACCGCGGCTACTAGACGGTTATCCAAATAGTCGAGCCGGCCGCCAACCAGCGGAAATCCGTCAGCAATGAGGTCTTCGACCGGCGGTGTAAAATTGAGTCTGCCATCGAACCAGGGCTTGACCGTATGCTTGTTCGACGAGAGCACGTCCGTCAGATGGTTCGCCGTCAGAGAACGGAGATGATCGTCAACCACCTCCCGCGCCGTTAGATCGCCCGCCGGCGGTCCGGTCGGCAGGACGCCTCTAACAATAATGGCAACGAGAAGGACCGCAGCGGCAGCGGCTCCTCCCCAACCATAGTGCCGAAGCGCGAAAGTCCGTCCACCTTCGGCGCGGCCTACATCGCGCACCGCCGCACGTACACGCCGTTCGAGCCCAGCCGGCGCCTCGTGATATAGGGCGCCATTGCTGAACGCCGTACGCAAGGCGCGCAAACTCGCTTCCCCTCGTGCGCATGCCACGCAACTACTGAGGTGGGCCTCGACTTCGAGACTCCTTACCACGTCGAGTTCGGCGTCGACGTAGGCGTGCACCAGGGTGCGGGCCTCTTCGCAGGTCACGTCAGGACTCCTTCCGCGGTGCGGCAGTGAGCAGCTGCTGCAGGCGCTTGCGCGCACGCGCCAGCCGCGACATCACGGTGCCGATTGGAACTCCGGCAACCTCGGCGATCTCCTTATAGGCCATTCCCTCAAGCTCCCGCATCACGACGATTTCGCGGAACTCCTCGGGCAGTTCCTTGAGCGCATGCCGCAGCGTCTCACTATCGCGACTCCTTTCCAGCAAGGCCTCGGGATTCGCCGTCTCAATCCCGGGGCTATGGATCTCATCGTCGAATTCGGTCTCCCTTTCGCGGATCGTGCCTCGTTTGAGGCGCGAATAGCAGGTGTTGCGCACGATCGCGAGCAACCAGACACGGCCGTCGCGACCACGAAAGCCGCCGATAAAACGAAGCGCGCGTAAACAAGCGTCCTGAACCGCGTCCGCGGCCTCGTCTTCGTTGCGCATAAGCCAACGCGCGAGGTTATAGGCGGCGTCGAGATGCGGCAGAATCGCCCGCTCGAAGCGTGAGAATTTGTCCGGCCCGGGCAATCTTGGATTCTTTCCGCTGTCCCTTTACACCACCGCCATTAAGACCGGCGAAACCGGAATTTTATTCCCGCGCTGGGAAACCGTCTGGGGCGGGAATATTTGGGCGGACGCGGCGGTATGGTCTCTTGAAAGCACTCTGACTCTACCGCCCGAGGGCGCCCGAGGAAACGGCCAAGTCGCCGCTCGCGGAGCCCCTGCAACGTGGCCGCCGGCGTCTGCGTGAGACTGCTGCAGGCACCTTGGAGGCTGAAACGGAGAAACGAAATGAAAGACCAAATGGATCGACGGTCGTTCCTGAGAATCGCCGGGATGTCACTCGGCATCGGCACGGTCTACCAGTTCGCGCCATTCCTGGCGCGCCGCGCTGAAGCCGGTGCGATCACCGACTTTTTCAAGAGGGTCAACGGCGAGGCGCCCGCCAGCTTCACCTTCGCGCAGTTCAGCGACCCGCACGTCGGCTTTCAGGGCCCGCCTGACCCGCTTGGGACCAAGGCGTTCGAAAGTGCGGTGGAATTAATTAACAAGAGCGCGCAGCGCCCGGACTTCGTGCTGTTCACCGGCGATCTAACCCATGACGCCGAGAGCCGCGATGTCCACGCGCAGCGGATGCAATTGTTCAAGTCGATTGCAGGGCGCATCAACACTTCAGCGCTCCACACCGTCCCAGGTGAGAATGACGCGGCGCTCGACGGCGGGGTACTCTACCGCGAACATTTCGGCGAAAGCCACTATTCATTCGACCACAAGGGCGTCCATTTTGTCGCGCTCGACAATGTCTCGCGCGGCCGTCCCGAGGTTGGCCCCGACCAACTCGCATGGCTCAAGGCCGACGTCGCGCGCTTTCCCAAGACCGCACCGATCGTGGTCTTTACGCATCGGCCGCTGTTCGACCTTAAGCCCGAATGGGAATGGTTCACAGCCGACGGCGACGACGTGATGAACGTGCTGGCGCCTTATGAGAACGTCACCGTCCTCTACGGCCATATCCACCGCCACCACCTCCAGCAGAACGGGAAGGTCAAGCACTACGCAGCGCGGTCACTGATCTTCGCCTTCAACGATCCCGCGACCAACGAGGACAAGAAACAGCTGCCGTTCAACAAGGACGATCCATTCAAGGAGCTAGGCATCCGTCAGGTCACTGCGAACGGCACAGATAAGGCGGCGCTCGATGTCAATGACATCGTACTCGCCAAAGCCGAGTTTTCCGGCCTGTCGGGAATGCAGCAGATGATCAAGCACAACAATTCAATTAGTGGAGGTTCATCCAATGATGCTGACTAAGAAGCTTGTTGTTTTGGGATTAATTACGGGATTGGCCATGTACGCAACACCGACCCGCCCGCGTGCCAGCGAGAGTGCAGAGGTCGTCAAGATTACGGCTAGCAAGTTCCGTTTCACGCCCGATCACATCACCCTGGTGAAGGGTCAGCCGATCACGCTGCAACTGACCAGCACCGACAGGACGCATGGATTCATGATCCGCGCACTGAAAATCGACACCGACATCAAGCCCGGGCAGGTAACCGAGATGACGGTGACGCCTGCGACTGCCGGGACGTTTAAGGCGATCTGCGATCACTACTGCGGACTCGGCCACGCCGGCATGAAGATGACGGTCGTGGTGGAAGAGATCGCCGCAAAAGCGTCTGCTGCAAGAGTCGCTAGCGCGTCTGACACCATATCGAAATAGGAAATAGGGAAACAGGCAGACTGATGAAAGGCGAGTGCAGAACGATCTTGCTGGGGATCATTACCGCCCTCATCCTGGTCGTTAATGGCCTTGAAGCGGGTTCGGTACTGGAGCCTTCCAATATCGATCCGAGCCCGCTCGCCGCGGCGGCCATGATTAGTGCGCAACAACATGAATCGTTGACTGGTCTCATCACGGTGCCAGAGATAGCGAGGCGCTCTATTGCCATGAATGCCGGAAACCGCGGCTCGATTCATGACGCCGACTCCCACGACAGGAGCAAACTCCCTCCATACGACGACCGCTAGCTGGGTCTGCAACTCGAACTAATACGCAAGGGAGCGGGCGCTCGTTCGTCACGAAGAAACACGCAGGCGTCACGCTCCTGCCCATGATCGAAAAGGGCAAGGCCGGAAGTGTCCATGGAAATTCTCATTGCAAAGTACCATCTGCATCCGATTATTGACCATTTTACGATTGCGCTTCTGGGCATGGGCGTACTCGCTGATGTCGTTGGTTACGTGATTGGGATGTTGTTCGACAATCGAAGCCCTCGCGCCAAAGGGTTGGGTGATCGATTGAGCGGAGCAGCGCTTGTACTGCTCATTCCCGGTGCAATATCGGCGATCTTTTCCCGGTTTACCGGGGAGAGTGAGGCAGAGAGGGTCTGGGATACGATCGCTCCGGCCGCGCAACAAATCCTCTTTTCTGATACCGGCTCCGCGAGGTTTCTTTCTCACGCAGTACTCGGCACATATCTGATGTATGCGTTCGTAGCACTGGCTGCATGGCGTGTGCTCCTCGAAATCTGGACGGCACTCAAGCGGACGCAACTCGTATATTTGGCGGTTGCGATAGTTGCCCTATGCGCGCTCCTATACCAGGGAAAGACGGGGGGAGAACTCGTCTACGATCACGCCGTGGGAACCACTCATGCGGAAGACACCTCGCGGCAATCGATTGTCAACAATTGAGTGGAGCAGATCGGATTGTGACAGCATCCAGTGGGAAATCCAGCTCATCCTCGGGAGCGACGCGTAGGAAGGAATCATTTTATCGGAAATTGGACGAAGTACTTTCCCGACCGTAGTGATCAATGCTCTCAGGGCCAGGTGAACGCCACCGGGGTCTCACGGCGAGCTTTATGAGAATTGTCTTCCTTTGGGCCTCCGCCACAGTCCTTACTGCACTAAGCGTGGCGTATGTCGGCGAAAAGGAGGTCTGGCAATCTGTGGGCACGATCCCAATGGAGGAGGTTGAGGGCAGGATCGACCACCTGGCCGCGCGCCCCGATGGCAGGCGTCTGTTTGTTGCCGCGCTGGAAAGCGACCTGGTGGAAGAGATCGACACCGAACGCAGGAAGGTCGTCGGCACCATTCGAGGCATCAAAGAGCCTCAAGGCGTCTACTACATCGCGAAGTCCAAAAGACTGGCCGTGGCGAGTGGCGGCGATGGCAAGGTCCGTATCTACGACCAGGATTCGAAGCTCGTGGGCACCGTAGATTCGCTGGAAGATGCGGACAACGTACGTTACGACTCAGCGAGCAACCTTCTTTATGTCGGATACGGACAGGGAGCTTTGGCAATCATCGACCCGGACAAAGCGGTTAAGGTGGCGGAGATCCAACTCGACGGCCACCCGGAGTCATTTCAGTTAGAGCGCAACGGGGATCGCATTTTCGTGAACGTCCCGACCGCTGGTGAGATCGAACTACTAGATCGCGAGAAACGGCTGGTGCTCACCAAATGGAAACTGACGGCCGCTCATGACAATTTTCCGATGGCGCTGGACGAGACCAATCAACGGCTGTTCGTGGGGTGCCGTAAGCCCGCCCGGCTCCTTGCACTCAACGCGGCATCTGGGGAAGTCGTCGCGAACCTGAGAGCCTGTGGCGATACCGACGACCTTTTCTACGACTCCGTCAACAGAAAGATATATCTGTCAGGTGGCGGCGGCTGTGTCAGCGTCTTCGATCAGGCAGACTCCAACAGCTACGAGGTACTTCGCACCATCGCCACGCCTTCGGGCGCGCGAACCTCGCTGTTCGTGCCGAGCAGCCGCACCCTGTATGTTGCCGTCCCGCGTCGCGGACCACACGGAGCGGAGATATTGATCATTAAAGCAGTGTCCAATGTGGGACTGCATAAATCGGATCGAAATTAGGCCGGATACAAAGGGAGTGGCGGTTCCACCGACGCCCTCGGCCGGCTGAGGACCATGGAGGTGACGCAGCGCGTGGTTCTTAGATCAGACGCTCACCCATAAATAGCGCCGCAAGGATGACCAGCATAAATACAGGCTACGCGTTCGGCTCCGTGCTCGTACCGTTCGTCCAGACGGCTCCAAAAGCCGGACCGATGGAGGTGACGGTCGTTGTTGTGATGGATATGACGATCAGCCGTGGCAACAGCGGTATCCCAACGGCCGGAAGCGCCACACCCGCGTCGAGGGAATCGAGACTGATCGAAAGCGAGGTCACAAGCAGACCCAACCCGTGCGTGGCCTTGCACTCCGCTTCGAGCGTATTTCGTAGCGAGTTCGCTGTGAAGCGTGCCTGGGATACCAGGGTTTGATGCGGGGAATCCATCGGCGGACGTTGGCAGAGAACTCTTCGTATTCACCGCCGAAAGTGCTGCGCAATGTTGGCTCCTCATAATGCAGAACGAAAAGGTGCATTATCAGCCACGAGGAAGAGTACGCCAAATAGCGTGCACACTTCCACGCCACATAATTAGCAAAGTGACAAGTTTCGGTCCCTGCCCTGCCTTTTTATCTCTCATAACCAGCGGTTATGAGAGGCAATAATATTTCGCGCGCTAATGATCACTCTTTCCGAATCGTGCCGGTGCCGATTCCAGCTCCGCCGGACCTGAGCTCACGGGATCCAATTCAATGTTGAGCCGTTTGTGAACCAAGGCAGGGCAGGGCGCCCATCCATAGCGCCGTCGAAAAGAGCACGCCTGGCTGAAGCTGCTTGCAGAGCTTCATGCCGATCCTAGATTTCCTTCCCCCCTATCCCGCCGCGGGCTTCCGAAGAGTTGCACAAGTTCTGACATGAAACAGCCGAGTCCGACCCACAGCGGAAAACGAACCGCTCTTCATAGTGCCAAAGGTCGGGCTTCCAGCCAGAGAAACAGGGGAATGCGGGTCCAGCGCCTCATGTGGTCCCGTCCGTGATTGAGATCGGGAAGTGGTTCACGAAGCGAGGTGATTGCCAGTTCCGCACCCGCCAATCCCGTCGCGTAAGCCGCCAACGGTTGCGACCATCCGGCGAAATGCATCCGCAAGCCGTCGCGCTCCTCCACGCCGTTGAAGCGTTGCCTGCCAAAATAGGCGCCTTCGAGAACGAAAGGAGAGTCTGTTTCCGTACCGACAAAGCGACCATGATCCGTGAGGGGATGCACGATCGAGATGATAAGACGCGCCGTAGGGCGCATGACACGCCGAATTTCCTTTAGTGCTGCCGGAAGATCCTCGACGTCCATCAGCACGTTGTAGGCCACGATAAGATCGAAACGACCGTCGTCGAACGGCAATTCGGTCGCTCCTGCGATTGCATAGTCATGAGCCGACTGAACTTGGGAAGCAGCCTCAACCAGTTCGCTAACGGGATCGACCGCAGTCACCTGATAACCGAGAGCCATCAGCTCGCGCGCAACGCGACCCTCTCCGCAGCCAACGTCCAGAGCCTTGCCGTTACTGCGGCCAATGAAGGCGACCAACGAGTCCCGATAGGCCCAGAACGCATCGTGGTTTGGCTTGCGTGCCCATGCGATCCACTCTCTGGCAACTTCCGACCAGTGTTTGCGGTCTTTGTCCGTACCTGTCATCGGTATTGCTCCCAGTCTCGAAGGCTTTCTTACTCCGTGGCGATGACCGCTCTCCATCCTTCCGGGACTTAGGAGCGCTGTCGCATAAATTGTAACTTCTGCGTGGTCCGACGAAACCCGCGGTTTCCTCGCGATTTTCGTTTGCAAAAGTCTCCTGCAAAAGCCTATCTTTTTGCGAGAACTTTTGCGACAGGACCGGAGCAAGGTTGTGAAGATCGGCTACGCGCGGGTTTCGACCCTGGATCAGCACCTAGACCTACAAATGCAAGCCCTCAAAAAGGCCGGCTGTAAGAGGATCTTTCGCGAGAAGGTCTCCGGGGTCAGCCGGCAGCGGCCCGAGTTTCAGCGGATGCTCGAGCAGCTCCGCGACGGCGATACCGTCATCGTTTGGAAGCTGGACCGTTTGGCCCGCTCCACCCGCGACCTCTTAGAGACAATGGAAACCATCCGCGAGGTTGGCGCCCGTTTTCAGTCGCTGTCCGAACCCTGGGCTGATACGACAACCCATGCTGGCAAGCTGATCATGATCGTGTTCGCTGGGATCGCCGAATTTGAACGCGACCTCATCAGGGAACGCACCACGACCGGACGCGACGCTGCCAGGGACAGGGGGGTCAGCTTCGGACGCCCTCGGAAGCTGAATCCCGAGCAGACAAAACTGGCGCAGCGGCTCATCAGCGAGGGAAAACCCGTCCGGCAGATCGCCGAAACCTTCAATGTTCATGCGGCTACCATATACCGGCTCTCAGAGGTGGCCGCTTAACTTAAAAGTAAAACGGAAATCCCGGCCTAAGACAGTTCTAAAAATTAGACCCACGGCGGCGATTGGGCGCGAACTCGCTGACTAGACCTCCCGCTGGATCGACCAACGCCTCTGCTCGATCATCTCCGGAACAAAGCGCAAGAACCAATAGCATGCGGAACCGCGTTGACTGACGTTGAGTTACCGGCGAATCAGCCCGCGCGCTAAGCGATTACTGGGGGTAATGCATGACAACACTAAGCGATCCGTTAGGCGCGGCGCGAGCACTTCGAGTCACCATTCAAGGTGCTCGTAAGGAAACCGAAGAAGCCCGCCGTCTGGCAGCGCAGGTGGTCGAAGGACTCCGTGAAACCGGCCTGTGTCGCTTGGCCGTGCCCGCCAGTCTTGGGGGACACGAAGCCGAGCCAGTGGTTGCTCTCAAGGTCTATGAGGAACTGGCTGGAGCCGAAGCTTCGGTAGCCTGGATTGCCTGGAACAATGCCCTTCTGGGTCTATTCAGTTGTCACCTCTCGGACTCAGTAAGAGCGGAGCTGTTCGGCGATGCCGGCAAGCTCTTTGCCAACTCGACCAGGCCGTCGGGCAAAGCGAAGGCGGTAGACGGCGGGTTCCGCGTGTCGGGGCGGTGGTCGCTGGTCTCGGGCTGCGAACTGGCAGACTGGATTCCGGTGATGTGTGTTGTTACCGAGGGGACCGAGCCCAGAATGTTGGCGTCCTCGGGCGCGCCCGAGTTGCGGATGGCGTACATACCGAAAGGCTCGTACCGCATCTTGGACACCTGGTACGTCGGTGGGTTGCGAGGCACGGGCAGCCACGACGTCGTAGTGGAAGATGTCTTTGCGCCGGCCGAGCGGACCTTCTCCCCCATCGAGCCCAAGCACCTCGATCGGCCGCTGTATCGGATGCCACTGGGGCCCACGATGTCAGCAGGGTGTGCTTCCATCTGTCTAGGGATTGCGCAGGCAGCCATTGATGCTCTGCTAGAGCTGGGGTCAACAAAGGTGCAGGTGGACTTGGTTCCAGGGCTACGGGATCGGCCAGCGGTCCATGCTATGGTGGCTGCCTCAGAGGCGGAGTTAGACGCAGCACGGCTGCTCCTGCATGACTCGCTCGGCGAATTGTGGGCGGCCTGCAGCCAATGGATACCCGTTACTGATAGGCAACGGGCACGAACGTGGGGTGGAGCGCTACACGCCGCGAAGGCAGCCAAGGCGGTTGTGACGGCCATGTACGAGGCGGCTGGCGCGTCTGCCCTCTATGTTGACTGTCCACTCGAACGGGCCCATCGAGACATTTATGCTGTCGGGCAACACATAATCCTGGCGCACGGGTGGTTGGAAGACGCCGGGCGCGTGAGGTTGGGGCTCAAACCGAATAATCCCCGTTTCCTACTGTGAGGCTGAAATTGTGCGATGCGGTGAAGCGGTACCAGGAGCAGTTCTTCGCTTCGCTGCCACCCGAAACTAACAAGGCTCCTAGATTTGTCGAACCTGTCGCGTTCGGGTTCACTCCGCAAGACGCAACCGAAATCTCCAAACTCGTTCTGGACGGCGTCAAGACGGCGACGGGATCGTTACTTTGGTCATATCAAGCCGATGGCAAGTCGCTGCCGAGAGTGGGCGATCCTTGGTTAGTGATCGACGGAGAACTCCAACCCGGTGTGCGTCGCCCAGACGATAAATGTCGACAAATCCCATTCAATGAGGTCCCGGAAGATTACGCGCGGTGGGGAGGCGAAGGAGATTGCTCGCTGGAGAGCTGGCGCCGAATGTACTGGAGATACATCGGTCTGGAATGCAAGCGCATCGGACGCGAGCCGACCGCTAGCGCGCCGATGATCATGGTGGGTTCTTCCTGACAGCAGCGCAGCCCGCTCAGTGAAGGCCCCACAGTCCGCGTGGAATGTGTTCCGATTTTCCGTCCTTCAGGGCGTGCCGGGAAAAAGCTAGCCCGACGGTCCCAACGAGCACCAGCCATCCTTAAGCCGGTTTTCTGTTCCGGTGCTCCCCCGACCCCAATACTTATTGTACCAGACGCTGCTTGGGGACCTGGCCGATCTCTGGGTAGTCTCGGATGCGCTCGACGTAGCGCAAAGCGGTGGCGCCAACCGCGTCCAGGCTGACATCGATTCTCAGTAAGAGCAGTGCAACTGCCGCTCCAACAACACTAAGGCCCGCGGTGGGTCGTGCTCGTGAAGCCTGATTCCTTTGCCAGCTGGCGGGAGCTGAAGCTCAGCCGGAGTATCAGTGGAAGCCTTCTGGCCGGCCTTACTTCTGCACTAACACCTCTGTAAGACGTGTGGCATCCGCGTCTTCGGCTGGGGCGAAGCCGAATCCATGGGAGGCAAATGGTCCTTCGTCTCGGATGCGTTTATCGACGACGCCGATCCTGACGAGCTTGCGGCAGCACCGATCTGATATTCTGATAAGGGTGCCGCGCAAAT
>WNFC01002423.1_pt1 | contig 20074 bp, 16 predicted proteins | sample 5400541 | NCBI WGS metagenome assembly WNFC01 (sample SAMN13153342, study PRJNA577476) | soil metagenome | isolation source: 120 cm saprolite under Douglas fir tree site 2 hole 2 replicate 1 | place: USA:California | collected 2015-04-18
GTTCTGGCAAGTTTGTCGACCAAGGACCGAGTGCTGCTGACTCTCGAAATGACCGAGGCGCTACGCCCGAGCGAATTGTTCGCGCTGCGCTGGAGATCATTCGACGGCGGCAAACTGACCATCACAGAAACCGTATACAAGGGGCAGATACGACCATGGGGCAAGACCCGGCGGAGTCTCGGTGACGTTCACCTGCCGAAAGGCATGGCGGACAATCTGTGGCTCTGGGAACAAGAGTGTCCTCGGTCGTCGCCGGAGGCGTTTATTTTTCCGAATACTGACGGCGGCTTCCTGGATACGGGAAACTATCGCAACTGCGTCCTGACCCCGCTGGCGGAAAAGCTAGGATTGCCGAAACTCAACTTTCAAGTGCTGCGCCGCACGATGGCAACGCTGGCACAGAAGAAGGGATCGGTGAAGGACATTCAAGCTCATCTGCGGCACGCGAAGGCGGATACCACGGCCGACGAGTACATGCAGAGCCTGCCGGAAAGCGTAAAGCGGATGGTCGATTCTGTCTATGACGAGCTGCATCTAAAACCGCAACTCGCCAGGGATGCGTGACGGATTTGCTACCAATTGCTACCAAGAGGAAGGGGAGCTTACGTGCAAGTGATTGAAAAGATGGTAGGCACGTGGGGACTCGAACCCCAGACCTCTACCGTGTCAAGGTAGCGCTCTAACCAACTGAGCTACGCGCCTACAAACCATAGCAGCAAACTCATTTTACGGGCCGCATCTTCCGCTTGTAAACCACGGCTTGCAAACCCGGTTGCCAAAGCGCCTTCTGCGCGGCGACAATCGTAGCGTGGATTCCGGCGCATCTTCAGAAATCCCGACGCGGAAAGCGGCGCTCAAGCTCTCGCAAATCCTCACAGCGCCCAACCAGCTCACCCTGGTACGCCTGGCATTTCTGCCGTTTATCATTATCGAAATGTTCGAGAACCACTACGGCTGTGCCCTCATCTTGTTTGTGCTGGCCGGCCTGAGCGAAGGTCTGGACGGATTGCTCGCCCGCCTACTCAAGCAGCAGACCCTACTCGGCCAGTATCTCGACCCCATTGCCGACAAGATGCTGCTCAGCACCGTCTTTCTTGTGCTTTCGGTTCTCCACAAGATTCCTTGGAAGTTTTCGGTGATGGTTTTCAGCCGAGATGTCTGCATCGTGCTGATCAGCGGATTGCTTTATACCATCGCCGGGCTGCGCGATTTTCGCCCCAGCATTTTTGGCAAGGCCAACACTGTAGCCCAGCTCGCGGCGGTGGTTTTCGTAATGTTGTTCCAGGTGGATCACGCCAAGTGGGTCTGGGTCGGGCAAAAGACCTTCCTGCGGGCGACTTTCGCTTTCACCATTATTTCGGCACTTCACTACGTTTATCTGGTTGGTCATCGCCTGCGTGCTGCGGGACACCACACGACAGCCGCATCTGACTAGATCGTCCCAGATCAGTTTGCCAGGATCTTGCCGGTGCGTTGGTCCTCATACACCAGCGCGTCGTGATGGTGAAATAAATCGACTACGCCGACTCCTGCGAGGATCGCGCAGGAGCCTAAGAAACCAAATACCGCGCCTCCGAAGCCGCCTGTAAGCCAATGGTAGTTTTCGTGGTGGGCTACGTCGTAAGTGGCGCCCGAAGTAAAACCGACTCCGCTTCCCACCAGCGTACCGATGAGCATCCAGCGTTGGGGTCAGGCAAGTTCCGCCCGCGTGTGCGGACAATCTTCCGGATATCTGCGCGATCGAACTCTTCCAACGAACCGACCCCAACGTCAGGATCAGCCGTGTCGATCCGCAGAGCCGCAGGACCAACAGCATCGACACTTCCGCTGACGAGTCTTCCATTCCACAGCGAAATCAGGACCGCGGTGCCGGGTTTCAGCTTCTCTACATGTTCCCAGCCGTGATTGCTCTTCGCGAAGAGAGCGGGCGTGAACGACAGAACCGCGAACAGGATTACGAATGCCTTGTGCATGGCTTGCCTCCGTCTGGACAACAGCGAGTCTAATCAGGAAACGGGGTTCACAAATCCTGCGCTGTGATACTTTCGCGAGTGTCACATTCCGACGACTGCGAGCAAGCCTGTTGAATCCGATTTGACCCCCTTTCTTAAGTCCCCCTAGAATTGAAGTTCTTTTCCAAGCTATGGCCCTGCGCCTGTTCAACACCCTTTCCGGTAAAGTCGAGGAATTCCGGCCGCTCGTGGATAACGAAGTCCGCATGTACGCCTGCGGGCCAACGGTCTATGACTACGGCCACATCGGCAACTTCCGCACCTTTGTTGCCGTAGATCTCCTGCGCCGCTACTTTCGCCAGTGCGGCTACAAAGTCCGTCACGTGATGAACATCACCGACGTGGATGACAAGATCATCTGCAACTCCGCACAGGCAGGAGTGTCCGTGCAGCAGTACACGGCGAAATATCAGAAAGCATTTCTCGAGGACGCCGCCACTCTGCACATTGAAGAACCTCAGATCGTCCGCGCCACCGAAAATATTCCCCAAATGGCGGAATTCATTGCGCAACTGGTGGAGAAAGGTTTCGCGTACAAAACGGACGACGGTTCGTATTATTTCCGCATTGCGAAGTTTCCCCGCTACGGCAAGCTCTCCAAGAAAGACTTTTCCGGACTGGAAGATGGCGCGCGGGTGGACGTGGACGAATACGAAAAAGACAACGCGCGAGATTTTGCATTATGGAAGGCGCCGAAGCCAGGTGAGACTTGGTGGGAGAGCAGCATCGGGCCGGGGCGGCCGGGGTGGCACATTGAGTGCTCAGTAATGTCCATGCAGGAACTGGGGGAAAGCTTCGATGTGCATGCCGGCGGCGAGGACCTGATTTTCCCGCATCATGAAAATGAAATCGCGCAGTCGGAAGCCGCGACTGGCAAGCCTTTCGCCCACTTTTGGTTTCATGCGCGGTTTCTTCTGGTCGAGGGCGAGAAGATGTCCAAGAGCCTGGGCAACTTCTATACTCTGCGCGACCTGGTGCTGAAGGGACAAAAGCCTTCGTCCATTCGATACCTGCTGGCGTCGGTCCCTTATCGCAACCAGCTCAACTTCACGTTTCAGGGACTGCAACAGGCTGCCGCGTCGGTCGAGCGGTTGCGCAATTTCCAGGAGCGCCTCGCGAAAGGAACTTTTCCGGAGGGATCGAATCCGGCTATGCAGTCACTGGCCGGTGATTCGCGCGTCCGCATGAAGGAATCGCTCGACGATGATCTCAACACCGCCCAGGCCCAGGCCGCGGTCTTCGATATGGTGCGGGCGGCGAACGCAGCCATGGATTCTGGAGAGCTTAAAAAAGACGATGTGCCACCGCTGCTCGCGGTGCTGGCCCAGTTCGACGAGATTTTTTCGGTGCTTCGTGATGATGACGCCGCAAAGATGCAGCCCGTCCTCGAGTGGGCCAAAACTGAAGGCCGCGAAAAAGACATCAGCCCCGAACTGCTGGAGATCGTCAGCTCAGCCGCGATGTCGGATGAACAGATCAATCAGAAAGTCGCCGAGATGGAGACCGCCCGCAAATCCAAGAACTTCGTGGTATCCGACGCCATTCGCGCCGAACTCACCGCCGCCGGCATTTTGATCGAGCAGACAAAGGAAGGAGTGAGGTGGAGAAGGAAATAAGCAACCCATCTCCACATCAGCGCGCAACACTCTTCTTCTCCGCAGCTTGTTTCTCCACTTGCCAGATTCGCCAGTGAACTCGATCTTCGCCCGCGAGCACAGTTGTGTCTGCGACCACTTTCGCTCCAGCGTTCACCAAAGAAGCGGGCTGATACTTGCCGCCGGGAACGGTTTCCACGACAAAGTCAGCTGCAGTGGCGCGCAGTGATTCCGGCGTCAGATCCGAGGGCGCTTCAAAACCAGCGATAACGCGATTTGTGAGTGCCTTCCCGGCAAGCGGAAAGTTCTTTTCCTGCAGTTCTGTGGCATTCAGCACACGGCTACCGGGTGGAAGGTCGTCTATCAATTTCGGATACCCGTAGATTTGTGCTCTCGACCACTCCCGGACCCGAATCCTCCCTGCCAGCGTGTGAAACGGAACAAAGCTGGAGACCCCACAGGTCGCGATCAATGAACTCACTAGCAAAATTCCAAACGCACGCCGGCTGCGCGCGTGTAATGCACCGATCGCAGAGACTGACAAAACGCAGGCAAATACGATGATGGGCAGTCCGTACCTGGGAACTCGCTGCATCACTAGCCACCAGGCGAGCCCGAGCAACACGAACAGTGACAGCGCTATCCAATCGGCTTGGGTTCTCGAGCGAGTGAGAGTGAAATAGAAAAAGACCAGCACTGCGACCGGGACAAACGTCGCGAACACAGCTCCGGTCCCGCTCCCTTCGCTATAGGGAATCATCAAGTATCCCGAATAGCGCTTCCACTCAGTCCAGGGATAAATCAACCACTCGCGCGGTGCGTGGACAAAGTTCTCCTCAAATTTCGTGCCCACAGTGTTCTCCCCAAAGTTTGCACCGGCAATTTGCGATGGATCCACGCCACGGAAAATGACCTGCTGGCCTACTCTCACCTGTATCGGATATACCGGATTGCCGGTCTGGATGGCAGCTCGCGCAAACCAGAAGCCGGAAGGCAGGAGTAGTCCGATGCAAGCCAGCAGCGCTGGCCGCAGAAATGCTCTCGTTCCCGGGCTCCGTTTTTGCCAAAGGACAAAGAACAGGAAAGCCGCCCAGACAAAAGCGTAGAAATAAAAAATCGGTTTCGTTCCCAAGCTGATGCCGCAGGCGAGCGCGGCAATCAACGATAGGGGAGCTTCAAGGAAAGAGGGGGCCTTTTTCCCCTGGGCGCTGCTGCCACTGAGGGCCAGCGCGAATGCGGCGCAAATGGCGGCCGTTCCAAACAGATCCACATAGGCAGAAAAGGTCTGAAATTCGACCATTGGCACGCTCATTACAATGAGACAAACCGTGACGGAAGCTACCTTGTTGCCTTTGCTCATCCACATTGCCAGCAAGTATGCAGAGAGAGCAAGCATTGTCGCGGCAATCCAGTTCACCAACACGACCGCCGCCTGGATGCCGGAACTCAGCAGTATCATCATGACGATCTCCGCGTTCCCCGCCAGGCTGAAAGGCCAGACCCGGGAAGCTGGCAGATTGAGCGAACCATCCTGCAACCAGCGTAGCGCGAGCGGGAGATGATAGATCAGTGCGTCCGAACCCGAAGGAAACGAAGTGAACACGTCCAGTGCGAAGAGGCAGTAAGAACTGGCCAGCACGAGGATCGAAACAAAGATGTAAGTTGGCAATCGCGGGGCTGGCGACTCGGACTGCGCCGCTGAAGCTGAAGAAGTCTTCCGACTCCAGAACCAGCCGCAAGCCCCGGCCAGACTGACGATTTGCGAAGTAGCTAGCAGGCGCATTGTCAGCTGTGGAACCAGACCAGCAATTTGCATTGCCGCCAGTAACTGCACCGGAACAATCTGAATCGCCTCCCAAAGGACCAATCCCGCCAAGAACCGAAGGGCCCTGCCCGGCGGAAGACGAAGCCGCCGTGTACACAAATATGCGGAACAAGCAGATGCAAGCATGAAAATAAATCCAGAGATAGGTGTGGTGGCGTGCACTCGGCTCAGCCTCTTAACAGAAATCGATGGAACATCCGTCCCAGCGACAGCAGAAAAGATCGAACTGCAAAGCTGTGGAGAAGCCACGCAAGAAAACTAGCGTAGGCCGAGATCATGAGCAGTGTAGAGTCGTTGTGCCCGAGATCAGGCTGCTCTTTGAGAGGATCAGGCGAAGATAGTGGGCGCCAATTCACACAAGGCCGCCTGGCATTTGTCAGCTTTCGACAGTGTACACTTGACGCCGAGGAACCCGATTCGACGGCTCTGAGATCTACCGCTCACTCTTCCTCCACGCCGGCCGAATCAGCTTTCTTCTTTGGCGACGACTGCCGGGCAGCATCTGCGGACCTCCTTCCCCTCTGGCGTTGATCTGTGTCCAGCCGCTGTTTGGATCGAAGACCGAAATGTAGCCTCCGCGCACAAGTTCCAGTTCTTTCAAGACATGTTTCCTAAAGTCCAGCCGATCGGCGCAAGTAGGCTCATACCACGCAGGCGTGACGAAATCCGATACCAAGACGCCGTCAATTATGTAGCTGAGTTCATCGGCATCGACCGCATCGCAAACTTCGAGCGCATAGATTTTGCTGTCGCTGCCCGTGGCGCACCAGTTGATCCAGGGATCGGCGAGCATCTCGAGCAGTTCGTGGCTTAACGTCACAGTCCACGACGAGCCGCTTTGTAGATCGAGCTTGGCAAAAACTTTTCCCAGAGGGGTCCCCTGGCTGGTCATCTCGTGATATCCGAGCGCGCCGGCCTGATCGGGGTTATCGGTGAGAACAATCTGCCACCATCCACGAGTGAGCGGCTGGTCCTCCGACAAAAAGGAGAGCGTGCAGTCCCGCTCCCAATAAGTTTTGAAATCGTCGCTTACCTGTTTTTGCAATGCAGGAAGCACAGCCTCTACCTGCGCGTCGGTCAGGCAGGTAGAGGCGTTGGTGATGGCGATGACAGGAAGGGGCATCGGTTTGGCTCCAGGTTTCGAACAGTCGTCGGTCGTTAGTCGTTGGTCGTTGGCCGTTGGCCGGGATCGGGAATCCCTCCGCGGCGCTCTTTCGCGAAATTGCGCCTCAAAAGAGGGCGAGGCTATTAGAGGGGGAGCGCAGGCCAACGACCAACGACGAACGACCAACGGCGGGTTCTTGGGGCTTATCGCAATACCGACTGCGCAAAAGCCGTGTCCAGCGCGGAATTCCCTGTGGGCGCGCAGATTTGCTGGTCCCACTGTTTCTTTAAATCTTTCGCGCCGGGAGGCGGACCCGCTTGGGCTTTTTGCGCAGTCGAAGCCGAAGGCGAGGCCTGCGGGATCAACGCCGCAAAACTGTTGCCGTGGTGAGAATCAGATTCACCGCAGCCGTAATTCGGGCCGACAGCACGGGATTCCCAATATGTGCTGACTCCAGCAGCGCAGGCAGGTTCTGGTTGAGATCAGAAGCCACGCCCTGGATTTTCTGCAGCGCGGTTGCGTTGGGATTCCTTTTGTACTCGCTGTAGAGGCTCTGTAAGAGATTCAAATCACGGCTGGCTTGCGCTGAAATGTTCTGGATGACCGCAGTATCGGCGGCGCTGGCCTGGTTTCCGGAAGCCAATGTGCTGACCAGCGTAGCGATGTTGAGTGCCATCTGGGTGAGGACGGGCAGGTCTTGCAATGCGAGGTTGACCCATTGGGCGCTGCACCCCGTGGCCGCGATAGTGATCGCGAGCACGAGGGCAAGGACGATTTTCGATTTGGAATGAAGGTTCATGGTTTCTCCGTTGGCGAAGAGCAGTCGTTGGTCGTGCGTCGTGAGTCGCTGCGTCAGCCGCTGCCTACATACAGGGTCCGTCCCACTTCTCTGTCATTCTGAGCGGAGAGAGTGTCTCGCGAACCCGAGAGACATTCTCGAAGTCGAAGAATCTGCTGTTTGCTTGCGGTGAAGGTGCGCGAACGGGAATCCTCACGATGATTTTTGTGGGAGAATTCCCTGCAGCGTTCGTACGACCCCGAGTGCGTAGGGCTCCTTCGACTGCGTTTGATCACTCGCAGAGCGAATGATCCAACTTCGCTCAGGATGACAAGTTGTTGTGAGCTATGCGGCGGTTTCGTACGCGTGCGCGAAGCGCAGAATCGTCGCTTCGGCGAAGTGTTTGCCGAAGATCTGCATACCGATGGGCAGCTTCTCGCGGGTATGGCCGACAGGGATGGAAATTCCCGGAATGCCGGCCAGGTTTGCGGTCACGGTGTAAATGTCGGCGAGGTACATCGCCAGCGGGTCATCCACTTTTTCGCCGAGCTTGAAGGCTGCCGTGGGACAGGTTGGCGCTACGATCGCGTCCACTGTCTTGAATGCCTCGTCAAAGTCGCGAGTCAGTAGGGTGCGCACGCGCTGGGCTTTCAAATAATAGGCATCGTAATATCCAGCGCTCAGCGCATACGTGCCCAGCATGATGCGGCGCTTCACTTCGGTGCCAAAGCCCTGATTGCGGCTGCGGCGATACATATCCGAAAGCGAACGAACGTTTTCAGCGCGGTATCCGTATCGCACACCGTCAAAGCGCGCCAGATTGGACGATGCCTCGGCGGTGGCGACCAAATAGTAAGCCGGGATCGCGTACTTCGTGTGCGGCAGCGAGACTTCGACGATCTCGCATCCCAGGCTCGCCAGTTTCTGGATGGCGCCTTCAATGGCGGTGCGTACTTCGCCGTCGAGACCTTCGCCGAGATACTCTTTTGCGACGCCGATCTTCATGCCTTTGACCGGCTTGTCGAGCTCGGCGACATAGTCCGGAACCGGCAGATCGGCGGAAGTCGAATCCATAGGATCGCGGCCGGCAATGGTCCGCAGCATGATGGCGGCGTCTTTCACTGTTTTCGTCAGCGGTCCGATGTGATCGAGCGACGACGCAAACGCAATCAGGCCATAACGTGATACCCGGCCGTAAGTCGGCTTCAATCCCACGACTCCGCAAAACGACGCAGGCTGACGGATAGAGCCGCCGGTATCAGAACCCAGAGCAGTCACGGCCATGTCCGCGGCAACCGACGCAGCCGAGCCTCCGGACGAGCCTCCGGGTACCCGGCTCAAGTCGCGCGGATTGTGCACCGGCTTCCACGCCGAATTCTCGTTCGACGATCCCATGGCAAACTCGTCGCAATTCAGTTTGCCGAGCACGACAGCGCCGGCAGCCTCGAGTCGGGCAACGGCGGTGCAATCGTAGGGCGGAATGTAGGTGCCCAAAATCTTCGAGCCTGCGGTAGTGCGAATCCCTTTGGTGACCAGAACGTCCTTGATTCCGACCGGCACGCCGGCCAGTGGCGGCAACTCTTCGCCCTTTTCAGCCAGGCCATCAACCTGGGCGGCCTTCGCTAGAGCGCGATCTTCGGATAGTGTGAGATATGCGCCGATCTTCGGATCGTCAGCCGCGATTTTCGCGTAGAACGCCTCCACCAGCGCGGCGGCGCTGGTTTTGCGCTCCTGAACGGCGGAGCGGGCAGAGTCGATTGTGAGGCCGGTCAGGTTCATACCAAGTCAGCAGTGAGAAGTCAGAATGCAGAAGTCCACACCAATTCTCGCGGAGTGATGGCACTTCTGCATTCTAACTTCCGACTTCGGCATTCTCTATCTTTCAATCACTTTCGGAACTTTGAAAAATGTTCCGTCAGACTCGGGCGCGTTGGCCAGCGCTACTTCGCGCACGAACGACTTGCGCAAGCCTTCGTGGATATCCTCGCGGCTGGCGTAGGCGAAGCGCTCGCTTCCCTGCTTGGATTCGTCGAGTCCATAGCGGTCGGAAACCTGCGCCATCGGCGGAACGTCCTTCGTATCGAGTTCACTGAGTGTATCAACGTGGCCAAGAATCGAGTTCAGGTCGCGGACCATGCGACTGCGCTCGTCCTCACTCAGTTCCAGATTAGCGAGGTCGGCGACGTAGGTGACGTCTTTGTCGGTAACTTTCATAGGAATTCAGAAGTAAGAAGTCAGAATGCAGAAGTAAGCATTTCATACTTCTGATTTCTGCATTTGCTGTCGAATAACGAAATCAATCCGGGTGATGATGCCGACTTTGTAGCGATTGATTATCGCCACATAGCGGGGCGCAAGATGCTGCAATTCAGCGCGCCATCCCGCGTCGGGGACTTCCACCCGCAGCACACCACGTGAGAATTCCATCGCCCGCGTACGCTCTGCTACCGCCGATCCACAGGCCAGCGGCCAGGCAAGCAGCGGAGCGTCAGATGCCGGGGCCTGGTGCAGGCTGTTGATGACAATCTTTTCCAGCGTCGGAGCAATTTGTTCCATGGGAGTTTTTGATTTTAACATTCCACGCACCCGACTGGAGGCGGAACCGGGACGACGGCCCTTTTTGTCCCTCTATTTTCAGAATAGCAATTTCAACGGGAAATTGTGCCAGGTTTTGGAAGTTTTTCGTTTCGTTTGTTGGGGTTAATCAAAAACTGATGCGCCTGGGGGCTTGACAAGAATTTCCACAGATCGCGTTCCACCAGTGTGGTCTATCCGGATGACAAAGCCGGACTCTCACGGTTCCCGGGGTTCCTCTTGCGGGAACTTGCGGCGCACCAAGCGCATCGCCTGCTCTTTGGAATCCACTGCGCCTTCCAACTGAGCGTCTTCTACTGCGGAGAGAATCTCCTTGAACTGTGGGCCGGGGGAGTATCCGGCAACGACCAGGTCGTCTCCGCTAACCAGCGGAGTCGGGTGGATGGCTTCGGGCGTGAGCTCGGCGATTTTCTGGCGGATGAAATCGTACATGCGTAACTTTCGGTGGCTCGCTTTGCAGTCCAGGCGGTGCAGCTCTAGGTGCTCGTCAAAGCGCGGCAGGCGGACGAACCGCTTGAAGGTCGAGGCTTTCATTTTTTCGACATCCCCGAAGCGCATGTGATTATCAACCAGCGCGAGAATCTGTTGGGTATCGTCGTTGGAAAACCTCAAACGGCGGCAGATGGCTTCCGCCATTTTCACGCCCACATCAACGTGAGAGTCGAAGCGAATGCGGTCGGGGGCACGGCGAAAAGTTGGTGGCTTGCCCACATCGTGGAGAAGGCCTCCCCAGGCCAGCGTCGGCGGGCAGCGTTGCGGCAGGTTTTCCAGCAGCAGCAAGGTGTGGACAAAGACATCGCCCTCGGGATGGAACTCAGGCGGCTGCTCCACGCCTTTCATGGCTTCGATCTCAGGAAGCACTTCGTGCAGTAGCCGGGCTTCATCGAGCAGTTCGAAAGCCCGGCGGGCATGGCCTTCGATCAACATCTTGGTGAGTTCGTCGCGTACGCGCTCGCGCGAAACCTGGTTAATCTGCGGCGCACGCTCTTGAATGGCGGCCATGGTCGCGGGCTCGACAGCGTACTCAAAGCGCGCCGCGAAACGCACCGCGCGCAGCATGCGCAGCTTGTCTTCGGCAAAACGCAATGCTGGGTCGCCGATGGCGCGGATGAACTTTGCGTCCAGGTCCTGCTGTCCGCCGACGTAATCCAGAACTTCGCCATTCAGGGGATCCAGCAGCAGGCCGTTGATGGTGAAGTCGCGGCGCTGCACGTCTTCGCGAGGATCACGGCTGAAGCGGACTTGGTCGGGATGGCGGCCGTCGCTGTAGCCAATGTCGGAGCGGAAGGTGGCGACTTCGACGTGGTGCGCATGACTGCCGTCCAACACAGGGCCCCTCGACTGTGCCGGACTTTCGCTTCGCGAAACTACGGTGATGACAGATTGGTTTCTAGCATCGGGGACCGGGACGAGCACCACTCCAAACTGCGCGCCTACGGCGTAGGTTTCCGGAAAGATGCGCATGACTTCATCCGGAGTGGCGTCGGTGGCGACATCGTAGTCAGCGGGTTCACGGCCGAGCAATAGATCGCGCACGCATCCGCCGACGAGATAGGCCTGGTGGCCGCCGTCGCGGAGGGTGCGAACGATCGAGATGGCGAAGGACTTGGACATCAGCACACAGCATTCAGCACTCGGCATTCGGTGCTCATCTTCAATGATACAGAGCGGTGGCGCGGGGGATTCAGCGCCGGTCGTCTGTCGGCGAGACGGTGAAACTTGGGGACCAGTGTGATCTCTACCCCATACGTACATGTCCGGTGGGAATCTGTGGCTCGGCCTTCCGCGCTTCTAGACTGAAGGTCCCCCGGAAACCGGCTGAAAGCACGGTTTCAAGGTTTCGAGACCGTTCTTTGAAACCTGCGAAACCTGAAACTGGCCCGTTTCACCCTTTCCAGCGGTAAGCATCCGCTTGCGGCAGGCCGAGGTGGGCGAGGACGCGGCAAGCAAATTCGTGCGCCATCTGGTCGAGAGTGGCGGGATGGAAGTAGTAGGCGGGAATGAGGGGAAAGATGGTCGCCCCGGCGTCTGCCGCCCGGTACATATTGCGGATGTGAATTTTGTTGAGCGGCGTTTCGCGAACGCAAAGCACCAGCGGACGTTTTTCTTTGAGGCAGACGTCGGCGGCACGTTCGATCAAGTGCGATGCGATGCCATTTGCGATGCGCGCGAGCGTTCCCACGCTGCAGGGAATTACGACCATGGCGTCGGCGGGATAAGAACCGCTGGCAACGTTAGCGCCGATATCGGCGTCGGATTGCTGATGGATTTTGCGGGACGCGCGTCCGAGGACCTGGACCACCAGGTTGCTGCGGCCGCGCAGTCCGAGTTCTTCGGCAATGACGCGTAGCGCGCTGTCGGAGGCGATGAAATTGACAGTCTGAACGCGTTTGTCGCGTTCGACAGCAAGCAGCAGGTGGCGAAGGAATAGCGACCCGCTGGCGCCAGTGGTGGCGATGGTCAGGTTTTGCGGCGGACTGGACAAGTAGGCGCTCCAGAGCTGGCGGGCGAGGGCCCTTCGACTTCGCTCAGGGCAGGTCCGCCCGACACATGGACAAGGTGCAAGAGTTTTGAGCATAGGGAGCCGACGGCGGAGAGTCAAGGCAAGATCAGAATGAAGACGGCCAGCAACCCGGATACGCGGCGGACGGCGGCACAGATGCACGCTCTGGCGGCGGTGCGGCGCGAGATCGGGCCGCGTGATTCGGCCAGCGGACGCAAATATCTGCGCGAGTTTTCTCAAGCCTTCCGGCGGTACGATGCCGTTCTCAGCACCGAACAACTCAACTCCAGGATCGCGGCAGCGGACATTCTGCTAATCGGTGACTACCATGCGCTGCCAGCATCGCAACGCTTCACCGCAAGCCTGATTGAGCAGTTGGCGGAGACGCGCCCCGTGGCCCTGGGGTTAGAGGCCGTACTGTCGCGCGATCAGCGCATCCTTGACGCCTGGTGGCGGCGGGAGATCGGCGCGGAGGAACTGCGACAGCGGCTTCGCTTCGACCGGGAATGGGGATACGAATGGGATCCGTGCTACGCACTGCTGACCACTGCACGCGAGCACTGCGAGGGCATTTATGGACTTGACTGCATGCCGCGCGACGATCTGCGCAGGATCGGTGGGCGCGACCGTCATGCGGCGGTGAAGATATGCGAGATGCGGGAGAAGCACCCAAACGCGGCTCTGGTCGTGCTATTCGGAGAGTCGCACATGGCGCCGCCGCATTTGCCGCGTGTCATGAAGGAGGCAGTACCGGAGGCGCGGATTCTTACCATTCTGCAGAACGTGGACGCGCTCTACTGGCGGGCGGTGGGAGAGCAAGCCGCGGCGGTAAGCATCGGAGATGATGCGGTTTGCGTGTTCAATTCCAGCCCTTTGGAGAAGTACGAAAGTTACCGACTGTGCTTCGAGCGATGGAACGGGGCAGCCGACGACCTGCCGGATTTTGCACCCGCGGTTTACAACCTGATTTTCTCACTGGCAAAAAGTCTGGGATTCCGTCTGGATTCCCCTCGCAATGGCACCCAGCCAAAATTCCTGGCGGACGCGCTGCCGGAAGTGGTTTCCGTGAAAGACGGCGACACACCGTCAGTTGAGGATGAAAACGCTCTTGCCGCCTTGGAAGATCGCGGCTGCGTTTATATTCCTGCAACCAACACTTTCTTAATTCGCGAATTTCAAATGGTGCAGGCCGCGGAAGAATCGTCCCGCTTTCTGCATTACGCGTGCCGGGGCATGCGAGCCCAGACTAGCTCCGTTTCCAGGCAAGTGGAAGACGCGCTTGCGCATTTTGGATCGAGATTGCTCTGTCCGGCAGTCGGCTCGGAAAGTGACCCTGGGAGCGAGCCTGGAGAGGCATTATATCAAGCATACATCGCGGGGCGGGTCACCCGAGCCGCACTGCGGCGGGCGTTCCTGTCCTGCGTCGAAGAGCCCGAGCAGGCGCGGCGGGTCTTGGCATTGATCAAGCCAGACTAATCAACTGCGCGCTAGAGTCTCAGGCGCCGGATCAGACGCAGCGATCGCAATCCACCCTTTAGCTGCTTTCCGATTTCGTGGGCAAATTGAAAATCCAGCAGCCCGCCGGCGGCCTCGCCTAATCCCGCGCCGTAGCCGTACCACCAGGGTTTCTTGACGCCGGACAGAAGATCCGCATCGAGATATTTGATCCAGACCATCTCTTCGAGTCCAAAGCGGCCGTGGGTACGTCCAATGCCGCTAGCTTTCACGCCGCCATGCGGGGCCTCGCTGATGCCAAAGCAGGAGACGGCGTCGTTCACCATGACTGTTCCGGCCTTGATCTGACGCGCGACTCTTTCGCCGCGGGCGTGGTCACGGGTCCATACGCTCGCGGCCAGGCCGTACTCGGAGTCATTGGCCAAGCTGATAGCTTCTTTCTCTGAATCGAATGCCATGCTCGGAAGCACTGGGCCGAAAGTCTCTTCGTGCATGACCAGCATTTCGTGGGTGACATCGGCCAGAACGGTGGGCGCGTAGTAGTTCGGGCCAAGCGATGCAAGACGTTCGCCTCCGGTCATCACTCGCGCACCACGCGATCGGGCGTCCTCGACATGCTGTTCGACAGTGTGAAGCTGGCGTTCGCGGATCAAAGGTCCCACGTCGGTGTTGGGATCGGCGCCGTTGCCGACCCGTAGGCGTTTGGTTTTTTCCACACACGCCGAGACGAAGGACTCGTAAATACTTCGGTGAACATAGCAGCGTTCGACGGAAAGGCACGCCTGTCCTGCGTTTACGAACGCTCCCCAGACCGCGCCGCTGGAAGCAAAGTCAACATCGGCGTCGTCGAGCACAATCAACGGATCTTTTCCGCCCAGTTCGAGGACAACCGGAAGCAGGCGCGAGGCGGCAGCTTGCGCGATGCGGGTACCGGTTGCGACGCTGCCAGTAAAGATAAGCTTGTTGATTCCCGAGTCGATGAGCGCCGCGCCGGTCGGGCCTTCTCCTATGACAACCTGGAAGACGGCCTCTGGGACTCCGGCGTCATGCAGCAGCGAAGTCAGTTCGAGCGCGGAGAGCGGGGTCAACTCCGACGGCTTCAGGACAACCGCATTCCCAGTCGCGAGCGCGGCCAGAGTTTCGGTTGCGGGGATGGAAAATGGATAGTTCCAGGGCGAAATGATTCCGATCACACCGTAGGGCTCGCGAATCAACCGGCCGGACTTGGTCTTGGTTGCAAGGTTGCCGTGGGGGAGCCGCTGTTCTCGCAAGAAGCCATAGGTTTCTTGCAGCAAAAAGCGGGCTGCGTCGAGTACGACCAGGATTTCTGTAAGCAGGGCCTCCGCGACGGGCTTGCCGGCCTCGGAAGTGATGATTCGAGCTACGTGCTGCTTGCGTTCATTCAATAGCCGCTGGAATTTCGCGATGATGGCCAGGCGCTTGCGCACACCGATTGCCTGCCATGGCGGCTGGGCAGAATTGGCGCGGGCTACCGCCTCCCGCACCGCGGCGGCGTTGGCGCACTCGAATTCGCGCAAGACTTCGCCGGTGGCGGGGTTGGTCGAGTACCCCTTGCGCGCGGAGACCTGAATTTCAACGGCCATTTTCATCCAATCCTGGGTACTCCACGCTGACCAGATACAGCCCGCTCGCGGGAGCAGTCGCGCCCGCAGCCGAGCGGTTTTTCGCTTCCAGAATTGTAATCATATCGTTCGGTTTCAGGGTTCCCTTCCCGACCAGCAAGAAAGTTCCCACCAGGTTGCGCACCATGTGATGAAGGAATCCATTGCCGCGGACTTCACAGATGAACTCCTCAGCCTGGCGCTGCCAATGCGAAGAAAAAACATGACGCACCTTGGAAACATTTTCCTCTCGCCCGCGCTCCGGATCCACCGCCGCGAACGACGTGAAGTCATGCTCGCCTTCGATTAGCGGCGCGGCCCGGCGCATGGCGTCTTCATCCAATGGATAAGGATAGTGCCAAACGTAGTGGGCAAGAAACGGCGGGCAGATGGCGTCGCGGTAAATCCGGTAACGATAGGTTTTCGCTTGCGCCGATTTGCGCGGGTGGAATTCGGCTGGAACTTCTGTCGCTTCCAGCACCCGGATCGACGGGGGAAGGATGTCATTGAGCGCGATCACAAAGTTCACCGTCGGAACCACCGACTCAGTTTGAAATGCGGCGATCTGGGCCAGAGCGTGCACTCCGGCATCGGTCCTGCCGGAACCCTGGGGCAGTACTTTTTCTCCGGTGATCCGTCCAATAGCCGAGGCCAGAGTGGCCTGGACGGTGGGCGCATCGGGCTGGACTTGCCACCCCGAAAAATCGGTGCCGTCATAGGCCAGTATCAGCTTGATATTACGCATGAGAAATCGAATCCCGCGCTAAGAATGAGCATCCAAGATTACATCGTTTAAGCAGATCAGGAATGACCGCGCCAGCCCAGCGGCTCGGCTATACTGATGAATTCCTTAGCTGCACGAGTTGCTGTGCCGTTCTTCGTTCTCTGCCGCGGCGCAGATATGGGGAACCCGGAAGCGTCTTTTTGCGTAGTACAGCTTTGAGCAGGTTCGCCTGACCGGATTCCAGTTCGCAAAACGCAATACAAAACGGAATTTGCAATATATGGAGAGAATCGCATGTCATTGTCTTCTTTGAAGGGTGCAGTTCGGCATCTTATCGCGATGGTTCTGGTGGTCGCTTTCCCTGCCGGCATGTGGGCGCAGGAAGCCCAGACGGCTCCAAGCCAGACGGCTCCAAGCCAGACCAGCGGGTCATCTCAAGCCAGCTTGCCGCAGGCGCCGACCCCGCATCAGCGGTTTGAGATGACGAATTACTCCAAACCGAGGGGCTATTTCCCCAATCCTCTCGCGCCTTATACTATGCGCCAGATTGCTTCGCCGGACCTGACCAACTCGCCGAAACTTGACCAACTCATGCGCGAAGGCAAGATTTATCTGTCTATGGATGACGCGGTCACGCTGGCGCTGGAAAACAACCTTGATATCGCGATTCAGCGCTACAACTTCGGCATCGCGGATACCGATGTGCTGCGCGCGAAATCGGGCGCGAACCAAATCCTGGGTGTCAGCTTCGGTGTGGTCCAGAACACGCCCGGCGGCGGCGTTGGAGGCTTGAACGGCACCGTCGGATCTGGCCCCGGCGGCACCAGCGCTGCAGCCGGCGGTATTGGCTCGGGGACTGCGGGATTCTCGGGTTCCACGGAGGGATTGGGAACGCAGATCACCAGCTTTGATCCGATCATCAGCGGGACCCTGCAGTTTGATCATGCCCACTCGGTCGCAACGAACGTCTTTAGCGGCGCACCTATTTTGAGCCAGGGCTCCACTACGGGGAACTTCAGCTATCAGCAGGGCTTCCAGTCGGGAACCAACGTGCTGGTCGGCTTTAATAACTCGCGTATAGGCTCGAACAGCACCTTCAATACGTACAGTCCGAGTTTGAACTCTTCTTTCCAGTTCAAGCTGACGCAGCATCTTTTGCAGGGTTTTGGGTTTGTTCCGAATGATCGCTTGATCCGCATCACCAAGAACAACCGCGAGATTACCGACGTCGCCTTCCGGCTCCAGATCATCACCACCGTGGACCAGATCGAAAACCTGTATTGGAACCTGGTGTTCGCGTACGAGAACGTGCGCGTCGCACACGAGTCACTGGCATTCGCGCAGAAGACGCTCTCCGACAATCAAAAACAGGTGCAAATTGGCAGCCTGGCACCCATCGAAGTAGTTCGCGCGCAGAACACAGTTGCGGCGGACCAGCAGACTCTGATCCAGGCGGAAACCAACCTCGATTTGCAGCAGTTGCTAATGAAGAATGCTCTCAGCCGGACGCTGCAGGATCCCGCGCTGGCGAGCGCTGAGGTCATTCCTACGACGACCATGGCCCTCCCTGATCAGGAACCAGTTACACCAACCGAAGACCTGATCAATGAAGCCTTGCAGCACCGCGCCGAACTGGTGGAGTCTCGGATCGACCTTACCAATCGAGACCTCAGCAACAAAGCGATCAAGAATGATCTGCTGCCCAGCCTAGACCTCTTTGCCTACTACGGTGGATCAGGCCTCGGGGGCACCCAGAATCCATTGAATCTCACTGCGAATGGTTGCACAGGAGGATTCGGTTGCAGTCCCTCACCAGTGCCCCCGGTCGGCTACACGGACACACTGAACCAGTTAGTCAACTCAACCGCCTCCGACAAGGGCATGGGTGTAACGCTTTCGATCCCCATCCGCAACCGCCAGGCACAAGCTCTGTCAGTGCGCTCCCAACTCGAATACCGCCAGGCGCAGATGCGGTTGCAGCAGGTGGAAAACCAGGTGCGAATTGAAGTCCGCAATGCTCAGTTCGCGGTGACCCAGAACCGTGCCGCGGTGCAATCCGCGCAAGCGGCGGTCGAACTCGCCAAACAGTCGCTGGACGCCGAGCAGAAGAAATTTAACCTGGGAGCTTCCACTTCGACGCTTGTGCTGCAGAATGAATCCGGACTGGCTACAGCGGAGTCGAACCTGGTTTCCGCCATGGCGGCCTATGAAAAAGCTGAAGTCGAACTGGATCGCGCCACCGGCCTGCTGATCGAACATGCGGGCATTGACATGGGGGACGCGGAAAAGGGCGAAGTGACGCATGCCCCGAAAATTCCCTTCGTCGCGCCCCGCGCAGGTGTTCAGCCGGCCACACCGCAGCAATAGTCCTGGGTCGTCCTGAGGCAAGGCGGATCGTTCGACTTGAAGGATCCGCCGCGAGCGATCCGCGCGCGCCCTACCGGGCCCTGTGCGACAATACCTGTCCAGCACACCGGAAATCCTGACTCATGGCTGCCACTCTCTCCCTAGCGATCGTCGCTCTGAATGAAGAAGCCAACCTGGAACGGGTTCTCAAGAGCATGCGCTGGGCCGACGAGATTGTGGTGGTGGACTCCGGTTCGACAGACCGCACTTGCGACATTGCGCGAGAGTACGGCGCACGAGTGATCCTCGAGCCCTGGCGTGGTTACACCGCCCAGAAAAACTACGCCCTCGATCTCTGCACCAAAGACTGGGTGCTCTCGCTCGATGCCGACGAAGAGGTCAGCCCCGAATTGGCGGAAGAAATCCGCGGCATACTCGCTGATCCCAAGGCGCTCGCCGGCTACTCCATGCCTCGCAAGAATCTCTTTCTGGGACGATGGATGCGCCACGGTGGGTTTTATCCCGACCCCAAGCTGCGCCTCTTTCGCCGCGGACTGGCCTACTCCACCGGGCGCGACCCGCATGACCGCTTCGAAATGAAGAACGACCAAATGAAGGACGGCCCGACGAAAGGTGGCCGGCGCGTAGGCGAGTTGCGGGGCGCGCTCACTCATCACACGTATCCCACGCTCACACTTTATCTGGAGCACATGAACCGCTACTCCAGCGTGTGGAACCGGGTGCCCGGAGCGGTGCCGCGAAAGTTCAGCCTCAACGACATCGTGCTGCGGCCGCTGGCTACGTTCATCTACAACTATTTCATTCGGCTGGGATTTTTGGACGGCCGCGAGGGACTCTTACTCCACATGTACCACGCGGGATACGTCTCCTGGAAGTACGCGAAGGCCTGGGAGATGGGGCGAGACCAGAAGAAGTAACCGACCGAGTGGTCGCCCGCGCAACTTGCTCCGCCGCAGCACCTCTCCTATGATCGAACCTGGAGAGCAGCCAAATGGCGGACAAGAAGCACTCTTCAACAGACTCCGAAGTCTCCGAAACTCCGATTGCAGATGTCACTGAGAACCGCCATCCTTCCGCTTCCGAAACGCAATGGGCGGAGAAGACGCTACTCCCGGCGTTGGAGAAGAATCCTGAGAGACCAATCGGCGCACCCAGTGGCATAAACCTTGACGAGCACGGACGCGCTCGTTTCACCACGATCTCCGGAGTTCCCATCCGGCGCCTTTACATGCAGGCTGATCTTCCCGAAGACTGGAATTATGAGCAGTACCTGGGCTATCCTGGCCAGCCGCCTTTTACGCGCGGCATTCATGCCACCGGATATCGCGGGAAGATGTACACCATGCGCCAGTTTTCGGGATTCGCATCGCCGGAAGAAACCAACCAGCGTTACAAGTATTTGCTGGAACACGGCGGCAGCGGGCTGTCCGTAGCCTTCGATCTTCCCACCCTGATGGGCTACGACTCTGACCACGCGGCCAGCGAAGGTGAAG
>WNFC01002424.1_pt1 | contig 20073 bp, 14 predicted proteins | sample 5400541 | NCBI WGS metagenome assembly WNFC01 (sample SAMN13153342, study PRJNA577476) | soil metagenome | isolation source: 120 cm saprolite under Douglas fir tree site 2 hole 2 replicate 1 | place: USA:California | collected 2015-04-18
GCAAAGTTTCCGCTGTCGCACGGCCATGCATTTCTGTTTTCATTGAGCGTTCTTCAGCACTGCCAGTAGCAAATCCCGGTGGAGATAGTGCCGGTCGCAATAATCGCGGTACGACTGGCTGCGAACACCTTCCAGCCACTCGTCGTTGGCCTGATACCAATCGATGGTCTGCGCCAACCCTTCTGTGAAATCCCAGGATTGTTTCCAGCCCAGCGCGGTTTTTAGCTTGCTGCAATCCAATGCGTAGCGGCGGTCATGTCCGGGCCGGTCCGCGACGAAGCGAATGAGCGTTCGGGGCTTTTCAAGAGCGTCCACGATGCGGTGCGCGACCTCGATATTCCGCAGCTCGCATTCGCCGCCGACGTTGTACACCTCGGCGTCCTTGCCCCGGTGCAGGATCAGATCGAGAGCGCGGCAATGGTCCTCAACGTGAATCCAATCCCGGGAATTTTGCCCGTCGCCGTAAATCGGCAACGCCTGCGCTGAGAGAGCTTGCGCGATCATCAACGGGATGAATTTTTCGGGGAATTGGCGCGGACCATAATTGTTCGAGCAACGCGTAGTGATGGCGGGGAATCCGTACGTTTGCACCGCGGCGTTTACGACCAGGTCGGCAGCCGCCTTGGTAGCAGCGTAAGGGCTATTGGGCGCCACCGGCGAGAATTCGGTGAATTGCCCGGTCTGTCCCAGGCTGCCATAAACCTCGTCCGTGCTGACTTGCAAAAAACGCCCGACCCGAGCTTTGCGGCAAGCTTCCGCCAGCCTCCAGGTGCCTTCGATGTTGGTGCGAATGAACGCGGAGGCATCTTCAATGCTGCGATCCACATGGCTTTCTGCGGCGAAATGCACCACCGCGTCACAACCCTGCAGAACGTCGGCTATCGCTGGATCGCAAATGTCCAAGCGAACAAATTCCAGCCGCGGATTCTCCAGGACCGCATCTAAATTAGCGAGGTTCCCGGCGTAGGTCAGCTTGTCCACGACGATGATGCCGTAGTCCGGGTGCTGCTCGAGCATGTGCAGCACAAAATTTGAACCGATGAAACCGGCGCCGCCGGTGACGACTACTTTCATGGCGTGTCCTTATATCTGGATAGGGGATGAGTGATGGGAAATTTCAAGAATCAAGAAATTTGTTCGGTCGCTTCCTATACGCGGGCGGCGGCCACGCTTTCCCGCACGAGCGTTTTCTCGCGCACGAGATTGCTGGCGTGCCACAGCGATTCAAACGTTCCGGCGTCGGTCCACCAACCATCGAGGATTTCGCAGGTGAGCTGGCCGTCGCGCAGGTAAGAATTGTTTACATCGGTGATCTCCAGCTCGCCGCGGCCGGATGGCTGCAGCGTGCGGATGCGGTCAAAAACCGTGGCATCGTAGAAATACGCGCCAATTACCGCGTACGGCGAGCCTGGCGCCGCGGGCTTTTCTTCGATGCGCACGAGCCGGTCGTGGTCGAACACCGGGACGCCAAATCGTTCCGGATCGGGCACTTCCTTCAGCAAAATCATGGCACCGGATTTCTGCGCTTCGAATCTCTTTCGGGCCTTTTCGATGCCCGCCTCAATGATGTTGTCGCCCAGAATGACGCAGATACTCTGTCCCTGGGCAAAGCATTCCGCCAGACGCAGCGCGTCGGCGATTCCTCCTTCGCCCTCCTGATAAGCAAAACTCACTTGCTGAAGTCCAAAGTCCTTCCCATTGCGGAGCAGCCGCAAAAATTCCCCGGCGCTGTTGCCTCCCGTAACAATCAAGATGTCGCGAATCCCCGCCTCCACCAGCGTTTGCAGCGGGAAATAAATCATTGGCTTGTCGTACACTGGCAGCAGATGCTTGTTCGTCACTCGTGTCAGCGGATACAGCCGTGAGCCGGTTCCTCCCGCCAATATGATTCCCTTCATGATTTCGCTCCTTCGACATCAAAACCAGGAACACTCGCAAACTGGCAGCCCGCATGATTTTTCTGCGCCACAGAGCCGCAGCTTTTTTCGCGCAGGTAACGTTGTACCGCTTCCTGCCACGACGGCAGCGTGATGCCATAGCGTTGCTGCAAGCTGGTGGGCGATAGCACGGAATTTTTCGGACGCGCCGCAGGCCTCGCAAATTCCGCAGTGCCAATGGGTTTCACGGTAACTCCCGTCAGCCCCGCGCCGCGCACCAACTCTTCTGCAAACTCGTGCCAGGAACACTGGCCCGCGTTGGTGACATGCAGCGTGCCGCGAGCGCCGCAGCGGCACAAATGCACGATGGCCCGCGCCAGATCGCGGTTGAATGTCGGCGAGCCATGCTGATCGGCAACCACGGAAATTTCTCTCCGCTCCTCAGCGAGCCGCAAGATCGTGTTCGGAAAACATTTCCCAGCCACTCCGAAGAGCCAGGAAGTGCGCGCGATGCACGCCTCAGGCAAAATCGCTCGCACTAACGCTTCTCCTGCCGCTTTTGTGCGGCCGTAAACGTTTATAGGCTTAGGCATATCGGATGTTTCGTACGGCGTCGTCTTTTTCCCGTCGAACACGTAATCCGTGCTGACGAACAGCAATCGCGAACCACCCTCGCGCGCCGCGCGTGCCACGTTTCCCGCTCCGGCGCAATTCACTTGATGAGCCATCTCGGGATTTGTCTCGCAGCCATCCACATCCGTGTACGCCGCCGCGAGCACCGTCCATTGCGGCCGCGCTCGCACGAAGAGCGCGCGCAACTGCCCCGCGTCGCGGACATCGGCGTCGCGCGAGCTTGTGCCGCTGACTTCATCGAAGCCCCACTCCTCGACCAGGGCTTTCCCCAGCAAACCTGTTGCACCGATGATAAGAATGCGTCGTGGAATCAACTGAGCTTCTCTACTTGTGCTGCGTTTCCCAGTCGTAAGCGATTCCAGGATGGTCGTAAGCCAGCCGTCCTTCGTCGCTCGGGTTATAAAAACGGTTGGTCAAGTAAACGAGCATCGCCGGCTGAACTCCGATCACTTTGTATCCGTGGGCCACGCCAGGAGGGATCAGAACCGCCCACGGCCGCAGCGTCCCTGCGAACACCGTGTTGATTTTTCCGAACGTCGGTGAAGCCCGCCGCAAATCGCAGAGAAACACTTGCAGCATTCCGGAAACAGGCAGCCACAGATCGGTCTGCTCGAAATGGTAATGAATGGCTTTGATGGTGCCTGGATAAGTCAGCGTCGCCGAAATTTGAATGCGTGCTTCTCCGCCTGGAAGCATTTTCTCCGCCAGCCCCGTGCTTCCAAGACGCGCCAGTTCCGTGAAAAATCCCCGGTCGTCGGGATAAACGCGCTGCGGCTCGATGCGCACGCCATCAATCAGCGCCAAAGAATCGGGCGCCAGAATCACGTCGCCGACGGATTTCTCGCCGCGGGACGGAACGGCGAGTTCCAGTCCATTGCGCTCGCCTATGGGCAGCATCGCTTCCCGCATCGGCGCTTGCTGAGTTTGTGCAGTCATGTCTTTGGATTCACCCTTATGCCGGAATTGTTTCCGCGATTTGCGAACCCGTTCTTCTTTTGTGGTGGCAGGAAATGCCAGTGGGCATTTCTTAAGGTGTGCGAGATCCTAAACGCTAAATTTCGCTACCGAGAGCTCCAAGAGGTCTCAGCATATTTTTGCTGAGACTGACAATCGGGCGCGAGCGCTACTCTCCACTCAGCCCCGGCGGCCGGATGATCCGCCTCGCTTACCAATCCAGGGGGCAGCCGCAACCCGATCTGCGCGCGCAATTCCGCTACGGCATAGGACACGCCACACTCGTTCCAGTGGATGTCGTCTTGCCAGTAGATGTATTGGTGATGTTCCGCCATTTCGATTGCGGCTGCCCGAAAGCTGGGAGAAACATTGACCACCCAGATGTCCCTTTGGCGCAGGCGGCGTTCAAGCTCACCGAGGACATCTTCTCTTTCCGTGTGCACGCGAGCCGAATCCAGCAATGGTCCGTATACAGTACTTTTGTTTGGGACAAGCAAGACCACGAGTTCGAGGCCGCCGCGGCTTACCTCGCGCGATACCCAGCTGAAGTAATCCACCCAGCGCGCGGCATTGGCGTTCCACGAAGAAACCGGCTCGATGAGCGAGGAGAGGAACAGCATCCAATCCCCATTCCGAAGCCGTTCCTGCGAGACATTTTTCGCAAAGCCGTTGGGCAGCACAACGTCGTTCTGCATGGCTCTCTCGAATTTCTCAGCGAGCAAACGGAGACGCGAATGCTCCAGCGACGAAATGAAACCGGTCACCAGATACCAGCCTTTGGGACCCAGCCAGCGCAAACCGAGCCTGCGTCGCCAACTTAGCCGCTCGGGCACGGTGGTTGGCGGAACTTCCTGCGCGTGCACTTCGAGGAATTCGTAGATCAGCAAGCCTCTCCGCATCTGCAGCCGGCCGGCCAGTTTACGAATGCGCCCGAGATCAAAAGGCAGGTAGCCGCCAACGTTGTAGATGGGCCCCGAGAACACTTCCGTGAGCTGTGCGGAGAGCGTCTTCTCTTCCGGAGCTTCCGCGCCAATCGCGAACGAGTCGCCTAGCAGGATGCCGGCCGGCACCAGCCCCGCCGTTGCCTCCGGATTATGGAACCCAAACGCATCGGTATGGAAGTCCACACGGCGATATAGCCGGCGCTGCGGCAAATTACCCAGCGCCGCCAAGTCGCCATACGAGCGCGCGTTGTGATATTCCCGGTTCGGTTCGAATGGTCCTTCGGGCATTCCATGGAGACGCTGCAGGGCTTCATTGGGCCGGAACGCAAACTTCTCGAGCGGAACGAAATGTAGCGCGACGTCCATGACCATCACTGCTAGCATCAGGCGCGGAAGAATCCAGCCAACTCTCCAACTGTCTCTCATCCCGTGGTCACTCTTGGTAGGCATCATCAGAACTGGAAGTACAGGAAAGGCGAGGGGTGGCCGCCAGCGATCACAACCAGACACGCAAGATAACCAGTCGCGAAACCAGCGATGGTCCAGGGCCGCCACTCATGCTTGATCTCAAAGGTATTCGGCGCGAAATGCGCGATGGCGGATGCAAGCGTCACGGCTACCACCAGGGCATAAATTCCCGGCAGAAACGTTGCGGGATGCCAGGAAAACATGCGAGAGAGCAGTGTCCCCGCCATGCCGAAGCTGTCGGACCGGAAGAAGACCCACCCGACAACCACGAGGAAAAAAGTGCCGAGTCGTTGAATACTCCCGGGCAACTTGTCCCAGCGCTCTCCGTATGTCCTATAAATGCAGAGCAACACTCCGTGATAACCGCCCCAGAAGACGAACGTCCAACTGGCTCCGTGCCACAACCCGCCGAGCAGCATCGTAATCATCATGTTCCGGTAAAGCATCCATCGCGAACCGCGATTGCCGCCCAAAGGAATGTATAGGTAGTCGCGAAGACAAGCGGATAGGGATATGTGCCAGCGGCGCCAGAACTCAGCGATGTTGGCAGCCTTGTAAGGCGAATTAAAGTTCTGCGGCAAGCGGATTCCGAACAGGTAGCCCAGACCCACGGCCATATCACTGTAGCCGGAGAAATCGAAATATAGCTGAAAGGTGTAGCCCAGGACGCAGAGCCACGCCCCATAGGTGGAAAGATTGCCGTAATCCTTCACCGCCGGGTTTATGACCGCGGCGATCGTGTCCGCGATCAGCACTTTCTTCATCATGCCGATTGCGAAGAACGACCACCCGCGATCCAGCCAGCGCTTTCGGTCGGCACAGTCGAGATTTTCCAGGTCGGCCTCGATTTGCCGGAAACGCACAATCGGACCGGCCACCAGTTGCGAGAACAGCGACACGTAACAGGAGAATTCGAAAATGTTCCTCGTGGGCGCCACAACTCCCCGGTAGCTATCCACGATGTAAGTGATCGTATGAAACGTGTAGAACGAGATTCCCACGGGCAGCACGATATCGAGCGCGCCCACGTGCACCGGCGTGTGCAGCCAGCCGCCCAGATGCGTTAACGTGTCCACGACAAAGTTGAAGTACTTGAAAAATCCCAGCAGCAGCAGATCGACCGTGATGGGGACTACCAGGCAAAGTTTCCGGATGCCCGGCTCCTGCCAGCGTAAAAAGCCCAGCCCGGCGAAATAGCTCACCAGAGTCGAAAAGGCCATCAGCGCGCAAAATTTGTAATTCCACATTCCATAGAAGACGTATCCGGCCAGCGTGAGCCAGACGAAGCGATGATTCTTTTTCCTGAGCTTCCAGAAACCGAAATAGACAACTGGAAGGAAGACGAACAGAAACGGGCTGCTGTTGAACAACATGCTGGTGAATTTTCCGCTTTTTGCTTGGATCAGGGAACCAGGGACTTGTCCTGCTTACTTGTTTAGATTCACCGACCGTGACTTGTACCCAACCGCGCACCAATGATTCTCCTGTTCATTGAACCGGATTCGCTCGAGACCGGCCGTTATCATCATCGTTTCGATTTGTCGTGCGGTGAAGCGCTTCTCTAGCCGGGTGCCAAAGCGGTCTAACGCATCGGTCCGCATGGTGTAAAAGCCCAGATTTCGATAGGCCGACAGCGGAAATGACGCTACTGGCAAACCACATCTCTCCGCCAATCGGCTTAACCTTGCGAGCGGGAAATAGACACTCACCGCAATCACTTGCGAAATCCAATACTTCGCCCGGTACGGTAGCCGCGAGACCACCCTGCGAACCATGTCGCTAATCCGCCAGATAGCACGAAACCAGATCGGCCTGTTGTCAAATGCGTAGTAAAGATAAATTAGGAATGGCGCCTCGGGTTTAAGCTTCGCCACACACGCTCGAATCCCGCCCAATGTATCGGGAACGTGATGCAGAACTCCCAGCGAATATCCGAAATCCATTGTTCCATCTTCGATAGGCATCTCATCAACCGGCGCATGGTGGAAGACACAATTCCTTTGTTGCAATAAGTTGCGCCGTGCGACGGCAAGCGCCTCACTGCTGGCGTCGACGCAATGTAACCGTCCTACACGTGGGGCGACCAGTTCGGCCCATCGGCCGCTGCCACAGCCCAAATCGAAGCCGACCGCCTCGGGACGCAACTGACTCCAGGGGAAAATCCGAAAGTACCCCGCAAAAATCCGGCGCTGTTCCTCCTCCGGCAGGGCAGTCTGGTCGAAGTGCGTCCACTCGAAGCCGAACCCTTCTACCGTCTTTGTGTCTGCGTTCATGTTCGCTCTCTTTTTGTCTAAGTTGCTTGTATGGGAGCCCAATTGTTTGTTGCGGCCTTACTTATCGGGATTACTTGTGATTGCCCCAGAACGGAATCGAATACCGCGTCCCATTGCCCGAGCATTCCATCTTCTCCATGGTGCTGCTCAGCGAATGCCTTTCCTCGCAGTCCAGCTTCTCGCCGCGCTTGTTCGTCGTGGACGTACCGGTCCAGGGCCACCCGCCAGTCCTGCATCGAATGGCAGGCCATGGGCAGACCGCATTGCTCCATAACTCGTGCGTAGGCAGGCGTCGCGGAGACCACCGCGGGCATGCCCAGGCGCCAAAAAAACAAGAGTTTGTTCTCCGGTTTTCCTGCGCACACCGGGTCCTGCAAAGGGATGGGAATCAACGCCAGGTCGCAGGCCGTGCTGATCGCCGAGCAAGTCTGCTCGTTCCAGGCATACAAATGGATTGGGTCAAAGATTTTGGCAGCCTCGTCTTCGGTCCGCCGCTGGCCAAACCGCCCGTTCAGATATTTCCCGTAGCGCAGGGCGGTGATCACGTGAATCGCAATCCTTCGTTTTCTGCCAAGTTCCAGCAAGACATCCCGAATTTTGCGCAAGAATTGCATGTTTGCGGGCAGACCTTCCCACACAAAGCTAAAGACCTCGCCCGCGGAATAATCTCTTTTGCTGCTGCGGACGCTTCTTCCCTGAAAATCTAAAATCACGTGAACGTTCCGGCAGTATGTATGGATGTCTCTCTGCTGCTCTGCCGTGGAACATATAACCGCATCGGCCCGCCGGCACATCTCCTTAATGCCCGTTGCATAATTCAGCAGGAGGTGGCGATTCTGCCGGATAGCATATTTCGCGGCTCCCCGGAGAAGGCCTTTCATGGACAGCGTACGAGTCGAAAGATAAGCGTCTACCTGATCGTAGATGATCTTGGCGCGGCCTTTCCCATAATCCTTCCACACGCTGATATCGCCCATCGCCGTCACTACCACGACGTCGTAGGTTTCCGTTGGCCGCGCGATCTCGAATGCCAGATTCCTCTTGCGCGCGTAGTGGCAGAATCGCCGCCGGTCGCCTGGTAGCTGCAAGTTCTCGCTACAGGGCGCATAACCTATTCGCAGATTTCGAAGATCTAGCATCGCTTGACGTCTAATCGCACTGCGGAACTCGGCTCTTGCCCGCAGATCGGGCCATCCACTCCCGCTTGAGACCGCTCGCAACCGAAAAGTCCTCAGCGCGCACGAAAAGCAGATTGGGGATTGGCACCGCCGCTATCCGGGAGTAAGAACGGAGGTAGAGTGTTGCGTTGAGCAAATATCCAAAGGTGCTGACCACCGCAGCGCCCCAAATCCCGAAACGCGGAATCATTAACGTTCCACACACCAGCCCGCTACCCAACGCGATCGCCGCGGGATAGAACGTTTCGATTGGTTTCCCGCGCCCGTTGAAGTCGCTCGCGAGAACCTTAAATACGCTTGCAGCCACGGCGCCTGGAATCAGAATCCAGAGCACGCGCACCGACTCGTGGAATGCAGGCAATATTCGGGGGATCAGCCAAGAGCTTGCTGCCGCCAGTCCCACCGAAAGCAGTGCCGTCAGAGAGAGCGTTGCCCGGCACACCATGGGAGTGATCCCGCTGGCCTCGTTCTCCAAAGAGCCTGCAACATGCGGCATCAAGACCGTTCCCACGGCGTTAGCCACGTACCAAAGCAATTCCGCCAAGCTAACGGCAAAGGCATAGAGCCCCAGCTCTTTGAGCGGTAGAAAATAACTTACCAGTAGAATATCGCTGCGGTGTTGTAGATACTGCGTGACCGCTCCCAAATGGGAGTGCCAACTAAATCGAAGTCCATCACGCAGAAATTTCTGTACACCCTTCGTCCAGCGCATACTGCCCCCGCGGCGGATTACCTCCAATGCAAACAACCCCGGAACAATCGATGTGGCTGTCCAAGTCAAAGCGACAATCCAAATCGTGCGCGAGCGGCTGAACAGTACGACTATGAGGCTTAGCGAAAAAAGGATCGACGGGCTGACGCGTAACCAGTTGTAGGTCCCCGTACGCTTCTGCGCCAGGGATAGAAAGCCTGCGTTAAATGTCAAATTCATCGCTGGAATTACGCCTAGTGCGAGCCAGAGATAGGCCCCGGCGATCTTTTTTGTCGCGAGGCCTGCGATCCAATGCCAGGCGGGAACCAGTAGGAGCATCGGCAGAGCCCCCAGAAGCAGGCTGGCCCAGAGCACTCCTGCCGCAACCTCCGACAGCGAATGTCGCGCTTCGCGGCCTAAGTAAAAGACCGACGCAGGACCCAGCCCAAAATTCAGCAGCGTCAGCCCAATTCCTCCGGCGATGAACTGCATCAGGTAGACCAAGCCTCTTCCCTCTGGGCCAACCAAATAGGCCACCAGGAAACTGTTCGCCACGCCGCAAACCAGCAACGCGACCTGCGCTAGGAATACGGAAGCCGATTGCTGCAGCACGGCGCTCTGCGACGATCCACCCGTGACAAACATACCTGGCTGGACCGGACTCTCCCGCCTGACTGGAAGCGGAGGATGGATGCTCACACTCGTTCCACCGACGAGTCACGAGCGCCGAGATATTTGGCAATCGGAATTCCAATCGCGAGAAAGTACCATGCAGGTCCTTCCGTGAGCTGGTTCACCAGAAAGCTCATGGTGAGACCAAAAGAGATCAAGCCATTTACATACAGACTGTAAAAACTTTTCGTCCGAAGCATGTGGAAGTAAACGAGCCCAGACAAAAAAGCAACTACCAAAGGCCCCAAGATCACTCCTGTGACACCAAAGTCCGTGTAGAACTGATGCAGCCAGGTAAATGTATTGAACTCGGAAGGTATGGCAACTGGGTCGGCAACGATGAGGGGAACTTTGAGGGATGGATCAATTAGTCGCAAGACTTTGAACGCCGGATAAAACGTCATCGCTCCAGCCGTGCTCTCCGGCTGCGTGTCCAGATAAGTTTGCAGCGCCGGGTAACTGCCGGTCACATACAAGTACGGCGTGAGCAGTGGAACATACGGTTCGGAAACGTTGGCTGCTTCGAGAAGTACCGGATTGTTGTCTGCAATTTTTCCCAACCAGTTGGCAACGACAAAGAACTGCACGGCAAGCACAATGACCAAAACCATTCCTACCGCAAGCAGTCTTCGTCCATTCAGACTTCTCAAATGGGCTGTCACGTAAGCACTCCATAAGAGCGCGAAGAAAAACCTGGTGCGGTCTTCCATGAAGAGTGTGGCCACGATGCTGGCAATCAGAATGGTCCAGACGAGCCTACGTCGGTCGTTTTGCACGAACCTGAGGTAGAAAACACAAAGCACCACGGTCAAGACATTCAGCCAATTGAACGGCTTAATTCCCTCGTCAAGCCCTCCGCCAATCGCCATCGCCTGGCGTATCTCGTGCGGCGCCACAAGATAAGTTGCCAGGCCCAGTAATCCCTGGACGTTGCGAAGAAATTCAGCCAGGCCGACCATGCCGAGGGCGAAGCTCACGTAAATGACTTTTCGTAACCGTTCAGGGGAGACTCTTTCGGTCGCAAGTTCCACCTTTCCATTCGAGATAGCAGGACGCTGGAACAGATAGGCGAGCATCCATCCAAATCCGAAGCTGACCAGGTTCAGAACAATCAAGCGCCAGGCCTGGGCGCGCACCGGCGTATATTCCACCAACCGCAAGAAGAAGAGTGCCAGCGTAAAGAACCACACGCCGTAGAAAACCGAGAAAGGCGAAATCGGATGCCCGAACACGCGCGAAGACACCCAAACGCTGGCAACGGCAAGCAACAGAAGAATTACACTCGGGAGGTACGTCATTATGTTGGTTGGTTTCTTGGACTTTCTATGCCAGCGGCCGCGGATCGACCGTACCCATTTCGACTGCCACCGAGCACACGATCAACTCTGTTTTTCCGTTTGACTTGGTTTAATCTTATGATATATTAGGTTCAGGTAAGCGGTCGCTGCACACTTCCAGGCTGCTTCGGTCATTCTCTCGCCAGCAGTTTTGAACCGAATTCATCGGGCTAACTGCTTTAGAATCAGCAACCGAAAGTGAGAAAAATGGGGTCCCTAACCCCCTTTAGAATGAACACTTCCGGAAGTGTTCATTCTAAACGACTTTATCTACCTTTAGAATCAACACTTATGAAAAAGGGGGGGAGGGGGGTCCAGTTATTGTTAACTAGAATTTCTTTGCTGTGGCGAATGTTCACCTAGACTCCTGCCGTTAACTGCGCACCATCAAATATTTGAGGTGCTAACAAACTGCCCGCAAGTCTGCTTCATCCATTTCGACTGCCACCGAGCGCATGATCAGATCGAGCGAAATCACAAACCGCAACTGCTTCTTTCGCCGCGCAATCGTTCCTTCGAGGCCCGCGAGTGGCCCGCTAACCACCCGGACCCGCCGGCCAGCCTTAAGATAAGGGTGCGGTTCCGCGCGAAGCTGGCTCGCCAACCCGATGCGCATGGCTTCCATCTCGTTGTCGGGAAGCGCAACGGGCGGTCCGCCGAAACCCACTAGGCGCGCGACGCTCGGAATTTCCAGAACGCGCAAGCGGTCGCGCAACGCAAGATGCACGAACACGTAGCCTGGGAAGAGCGGCATCTCCAGTTGCACTCGCCGGTCATGCCATCGCCGCACGCTGCCGTACAGCGGCAGAAAGTGTTCCACCGTTCGCGCCTGAAGTTGTTCCGCAACGCGTTTCTCATGGTTCGCAAAGGTCGACACCGCATACCAGCGCGGCTCAAGATAATCCTCCGGCAAGGACAAATCTTGCCGGCGACCCAGCAAGCCCATCGTTGTGTTCACTGCCACGCTCGCCATCTGGCTCCTCCTCGACTCCGGCCCATATACCTACATAAAGGACCAGATACAGCTTCGCCCCGTCTGCCACAGGGCGATTTTCCACTTAACCGTGTTAGTATCAGTCGGTTACAAAGAAACTGGCCGGTTATTCGTGCTCCGAAGAATTGCCTTTTCGGCGCAACCCCCGAACAATCCTGCTAGCGATTCCTTGTTTGCCCGTGCCGTTCTGCGACGCCCCTGGCACGTTCGCCCGGACAGCGGCAAAAACTTCTTGCGCAAATTTTTTTCGCGGATCGCGCGCGTCCGTCTCTTTCCAGCGCGCCTCGGCGAGCACCCAAGCCATCCCCAGCGTGAAACAAAAAAACGAGCCCAGAAAAATAATCAGCAGCCGCGGCGGAAAAGACTTCCTCTCCGGCACATTCGCAACATCCAGAATCTTGACGCTGGGCGTCTCTTTCACTTCCTGAACTTTGGCAAGTTCAAACTGCTGCGTGAGCGTCTCGAAGACGGTTTCCTGAATCTTGGTGCGGCGATACAGGTCGGAATAAGTGAGGCCCAGGAGAGGCAGCTTGCGAATCGAAGGATAGAGCGATTCGTTTTGCGGAGTCGCCGTACTCGGATCGGCGATTCCCCGTCCGCCCATTTTGTCGAGCTGCCGCTGAAGTTCCTGGATGCGCGCCGACACTTCGCGCACGCGCACGTTGTTATTGGTATAAATCTGTTTCAGGCCTTCCAGCTCCGATTGCGCGGCGATCAACTGTCCCTGCAGGATGGCCGCGGACTCCACCATCGCCCGGCCTTGCTCCTTGATATCAATGGCGGCGTTTTTGCTCGAAAATTCGCTGAACTCTTTCGCTGCCGAATCCAAATCCAGTTTTACCGCTCTCAAACGCTCTTCCAGGAACACGCGCTCGCGATGCGCTGAGGAAGTGGTCAGCTCGGCAACCAGACGGTTCAGCTCTTCGGTATAAGCGTTGCCCATGGCCGCAGCACGCTGCGGATTTCCGTCCGTCACCGTGATGGTGATGATCCCGCTTTTGCGGTCTTCGGAGAGAATGGTGTTTTCCGCGAGCTGTGTTCGCGCCGATTGCGCCAGCCGGGCGCGATAAACTTTTTTCAGGTCAAAACGCTCGATCAAGCGGTCTTGCACCGTGCGGCTCCCCAGGATTCCCACAAAAAGCGCGCCAGAACTTTTCAGCCCTAGCAAATCGCCGCCGAACAGACCGAGACCGCCACCGGATCTTGCAGCCATGGAAGCAAGAAATGCCGCCCCGGAACTGGATTGGCTGTCCGGCGGCATCAGCCTTGCCGTAGCTTCGAAACGCTTGGGGATCGTGAATGCAAAAAGCGCCGCCGCTGCCGAACCGAAAAAAATTGCACGCACGAGGAAACGCCGCCGTCCCCAGAGAATCCTCAGCCGGGATACCATCCACTCGCCTGAGGCCGCGCCGTCCGTCTCCTCGTTGAACTTCTCGACAAACACAGGTTCAGCGATGACGTCTCGTTCTCGTTTTGTCCCGGTCAGTGCCAACGCAGCTTTTCCTCTCTTCGCGTGTTTCTTCTCTGCCGCTCAAAATTCCTTTGGCTGTTTCTTGCCAAGACTCCAGTGTCCGGGGAAAAAAGTTGTCTGCATGGACGCGGTCACGTTGGACTGCGGCCCCGGGGCAAGAAGCGGAATTTGCCACCTCTCGTATTGCACGGCCACGGCGACGCTGACGGCCGGGCGCAGAAAAAACTCCGCGCTTACCGAGCCATCGTTTTGCGTTCCGCCTCCGGGCAGAAACCCGCTGTCAACCTTGCGGTGGCGCAGTTGAATTCCAATCCTGCTTTTCGGACTCAGCCAGTAGTTGCTGCGGATTTCCTCGAGCTGGGCGGCCCGGCCAATGCCGGCGCCAAGGAGTTTGCCGTTGCTTGTGTAAGAATTAAGATAGTTACCGTTTTGATAAAAACATCCGACATGACAATCCGGGAAATTTGCCGGAACCGTGGAGCCGCCTTCCAGCCGCAGATCCAGTTTCGGCAATCGGGGTAATTTTGGAATGTAGAGCCCCGCCTGGAACACGGATTTCCGGGGGTAGCCGAGCGGAGAGATTTCATCCTCGCTAAATGCGTCTCCATAAAGAGTCAGCCAGTCGCGCAGCCTGGGAATGCGATAGGAAAAATCCACGGCGGTACGGCCATCGCCGAAATCGCCGAATCCGTTACTCGTGCTTCCGTAAAAAAATACGCTTTGCAGGAATTTATGAAGCGTAAAGGGGATGCCTTTTCCCGAGAAGACATCCGTTTTGGAGATGCCGAATTCAAAGTTTTTCGTGAAATGGAAACTGACTTTCTGTCCGTCTAGGAAAGGCTGAGGATTGAGCGCCTGTCCGAATTGCCCGAAAGTGATCTGGCCCGCTCCCGTGTCCACACTCAGGAACTGGTGGCCCGAAAGCTGCCCAGTGAATGCTTCCACGCGAACGTCGCCGAGAATTCCCAAAATTCCGGGCAGCCGGAAGGGCGTGTTGCGGCTGATTCGAAACATGGTGATAGGCTCCGCGTTGTCGCTGAACAGAAAAGGGCCGCTTTCGTTCGGACCCCACCAAAGACTCTGTTTTCCGAAAGAGATCTGCCAATTCGCAAGCGTCATTCCGACGTAGGCATCGAGAAGACGAAAGCGGTTGGTCGTTGCGTGCGTTGCGGGCGCCCCCGAGGGCAGGGCGTCCGCCGCGCTGATGAACGACAGGACCGCCTGGGAAGGCGCAGGCGCGGAGGGCGCGTGCTGGTATTCGCCTCGAATGTAGACCGAAAAAGGCCCGTCGGTGGCCCACGCCGAAAAGCCGGTAACGTTGTTGAATCCCCGCTCGTACGGCCGGCCAAAATCATTGATAATGGTTTGGCCAAAATGATAATTGTCGGTGAGCGGGCTTCCCGCAACCTGCGTGAACCGCGTATAGAGCGATTCGATCTTCACCTGGCGGTTCGAATCGCCGTCGGATGATTCGAGTTCTCCAGAAAATTCGCTTTCGAGAGCGCGATAAAGATCGGGCACTTCCGGCGGGGCAGGCCCTTCGTCAGCAAAACGGTCGCCCGCTTCATCCAGCAGCCGCGCGCACTCCGCGCGCGTCCACGGCCGCAAACCAAGAATCTCAGAATGGATGTAACCGAGCGCGGCAAGCCTTTCGAATGCCGGATAGACCCAGCTATCCAGAGGCACATAGGGAGATCCCTGGTTCCGCGCACCTACCTCTCCGCGAAAGAATTGACCAATGGATCTCCATTCCGCGCCGCCGAGACCGGGATCATGATGACGGGTGTAGATCTGTTGAGCGATGAGATTGCCCATCATTCCGCCAACAAAGACATCAGAGGGAAAGTGCTGGCGGCCATGCACACGCGAATAGCTGACCGCGGAAGCCAGGCCATACGCCATGATTTTGGTGAGCGGACCGGGATACTCGTGCGCGATGATTCCGGCAATTGACCATGCTGCCGCGGCATGCCCGGACGGGAAGGAATCACCGCTCTGAAAAAATGATCCACTACCATCGCCCTGAAACGGGCGTTCCCGGCGCATGGTGTACTTCAAACCTTCCGTCACGGCCAAACTGTTTAGGGCCGCTTCGCCGGCAAGAAAACCGGTTTCGGTCCAGTGCGCGTTGTGCGATGCCTGACCCAGGAGCCACATTCCCCCGGCGCCGCCTACGAGTGCCGCTACGCCTGCATTCGAAAGCGTGTTGTAACGGCTAATCGTCTTTGGATTATGAGAAAGATGCAGACTGACGTCGCGATCCGTCACGAAGAATCCCGCGGCCAGGCCACCGGCTGGAACGAGCCAGTCGGCGTCGGACAAGCGGAGCTTCGTTGGGCTGGTCCAGATGTCGCGCTGATCGAGTGTCAAGTTTTTCAGAAGTGAAATCCCGAGGCGGGTCTGTGTAAAGTTCTCATCATCGGCGCGCTCCGAACGCAGCACGCGGGAGCTCTTTGCGGACGAGCTCTCCGCGGGCGTGACGCTTGACGTATTTCGAACCGCTTCTTCCTGTTCGCCTTGCGGCCAAGCAAAGGAAACCGTGGTGGCTCCAAGCCAGACTGCCGCGGTCACCAAGATGGCTATGCCACAATTCATGAGCAATTCATCCCTATCGCGTTGCAACCAGGGCAGCCAACGATGCGCCAGAAGCCACTTGAGAAATCGCCAGCAGGTTTTTCCAAAATGTGCCGCCGCCGATGGATTTCTCCGGCACGACAATGGTGTCACCAGGACCAACGTGCGCCGCGAGCACGCCTCCGGTCCACAGGCTTCCCTTGCCGCTGACGACAGCTCCGTTGCTGCGAATGATGAAAATGGCGTTGCTGTCGGCCAAATGTGTAGCTCCTCCGGCGCGCTCGAGGTACCAGCGCGCGGATTTTCTTGGCTCGAAAGTTAGGGCGTTGGAGTTGTAAACCTGGCCGATGACGGTCACGAATCCGGGGCGCTTGGGGATGTAGATCCTGTCTCCGGCGCGCACTTCGATGTCATCCGCAGATTTCTCAAACTCCGCCAAGTTGGCTCGAAGGTTGATGACCAGGCGGCCGCTCACGGGCATCTTGCGCAAGCTTTCCAACACGCGTTGCCGCTGTTGCAGCGCGGCTTGTTGCAATTCCGCTTGATCCTTGGCGGATTCGCTGAAGGAAACCCTGGCGGTGGCTCCCTCTTGCTCAAGGCGGCGGATTAACTCCTCCTTGTTTTTCTCTTGAAGTTCGCGCACTTCATCCCTTTCGAGCACCGCGGCTGGAGGATAGGCGGTGGGCCGAAATCCGCCCGCGCGTTTCAGAACGGAACTCAGCCGTTCGCCGGGCCGAATGCCGTAGGTACCGGGATGGGCCGTTTCGCCCCTTACGGTGATGGACGCTCCGATGTCGTTCCAGCCAGGGAGCTGACGAATGGTTAGAATGTCGCCATCGCGCAGTGGAAGATCCTCCGCAACGTCTCCGGCAAGCGCCGCGGCAATGCTCACTTCTCGATGCTCTCCCACTTTCTCCTGGGGCTTGCCGAGGGAATAGCGAGTCAGATCGGCACTCTCCGCAAACGCGCTGCGTTTGAGTCCGCCCGCCAGACGGAGAAGATCCTGAACTCGAAGATTCGTGGTAAGCAGGTAGCGGCCCGGTTTGGCGACTTCACCTTTGATAAAGACGCTTGGCGGGTCCACCTTTGCTGGATTGCGGTGCACGACGATACGATCGCGCGGTTGAAGGATGATGTTGTCGAGGGGATCGCCAGCGAGGGCGTTGCGGAGATTGATGCTCAGGATCCTCAACGAGCCGTCTTGCGAGTTTCGAATCAACTGCGCGGTGTCCAGATAAGCATCCGCGGTCACATTTCCCGCCAGATAGATGGCGTCACGCAGGTGAGCGTCTCCCGAAGTGCGATAGGCTCCCGAACGCCGCACTTCGCCGCCAACCCAGACGCTTGGCGGCTCCTCAAACTCGTAGCGGCTGAAAATGCGAACGGTATCAAGCGGCTGAAGCGCCGGCGCGGCGGCCGGATTGGCCAACGCGGCCGCCAGGCTGAAACTCTCCACGCTCGGCCGGTAGTCCGGGGCATTCAGCCGGATGATTTCGGCATACGCGCCAGCCGGCTCGGGCAAAAGATCCGCTTGCGAAGAGACGATGTCCGTCAGCTTCATGCCCGTCTGGAAGGAATAGCGGCCCGGCCGCAATACGTGTCCTTGAAGATAAATTGCATTTTGGCTGTAGGGCGCGATGGGAAAAATGTGCACTACATCTCCGCTCTGCATGGCGAACGATTCAAGCTGTTTGGCCAGGCTCGCGGAATCTACCGTTTCGGGAATGTCCAGGTTGAGCATGGTGCGTTTTTGGTGTGCTTCGAGGCGTTGCACTTCGATGTGGCGCAGAGCGGCGGCAGGCAAGATTCCTCCGGCCAATTCCAGTACCTCAGCCAGATTTTTTTCCTCGCGCAATTCGTAAACAGCTGGGCGCCGCACCATCCCTTCGACGGTAACTTGCGGACCGACGGGAGGGACCAGCAGCGTGTCGCCATCTTCCAGGCGCTTCAAGTCCGATCGCACACCGCGGAGAAGCAGGTCGTAGGCGTCAATCTCTTCACTTAGTTGCTTGCCGCGAAAATGTTTCAAGCTACGGAGAGAGCCTTCCCCCGTACATCCACCGGCAGCGAACAAAGCGTTTAGGGGAGTCGACAGCGAACTGATGTCGTAGGCGCCAGGGTGCGCAACATCCCCGACCACGTACACGCGAACGGTGCGCAATCGCGAAAGGGAAATATCGGCCGAAACATTACGAAACTGCGTTCGCAGAACGTGTTGAACGGTTTGCTGGACTTCGCTCATGGTCCGGCCACTCACTAGCACCGGACCAACCTCAGGCAAGGAAAGGCGGCCTTCGCGGTCCACCGTGCGGTAAAGCCGTTGTGCGACCCCGCCCCACAGATCGATGGCCAGTCCATCTCCCGGCCCTACTACGTAGTCGGGCCCTACCGGCAGGTCCATTGGAAAAGAGTCGGAATCCAGCGTGCCGTTGCGGAAAACATCCAGGCCAAAGCGTTCAAGCACCGGCTGGCGGGCGGAAGCCTGCACGTACAGATCGTAAAGAGAAGGGATGTCCGCGTACGGATTAGGCTTTGGAGACAACTTCGAGCGCCCGGGAACTTCGCCTTTCTCTTCGCTCGCTGCGGGCCGGGCCTTTGGGAAGCGTTTCCGCTCCGCGAAATACGGTTTAAGGGTTCCCGTAGCCAGCGAATCACTGGCGCGAGCCACGCTATTGTCTTCCAAGTTGATCTCACCGGCGGCAAGGGCAGAAGGCTCATACCGGTGCTGCGCCGATGAGCGAGGTGACCCAGACTCTGGATCGGAGATTGTTTGCACCAATTGGCGGGAAGGAATTCCCGGTTCTTCGATAGGATTGCCGCGAGACTGGCGCGGAACCGTGCGTTCTCCCAGATTCGAAGGACTCGTCTCCAGTGCGCGCTGTTGTTGGCGGAATTCCGGTTCTTCGCGCAACTGCTTCTGCCGTGGCTCTACACACTCCCGGCCGCGGGCCGCGCTGCACTCTTCCGCTCGTTTCAATTCCTCTTCGGTACCCTTTTCTTCCGGCGGGTTGTCTTCCTCGGCTGCAGTTCGCGCCAAGCGGCGCGTGCGTTCGTTGAACAGCATCTCGTGCTCCCTGGCCGCCTCGGAATCCGGGTTTAACTTCGGCATCAAGTAGCCGTAGCGTTGCAAGAGGCGCGTGGCCAAGGAACGGAATTCCAGTTCGCGAGCGAGGCGCTCGAAGATGGCTTGGTCGGTCAATTCGGTGTCATCCAGAATTTGACCGTGGTCGGTCGCTTCCTTCGCGACCCACCTTTTCAACTCGACCAGGAGCCCAGGCTCTTTCCGAAGCAAGTCCTCAACCTGAGCAGCGGAAGCCGCTACGCGACTCAGGTTCTCCGCCGCAAGCCCGGAAGGAGCGATAGGATCAGGGGTTTGGTTCTCTTGCGCGGGAAGGAAGAAAGGCCAGACCAAGAAAGTCACGAAAAGCACGACGCCGTATCGAACATTCTTTCGAATGGACAGCTTGATAACCCGTCTTGGGCTACTGACATCCGCGGCTAGCTTTCTCTTCATGCGATCTTTCCTTACCCGGCTTAGGAGTCCTCTTCTGAAGACGCGATGCAGCTCGCGCAGATGCCAAAGAAATGTCCGGCAGAGAAGAGTGGTGTTACTTTCGAAAGTAAGCAATGCACTTGCATCGCCAACTGAAGTCGAGCGGCGGAGGGAGGGAAACCGTGCAAACACAGTCAGTTAGAACGGCCAAAGAAAGTTCGAGGAGTGCTTGCTTCGAAAGGCATTCCCACTGCGGGAATGGACTGCCTGGGTGCGTTCAAAAATGGAACGTTCGTGGCAAGTTGAAGATTTAAGAAGCTTTCTCCTGGATTTGCAGGGTTTTGATGCGGAGCGCTAACTGGTTCGAAGTGCGACGCACGAGTTTGATACGTTGCTTGCTTTCAGTGCTGCAATGGTCATAATGATGGCTTCGGGAGCGTGGCTCCCTGCCCATGGAATGTCCAGTTTGCGCGGCTAACAACCCAGACGCGGCCTCGCTGTGTGGAACCTGTCA
>WNFC01002883.1_pt1 | contig 20071 bp, 32 predicted proteins | sample 5400541 | NCBI WGS metagenome assembly WNFC01 (sample SAMN13153342, study PRJNA577476) | soil metagenome | isolation source: 120 cm saprolite under Douglas fir tree site 2 hole 2 replicate 1 | place: USA:California | collected 2015-04-18
AGTCCTTAGTAGTATGCTTATGTAGCTACCACTGAGAATAAAGTGCTGTCCAAAAAGAAAAGTGACATGATAGGCCGAGCACTGCAGGTCTGAAAATGCGGTCCGCACCTGCCGGCGCATCAGCAGTGATGACGTCAGCCATGACATGGCGCTCGCGAGTGCTTTACCGCCACGTCAGTCGTTACAGGTTACGTTCGTTATTCATAAAGACCCAGTGAACTTGAAGCAATCCCCCCATTAGTGCAATAGCCAATATGTTGCCTCACCTACTGGCGTTAGCCCTGACCCTCACTCCATCACTCGTCTCTGCAGCTTTGTACCCGAAGGATTCCCCAGTGAAGATGATTGACACAAGAGGGTTCCGCAACGCATTGAAAGAAAATGTGGGCGGTGCAAACTGGTCTGTCATGGTTGATTCTGACATGAAGTAGCGCACGACTGTCGTGGCATTTGTCGCATCGTGGTGTGGAGTGAGTGCATGTCCTAATTGTCAGGATTCGGACCCATAACAAATGTACCCGCTGATGCGCTTCTTGTCTTGCAGTATTGCAAGGCAATGGTCCCAGAATACAGCAAAGCTGCGCGTGGTCTCCATCCTCTCATCCCCCTCTATGCAGTCGATTGCGACGAGAACCGATCCCTCTGTTCTGAACAAGCGCGTTTGTCTCCTCACATAGTCTGACTCTGCTGACGTTCACTTAGGGTGTGAAGGGCTTCCCGACAGTTAAATTATTCCCTCGCGGCAAGGACCAGTCACCCATCTTATTCGAGCATCCAGATCGTACGGCAAGCGCGTTCTTTTATTTCGCGACGCGACGCGTGCCGCACAAGAATAAAAAATTGTACTCTGTTGAGGAGATCGAGCCATGGGTTAACGATGTATGTTCCATCCTTGCTCTCCCCTGTGGTACTTCTTCACCGGCATGTAGAAATTCGACCAAACGCGAGTCTTGCTGCTCAGCAAGGCCAAGGACATACCGCTCATGTGGAAAGTACTCGCGAACAAATACCGTGATGACTTTGCCTTTGCAAACCACCGTGATCGTGATGGAAAGTCTTCCGTGACACTGGGTTATGATGCAGGGACTCAGAAGGAGAGCAAGATTCTCGTCTACCCCGCCGGCTTGGTTAAACCATTCCTCTTTGAAGGTACGTACCCCACATTCTGTTGCATCCCTTGTAATGTCTAATGTCTGATGTTCATGCAGGTGTGCTGAAATATAAATCTATCTCAGCTTTCTTCGATTCGATACTTGACGGCACGGCGGACTTGACGGCCCTGAAAACCCATCCGCCAAAGGAGAGTCACAAGCCAACGCCCGATGAAGATGAAACCGAGCGTAAACAAGAAGCCGGGCGCGAGGCGCTCTTACACGGAGGCTTCTCAGATGTCGACAACTTGGAGAAGGCGGCTACCGAGGAAGACGGAACAGACTACGGGGTGCCCGGTCGCACCACACGGACCGGTGACACGTCGAAGAATGGCCAGACGTGGGAAAAGGACAACGGGGAAGAGGATGCATATGAGCGAGAGGTGAACCCGATACATAGAGCTATACGCATCCAGCTCGAGAGGGACCAAAAAGACGCGAAGGACGTGCCCAGAGTGTCGATACCTGAGTCGGGCGATACAGACCAAGTTGTTCTCGAGTTACACACAACCGCCGAGTCGGCACACCTGTCCGCGACGATCAACTCACCCCAAGCATCCGAAACGTGTATCTCTGAGAGCGTTGCAGACAGGGTGGTGCCATCATGTGCAGCTCCAGTAGCTGAAGGGGTATTGCCTTCTCAGGGCGTTACAACTCCAGAGGTGGTGCATGTGAAAGACGAGCTATAACTGTGTTCATGTTGAGGCTAGTGAGCCATGATAATAAAGTTTATAACATCTGGTATCGATAGCGGTGGCAAATCTTACAATGAGCGATGGACAAGCTCGACAGCACAGGAGAGCAAGGATCCCAAGGATCAGTCACCAGGTCACTGATCAGCGTTCGGGATGGGTTAGGGCTACTCAGGGACCACACTTGGGGCGAGGATGCTGCGGACATGTGTTTGAATCAGAGGAAGTGCTCGTAACATGAGCTTCACAGGTTTTGGTTCATCTTGATTTCGAAGAGGTTGAATACCAGTGTAGTGGGTAGCATTGAAGAACTCACCCGCAAAGACCAGCCGTCCGTGGCGCTTGAGAATTTTGCCCTCGTGGCGGATGAGATGATCGTGTGGAACGATAACGAGCGAGTGCTGACGAACATCCGGCATCAGGATATACTGAACAGGCTAAAGGTTCGTCCACGTACCTTTTGGTACCAGGTGATTAAGTCGGGGCCTTTCTTAGGGACGAGAGGGATTTTGGTATAGCCGACAACTTGAACAACAAGCTTCACATGGCGCATCACGCCAGCAGCTAAACATCTCAGGGCATGCGCACAAAGCTAAGGTCAGATTGATGCTCACTGCGCGCCTCGAGTAATTCAGAAATGCCCAGCACGCCCGGCCCGTGACCTATAAGGATGATGCGTTTGGCTGCAGATAACCTATGGTCAACGAGAATAAGTGAGTAAGAAGTATCACCATCACATTGTCCTTGTACAATACTTACAGGATGTAATTGTCCCAAAGATATGTCATAATCTCGCGCGCATACTGCTCCGCAGTTTTTTGGGGATACTGAAGGGGAAAATTTTGTGTAGCAAGATATTTAATAGAGGTAAGGCTTACATCTCTGTCACTAGACGGAGGCTTTGGGAAGAGGTTGATGTCTAGGAGGCCATAATGTTCTTGCTGCACCCAGTGCACAAGCTGCTTTGATACATCGATCTGGTCCGCTTACTTCAATATTGAGCCAGCATGAAGTTGGCAGCATTTACTATGTATGAGGACTCGAGTTGAATATCGCACGTTAGCCTATCCGAAATTTCGACACGAAGATTACCGCTGAATAGAAAAAATATCAGAACAGGGGCCAGCGTCAATAGGATCACAAGTTACAATTCATGGGCGAAGACAACCAGGACTTCATTATCTATGAGGTCCTTTCTGCAGATGAAATGAGCTGCTAACAACCAACAACTCAAGGAGTAAATTACTTACGAGCACATGATCTGTGCTGAAAATTTCTCCCGGACATCATCATGCATGAGTGGTACCTCGAGCATATCAAAATTCCGATACATGTAATCTTGCCTGTGTGCTTTGAGAAGCTCTATCAAGGCTTTGAGTGAAACCGGCATGATAGATTCTCACAAAAAACGCACCTGGAACAGCGAATGCGAACTCTTCAAAGTCTAGAGAAACGACCTGAGCTTCAAGAATCCGACTTGGAAATAAATGGTAAACCTTCTTTTGGCTCGCAAGCTTTGATGTTGATATTCTTCCAGTACTTGCTTTGCTCCTTCGCAACGAGCCACACGGTCTCAGATTCAACCTCGGACGCCACTAATGGAGGCAGCTCTGGAGGGGCCTCTCCCAACAGCATCCGACCCACAGCCAATGCGCAACTGGAGAGTGATTCGAGCGTGTATCCGCCCTGTGGCCGTGAGACAAAAGGCGGTGTTTTAAGAGTGAAACTTACTTCAAGTGCAACAACCACCTTCCCCCCCGCGAGGGTGGAAAGCATGTAGGTCATATGGGCATATCCTGCAGGCGTAACGCAACATTCCCCGAGGATGTCTCCGTCGGCGGCGTCGAATCCGGCTGAGACTGCCGCAAGTTCAATAATTGCTTCACCGACCATGTACCTCTACTTACTCATCACGAGTTCGGGAGCAAATTCAGTCGCAATCGGCATGACAATCTGTTGGAATGCGTGGATGTAATCGGCGTCGGTTGTGCCACTTTCTGCCCAGGGGATATTCACCGAACTTTTGACGACATTATAAGGGCAGTCCGTAAAGAGAAGGACTGTTTCGCGCACTAGCCAAGCCCTCTTCCTTCACCACAAGACGTCATACCGCCAAAGGGGCCGCACGGGTAAAACCTTCCGCCCTCATATCTATGCAGGGATATGAAAAGCACCGAAGGGTCATCATTGAAAGCCCTTTGTGTACCGTTTCCTGGATATTGTGTTAAGTACTTACGGACCTCTTCTTTAGTTCTTACATACGCACCGTGATGTACGTCCCTAATGACTGGCATGGTCAATTACGATCAAGAGCGAGAAATGACTCTATTCACCAATCCAGAATGAGGATGCGTTTGATGGGTGTCAGCTGCTGCACAACCCTTGCCGCCACGGCGACATTGTTAAAGAAGCAAAACCCCATTGGGCGATCTGGTTCTGCATGGTGACCAGGAGGACGAACAATTGCAAGTGTTTTCTTTAAATCACCACGAGCCACGGCAAGCGCAGCCTCGATAACCCCTCCACAGCTTAAAAGCGCGGACTCCGTAGTCTGAGGACTGACATACAACGAATCATGCTCGTAGAATGCCTTTGAGTCAACAATTTCCTGCCGCGTTAGTGCTGTGGGCGCGTCGTCGCATTAGTATCGTCAGGCAACTATCTATATCACGTACATTTTAGAGCCAACGTCATTCTCCAGTGCTGCTCGGTGTGCACAAGGAGCACGGCCTCACGCTGCACTCGACGGAAGGGAAGGCGTTTCATCGCACTGAGGCATCCATGCTTGAGCAACGTGTTGTGAACGGCCACAATGCGTTGTGGTTGTTCTGGGTGTTCGTCGCCCTCATCCGGGCTATGAGCCATCATCGCCGCGTCATACACATAGCCGACAGTGTATGTCGGCGGCGCGAGCGGAACGGACGATGCACGCGGCAAGGAGGCCGCCTCGGCAGAACCGAGACGAATGTCGAACGATGCTGGACGCATGGACGGCCGTGCTATAGGCTCATCTACGATCCCATCAACATCCATGATAACAGTCTCACCCGGTGCCCGAACTCCGTCGGCTGTCTCGGAGACCATGCTAAACTACCACTAGTACGGGTTGCGGACTAAGGAGATACACTGGAGAAACAGCCACCGTGCCACGCCTCGCCATTGCACAAGTAAGGCTACAATTCAAACTCCGTTACTGGATCCTTTCCCGAGCCAAAGCCACTCTCAAGCAAAAAAAGCTTCGCTGTAAGTTGTGCTACAGGGCGAGTGTAAAATCAACTTCGGTTGAAAATCAAAAAATGTAAGATCACCTTGATTATCTTCAATTTTTTCTACAACATGTCATGATTGCAGACACAAATTAAGATGGCTGGAGCGTTGGCCGGAGCGCTTATGATATATGGTACTGTATTTCTCAGCTCTCAGCACGTAGGGAGATGAAAAAACACAACGAGGCTTTCGCCCCGATTCATTTCTATATCCCGTCGTCCACGTCTCGGTATAGTTTATTGGGACAAGCGCATCAGCCTCTAGACCAAAGGGAAAGTCGCCAAGAGCTTCTTTCAGATGAACGGAAGCTTGTTAGAATTGTTAAGGACTTTATTGGGCGTTGTTTATGCGTTATTGGAAGAGCGCTGGGCTCTCGGTTGAAGCCTTTGTAGAAACAGTATCTCAGGCCTTATTCATGCATTGCACACTACATGGTTGTCTGCTATCTCGGCCGCGGCTGTCCATGAGGCAGCAGTAAAATCGGCGAGTAGGATGCCGCCATTCATGGCCCGGGATTGTGCTGGCATAGTAGCGTTGCCCGCTACTCACATACCCTGACCTCCTCCTCAGTCTGGATCATAGTAAGTGTCTGGCCCACTAATGTCCGAGAGCCGATGCCCATCCACATCAACGTGACCTAATTGAAGTTGAAGATATTATCTGCCCACTCATAATTGGGGGTTACTGTCGTATGGGTAAATTGTTCATTTGGAGTGATACAAATCTTAATACCGCCCATCGCATACACAAAGACCGACAGGTGATGGTAGGTGCGATCTTGAGTGGTATTTTAGACGACAACTGTTCGCACAAGGCGGCTACATGTATGGGTTTTCAGAGTAACTTAGAGACGCACCAAAAGATTTCTACGGACATATTGTAATGACTCCAAATTAATCGGGATGTATAGTGCATTCAAGATACTCCTGCGTTGATTCTATTTCGAAAAATCGAAGGTACCCAAAGTGACTACCGACTACAGTATCGATTTTTTTCCTGGATTTTGCCGGCAACTCGCGCTTCTCGCCTTAAAATATTAATGGCGCTCCTTTGAATTGCTGATGTAATCCACTGACACGTATTCAAGCAGACGGCGGTGCGCAATTGATCAAAAACTCAAACTTTCGCTACCAACGAGTCGTTGCTACCTCCTTCGTGTTCGGACTATATCTAGTTCCAACAAAATTCGACAGGCCATGCCAAGGGCCTATCCACTTCCCGCTGACCTTTCCCCTACGACGGTGGCAAATGCCGCCTCGCTAGTTCGCATCGTTGCTTTTGTCTTCATTTCTGGTGCTGCCATTGCATCCCGTCTATTCGCTGTCATCAACTTTGAAAGCATCATACACGAATTGTAAATCAGTCTACCTCTTTACAACATTATAGCTAACACGTTCTCACACCTTAGTGACCCATGGTTCAACTAGTATGTCCTTGTCTCGCCTTCAAACGCACTGTTGATGTCAGTTTAGTCGCGCGACACGGATACTCGCGTCAGAGGGTTTTTATGTGCGTATAATTGAGGGCATATTTTGGGCTCCATTTGCTTACATTTCCCCAGGAATTCTGGAACTGGTTTGACCATACTGCATGGTACCCTCTTGGCCGTGTTGTTGGCGGGACAATATATCCTGGCCTCATGGCTACCAGCGGGGTCATCTACAACATTTTGCATTCTCTTCACCTCCCCGTTGATATACGAAATATCTGCGTACTCCTTGCTCCCGGTTTCAGCGCCCTCACAGCCTGGGCAACTTACATGTGGGGCACCATCTCCATTCCTGCCCCCTTTCATTCACCCGTCTTTGTGATAGGTTTACAAAGGAGATGAAGAATGAGAGTGCCGGCCTTCTTGCCGCCGCCTTCATTGGCATCGTTCCTGGATACATTTCACGCTCCGTTGCAGGATCATATGACAACGAGGCCATTGCTATTTTCCTCCTCATGTCCACCTTCTTCCTCTGGATCAAAGCTATAAAGCAGGGTAGTGCACTCTACGGCACCCTTACGGCCCTGTTCTACTTCTATATGGTTGCGGCTTGGGGTTAGTGACCCCCGCCCCCATTTGGCTCTCTCAATTCTTGACTTACCAACCCTCCCCAGGTGGCTACGCCTTCATTACGAATTTGATCCCACTGCATGCTCTTTCTCTCACACTGATGGGCCGTTTCACCAACCGACTATATGTGGGCTACTCCTCGTGGTATGCTATCGGCACGCTGGCGAGTATGCAGGTGCCCTTCGTCGGTTTCCAGCCTGTTAGCACTAGTGAACACATGGGCGCCCTAGGTATTATAAAGACTGGTATTTAGCTTTCGTGCTTATTGACCTCTCCTCAGGTGTCTTTGGCCTTTTGCAAATCGTTGCATTTGTGGAGCTCGTTCGGTCTCACGTGTCTTCGAAGCAATTCCAACAACTGTTATTCCTCTCTATGATCGCAGCCGGCGTACTCGGTGCATTGGCCTTCGTGGGTTTAACTTACAAAGGTTGGATTGCACCATGGACAGGACGATTCTATTCCCTGTGGGATACGGGCTACGCCAAAAAGTAGGTGATCTTAGGCCACGTTAAGATGTCCACCCTCATTCGTATCTCTCCTTAGGTATATTCCGATTATTGCTTCCGTATCAGAGCACCAGCCTACCGCATGGCCGTCATTCTTTATGGACCTTCATTTCCTGGTGTTTCTCTTCCCTGCAGGCGTCATCTTGTGCTTCAGAGAACTACGCGATGAGCATGTGTTTGTGATCATTTACGCTCTTGTCTCAAGTTACTTCGCAGGCGTGATGGTTCGGTTGATGCTCACTCTCACCCCGATCGTTTGCGTGTCGGCGGCGGTTGCGCTCTCTAGCGTTCTGGAGACCTACATCGACCCCATGGAACCGGACCTTTCGGAGGGTGATAAGGTGGACGCGGCAAAGAAGGATAAGTCGACTTCGACTCCTGCGTCTAACGCATCCGTGGCAGAACTCCTGGTGGACATGGTAACGTCGGGCAACTCTGCTGGCAAGAAGACCAAGCCTACACGGCGCGGGATCGTTGGACTCGACACACGCGGAGCTGTGATCCTGAACGCTTTGGGGATGTTGCTATTTTTCGTTGTGCACTGCACGTGGGTAACGACCACTGCATACTCGTCGCCTAGCGTCGTGCTCGCATCCCACACGCAGGACGGTCTACACATTATTGATGACTTCCGAGAGGCATATTATTGGCTCCGCCAGAACACACCAAATGATGCGGTTGTCATGAGCTGGTGGGACTACGGATACCAAATTGCTGGTATGGCTGACCGTCCCACTCTTGTCGACAATAATACGTGGAATAACAGTAAGTGCTTTGGTGTGTACCTTGCTTCCGGGAATGAAGCCCTCTTGCAGCTCACATCGCAACGGTGGGCAAGGCCATGTCCAGCCCAGAAGAAGTCGCGTACCCCATCCTACGCAAACATGATGTCGATTATGTGCTGGTTATCTTCGGCGGTTTAATTGGCTATTCTGGTGATGATATCAATAAGTTCCTGTGGATGGTACGCATTGCGCAGGGTGTTTGGCCGGATGAAATCCAGGAACCGCGGTACTTCACCCCTCAGGGTGACTATCGTGTTGATGACCAAGCATCACCTGCCATGAAAAATAGCCTAATGTACAAAATGTCGTTTTACCGGTGCGTCGGCGGCAGGGCCTCCCTCTGGGGACAATAGTGGTGACGGTGATATTTTTGCTTTCAGCTTCACAGAGCTATTCGGTGGTGGACAGGCGCAGGACCGCGTGCGTGGACAGGTGATACCTCACCCGGGACCTACTTTAGATTATCTAGGTAAACGTGGTCTTGCCTCATCTCTCTATAATAGTTTGTACTAACCAGCGCATAGATGAAGCATTCACATCCGAGAACTGGATTGTAAGTTACCTTGCCCACCCTCTAAACCTAGGCACATCTGACCATCCATTGTGATACGCTCATAGGTCCGCATTTATCAGGTGAAAAAGGAGGACCCCCTTGGCCGGGACTTGAAAAGTGCGAATGCGTTTGATCAGGGCAAGAAGCGTAAGCGGACGCGTCCCCCTGTTCGCCGACGCGCATTGGCTTAGTTAGACTCGTGTTGTTCTCTACTTGAAAATCATCAATTAAGCGCTATTTATGTATATTGACAATTAACATACGCGTATATAGCGTAATCGGGTCCTGCCCCAGTTCCATTGATTTGATCATCACGATGTCGAGTCTACAAAGTCAGGCTCAGCCTGCTCAGCCAGATGCGGCACAAATATCCCACCTCGTCTCTTCCATTGTCTTGAAAGCTAGACTGAATGACACCCTTAGGTGCGTCTTTTATACGGCTTGTCGCTGTAGGTGGTCATGGCTGCAACGGTATGCTCAGCTCCCTAACACCACGACTCGTGCGCTCTGAGGTCGAAAATAAGCTGGGAGTTCCCAGTGGAACACTGGATGCCACCCCATACAAGTCACTTGTGAAACGCACCATTCACGATGCTATGGTATGCGCCTCCCTCATCCTTTTTGCCTAAGGCTATACACAATCATAATCCGCGATAATCACGCCCAGAAACGCGAACAAACCTCCGGAGCAAGTCAAGGCATGGATGGAAAGACGAAGAAGAGTGTTTCGAAACGACAGGTCGGCGAGAGTGCGCGTTCACCGGCGTCCAAGTCAATCAAGTCAAAGGTGCGCAGTCTAGAGGTTACTAACTCGTCATAGGATTCACACTCTTCTCCAGGAAACTATCACAGACTCCGAAAGTGAGGATGAACATAAATCATCCACCCTTAAACGCAAAGCGAAACCGAACGCGAAGGCAAATAATGGCGAAGTATAGGCACCTGTGACATAGCGATCCATCCACTTTCTTACTGACCATGCAGGAGAAACTCGTACGCTCTAATTCAAAATCAAAGTCCACCAAGGCCGACTCCAAAACTAGTAAGAACACCCTGCCACCCGTTCAGACTGTATACTCGGGGTCAAAACACAGCCCCCCACCTGTACCGGTAGCAGCGGTGCGCGGCCGCGGTACTTCTTCCATTCCCATCCTTCCTCAGCACTTTAGACAGAACAATTCGGATGCGAAGAGTTCCGATACAACCCCAAGAGTTACCTCGTCATCGCGCCGAGTAGCTGACAAGGTGCATAACAACGATTTCTTGAGGCGGAGGGTTGACCATCTCCCATCGCAGAAGAGTGACTCGGAGTTGTCCTCGCTGGTTGATGAACCCCCAAAGAAGAAAGCTCGTGGCAAATCTAAGGTTGGCTCTGCTTTCCCTCCTCCACGCCCCGATCTTACCTTACACTCTAAACCCAGAACTCAGAAGCTGGGAAACCGCGGACGACGTCGAAGCGCCCCAAACAACCTTCTCAGACCCTCTCTAAGGACGAAGATACCATTAAGCGCCTGAAGGTCCCACTTCTCGACTTCGTGGGACCTGTACACACCTCTTACTCACCTGACCTCCTTAGTCCCTCGTCGTAGCATGTGGTGTGCGAAAACAATGGGCACGAGAGTTCGCCGGTATGGACACTACTAATGCACAGATTGCGCACATCCGCAAAATACTCAGTGACCTTGGTATGGTGGGACGTATGAGCATGGAACAGGCGCGGGAGATTCGTGCTCAGCGTGAACTCGCACAGGAGCTAGGTGCGTGCTCCTTTGGAGAATTGACAAGGGAACGCAAGGTCGTTGAGATCCTTGGCTACCTAGACGATGTACAGAAATTCGAAAGGGCCATCGTTTCGGGGAAACCGTTTAAAACCGAGAGCCCAAGGAGACGCGTGGCCAAGAGGGATGGCGACAGCGCTGAGGACCCCAACAATGATTCAGACTCCGGAAGTGAGAGTGTATCTGAGCGTGAGCCGCCCAAAGTCGTAAGTTGCAACTTGGTCATCCGTTGTTCCTTTCTAATCCTATCAGAATAATGCGCGGCGGAGTATCATGGCGTTCCTCCAGGACCAAAGCTCGGACGACGACTGACTCTTATACCTTCCGTCTTATTCCTTGTCTCTCTAAGGTTTCATCTCATGATTCTCATCGCCCCGTAGCTTTCACCTGAAGTCCAGTTAATTGCCTATGGTTACCAGCAATGCCATTTATGTCATGCATTATTTTCGAACAATTTTCGAACAGATTGCATCGGCGAATGTCTATGCTTCATTCCTATTTCAGCATCGGAATAAACTTGACGTGCCCGAAGGACAAACAAAATTCTCGACACGGCGACCCTCGCAAACCTGCAAGCAGAGTCACGTGCCCCGTTGGAGTAGACTGCTTTTTCTTCTTCTCAGAATTCCCTCCTAACCTGTCCACTATACGACTAGCTTCGTTGCCACGGTCATGCGTGATCGGTGGGCGCAACTCTTTAGGCTCAATAGTTACCGGGAGGGATTGTTGTCGGAATGCATTGAATTACGGGCCAGTTATACACTCGGCCCGTTATGAATCCCATTTTCTGATATCTCTGACGCTTAATAATTAGAATTGTCCTGGTGCAGAGTTCCAATGGATCTGCAAGCGGAAGCGAACCCTCCGACTCCTCGCGTTCATCGCCATGAGCCTACTCAGAGTCTTGCCCGTCTCGGTCATTCGTTTGTTACACCGAGGTGTCTGTCATCTTTCGTACAAAAACAGACTCAGCGGCACAAGGGGTATCTTTTGTAGCTGGCTTAACTCAAGAACAGCCTCGAAACGCGCTGGCAGATGCTGGAAGGGCCCAGCGACTTCAAGTATGTGACATCAGACTCTCAGAAGCAGTGAGTCAGGTCATCATATTATTGCCGCCCTTCTCATCAACTTGAATTCCTGCGTGGGTCGAAAACAAAAGCCTACTATTCTATTTATTCTTGTATGATTTTGAATACACACACCGTAAATACATTTACAAGAAAAAACATCCTAGATGGGGTGCAACAAGGACAAATTCGCGACAAATTCTAGAGGATTGGCGCGATAGTTGTCATCCCCTACAATCATCGGAAACAATAGATCATCCTGAAAGATGAGCGCTTTTGGATCTTGCAAATCGTACTGCGGCCAACTGTTCTCCAGGTTGCCATTGGGATCTAAGTTTCGTGTGAAGTAGATGATATAATCTGTCAGTTCTCCGCCACCGAACGAGTTCAAAAGGTCTGTTCCATGGGCCTAAATGCGGATCTCCCGTAAGTACTGTTCTAGGGAAGGACATGTCGCTGAGCTCACCGCTCCAATGAAGGGTAGTTCCTTGCCGCGCTTATGGACTACAGGAAATTCAGTGATATCTCGAGTTGGTCAAGGCTTAATTAACGTACTGAAGGCCCAGCTGTTCTGCTTGCTGGCCCGATATTTTAAGAGCAGTCGGCGGGGCCCATGAAATACGATATCGCCTTGGATTGCTGCGATCCGCTTGTATTCGGAGCCTAGCCACATGGTATCAACTTAATTCAGTGAGGGACGGAATCCGTTTATGCTTACTAAGCACGTTCTCCGTCCCCGTATCAAAGGGGCATCCTATGGTGGGATCTTCTGGGTAATATTGCAGGAGAAGATCCACCTCGTTTTGGGGTGCGGTAGGTAGCATGAACGATTTGAGATATTGGCTCACTTCGGCCGTAGTGCTGCCACCTCTTTCAGCGAATGCTGACGATCGACATGTGGAACGAACGTACGAGACATTCAGAGACGACAGTGAAAACAGTGAACCCTCGTCGTCACAATTGCCTGTAATAAGGTGAGCACATTATCATCCACGACTCGTGGGACCCCCTCGCCTGTGAGCATGGGTACATTTGACACATGGCCACGCAGAACAGCATATTGCGGTGGTTCAGTCAAGAAAACGCCATCGACACGAGGTAACCAAGCCAGAGCAAGTCCCTACTAATCCAGTCAGTATTCGTCAGATTATCACTGACGTGGCGCCTGCTTTGACCTGGTATGCGAAAAAGTTCGGCGAGAGATCCATAGCATATTTAAACTTGTCATATGGGACGTTACGAAGACACTCCAGGGTATCAGGGCTGTCGTCACAGGCTGTGTTCTTGACAAGAGCGTCATAATATGATTGGCCATGCTCAATATCTCCAACAGGAATGGGGCCGCCCGACTGCATGATCGCGCCTCGGAATAGGCCTTCCTGATCGCCCTTATTCACAAGCATGTGGAGGGATACCGAAATGGCACCTGCGCTTTCTCCCCAGCTGGAAGGATAGATAAGAACAAGCCCCAAGAGACGAAAAAATGGACAGACATGGTGACTTTTGAAGGGTCGCCGCCGAATGCTGAGATATATTTCTGGACCCATCTCAAGGCGAGGCGTTCTTTACATGTGGATGAGTGATCCAACCTGAGCGAAACTGAGCCCACTTTGACTCACGGTCCTGAAGGCCGAGGTTGCCTATCTTTGCTTCCCTGACTTCTTTCCCAGGCAAAAAACCCAGCGCTACGAAGAATCGAATTACAACGAGGGTTCCAGGTAGCGGGATGGAAAACACGACGCACCGGAAACGCTGATAGGTGTAGGCTTCCTTAGCTAGTCATTATGACAGAAGATCACTGGCAACTCACCGATAGTTCATGCTGACAAAAATGATTGGCTCCCCAATTTCAATCGAGCGGCCGACGACAACCCCGCCGTCATACCTCCCAGAAATATCACGATGAGATTTTGTCAAAGCCAACAAAGAGTGACGACGCATACACGGCAGTTCCACCGATTTCGAAGCCACCACCGAAAATCCACTAAGCCATCCCCTTCGTGAGCGAATGCCATTAACGCTGAAAGTTTTGGCGTGTTACTTACGACGACGACAGGAAGATTTGATGCTTCTGTGGCATCACCAGGTGTGACAACGTTGATCGTCAAGCCTTGCGATAGAAAGGTGCTCAGCGCAATACGTACGCAAGCCACAAGGCTAAGGGACTTACAATCTTCATCGTCTGCTGTTACGTCTTCATAAAACCTAGCGACAATGTTGTTGACATCCTTCGCTAGACGTGAGTTCAGGCCCTGAGGTAGCGTCATGCGCTGCTGCGGGCATGACGGCCCATATCTACGGGCCTCATAGTTTCCTTCATACGGTGGAAGGGGATCTGGCAAGCGCAGGCGCAGATCACCCGTGCTGGACAAGTGGATGTTGACCCATTGGTCATAGCGGATGGTAAACTGAGCTTACGGAGGTTGGGCGAACGGGATGCCCAGGAACCAGGCGGTCCGTCCCTTGCGGATCCCACTGAAGGTTGCGCTATCAAGATGTACTTCCGGAGGCGAACCATCGCCATTGCAGAATCCATCTCCAACGTTGAGCGTGGTTTGTTCTTGGATAACAAAAGGGTTGACTGGTGTAGCGAGGGCGAAAAATGCCTGGTTCGCGAGCAAGGCAGGGATAAGGCGAACAAACCGCATGTTGGGGAAACAAAACGCCTGATCGGTGATGGAATATCATTGGAGATGCGCGGTGGCGGTCTTATATGCGCCGATCGGCGCTGCTCCTGGGCGTGAGTTGGGCGCGTCGAGTATGTACCCCAAGATGCCGGTGTTAGATCAGGCCCTGAGGCCCCAGGGTAGAATGATAGGCGCGGGCAGGTCGTAAAACCTATGAATGGGCGCAGATTCATTCCGACAATAGCGTACACCTGTGACAAACGAAAGAGGCCTAGACTTGCGACTTTGCCGAGTCTTTGGACAGGTCCCAAGCGTGGGTGCTGGCCCTGAGGCCTGATGGCGGAATTGCTGGAAAACCGAATTTGCATGATAATCGCCCTCACGTGATCTGTCGATGATTAGGATCCGGATCCCCAAATTTGAAAAGGATTGGACACCAAATCATGGGCCTACAATTTGAATTGGTCCACTAGACACTTACGTTCGGAATCAAATCGGAAGAGAGGGGCTCAGCACAGCCGCAATGGAAAAGCGTTCTCGGTCGTGCCAGTGCCTTGTATCGTGAGATACAAGCTGCTCAGTAGATCGATGGACCACTATTTCATGCATAAAATGGACGTACAATACAGTTGATCGCGAATCAAGAGATGGCCTCTGGCTGCCTCGCCGTACAGCATATCTGTATTCTGCATGGTATTTGTCAAGCCTATGGACATCAAGTGGAACTTGCCGGCCCACAACCCTCCCTCCCTTTCCTACCTCTTGCATCCCCCTACCTGACAAATAACGATGAGCACTTCAGGCCCACAACAGCGTCGTTCCTCCCTCTTGGGGACAGATTTCAATGCCAGTAGCGGCCACCCTCCCCTCGCCGAGGGAGCATCCCGTCTTCCCGTCCCGGAGATGAACGGCCCGCGTTCCCGCTCGCCGCAGCGCGTGTCATCATTCACCTCCTTCAGTCCAAGGATACCCAATGCGTCACCTCTAGAGTCCTCGGGCTTCGATCGTGGTCCCGCGCAGGGCGCTTCCAGGGTAGACCCAGGAAGTGGTCGTCGGGAATCCGTTTCTAACCCATCCCATCGCCCTGGGGGCCGGGTTGCAGTCAAGTTTCGCCTGAATGGTGTGGCCAACTCTGGTATCTCTGTGAGGCAGGCATTGGACCGAGCGCGCCTGTCGCAAAGCGGTACCTATTCATTGCAGGACATTGCCTCGAACTCGGGCGGAACGATCTCCCTCAGAGTCAATGTGCGTTTCTTCCCTCTGTTTTCTTGGCCCCCGGCCCCTTAGTAATTGTTATACTCGACTGATATAACTGGCTGCTGTGTGATTAGCAGAATGGCTACCGCATGAAGACGTACGTTATCCAATTGAGCCCCGATCATGAGGGCCATGTCGACCTACAAAGTCTTGCCCGCCGCACCGCAAGAGCGATCGTCCACTATATGCAGGTAAATTCCATCCTGTCCACTTGGTCTTACGACATTGCTCTCATCTAGGATTCGCAGCACAGCGGCATTAATGTCCTTTGGGACCGCGTTGTGATACAGCGCCTCGAGAAGATCGGACCCGGTGTCTGGATCCCGGTGTTAACGATCCACTGAACGTAAATGTAAACCCAAGCTATCACCTCACCGGAAAGCCTTGCGTTTCGTGGGTGGGGAGTGTGGATAAACGTTCGTGCCTTCCCTGTAAAACAGTCTTACTGTACATCATCGCAGACCATTTGCCATGTCATGGCTTGCATCGATCATCGAGACACGTTTGGCTGCTTCGCGTTCGGGTTACGCAGGTTGGCTTGACACCAGGGCCCGTTGCGGCAAGTCACCTTCAATTCCCGCAGAAGTCGAGCGAAGTAAGGCATGATCCTGAGGGTAGCTATCATAGGATCTGCTTTGCGCGTCGCTCTTGATTACACCTGATGATGACCCTTCGCGAATATTGAATTATTATGTTTTCCTTTTTTGCATTTATCAGGTTGCGGACGAGTGAACCAGGCGCTGGGGCCAAGGGGTTTACGCACCACACATTGCGAGATCCAGACGACATTCGGGAAACGCAGGCCTGGTCGTTGTCTGAACAGACGAAAAGCTGCAAGTCTGAGGAGTAAGACGAAAACGCCAGTACCGTGACCAAGCAAGAAGGCCTCGGCACGCTCCATTTGACGATCAGACCCGCATTTGGGTATCATATCATATTCGATCGACGTCTCCACATGTAGCCTTGTGTTATGCGACTGTCCGGGAGGGCGAGTTCGCCTCGCACACGCAAAGTGGGGGACAGCACAGGAGAACGTTGAGGTCCGTTGCCGTGACAAATTACGCATCATGCCATGGGCATGGGTGTCGTGGAACCCGAGGCAACGGTCCGACGTTCAGTTGAACAAAAGGCTGTCTTGGAAGATGCCGGAGATGGTGACTAGGTGACTAACTGTGATAAACGTGTTCTCCGCATTCAGGAGCGAGTTTCCGACCTCTCACAAGGAATAAATATAATAAATGGTAGCACGCATTTCACGATCTCGCACGGGTTCTTCGATCTGATGAGGCCTCGAAGAAAGCAGAGGGGCGCCAGTATTTCATTACAAAATATGCGACGCAACTCTGAAAAATCAGGCGCTCGGGGGCGGGCTCATGATACCACATGCCCTTTTCATATCGGAGCCCACGTTATCAATTGATGGGAAAGAGAAGGTGGAGGGTTGGTGTGGGTATATGCTATGTGCATCAAGTAGAGACAATAGTTGTCTCAGCACCTTTTCTCGAGAAGGCACGCCAAGGAAAGGGAAGAACGACAGCAATGTAAGTATGGTACATAACGCTTTAAAACTGACACAGCGCTTTACTCTATGGTCTGAATAACTCTGGGGATGATGGATGTTCTCGATCGCAGACATGATTACAGGTGTATCGAGACGATGGCATTGCGTCAACCACGACGCTTGCCGTCGTCACAGATACTCCTCTCGCAATAACAAAGCAAAGCGTCAAAGATGTAATATAATCGTAAGTAGCAGGCTGGCCTATGCATGGGGAATGTTGTCGTTGATAGCTTTCAGGAGATCGGCCGCCGCTTGTGCGCTTCCCACCTGAACCAATAAAGAGACAAAGGAAATTCGTTGCTTAGCCTCGGACGATTGAACGCTAAAGCGAGAGAAGGAAACGCACCCGCAAGTTGTAATGGATCGTTCCACCAGGCGTCAATACGCTAAACCGAAGGTACCGCGGGTCCTGGGCGATCGCGCAGCTCATGCCCCGGAAAAGCGTTACATTCAACAATACCGCAAACACGGCGTCCTTCCGCATCACTTCCCCGCGGAAAAAAAGTGGGATAACGGTCAACTTGAATATCCTCGGCACGTCAAAAAGAGATGGCTCACCGAGCCGCGCTCCACCGCGGTCTACTCTCCGTCTGTTGAGGCGCAGTAAACCTGTCCCGCGTTCCTTCCACTGGTTCTGCCCGCTAAGCACATACAACTTTCCCCGTACGCTATGGATTGTCTCGTCCTCTTCCTCGCCAGTCAACACTGAATAAGAGAAAAAAAACCTCAGTTCGTTCCCTCTAGCATACGCCGAAGCGGCACTCACGCTCTTGTTCGGCCCATTTCCCGCCAGTGGCCTGCTCTCCCCAGACACCCGACCCTCCATCGGCCTCGTCTTCGTCGTCGCCACCTGAGCCCGAACCGGCTCTTAATCGTTCTCCAAAAGTCTTCTCATCCCCTACGCTGCCTTCACGCCAATTATTGCTTTCACTACACTCCCCTGGAGCGTTGCTTTCACTATCTCCACGTGCGCGCTTCGCCGCCGGCGCACCACTCGCGCTAAAGAGGCCCTGAGACCCACCCGCCGCATATATGGCAAATGGGTTCGATCGGGCCCCGGTTCCGGGTCCAGGGGATCCAGAACGACGAACAGGAGAGCGGGTTCGCGCCGTGGCTGACGCGAATGGCGACGCAGAGGCGGCGAATGCTTCAAATCCGGAACGCTTGGCGGGAGTCGGGCTCGCTGCACGCTGCACTGGCGAGTTAGGGACCGTCTTGGGTGGAGAACTTGGAAGGTCGTTGGCGTTGCGATCGTATCAGTTGTAGTCATGGAACTCTTTGTGAGAGAGGACAAAGAACCGAAGAGGTTGGGACCTTTAACGGCTGCGAAAGGTGATTCCGTGGATGCATACGCAAGAAAGCCACCACTGCCCTGTACACGTATTAATTGACATCGACAAGATTTTAAGAAAATGAAGATAGAGGACGACCCACGAAAACGGATGCAGGCTTAGGTCTAGGGGACGCAGGCGCACTCGGAGCGTGAGCATCTGACCCGCTCTTTTTCCTCACCGGCCTCTCCTTTTTCTCTTTCTCCTTTTCTTTCTCGGGTGGCGGGGATGCACGTTTCGCTTCACGTGGGTTGGGATCCAGGTCGCCATCCTCATCATCACGAGGACGCTTCGTTGCGCCATCGACCTCAGACAACGGCGGTGTGGGACGCTTGGTCTCCCGTGTATCGGAATCCGCACTCGTACGGGCGGCGTGGGAATGCGGCTGATTTTCGTCGTCAATTTCATGCGTGCGTTGAGTCTCAGGTTGTGCGATGGGATTGGCAGAGGCCGTGGCTGGTATTTCGGCTTCTTCAGTGACAGCGGAGACTGCGGCGGGCGGTGGCACGGCGGCAGGTTCCGCGGAGGCAGCGGCTGCTTGCTCTCCCGTTGGAGCTTTTGCGTCAACCTCCCCAGTAGCGGAGACTACCACGATGTCAGGTTGGTTCTGCGATTCTGGGTTCATAATAGCGGGTGTGGGGGAGGATATCACTGTTTGAGTTTGTGCATCTGAGGGTACGGCATTGTCAGGCACAGCGTGTGCTGGGGCGGTGTCGCCACTGTCTTGAGACTCTCCCCGGCTGTTACGCCCGCTAATATCGTCAGTATCTTGGGATTTCCTCTCGTGCGGTGGCGAGGTCACAGGCGACTGCGAGCGATTATCTTGTAGAGCAGGCTCGTGTGCCTACCTTTGAGGTCAGAAGGCCGCAGAAACCGGGGTGCAAAGGACAAGGATGAGTTTGGTTGTACGCACGGTATCATTAAGATGCGGGGTTGAGGGCTCGAGGGATGCCTCGCGTTCCCGCTTCTGTGGTATAGCAAGATCTAAGCAGGACATGGAGTGAACACAACGACAGCGTGTGTAGAAGGCAGGTAGAAGCAAACACACCAACGCCGCGTGCAGCGCTGACCTCATCGCCGAGGTTAGGGCATAGGTCGTCTACCGCGTCCGTACCGTTAGCACACTTTAACGGGGGAGTGGGAGCCAAGTGTTGGTCCTCTGTATCTGGGGGAGGGGGAGACTGGGACATAGGTGGGATGGATGGATGAAAGAGGTGGTAGAGTGTTTGCGTTTTGCGTGTTGTGAGCGAGTGCCGTGAACCCCTCGCCTCGGCACTTGTATTGCCATTGCCATTTCAGTCTCGTCCGTCCTGCCTGCTGCCGTCCCACCTGCAACCCTCGTGCAGAAATAATAATAACAACAATTGCACAATTGTCCCCCTCCTCAACTCTGCCTGATCCACATCTCAAACTCATACTTCGCCCCCCGCTCCTCCC
>WNFC01006213.1_pt1 | contig 20069 bp, 17 predicted proteins | sample 5400541 | NCBI WGS metagenome assembly WNFC01 (sample SAMN13153342, study PRJNA577476) | soil metagenome | isolation source: 120 cm saprolite under Douglas fir tree site 2 hole 2 replicate 1 | place: USA:California | collected 2015-04-18
CCGTCAAGCGATGGCCTGGGTTTCTCGTCAGCGGTGAAGTATCGCGTGATGCTGACCGTTGTTGTCGCGAGCGTTGAAGGGTCGATACAGGCGTCCTCCGCACGAGCACATTGCGCAATCACCATCATGGGCACCAAAACCATTAGTCGCGCGGTCAGGTGGGCAACCAGCCCGGCGCAGGCCTGTTCCAGTCGAGTGAGGAGGGCGCTCCTGCGACCAGCAGTTCGGCCCAGCAGGAGCATGCGGGTCGCGGACGCGAGGCTGCTTAGCGCGGTGCCATGATCCTCTTGGACAGATTGATCGAATACAAATCGGACACCCACAGCCCGCAAGCCCACCAGTATTCCCACATGCGCCCCCATTTGCCCGGTCCCGATGACATGAAAAGTGGATTCGGGCGAACGGACAATTGGCACAAGGGCTTAGTCTTTGATTTTTCCCCACTATTTTGGTCTGGTTCGGTCGAATATTGCCGGCGCCCTCTGGCCCGGCGGGACGACGCTGAATTCCGGCGGCTGTGCTGACAGTACACCGGACGATCAGCCGGCCCGCTGACCTTTCTCTATCTGCAATATTGCCCGCGCCTGGCCGACGTCAGAATTTCGGAAGGTGCCTATTTTCGCCGATGTGGTGCCCGGTCGCAGCGGGCGGCGCAACCCTGATGGGCGGGGATCGGCGCCAGCGCTGCGCCGATGAACGGCTATCCCAAGGTGTTCAATATCGAAACTGACCCGCACGGGGAGCACAATTTCGGCGAGATGTACAACTGGGTTTTTGGGCCACCGTTGAAGGCGATGGAGGAATACAAGGCGAGCCTTGCAAAGAATCCGAACCCGCCGGCGGCAATCAGGTGTTTGTTTCGCACCATCTTCGGGGAGATGCCCTCGGCCACGCTGCGGCGCTCGCTGATCAAAACGACCTGATCAAACATTTTCTGCCGAAGTAGCATAGCGGGTGCAAGGCAATCTGCGGAAAATCGCCGGATCGATAAAGAAGCGGACAGCCTGGGCGGTGGCCGGAGGCGAGGTCTCGCGAAAAATCCGAACGCTCCTGCCGCGAACATGACGCGGTTTTGAGGGCGAATGAAAAACCCTATGCGCGCAGGTACAAACATGAATGTCTTTAGCTCAATTCATTACCATGGAAAGCGCGTGAGACGGTTTCTGCCGCGCCAGAAACCCGGCTCTTTCTCGATCGAGCAGGCGATGAACAGGTTCAGAAAACCCGCCAGCAAGCAGCTAGCGAAGGCGACCAACGTGAAACCGATTACCCCCACATTTGGTATCAATCGCCGGGCTCTGCTCTCGTCATTGGCGGTGCTTCCGGCCTTGTCCGGAGCGCTCCTGACTGCCGCCGCGCAGGCACAGACCGCAGCGTCCGCAGGCGTGCTGCCATCGTGGAATGAGGGGCCTGCCAAGCAGGCGATTCTCGACTTCGTGCGCGTCACTACGGACCGCGCGAGCCCGACATTTGTTCCTCCTGAGGAGCGCATTGCCACGTTCGATCAGGACGGCACGCTCTGGGTGGAGCATCCGATGTACTCGCAAGTGATGTACTGCCTCGATCGCGTCCCTGCGGTCGTTGCGAAAAAGCCCGAACTAAGAAACGTCGAACCCTTCAAGACGGTACTCTCCGGCAACCGAGAGGCGATGGCCAAATTTACCATGAAGGATCTCGAAATGATCCTCGTCGCCACCCTGACCGGTATGCCGGTGGACGAGTTGCATGCGGAAGTGAAGAAATGGTTTGAGACCGCCAAGGACCCACGCTGGAAACGTCCCTATACCGAGCTTGTCTATCAGCCGATGCTCGAAGTGCTGCGCTACCTGCGCGACAACGGCTACAAAACTTATATCGTGACCGGCGGCGGCCAGGATTTTGTACGCGTGTATTCCGAGCGCGTGTACGGCATCCCGCCCGAGCAAGTCGTCGGCACTATGGGCGGAACGAAACTCGGCTACGACAAGGACGGCAAGGCATTTCTGACCAAGGAGCCGAAACTTCTGCTCAACGACGACCACGCCGGCAAGCCCGAAGGCATTCACATGATGATCGGGCGGCGACCGTATGCTGCGTTCGGAAACTCGGTCGGAGACCAGCAGATGTTGGAGTGGACGGGCGCCGGCGACGGTGCGCGGCTGAAAGTGCTGCTGCTGCACGATGACGCCACGCGCGAATACGCTTATGGACCGGCCCAAGGTCTGCCCAACAGCAAGGTCGGCACCTTCACGCCGGCACTCTACGAAGAAGCGAAGACGAAAAGCTGGACTGTGATCAGCATGAAGATGGACTGGAAGCGGATATTTGCGTTCGAGTAACGCGCCGGAGAATCGTTAACTGAACCCATTCGCAGGGAGATTTTCGCCATGACCGACACTGCATTGCTGCCTCAGAAGTCGAGCATCTGGTGGGTCTTTCTGCTCCAGGGCTTTGCCGGAATCATTCTGGGCCTCATGCTCGTGACCCAGCCCGGCGCCACCATCGTGGCGCTCACGACTTTCCTGGGATTCTACTGGCTCATCACGGGACTGCTTGGGCTGGTGCAGGTCTTTGTGGATCGCTCAACGCCCTGGATCTGGTCGCTGCTCAGCGGCCTCGTCGGAATTCTGGCTGGTCTTTTTGTCCTGAGGCATCCGCTCGTTGCCGCCCTGACGGTCCCTACCGTGATCGTCATCGTCCTCGGTATTCAGGGGCTGGTCATGGGTGCGCTGCAGATCATCGGCGGATTTAAAGGCGGCGGTATCGGACCATTCATCCTCGGCGGGATCAATGTTCTGGTCGGAATATTGCTTTTAGGCTCGCCGATCGCGGCAGCATTAGCTGTGCCGATCGTATTCGGTGTGCTGCTGCTCATTCAGGGCGCGGGACTGATGATCTTGGCGTTTCGTGCCCGCGCCTGAGAGCTTTCGCGCGAGCGTGCGGAAGGAGCAGCTGTTCGGGAGTGTGTCATGGAAGCATTACTGGGATTTCACGTCGGCTTCTGGGATTACGCAACTTTTGTGGTTCTCGCCATCCTGGTCGCCGCCGGTCTCGCTGTGGCCATCTTCATTCTGGGACTTCCCGGGCGCATTGCTATTGCCCGCAAACATCCCGAGGCCGACGCGGTCTATCTGATGGGTTGGATCGGCTTCCTTGCGGTCGTGCCGTGGATCCAGGCGCTAGCCTGGGCGTTTAAACCTACCACTGTGATCGACGTTCGCCGCCTGCCCAAGGACGAGAAGATTGAAACCGAGGCGATGATCGCAAAGTTGACCGGCAAGGCATCGCCAGCAGTCGCGCCGACGGAAATCCCCCCTGGCAGGAGCACGACGTCATGATCGCCGCTCTTCTCGTTCTAACTGTCGCTTTCTTTGTCTTTTGGTTGGTATTCTTTAAATTCAAGCTCATCAGGCTCACGCCTGGCTGGGGGATCATCTTCGCGTTTTTCGTGGTCCACCTGATGCTCGTTTTCTTGATAGGTCTACGGTTCATTACCCCGTACTCCACCAATGCAACGGTGGTTCAGCGCACCATTCAGCTTATCCCGCGTTTGCCCGAGCCCACGCTTGTGACTGACGTTCTCGTCGAGGAAAACTCTCCGGTCAGGAAGGGCCAACCGCTGTTTCAGTTCGACCGCCGCCCGTACGAGTACAAAGTCCAACAGATCGAAGCGCAACTCGCGGAGGCCAAACAGAACGTCAACGTCCTGAAGTTGGACGTCGAGGTGGCAGCCCAAAATGCAAATAGAACCAAGGTCGAACTCGCTTACCAGCAATATCAAAAGAAAATCTTCGACAAGCTGGCGCAGGAACAGGCGGTGCGCGAGGAAGATGTCGAACAATGGCTCACTCGAGTGAACGCGTCGCAGGCGACCAATGATGCGGCAGTCGCTGAACTTGAACGTGCCGGCGTCAAGTACAGATCCGAAATCAAGGGTGTCAATACCACCGTTGCCAACATGGAAGCGCAACTTCAGCAGGCGCGCTACTATCTGGATAATACGACGCTGACAGCACCGGAGGACGGTCATATCATCAACCTTCAAGTTTGTCCGGGCATGGTCTCAGGCATCGTTCGTATCGGCGGCATCGCCGCGCTGATCGCGGACGCCGACCGCTATGTGCTCGCGACCTACTTTCAGGAGAACCTGAAATACGTGCGGCCGGGCCAGCCGGTTGAGGTTTCCCTCGATCTTTATCCAGGCCAGATCTTCGCCGGAAAGGTCGACAGCATCTGGCGAGGAAATGGCGCGGGACAGTACCTGCCGAGCGATGAGATTCCAAAATTTCAGCAGCCGAATCCGAACGTCGCCCAGGGCCAGTACGCGGTCAAGATTCTCCTCGACGATCCGGATCAGTTGAAGTTTTCAATCGGAGCGCAGGGGTCGACGGCCATCTACACCGGCGGAGAATACGGCGCTTGGGCTGCGCTGCGCAAAATCTCCATCCGCGCCCACTCGTGGTTTAATTGGCTCTATCCAATCAACTTCTGACAAAACCAGCGGTCATGACGATAGCTGCGCGAAGCGAGGCGATCACTCGGCCGCGCTGGCGCTGCGGCGCGCCCCGACCGAATTGGCGTGACAGCGTTTCTGCCGAAATCGCATAGCGAGCGACGCAACTCTTGGGGCAGTGTCACGAATGAAACAACGCAGGCCGCTTGATGCGGGGCCCGGAGTTCGCAACGGATCTCGCTGATGCGAAATCGTCGGAAGCAGCTTCCAGAATCCAGAGGAGTGTACGATGGGCTTTGCAAGGAACATCTGGCTGGGGCTGCTCGCTTTGGCTGCAGCCGCAACAAACGCAGGCGCGCCAGCGTTGGCGCAGCAGCAAAAACCCAACATTCTAGTCATCATGGCCGATGACGTCGGCTACTGGAATATCAGCGCTTACAATCGCGGCATGATGGGTTACCGCACGCCAAACATTGATCGCATCGCCAACGAGGGCGCAATATTCACGGATTATTACGGGCAGCAATCCTGCACCGCTGGACGTGCAGCATTCATCACGGGACAGAGCCCATTGCGTACGGGTCTCCTGAAGGTCGGGCTGCCAGCGGCGAAGGAGGGATTGTCGGAGAAGGATCCGACAATTGCCGAACTACTCAAGCCGCAGGGCTACGTCACCGGGCAGTTTGGCAAGAACCATCTCGGCGACCGCAACGAGTTCCTGCCGACAGTGCACGGCTTCGATGAATTCTTTGGCAATCTCTATCATTTGAATGCTGAGGAAGAGCCGGAGAATCCGGACTACCCGAAAAATCCATCGTTCAAAGCGCAGTTTGGCCCGCGCGGCGTGATGAAGTGCGTCGCGGTCCCTACCGACACGCCCGGCGACGATCCTCGTTTCGGCACCTGGGGCAAACAGAAGTGCGAGGATACCGGCCCGCTTACCAAGAAGCGCATGGAAACGATCGACGAGGAGTTCCTTGCAGCCTCCGCAGACTTCATCGACCGCGCAAATCGCGACAAGAAACCATTTTTTGTTTGGTTCAATCCGAGCCGCATGCACATATGGACCCGTCTAAAGTTGGAGTCTCAAGGCAAAACCGGTCTCGGTCTTTATCCGGACGGCATGGTCGAGCATGACGGGCAAGTCGGACAGCTATTAAAGAAGCTCGACGACCTCGGCATCGCCAACAACACGATCGTGATCTACACCACCGACAACGGCGCCGAAACATTTTCCTGGCCTGACGGCGGCACGACACCCTTCAAGGGCGAGAAGAACACCAATTGGGAGGGCGGATATCGCGTCCCCGCGATGGTGCGTTGGCCCGGACTGGTGCCCGCGCATACCGAGATCAACGACATCTTCTCGGCGGAGGACTGGGCGACAACGCTAGTCGCTGCGGCCGGCGAGCCTGATGTGAAAGACAAGCTGCTGCAGGGTTACAGCGCGGCGGGTCAGACTTTTAACGTTCACTTGGACGGATATGACCAGCGTGATCTTCTTAGCCGCAAAGGGCCAGACAAACGGCGCGAGTTCTTCTACTGGACCGACGACGGCAACCTTGCTGGTCTTCGTTATGATCAATGGAAGGCGGTATTCCTGGAACAGAAGGCAGAAGGGTTTTCTGTCTGGCAGCAGCCGATGGTGCAACTCCGCCTTCCTATGCTGTTCAATCTGCGCTCTGATCCGTTCGAGCGGGCGCAGCACGAGTCTGGCGATTACGTGCGATGGTTCGTCGAGCACGCGTTCGTGGTCGTCCCGGCGCAGGGGATCGTGGGACAGCATCTCGCGAGCTTCATACAATTTCCGCCACGCCAAAGACCCGGCTCTTTCTCGGTTGAGCAGGCAATGGAGAAACTGAGGCTTCCTCCAGCTAATAATTAGTGCGCGGGTCGGGCCTGATCTGGTCCCGAAGCCTTCGCACGGATGAACGAGATCGCGGCAGGTTTTTCGCGTTGTCCGACCGTTCGATGACCGACGGTGACTGTTGAGTAAGGTCTGGCGCCATCCTAGAATCTGTGGCGGCGCCTCGGCTCAGAAACAAGAACGTACTTTCCGGGATCGAGAAGATTGGCACGCGATAAACGCAAATCTGGCAAAAACGATCTGCTTAAGAAGCGTTCAACTGTCGCGACGCCAACTCATAATGCGTCCGTTACACCGCCGCCAGGATCTTCATCAGGCGGCGGTTGGTGGAAATCAAACAGCTGGTTCGGAGTATTGGCCGCGATAGCAATCATCGGAACGGGATTTCTGGCACCCCTGTTCTTTGAATACGAATATAACTTTCCGTTCGAGAAGCGCCATTCTGAGGCTGTGGTTCCGGCAACGTTCGTCGGTAGCGAAGCCTGTGCCGATTGTCATCGCGCCGAAGCGGATCTATGGAGCACCTCCCAGCACAAGCGTGCCATGCAGCATGCAACCGCCGAATCCGTGCTCGGCAACTTTGACGACGCGAGCTTCGATTATTACGGCGTGCATTCTCGCTTTTTCAAGAAAGATGGGAAGTTCGTCGTTGAGACTGACGGCCCCGACGGCAATCTCGCGATCTTTGAAGTCAAATACACGTTCGGCGTCGATCCATTGCAGCAATACCTCATGGAATTCCCTGATGGTCGCGTGCAGGCGCTTTCCATTGCCTGGGATAGCCGGCCAAAGGAGCAGGGTGGTCAGCGCTGGTTTCATCTCTATCCTAACGAGGAGATCAAGCACGATGACGTCCTGCACTGGACCAAGTTGAACCAAAACTGGAATTTCATGTGTGCAGAGTGCCATTCGACCGGCGTGCAGAAAAATTATGACGCGGCCAATGATCGCTTTGGTACGACCTGGGCCGAATTAAGCATCGGTTGTGAGGCCTGCCACGGGAAAGGGTCCCGTCACGTTGGCTGGGCGCGCGACCGGCAAAGCTGGTCGCCCTTCGGGAAGAAGGAAGATCCAACCAAAGGTCTTGCTGCTTTTCTAAACGAGCGTAGCGGCGTCAGTTGGCTCCCCGATCCGAGAACCGGGAATCCACAGCGCAGCATCGCGCCGGCTGTATTGCGGAGGGAGGTCGAGACCTGCGGTCTATGTCACGCGCGGCGCGGGGAGTTCTCCGAAGACTGGGTCCCGGGTCAATCGCTGTCCGACACGCACGTCGTCTCCACCCTTGCTCGCGGGCTCTACCATGCCGACGGTCAGATGCTCGACGAAGTCTACAATTACGGTTCATTCAAGCAGAGCAAGATGTTCGCAGCCGGTGTCACCTGCAGCGATTGCCACGAACCACATGCCGCGAAGCTTCGCGTTTCAGGCGACGGATTGTGCCTGCAATGTCATGCTACCGACAAGTACGAAGTTGCCACACATCATCATCACGAGGGGACAGAGCCGGCGGTTACCTGCGCGTCATGCCATATGCCTTTAAGGACCTATATGGAGATCGATAAACGACACGACCATAGCCTTCGAATCCCCCGGCCGGACCTCTCCGTGAAGCTGGGCACGCCAAATACCTGTAACGATTGCCACACCGACAAATCCTCGGAATGGGCGGCTTCCACGGTCGAACAATGGCATGGGCCGAACCGAAAGGGTTTCCAGAATTACGCTGAAGCCTTCCATGCCTCCTGGAACGGCAGTGCTGACGCAGCAGCGCTGCTAGCAACAGTCGCCGCCAATTCGGCTACCCCAGCGATTGCACGGGCTAGTGCGCTGACCGAGCTTCAATCACGAGTGTCACCCGCCAACATCGAACTAGCGCGGACCGGAGTGACCGATCCAGACCCGCAGGTACGGATTGCTGCCCTCGACATGCTTGAAGGTATCGCCGGGAACCGGATCTGGCCGATCGTCTCCCCACTTCTCTCCGACTCAAGTCGCGGCGTCCGTATCAGTGCAGTGTCCCTGCTTGCAGATGTCTCGACCGCAAATCAACCTGCCACCGACCGCGAAGCTTTCGAGCACGCAGCAGCAGAGTTCGTTGCCGCGCAGCATCTCAATGCCGATCGACCCGAGGCACGTTCCACGCTGGGAAATTTTTACACTCGTCGTGGGCTCTTTCCCGATGCCGAGACCGAATATAAAGCTGGCCTGCGGCTCAGTCCAAAATACGCGTCCGCGGCGATCAATCTAGCCGATCTCTACCGGCAACTTAGACGAGATGGTGAAGCAGAGGGTGTACTGCGGACAGCGATCACTACCTCGCCTCAGGACGCCGGACTGCACCATACGCTCGGACTGACGTTGACCAGGCAGAAGCGGGCGGAAGACGCACTTGCCGAGTTTCGTGTTGCGACCGAACTTGAACCTGATCGCCTGAGGTATGCTTACGTATATGCGGTCGCATTGCACTCAGCCGGACGGACTGATGAGTCCATAAAAGTACTCAAGGAGAGTTTCGCCCGGCATCCCGATGATCGCGACACCTTGCTTGCCCTGGCCACCTTCAGCCGGGACGCGGGCGACATCGGTACAGCCCTCGAATACGCCGAGCAACTCACCCGCCTGGCACCAAACGATCGTGACTTGAATAGACTCGTCGAAGATCTTCGGGGCCGCCTGAAGAAGTAAGGCTGAGTTTGTTCGAACCCATGGAGCTAGAACCTTCGCCGTGCTGGTCGGACCAATTTCGGGGCAATGCCGTCGACCAGGCGCATAGGGAGTTAATTTGCGTGATCGCGTTTCTGCCAAAAGGAGACCCATGTTCTTAGGATACGGAAGTCAGAGGAAACCAATAGCGAGGGCGTCGGATGTGCAAACCTCATTTCGCGATCTCTTACCGCGGAATAGTAGCGGGTCTTATCATTTGCGTGGTGCTCGGTCTGAGCTCGACGTTTGCTCAAGCTGGCCCGTGCAGCGAAGACATTGCGCAATTCGAAGCAGCCGTGCGTCAATCAGCAAACAATCCATTTGCAGGGTTGACAGCACCGCAATCGATCGGCGCGCAACTTGATAGACAGCCAACGGCCGCTTCCACGAGACAAGCGGAAGAACGTCTGAAATCAAAATTTTCAGCAACTATGGCCCGCGCCAAACGGCTTGACGCACAAAACAATCGGGCAGGCTGCAGCCGCGCTCTTTCCGCGGCTAAAAGAATGTACATTCTGTGAAATGAAAGAACCAACCCCGGCCCATCAACGCGCTATACATCCAACCAAATGGCCCTATCCTTCGTTAGAAATTGATCGGATAAAGCCGTCGTGCGTGAACAATTTCTAAGCCATTGAGCGGGAGTCAGTTTTTGGCTCACGGTCGGTTTTGAGATTGCAGGGTTTTGTGGGCTTGGGGCGCAGAACCTTGCGATTTAAATTTTGAGTTTCCCCTTGTTACAAAGCATGATTCTCTTGTCGCCTCGGAGGAGAACGATGCGGCCGAAGAAACCCGAGACGACGAGATCAGGCGATCTGTTCCGAGCGCGGGCAGTACTTCACCGGTGAGGAGTTCTTCCAGCATGAGTTCCCGCACGAGCGCTCCGACCTGAGCCATTGGCGAAAGCGGCTCGGCGATAAGCTGGAGCTGCTATTGGCCGAGAGCCTGCGGGTAGCGCACAAAAGCGGGGCGGTGCGGAGCAAGGACCTTGAGCAGGTCACGGTCGACACCACGGTGCAGCCCAAGAACATCAGCTTCCCGACCGACGCCAAGCTGCTGCACGCCGCGATCAAGGGTCTCAACCGCCTGGCTAGCAAGCACGGGGTGAGGCTGCGGCAATCCTACGTCCGCATCGCCAAGAATGCGGCGATGATGGCGGGGCGCTACGCCCACGCCAAGCAGTTCAACCGCCACCGCAGGCAGTTGCGCATCCTGCGTAGCAGGCTTGGGCGGTTGATCCGCGACATCGGCCGCAAGATCGAAGGCCACACGGACATCGAGGCGGCGTTTGCCCTCCCGTTGGCGCGCGCTTCCCAGATCCGATCCCAGCAACAGCGCGGCTGGAAGCTCCATTCCTTCCATGCCCCCGAGACCGAGTGCATCGGCAAGGGCAACGCCAGCGCGCCTTACGAGTTCGGCGTCAAAGTCTCGATCGTCACCACCAACGCCCGACGCCCCGGGCGGCCAGTTCGTGCTGCACGCCAGGGCGCTGCCCGGCAACCCGTACGACGGGCATACCCTGCGTGACGTCATCGAGGACACCCAAAAACGAAGGCTTGACGCCTGACACCGAGACTCATGCCGCAGCCATCGTCGAAGAAAAGAATCTCGATATTGTCCTTCCCGGACGCCAGCACCTTGATATCGATGGTTCCTCCCTTACCGTCGGGAAACGCGTGCGCGACCGAATTGAGGAAGAGGTTGGTTAGCACCTGTCCATGCGCGATCCGGCGATCCGGCCGCGATCGCTGGCTACACGGCAATAGCGACGCGCTCAAGGACGCGATCGCGTCCTCCGCGACGGCCTATGAGGCCCCGACCAGTGTAAACGCTACAGCGCACCCTGATTAAATGGTGCGTTTTCTTCCGAAATTGCATAGCGCGAGCTTCGCGGATCGCGATAACCCAGTGAATGGCGCCGTAGTAGTGTGTCGACCGGTTGCGGTTGCGCCAGCCGTGCGACCTGTCGTCGTTGCGCCAGTTGTAAATTGAGCATTAGTCAACGGCGTCCGCGTCTGCAGCTGATATTTCCTTCCGAATTCATAAGCAACAGCTGGCGACGGCAGCAAATCAATGCAAGCGATTGCGAAACAGGGGAGCACACGTTGACACATCCCACTCTTCCAAACCGACGATCGCTGCTGGGCGCCTCCACGCAGCGTCTGTTCCGCTTCACGGCCGCATGGTTGGCGTTGGCGCTAGCGGCGACGGTCGCTCAGGCGCAGACTGCGGGCGAACCTAAGCCGGCGTCTCCATCCACTCTAGAGTTCAACAAGAACTCGACGGCCTCTCTCCCATGGTCGGACAAGGCGGATTTCGCAAACGCCAAGCGCGGCCTGATTGCGCGGTTGCCAGACAACGGCGTGATCAAGGACAAGAGCGGCAGGATCGTCTGGGACCTCTCAAGGTACACCGGTTTCATCAAGGACGATTTGGTCGCGCCCGACACCGTCAACCCCAGCCTCTGGCGTATGTCGCAGTTACTGATGGACGCCGGCCTGTACGAAGTAGTTCCAGGTGTGTACCAAGTGCGCGGTGCGGACTTGTCAAACCTGACCATCGTCGAGGGTGAGCAGGGTATCACTGTCTACGATCCGTTGATCTCCGCGGAAACGGCACGCGCCTCGCTCGACCTTTACTACCAGAATCGACCCAGGAAACCCGTGATAGCCGTGGTCTATACGCACTCCCATGTCGATCACGCGGGGGGCGTCCGGGGCATCGTGGACGAGGCGGACGTGAAGGCCGGCAAAATCAAAATCTATGCGCCGGAAGGTTTCCTCGAGAACTTCATCGCCGAGAACGTCTTCGCAGGCACCGCAATGGGTCGCCGTGCCGCCTATATGTTCGGCAATCTGGTTGCCCCGGGCCCGCAGGGCACGGTTACCGCTGGTCTGGGTGTCACGACGTCGAGTGGAACGGTCACCCTCATTCCGCCGACCGACCTCATCACCAAAACCGGCGAGAAACGGGTCATCGACGGCATCGAATACGAGTTCCTGATGGCGCCGGGGTCGGAGGCTCCGTCAGAGATGATGTGGTATCTGCCGAAGTTCAAGCTCATCAATACGGCCGAGGATGCCACGCATACGATGCACAATCTCTACACGCTGCGCGGCGCCAAGACCCGCGACGCGCGCTTGTGGCCGATATACCTGAACCAGGCCATTCAGATGTGGGGAGACCTTTATGAGGTGCAGATCACGATGCACCATTGGCCTACCTGGGGGAATGCCGAGATCTCCCAGCTAATTAAAGTGCAGCGCGATACCTACAAGTTCATGCACGACCAAACCCTGCACTACGCCAACATGGGTTACACCATGGACGAGCTGCCGGGTCTTGTTACGCTTCCCCAGTCGCTTGTGAACCAATGGGCGAGCCACGGTTATTACGGGAGCCAAAGCCACGACGTGCGGGCGGTTTACAACTACTACCTGGGATACTTCGACGGTAACCCGGCGACCCTGAACCCGCTGCCGCCCGTTGAAGTCGGAAGCAAGTACGTAGCAGCCATGGGCGGTCCCGACGCTGTCATGAAGCTGGGCCGCGAGGCACTCCAGAAAGGCGACTACCGATGGGGCGCCGAACTGGTGAACCATTTAGTATTCACCCAACCTGACAATCAGGAGGCCAAGAACCTTCAGGCGGATATTCTGGAGCAGATGGGTTATCAGGCGGAATCCGGCCCCTGGCGCGGCTTCTATTTGACCGGCGCCGACGAGCTCCGACACGGCGTCAGAAAGCTGGCGACAGGCACTCCCGCGAGTGCCGACATTATTGCCAACATGTCGACGGATTTGCTGTTCGGTTACATGGGCGTGCAGCTAGACGCCAAGAAGGCGGATGGCAAGACGCTTGCGATCAACTGGACATTCCCCGACATCAACGAGAAGCACGCGCTCTTCCTCGAGAACTCTGTCCTCAATCACTGGCCCGATTACACCGACTCCAAAGCCGATGTCACTGTAACCGTTGAACGAGCTACCTTGACCAAGGTCCTGACCAAGCAACTGTCGTTCGAGGACGCGGTCAAGACCGGGCTGGTCAAGTTCACCGGTAACCCGGCGAAGTTCGTGGAGTTCATGAGCTACCTCGTCGATCTGAACCAGTATTTCTGGTTCAACATCGTGACGCCATGAACCAGTATTTCTGGTTCAACATCGTGACGCCATAGCAAGCAACGGTGCGGCCGGGAGCGCGCATGACTCCCGGCCCCATCGGCGCCCCGGTTTGTTCGTGACTTTATCGGGCTGAATGGAATTTAAAAAAAATTTGGGGGAGGATTGATTGGATGAACTCGTCCAGAAACTCCGTGGACAGTGCTGCAACTCGCATCAGGAAAATGTTTGCAGCCCAGCGCGGCTTTCAAGGCTGATCCCTATCCGTTGGCCGAACGGCGCAGAGTTAAAATCAAGGCATTAAAGCGGCAGATTAGCCGTTATCAGGATGTGCTGACCGACGCCATAAGGACTTCGGCTTTCGAGCGCCGACAGAATCGAAAATGCTCGACCTGCTCGGATCAACGCTTGAGGCAACCATGCCATTGCTCATCTCAAGAGCTGGATGAAGCCAAACAGGCGCGGCACTGAGTTGCTGTTTCTCTCCAACGGTCTGTCGGTAACCTATCAGCCGAAAGGCGTTGTCGGCGTCATCGTGCCGTGGAATTTCCCTATTTATCTCGCTGTCGGCCCCCTTTCGCTCGCGAATGACTTGCCCGTGCGTTTGCTCTTGCCGGCATAATATCCCAGAACAATCACCGTGTTGCAGTCCACCACCAACTGACGATTTTCCCCGGTTGTGAAATCCTGTTCCTCCGCCAATGCAGCGAAGAAGGCTGGCAACTCCGATGGTTTGAAAAGTCCCCTTCGGCGTAACCAAGGGAGCCTTGCCTTCCAAGTCCATCTGAGGAGCTATAGCGGATTGCCGCCGCCGATCAGCAGAACATGTCTTTGATTTCGACGTGGCTGTAGTGCAGCGAAATAGCGCCCATCCTGGCAAGGCGTTTAGTTCTTTATTGAGCGTTGGACGGCTGACGCCGAGCACCAAAGCCAGATTGTCTTGCGATGCTGATGGCGCAACATTCATCGGCCGACTGCGTCACATCGCCGTGCCATTGCGAATATCCGCACTGTAGGTGGGGCCCAATGCAGGGGCTAGTTAATTGCGCCAATAAATTCCATGTCGCGCGCCGATAGGAATTGGCGCCAAGTTGTTCGGGGGAAGGGGTTTCGTCCCTCGTCTACAGCTCGTGGCAAACGTCAAAAGCGAGATCGGATCGGTTATTCCATTTCGAAATGTTAATTTTCTGTCCAGCGCGGCGTAATGTGAGAGCTCGCATCTAGGGCGTCATGATGGCGAGCAATCGCGCGCTGAAATTTCCTGGAGTTTTTCTTATGACGGAACATCTTCCACAGTGTCGTACTTCACAATCGTCTAGGGCGCCGCAATCCTCACTATTGTTTGCGCGAAAGCTGGCGCTGATGGCCTCGGTCGTAACTGGCCTCGGGATCGCAGTTTACGGCGTCAGCCCTTCGTCCAGTGGTCTTGATATTTTTGGCAGCCCGGCGCACGCCCAAGCCAATCACGTCGTGTCCAGCGCCGCGCAACCTCAGGGCTTCGCCGACATGGTGGAGCGGGTGAAGCCTTCCGTAATCTCGGTCAAGGTGACAATGAACGAGAGGGCCAGCGACACCGCCAACAAGGGCGATGACGACGGGTCGGGCTCGCCAATGGAGCGTTTCTTTCGTCGGTTCGGCGGCCCGGATGGCGTGCCACAAAATCCCGGTCGCGAGGGTCGGCACGGCGAAATGATGGGCCAAGGGTCTGGCTTCTTTATTTCATCCGATGGGTTTGCAGTAACCAACAATCATGTCGTCGACGGAGCCGACAAGGTTGAAGTAACGACTGATGCTGGAAAGACTTACACCGCGAAGGTGATCGGAACGGATCCGCGGACCGACGTTGCCTTGATCAAGGTTGAGGGTGGTGCAGATCTTCCGTTTGTGAAGCTATCTGAAGGTAGGGCCCGCATCGGCGATTGGGTGCTTGCGGTAGGGAACCCGTTTGGTCTGGGCGGTACCGTAACGGCCGGTATCGTTTCGGCCAGCGGCCGTGACATCGGAAGTGGTCCCTACGACGATTTCATTCAGATCGACGCGCCCGTTAACAAGGGCAATTCCGGTGGCCCGGCCTTCAATATGCAGGGCGAGGTCGTCGGCGTAAACACCGCGATCTATTCGCCATCCGGTGGCAGTGTCGGCATCGCATTTTCGATCCCGGCATCGACGGTAAAGAACGTGATCGCTCAGCTCAAGGACAAGGGAAGCGTCAGCCGCGGTTGGATCGGTGTTCAGATTCAGCCCGTAACCCAGGATATCGCCGACAGCATGGGTTTGAAGCAGGCGGAGGGCGCGTTGGTAGCTGATCCTCAGAAGGATGGACCTGCAGCCAAGGCCGGCCTTGAAGCAGGCGACGTGATTACCGCGGTAAATGGTCAGTCGGTCAAGGATGCCCGGGAACTGGCCCGCATCATCGGTGGCTTCGCGCCTGGCAGCACTGCCAAGCTGGACGTGCTGCATAAGGGCCAGGGCAAGGTCGTCAGTCTGACCCTTGGTCAACTGCCAAATGCCCAGGAAGCCAAAGCTGACATTGAAGCCGATGGCAAAGGATCAACCCATGGCACGGACGTTCCGCGGCTGGGCCTGACGGTTGCCCCGGCGGGCAAGGTGGACGGCGCAGGTAAGGAAGGCGTCGTCGTCATGAAGGTAGAGCCGAAAAGCGCGGCTGCGGATCGCGGACTCAAGAAGGGCGACGTGATTTTGGAAGTCGCTGGAAAGAGTGTGACAGATCCCAACGATGTTCGCGAAGCGATCGACGCCGCGCACACGGACAAGAAGAGAAGTGTGTTGATGCGCCTCCGCTCCGGCGACGCGTCCCATTACGTCGCTGTGCCGCTTGCAAACGGCTAAATCTAATCGAAGTTGACAGCGGCTGTCATGGCCGCTGTCAAACTTCGGATGGGGTCACACTGCAGCGGCGTGCAGTTCGACGGCATTTCTCATTTTGCTGAGGCAACCTAATGATAGCTAAGAGCGGCGACATTGACCAATCAGTCGGTTCACGTTCAGGACCGGCGCGAGCCGATGCCTGGTACCTTTGGACTGTCATCATCCCGAGGCGATCGATCTCTGGTCGGCTCGTTTGGGGAACGGTATGGCGGCGCAGCAATGGGCGACGTTGGGTCTACAAAAAATTCGTCGAGTATTCAGATAGCGGTAGTCGGCTCAAGTAGCGGTACCGCCAAACCACACAAATAACAGGCTTTCACGCTGGCAACTTCTTAAATCTAGGCGCCGCTCTCCGGTCAGCCGGTCAGTCTCTGACCGGCATCGTCTTCCGCGCGGACAAGTGTGGCTCCCGGTGAAGTGCGCGCGGGCGATAACGGAAGCAACCATTATTCAGACGTTCCGAATTCAGACGCTCCAAGGCTCGATCGTGTGCAAGATGCCTGACAACACGTTTAGCAAATTGCGAATTACACGAGCCTACATCAAACTCTTATGCATTCCAGAAGGCGACGCGAGAATGGTTTCGCTCGTGCAAATTGGGAATTACGAGATTCGCATGCTTGAAGCCTCGAAAGCCGATACCGCCGATGGTCCATTATTTTTGATAGAACTCTTCGATAACGACGCACAATCGTCAGTCGACAGCTGCATCTGCGACGATATTGAAGAGGGGGTGGCCGCGTTCGAAGATTTCATTTCGCGATGAAAACCTGCGACATCTTGGGATAGAAGTCTGTTTTTCCGGGTTCCTTCTGACAGCTGTATTGCCAATTGAGGCTTTGGTGGGAGCTGCGGGAAGATACGAGCATGCGAGCATACGAGCCACAGATGGCAAGATAAAGCGGGTTTCCCCGCTTCCGGAACTTCGTTCCTAAGTATTTGTCTGCACATTGTTTTAGGTCGATCTCCGACGTTCCGTCGAGATGAGCGAGCGGCGCTTTTTCCGATTATCATTCTTTTTCAATGCCCCGAGAGCCGTCGCCCGCGACATGCTGGAAATCGGAGATGGCCGTATCCTCGCCGGCGCAGGTATTTCCACGCTGCATCACGCGGCCTGCATTTTTCGGTCTTGCGCGATAACGTTCGACTTCCAATCGTCGTCTGATGGCGCGCAACGAAGACGACTTTCGTATCCGTCCCGGCAAGGTCCGCCAGCCGTACCACGCTTGCCAATACCGGGTTCGGTCGGGAGGTCACTGAGGCAATGGAACGCCGCAGGCAAAGCCTCGTGAACATGGGCCACGCCGTTCGGCTGGAGGACGGCCGTATCCGTGTGTCAAAGGATTTTGTCGCCAATCTGGAGCGTACGGAGGTCAATCGTGTCGGCAAGGCCATGGCTGCCGAACGTGGGCTGACGTTCACCGCCGCCAAGATCGGCGAATACGTCAGCGGCACGCTTGTCGGCTCCACCCAACTCGCGAGCGGCCGCTTCGCCATGATCGACGACGGCATCGGTTTCCAGCTGGTGCCCTGGCAACCCGTGCTCGACAAGCGCATCGGCCAGCATATCACCGGCATCATGCGCAGCGCAGATGGCATCGAATGGGGCTTCGGTAGAAAACGGGGGGTGGAGCTGTGAATGTCCCCAAGGGGCTATGAATATCCCCGACACAGTCACCCGCTTGTCGCCATGGGGCCGGACCGGCGCCATCCGGTAAAGGCTGGCGCGCATCGCGCGCCCCCGCTGCGCGGCTTGCGGCCTTGACCGGATGTCGCCGGCCCGGCAAGGGCTCGCCATGCTGGTAAGGTTAGGAGTCGCGCGCTTCGCTGCGTGTCACTGCCAATCCCAGAGATGGGGTAAACCGCCGCGCGCAAGCAATTCTACGCCGCAAGTCGATGACTGGAATTTCTGACTTTCGCTGTGGGGCTCCGCGCTGTTTCCATCCGATGGATCCTTGCGAGGGAGCGTCGGCATGGCAGAGGAGGAGGAACGGCAGGGACCTCGGCCGGCCAACGACAACGGATCGCCTAACGGCGTGTCTCTCGATCCTCGAATCTTGCGGATTGCTGAAGCCATCGGCCGACAGCTTGCTCGCGCACAGGGTAAGTCTCCAGTCGCCGCCAATGACATTGAACCGCGGCGACGATAGCAACGTTGGAAACGGCTTCCCCAAAGCTGGGCCTTGGCTTTTTTGAATCAGCGACATTTTCATCCGGGTGTGGCTCGCTCGCACAGGTAACGCTCAAGTTCAGGGGATAGCGCTGATAGGGACCGAGTGCGTCGGGACCGATCTGAACCGAGCCGGCATTCCCGGTCCGTTCGGCCACACTTGGGGCGACACGACGATCCGGGGTCACGCCTGCCGGGGCAATGGTGTCGTCAACAACGAGCTCTATGCCGGCGTGCTGGTCTGGAACCGGCAGCGCTTCATCAAGGACCCAAACACCGGCAAGCGCGTTTCGCGTCCGAACCCCGAGGCTAAATGGATCAGGACCGAGGTGCCGGAGCTTCGCATTGTCGACGATGAGTTGTGGCAGCGGGTCAAGCTGCGCCAGGCCGAGCTTGCGAAACAGTTCGAAGCAACGATCAAGGGCGTGCGAGCGGCGCGCGTGGAACGGCTGAACCGCCTGCGCCGTCCTGCCTTCCTTCTGTCGGGCTTGCTCACCTGTGGATGTTGCGGCACCAGATACGGCATCGTCGTCAACGATCGCTACGGCTGTCTCGGTCACTTCCGCAAGGGGACCTGCGACAATGGCCGGACGATTCGCCGTGACGACATCGAGCGGCGCGTGCTGGCGGGCCTCACCGACAAGCTGGTGTCTCCGGAAGCTGTGGCGGTCGCAGTGCGAGCCTACGCGGAGGAGACCAACCGCCAGAACCATGAGCGGCGCGCGCAAGCGGAAACGAGCCGCCGTGCTCTTGAGAAGATTGAGAGGGGAACAAAAGCGATTCTCGACGCCATCGAGGATGGAATGTACCAGCCGGCCATGAAGGCAAGGATGAGCGAGCTGGAGCAGCAGAAGGCCGAGATCGAGAAACGTCTTGCAGAAGCTCCGCCCGACATACCGGACGTGCATCCGAATATCGCCGAACACTACCGCACCAAGGTGATCCGTCTTGCGGAGACGCTGGCCGAGCCGGAATCCAATGGGGAAGCGTGGGAGGACATCCGCTCGCTGATTGGCGAGGTGGTGATAACCCCCGACGATAAGCGAGGTGAGAGCCACGCGATCCTACGCGGTGAGCTGGTGGCCATTCTCAACCTTGCCGCGGGCCGTCGAAGGTCTCCCAAACCAGAAGTTATAACAAACGCGCTTGCGCTTCCCCGCTTTGAACCTGCCTCGCGCCCGAGCCGAATGTTCTGCGATCAAACTAGATTTCGCAGCTGGCGGCAGCGAACGTGCTCTCCGGGCGAGATTTCTGGTCGAAACTCCATAAGAAATCAGCGAGCGGCTCATAAGAGAAACTGCCGCGATCCCCGCAGATTCTGCGCCAGCGCTGGATCATTTTTGGTGAGTTTGTGGTGAGTCGTACTTCCACTCACTTAGGACGCTTACGCTAAGTAATTGATTTAATGGCGCACCACGACCGATGAAGATGGGCACTATTGCTTCGCCGTAGCGCTATGATACAATGTTCAATTTTGCTCGACTGCTGCCCAGGGCGTACGTGAGCCGCCGATGCTGCTATGATGATCACCCGGATTTTGGATGGGGCCAGCGCCTACTTCCGTTGAACGCGCTGACCGGACATGGCTGCATTAACCTTCGACAGGACGGGAAGGAGGTGCCGTGCCGAAAACGATCGCGGTATTGGGCTCTGCCCTCTTCTTTGCGGTTGCGCCCAGCTCGGTGGCGGGGCTCGTTCCATGGTGGATTACGCGTTGGGAGTTTCGGCCGCCCTTCTTCGATCTCGACGCGACGCGCGCCGTCGGGATCCTGTTGATCGTCGCCGGTCTACCCGGGCTTGTCGACTCGTTTGCACGCTTTGCGCTGCAAGGATTGGGCACGCCGGCGCCGATCGCACCGACGCAGAACCTCGTGGTGACGGGTCTCT
>WNFC01009757.1_pt1 | contig 20062 bp, 16 predicted proteins | sample 5400541 | NCBI WGS metagenome assembly WNFC01 (sample SAMN13153342, study PRJNA577476) | soil metagenome | isolation source: 120 cm saprolite under Douglas fir tree site 2 hole 2 replicate 1 | place: USA:California | collected 2015-04-18
CTTCAAATACGCCAGGAGCTTATCGGGGAAGTTCACGGTCATGCCGTCAGCCCCGGCCTGCACGACCTGACGCATCTGGTCTTCGGTTGCCACACCCCATGCTCGGACGACGAACCCCTCGGCATGGAGGCGGTGGACCAGCTCTGGCGTCACCGCGTTCGCTCTCGGACAGAGCTGGCTCAATCCCAGCGCTCGCGCCTGCGCGATCGTCGCATCACTGACCTCGGTCACGAGCCAGCCGCACGGCAATTCGGGTGCATGGGCTCGCGCTTCCTCCAGCCGTGTCCTCTGAAAAGAGGTGATGGTGACCTGGCCGGCCATCCCGCGCCTGCGCACCAAGTCCGCGGTCCGCTGCGACAGATGGGCCGAGTGCCCCTTGATCTCCGTGTGGAGGTGCGCCCGCCCCTGATATCGTTCGAGGACCTCCTCGAACGTGGGGATTCGCTGCCCGGCGAACTTGCCCCCGAACCAGGAACCAGCATCGAGCCCCTGCAGCGCCGCCAGCGCATGGCTCGTCACCGGTCCGGATCCATTCGTCGTCCGGTTCACGGTGTCGTCGTGGATGACCACGACGTGGCCGTCGCGGGTGAAGTGGACGTCGAGCTCGATGTGACTCACCCCCATCTGGATGGCCAGGTCAAACGCCGCCAGCGTGTTCTCGGGCGCGTAGGACGAAGCGCCCCGATGGGCAATGACCATGAACTCTGGGCTCGTCATGAGAGGAAGCTCCTGGCCGCGCGCTCGGCATCGGTCCTCCGAACCAGGGTCGGGGAAGCGAGCTGCTCGCGCAGATCCGTGTAGAGCGCGACCGTGGCCACCAGCGCGTTCCGACAGGACTCGCGATCGTGTAGAGCCAGGGTCGATCGGAGCGGAGGAACACGCGCCGGCACGCTCTGTTCGACGCGGCGCACACCGTTGGGCTGTACGCCGGCCTGGAACAGGACGAGAGGACCGAGCACCCGAGCCCGAACGAACCCGAGACCATCGATCGCTTCGAACAGCTCGCCGCGGGTGATCTTGGCGGCGATGTAATGCACCCACACCCAGAATCGATCCTCGATCCACTGGACCCGCGGCTGGGGATACTCCGCCTTCGCCGTGGACAGAGCGGAGCGAAGGGCGCCGTGCCGATCCCAGAGGATCGTCGGATCTTCAACTCGGTGCAGGAATTCCTCGGCGGAGAGAAACTTCAGATCCACGTGGAGGAGTGGCGGTCCATAGAGGCAGATGAGGAGCCGCGCTTCGCCGACGTGGTCTCCCGGGAAGGCGGCCAGCAGCGGCCCGAGCCGTTGCGCGATAGTGGGTCCCTCCCGCAGCACGTCGTGCGACGCCTCGGGGAGCGAGACGACGACGAGGTCGAGATCGGAGTGTTCGTCCAGCTCGCCGGTGATGAACGACCCCCCGGCCGCCAACCCGGCGAGGCGGGCGTCAGCCCGGAACCTCGGGAGCGCGCGATCGAGGAAGGCGCGGTGCATGGGCGGCAGCTCCGGCCAATGTCCTGGATCGAGAACGTACTCCGCCATCTACATTCACGTGCAGCGAGAAGCCCTCGCGCCGCGCACAGCGCGGTTTGCCCTGGTCAACGCGACTGCGGCCGCCGGCACGAACTTCTGACTCGCTACATTACTAGGGCGTCCTGCCGATGGTGCGGTGGAGCTCCGCGAGGGGCACCAGACGGCCGTGCAGCGGGAGCAGGTCGCCGACCTCAAGTCCCAAGCGCGTGATGTTGTCGGCGAGGGCAACGTTGTACGGACTCGGCGGCGTGGGCGGTGTCACGTTCGGGGCCACCGGCGTGTAGGCGTCGGCCTGGCTCAGGAGCTTCTCCTTCGGCAGGTACACCATCAGCATCCCGTCGTGGTGGAGAATTCCCTGGATGCGATAGATCTCCACGGTCCGCGTGCCGTCGGTGAGCGTGCGCCGGTCGCCGACGCCCTCCACCATGGGTTTGCGCTTCGACTTCGCCTGGAGGTCCGGCCGCATGGTGGCGGGTGCCCCGAGCGCCTGCGCGAGGAACGCGCGGTTGACCTCGTGGGTGATCACGGTCACACCCTCGGCGACGAAGGCCCGCAGGCCGCCCGCGTGGTCGAAGTGGTGATGGCTGTTGACCACGTAGCGGATCGGCTTGCCCGGGACGAGCTTGCGCGTCTCCGCGAGGACGGCGACCGAGCGCTCCTCGTTGAGCGGCGCCTCCACGACGATGACGTGGTCCTTCATCTCGATGATCACGCTGTGATGCGTGCCGCCCGTCAGGTACCACACGCCGTCGGCCACCTTCTGCGTGGCGACCCGCGCGTACGGGTTGGGGTTCTGGCGCACGGCGTCCGGAACCTGGATGTCGACCGCGGCGTTGGGACGCACGTCGCTCACGAGGAGGTCGAGCGTCGGGAAACCGCCGACCGTCTCGCGGATCCGCGTCGGGAACTTGACACCGCCGAAGTCGCGATAGTCCCAGTAGGTGATCACGACGGGGATGTCGCCGACGACCGCGTTCGGCACCAGCCCCTCGACCTTCTCGATCAGGTTGCCGTCACCGACCGTCGCCTTCAGGCGGAAGCGGCCGGGAACGGTGAACGCGATCGTCCGGCCCTGCACGGTGGCCTTGTGCGCCATCGCGGCCTTGACGACGCCGTGCGGGGTGGCCCACAGCTGGAACTGCCGATCGGCCAGCGCGATGGGCGCGGGCACCGGCTGCTCGGCCACGATGTTCCACGCGAGATCGCCGCTCACCTGGAAGTCCAGCCGCTGCTCGCCGCGGATGGGCTGCACGCCGCCGGAGCGGGGCGGGTCCAGCGCCTGCGTCCGCACCTGTTCGTCGCGCAGGGAGGCCGTGTCGTAGTTCACGGACCGCGTGTGGCTCTTGACGTTGTACTCCGGCCACGGCAGCCCGGGCACGGCGCTCTGCCCGACCGCGTAGACCCCGCCATTCCCGGTGTACTGGATCGACTTGACCGTGGACGCACCCAGCGCCTTCGCCACGTCGTTCAGGTCGGCGTGGGCGTCCTGGACCGAGGCGGCGAGTGGCGAGACCAGCAGCACGATGGCGGTGAGCAGTCCGAGGACCCTATGCATGGGGCTCTCCTTGAGGGAAGACTTGAGGGCGGATTGTAGCACCGCCACGCGCTTGGCACATTGCCGTGACCGTGGTCGCTCACGGATAATGACCGACAGCCCATCGACGCCACTCGCGTCACGCTTCAGCCCGGATGCTGTCGGGAGGGAGACCACCATGAACCGACGCGTCGCAGGCCTTCTCGCCGTGGCCGCTCTCGCCCTGGCCCCCGCGCTCGCCGCCGCACCCGCGTACGCCGCCCCCGAGGGCCAGATCACCTGGGCCGTGCATTTCACCATCGCGCCCGTCTGGTTCGATCCCGGCGAGCATACGCAGGGCATCACGCCGCTCTTCACGTACTACGCCCTGCACGACGCGCTCGTGAAGCCGATGCCCGGCAAGTCCATGACCCCGAGCCTGGCCGAGTCGTGGAGCGTGACCCGAGACGGGCTCAGCTACGAGTTCGTCCTGCGCCGGGGCGTGAAGTTCCACAACGGCGACGTCATGACGGCCGAGGACGTGAAGTTCTCCTTCGACCGCTACCGGGGCGTGGCGGCCAAGGTGCTGCGCGACGCGGTGGCCGCCGTCGAGATCGTCGATCCCCATCGCATCCGCTTCCGGCTGAAGGAGCCATGGCCGGACTTCCTCGCCTTCTACGCGACCCCGGCCACCGGCGCGGCCTGGATCGTGCCCAGGAAATACGTGGAGAAGGTAGGCGAGGAGGGTTTCAAGAAGGCCCCGATCGGCGCCGGGCCGTATCGCTTCGTCTCGTTCAAGCCCGGCGTGGAGCTCGCGCTAGAGGCACACGAGGGATACTGGCGCAAGATGCCCGCCGTCAAGCGCCTGGTCTTTCACATGGTGCCCGACGAGTCCACGCGCCTGGCCATGCTCAAGCGGGGTGAGGTGGACATTGCCCACGCCCTGCGCGGCGCCCTCGCTCAGGAGGTCCGGCGGACGGCTGGTCTCAAGCTCGCGGCCACGGTCACCGCCGGCTCGTTCTTCGTCAGCTTCACGTCCGAGCAGTGGGATCCGAAATCACCGTGGCACGACCAGCGCGTGCGCCTCGCCGCGAGCGTGGCCCTCGACCGCCAGGCCATCAGCCAGGCGGAGACGCTGGGCTTCGCCAAGCCGGCGGCGAGCATCGTCCCCTCCGTCTTCGAGTTCGCGTGGCCGGCCCCGCCCATTGCCTACGATCCCGAGCGGGCCCGGAAGCTCCTGGCCGAGGCGGGGTACCCGGGCGGCTTCGACGCCGGCGACTACACCTGCGATGCCTCCTTCTCGGACCTCGCCGAGGCCGTGGTCAACTACTTGAAGGCCGTCGGGATCCGCACGCGCATGCGGCCGCTCGAGCGGGCCGCGTTCTTCGCCCAGGTGCGGGACAGGAAGCCCAGGAACCTGCTGCAGGCCGCCAACGGCGCCTACGGCAACGCTGCCACCCGGATCGAGCGCGAGATGACCTCGGGCGGCTTCTCCTACGGCTCCTATCCCGAGATCGACGACCTCTTCCACCAGCAGGCACGCGAGACCGACCGCAAGAAGCGCGAGGCGTTGCTCCACCAGATCCAGAAGATCGCGTACGACCGCGTGATGTTCGCGCCGATCTGGGAGTTCGCCCAGCTCCACGGAGTGGGCGCGCGCGTGGAAGAGCCGGGGCTCGGGCTCATCGAGCTCCATCCCTTCTCGTCGCCCTACGAGGATCTGCGGCTGAGAAAGTGAGGAAGGAAATGCCGGTGCTCACGGCCGTCTTCCTTGCGGGATCGCTGTGGAGTGGCGCGACAGCTCAGGACGTCCCTCCACTACGCACGACGCTGGCAGGAGGCGAAATCGGCCAGATGGTGTTCTGGTCACACACTTCGACCGGACCTCGTGAGTTCATATACAAGACGGTCGATCTCGAGAAGCAGAAATCGAGAGTGTGGGGCGATTTGTATCTGCCTCAAGGGGGAGCCCCCCCTTATCCGGTGATGATCATTTCTCACGGCTCGAGCGGCTTGCCCAAGCTCGCCGACCACTACTACGGCTGGGCCCGTCACTTCACCGCAATGCACGTGGGTGTCTTCCTTCTCGACCATTTTACTCAGCGCGGAATCACAGAAACCGCATCCGACCAGACCAGGTTGATTGAATGGACAGTCGCCGCAGACGTGGTCCACGCGATGAAGCTGCTCGCGACCCACCCAAAAATCGACAGACGGAGAAAGGCGGCAACGCGGCTCTCTTTTCAGCCTTTACCGCGGTTCAGGAAGCCGTGGCGGGCCCCGAGCAGAGACTTGCCCTTCACATTCCTCTCTACCCGAGCTGCAACACCTTCTATCTGAATATGCCGACCACCAAGGCACCGATCGTCTTTCTCTTGGGTGAAAAGGACGATCTGACGCCTGCCTCGGAATGCGTCGCGTACGCCACCTACCTGCGGGAGCGTGGCGCCAATACGGAAACGATCGTGTATCCCGGCGTGTATCACGGATTCGACATTGCCGGGCTTCGTCAATCCCGGAATGTTCACAGTCAAAACTGGGGACGGTGTTTTCGGGCCTACGACCCGGCGACGCGCACCATGACGCGACGAGACACCGGGCAGACGTTTGACCCGGGGAAGAAGGACGAAGCGGCCTATCTGAGAGACTGCGTCACCAGAGGGTACACGGCGGGCGGCAATGACAGTACGCGCAAGGCTGCTCTGGACAAGACCAAGGAATTAGTGGCAAGGGTTCTGCTGAGGTCGTCTCAGGAGGACGCAGGGCGTTAACGCAGACGCGGAGCGACCTCTTGCGCATAGAGGCGAATCGAGGTGAGCACGCGCTCGAGCGGAATCCGCCCGCCCACGTTCGACTCCATGATGACCCCCGACAGACCCAGCTCTTCTCGCAGCTGGCGCAGCCGGTCGACGACCATGTCCGGGGTGCCGTACGCCACTCGATCGCGCAACAAGTCGTCGTAGCTCACGTGTGAGAGGCGATCCGCCCGCTCCGCGCGCTCTTCCGAACCGGTCGTCCCCGCGGCCCCGACCGACGCGGCCAGGTTCTCGGCCAACCGGCGATAGGCCCGGGTGGTGCTCTCCTCCGGCTCCGAGCGCGCCTGCGCCGCGGTGCCCGCGACGTAGACCGGGATGCGGAGGTAGACGTTGCCGTTGCCCGGATGTCCGGCCTCCCGCAATGCGGTGCGGTACACCTTGAGGTGTCCGGCCGCCTCGGGGACGTCGAACCCGCGCAGCCCGGTGACGAGCGAAAAGCCCATGCGCCCGACCATCGGAAACGTGTCGTGGGTCGTGGCCGCCACCCAGATCGGCGGATGCGGCTTCTGATAGGGCCGCGGCACCACGGTCAGATTGTCGAACGCGAAATATTTCCCGGTGTGCGAGAAGCCCTCCTGAGTCCACGCTTTGAGAATGACGTCGAGCGACTCCTGGAAGCGATCGCGGCTCTCGTCATATCGAACGCCGTAGCCCGAATAGGCGCGGGGAAAGCCGCTACGGCCGACGCCGAAGTCGAGACGGCCCTGGCTGATCTGATCGACGGTGGCGGCCTCTTCGGCGGTGCGGATGGGGTGGCAGAGCGGCAGGACGCTGACCCCGGTGCCGATCCGCACGCGTGTGGTGCGGGCCGCGATAGCGGCGGCCAGCACGAGCGGCACGGCGGCGATCGACGGGATGCCCGCGCCCATGGGATCGGTGGGTCGCCTGTGCATGGCGAAGTGTCGCTCGGCCAGCCAGACGCCATCGAGCCCTTGCGTCTCCGCGATCTCGGCGATGGACATCGCTTCGGCAAAGGCCTCTTCCTGCGTTCTCCCCTCGCGATAGTCACATTCCATCACCAGGCCGACATGCATGTGCGTCTCCTCTACACCGTCTGGAGTGTCTCCACGGTCGCCCGATTATACTGCGCGCGCTCGCGCTTGCGTGGAGCGAGAACTGGCGATGGGACGGGATTGAACCGCCGACACCAGGATTTTCAGTACGCACGGCAGTTGGTGTATGCATGATGCCTGAGGGCGACCATGGACGGCGCGAGCGGCCGGTGGGACTACGAGGTGGCGGTCATCGGCGGGGGGCCGGGCGGCTCCAGCGCCGCCACCGCGCTGGCCAGGCGCGGCCGGAGCGTCGTCGTGCTGGAGCGCGAACGGTTTCCGCGCTTCCACATCGGCGAATCACAGCTGCCGTGGACCAACGAGATCCTCCACGCCCTGGGCGCGCGCGACATCATCGCGGCGTCCGGGTTCGTCGAGAAGTGGGGCGCGAGCTTCCGGGCGCCTGACGGGGCGGCCGAGCGGTACGCCGACTTTCAGACCGCCCTGGAGACGCCCACGCCCCAGACGTTTCAGGTCTTACGGGAAAGATTCGACGAGATCCTGCTCCGCCATTCCGAGAAGTGCGGCGCCCGGGTGCTCGAAGAGCACCGACTCCTCGATGCGGTCTTCGACCGCGACGGCGTCACGCTCCGCTTCGCGGACCGGCTCGGCGGCAACGGCACGCTGCGGGCGGGGGTCGTGGTCGATGCGTCGGGACGGACCGGCGTGCTGGTGAAGCGCTTCGGCCGCCACGCGCACGACCCGCTCCTGCTCAACATCGCGGTCCACGCGCAGTACGAGGGCATCCCCCGCGCGACAGGCCGGCGGGCCGGGGACATCCGGATGTTCACGCGCCCGGACATGGGCTGGCTGTGGTTCATCCCGCTCTCGGACACCGTCATCAGCGTCGGCGCCGTCATCCCGCAGACCGTTCACCGGCGCGAATCCAGATCCACGCCGGAGGAGAGCCTGGCCCACTATCTGGCCGACACGCCGGCCGCCGCGCCGCTGCTCGAGCGGGCACAGCGTGTCTCCCCCGCGCGGTTCGACGCCGACTATTCCTATCTCGCCACCCGGATGGTCGGGGACCGATGGGTCGCGGTCGGCGACGCGGCGGCGTTCCTGGATCCCGTCTTCTCCACCGGCGTCATGTTGGCCATGCAGGGAGGTCTCGAAGCGGCGGAGGCCATCGACGCGGGGCTGCGCGCGGGCGACGTGTCGGCGCGGGCCTTCGCCCGCTACGAGCGGGTCGTGCGCAAGCGCTACCACCACTTCCGGCGATTCGCGGTCGGGTTCTACGATCCCGCCTTCCGCGAGCTGTGGTACTCGCGCCCGCCGTTCCTCGGCATCTTCCACGCCGTCGTGTCCGTGCTGGCGGGAAACTGGCGCCCCTCGGCAACGACCCGGGCCCGGGTGGAGGCGTTCTTCGCGGTGGTCGCCGTGAAGCGCGTTCTCCGGAGGTTCGGGCGCACGCGAGGCGTTCACTAGAGCGCCCCTTGGCGTTCACGCGAACGGCCTTCGGACGACGACTCCAGAGATCAGACGGAGACTGGACGCCGTTCGTTTAGAGTCCCCAGAGCGCCCAATGCGCCAAGATTAGCGCGGCCGTCAGCAGGCCCACGACATCCAGCCAGATTCTCCAGGTGGGCTGCTCGAGGTACCGGCGCATGAATGGAATCTCGTCGCGCAGCGTCCTCAGCTCCCGGCACCTCGGGCAATAGCGGGCGGGGATCGTGCGCTTGTCGTAGACCATTTGCAACGCGACTGTCGCGTGGGGGTGCGCGTTGGCCCAAGCCTCGAGCGTCTGTTCCTGCTCCAGTTCCACGGTCTCGACCGAGGGCAGGAGCACCTCCTCGGGCGTGCGGGGAAACGTGGAACGATTCAGGGGTTCACTCACGGTAGCCACCGCCGCCGGATCACCAGCAGGGTGATCCCGCACCATTCGAGAGGACGGATTACCATGCATGCCGCCTATCCGCGCTGGACGCGATCCTCGGGGACCTCCACACGCTTGATGCCCTTGAAGCTGAAGAGCAGCTCGACCAGATACACGGAGGGCTCGGCGGAGACCTGCTTCACGATGGTGCCCAGTGGGTTGACCTTGACTCGCTGGTTGGGCTGAAAGACGGCGCTCATCCAACCGCCTTCCCGAGCCGGCGGAGGAACACTTCGATCTCCTTCCCGGTCTGCAGGTCGCCGGTCCGCGCCGCGACCTCGAGCCCTTGCTGGTACGCTGCTCGGGCCTCCTCGAGCCGGCCCGCTCGCTCGAGCGCGCGGCCGAGCCCCCGGTGCGCCGCCGAGTAATCCGGCTTCAGCCGGATCGCCTCCCGGTACTCGTCGGCCGCATTCTCGGGCTGCCCTGCGTCGAGGTACGCCCCGGCGAGCCCGAACCGCACGACGGGGTCGTCCGGCATCAACTCGGCGACCTCCTTGAACTCCGCGATGCGATCCGCCTCGGCCATGCGGCGTATTGTACTGGACGCGGAGGTCATCTCGTCGACGCAGCCAGGATGAAGCTACGTTTGCTCCAGATGCCTGCACTAGACCCGCGTCAATTTCATGGCGAGTCGTGTCGATCTCCTCCGAAAGAGCTTGGCCCGTTCCGGGGCGCCGGAAAGCAATTGGTATCCTCACGAATGAGGCCAAGGCGCCTCAGTGTTCTCAACCACTCTGACTCTCGACCGCTACTCCTCCGGCCCCTATCGCTCCCCGGGTGCACGGCGCCGCCAAGGGCGTGAAGCAGTCGGAAGCTTAGCTACCGAAAGTCTTCTTGAAGTACTCCCCCATCGTGTCGCCGCTGAACTTGGCGCCCTCGACGATCGTGTGGCCGATGCGCGGCACCGGCCGTGCTGCAAGACAGAGCTACGACCACGAGGCATGCGGGAGTGACCCACAACCAGCGAGATCTCCGAGTCATGACGCACCTCCTTCAGTGCGGTTGGCTCACGCCTTCAGCCTACCACCTACCCTGGCCGCGGTCGACCGCGCGCCGGGTTCGGCGATCGGACCGAACCGCGCGCGGACTACGACGGCACCCGGGGGTCTACTTCAAGGAAGCCGTAGACAAGTTCTCCGACAATCTGCGCGCATATCTGGAGGGGCGACCGCTCGCCAACGTGATGGAGTGGGCTCGGGGTTACTAGACGCGGCCACGCCAAATGGAATCGGAGCGGTTCAAAAGATCACGACGCTACGCGCGACCTCTCCACGCTCGAGCGCGTCATACGCTTCGTTGATCTCCGCGAACGGATAGCGCCGGGTCAGCAGCTCGTCGAGCTTCAGCTTGCCGGCGCGGTAGAGGTCGATCAGCTTCGGGATGTCGTGCCGTGGCCGCGAGGAACCGTAGATCGAGCCGGCGATGGCGCGCTCCTCGAAGACCAGCGACATCACCGGCACCGGGATCTCGGCGGTGACCGGCGCCACGCCGACGATCACGGCAAGCCCGCGCTTCGCGAGGCAGTCGTACGCCTGCCGCATCGTCTTCGGTAACCCGACGACCTCGAACGCGTAGTCGACCCCGCGACCCCCCGTGAGCTCCCGCACGGCGGCGACGGGATCACCCGCCGAGGCGTTGACGGTGTGCGTCGCGCCGAACTGACGCGCGAACTCGAGCTTCCGGTCGAGGAGGTCGATCGCGATGATCCGCTCGGCGCCCGCGAGCGCGGCGCCCTGCACGACGTTCAGACCGACGCCGCCGGTTCCGACGACGGCAACGCTCGAGCCCGGCCGCACGCGCGCGCAGTTGAACACCGCGCCGACGCCGGTGATGACACCGCACCCCAGCAGCGCTGCGCGGTCGAGCGGAAGATCGTCGGGGATCTTCAGCACCGAGCGCTCGGGAATGACCGAGTAGGCGGAGAACGTCGAGACCCCGTTGAAGTGCTTGAGCTCCTGACCGTCCGCGCTGAAACGGCTGGTGCCGTCGAGGAGCCGTCCCGTGCGACGGATCTCGAGACCTGCCGCGCAGAGCGCCGGCCGGCCACCCGTGCAGTGCTCGCACTCGCCGCACGAGACGCGCCACAGGGGGATGACGTGATCGCCCGGGCGCACGGACGTGACGCCGGCACCGACCTCGGCGACCACACCCGCGCCTTCGTGGCCGAGGATCGCCGGCAGCGGCGCGCTGAGGTGCCCGGTCATCACGTGCAGGTCGCTGTGGCAGACGCCGCCCGCGGCCATGCGGACGAGGACTTCGCCCGCGCGCGGCGGAGCGACGTCGACCTCGCGGACATCGAATCGCTTGCCCGCCTCGTAGAGCACCGCGGCCATCGCTTTCATCGCGTACGTCCTTTCTCGCCGAAACGCCCAGGCCGGCGCTCGCCCAGGAGCCGGATCGAGCCTAGCCCTTTCATCGCGGGCCCGATGATACCCGCGCGGCGTCCTGGTGACAATTCGGTGACAGCACCGAGACGGCGCTCGCTAAGTGGCTGAAAGGCTGGTGGGCAGGGACGGGATTGAACGGCCGACACCAGGATTTTCAATCCTGAATGCGCTCGAGTCGGGCACATTTTTGGCACATACGACGTCTGCTCGGCGGTCGTTCCTCCTTCCTGACGACGGTGTCGAGTCCCACGAGACGGCGAACCTGGCGCTGGTGGGCCGGGTGATGGCCGAAGCCGCGTTGCGCCGCGAGGAGTCCCGCGGAGCGCACTACCGCATCGACTTCCCCGAGTCGCGGCGCCACTGGCGGCGCCGCCAGTTGTTCGTTGTCCGACGCCGCCCCATGCTGCAAGTGCACGCGATCGGCGAGGCGGGCTGGGCCGGACGTGGAGGTCCTGCTCATGACGGAACTGGGCTACGGACACCCGCCGCGCCCTCAGGTCCGGGCGATCATCCAGCGCGCGCTCGACATGTCTACTCTCAAATCCGGCAGGCCATCACTAACCGCTTATCCGGTTGACTCCACCGGGCCCCATATGCGGGGATCCGCGTATCTCAGCGTCCGCGGGTCGTGCATGCGCTCAGGTGCGGTGGCGTAGCTTGGGGTCCAGGGCATCGCGAAGCGAATCGCCGAAGAGGTTGAAGCCGAACACCGCCAGGCTGATGGCGAGGCCGGGGAAGACAGCCACCCACGCCGCCCTCTCGGCATACGAAAGCGCGCTACCGGAGAGCATCAATCCCCACGACGGCGTGGGCTCGGCGGTCCCCAGCCCCAGGAAGCTCAGCGAGGCTTCCACGAGGATGGCGCTCCCGAACTGGGCCGTCAGCATGATCAAATACGGCGCCATGACGTTGGGGATGATATGGCGCAGAATCACCCACGAGTGCGAGCTCCCCACGGCGCGGGCCGCTTCGACATACATATTTTGTTTGATGCTCAGGGCGTTGGAGCGGACGATGCGAGCGGTGCGGGGAATGATGGGGATGGCGATGGCCATCACCACATTGGGAACCGAACGGCCCAGGACGGTGACAATTGCGAGCGCGAGGATCAGCAACGGGAACGCGAGCATCACATCGATGAGGCGCTGCAGGTACAGGTCCACTCTGCCACCAAGATACGCGCTGACCACGCCGAGAATGGCTCCACCGGTTGCGCCGACAAAGGCGGCGGTCAGACCGATGAACAGCGCGACGCGCGCGCCGTACACGACGCGGGTGAACAAATCCCGGCCGAACTCGTCGGTGCCGAACCAGTGGTTCAGGCTCGGGGCGGTGAACTGGGCGCGCTGATTGATTGCGTAGGGATCATAGCGGGCGAGGACATCGGCAAAGATCGCGGTGAGCACCATCAAGAGAATGATGGCGCCACCGGCTGCCCCCAAGGGCTTCGTGACGATGAACTTGCGAATCGCGGGCCAGGCGTGCGTGCTGGCCCAGCTCTTACCCACCGTCACGGCCTTCAGTTGTGGGGTTGTGAGGGGTATCGACCCCTCATGCGTTACGGCCATCTCGACCTCCTTAGCGCTGGCTGGCCTTGGCGCCACCGTAGCTGATTCTGGGGTCCAGCCAGGCATAGAGTAGATCGACGATCAGATTGACGAAGACGATGATGAAAGCGGTCAGCAACACCATCGTCTGCACCACCGGGATATCTCGACGCAAGATGGCATCGACGATGAAGCGGCCCAGCCCGTTCAGGGTAAAGACGGTCTCCGTCACCACCAGACCGCCCATCAGGAAGGCGAGCTCCGCCCCGATGATGGTGATCACCGGCAGCATGGCATTCTTCAGGGTGTGCTTGACCACCACGATGAACTCGCGCAAGCCCTTCGCCCAGGCCGTGCGAATGTAGTCCTCCCGCATGATCTCCAACACCGCCGAGCGTGTCAGGCGCGTGCTCACCGCGGCATTGCGGTAGCCCACGGTGACGATGGGCCAGATCAGTTGCTTGAAATTCTCCCAGGGGTCCTCCCAGAGTGGGACGAACACCAACGGTGGGCTCCACTCGAAGTAGATTACGAGGAAGAGGATGAGCAGGATGCCGGTCCAGAAGTTCGGGATCGCCAGGCCCCCGATGCTGATGACGCGCACTCCATAGTCCACCCAGGTATCCTGACGGATAGCCGCCAGCATGCCCAACGGGATGGCGATCACGGTGGAGATCAGCGTCGCGAAGACGGCGACCTGAAGGGTCAAGGGGAAACGAATGCGCAGTTCCTCGATCACCGGCGCCCCGGTCCACAGGGAGTTGCCGAAGTCCAGGCGGACGATGCCCCAGACCCAGGAGAAGAACTGTTCATACAGCGGGCGGTCGAGCCCCAGTTTGTGTCGCACGCGCTCGAGCTCGAACAGGTTGACATCGCCGCCTTGCTCACCCGCGCCCAGGATCAACAGGGCGATATCCCCGGGGACGACGTGCATGAGTAGGAAGACCACCAGGGCGACCCCGAGCAGGGTGGGAATCATCAGCAGGAGACGTTTGAGGACGTATTGCCACATGACGATTCACTTGGCTGTCAGCCACACATCCTCGAAGCGTCGATTGTTCCAGTGGCTGGGCATGGGCTCGTAGTTACGTAGGCGGGCCGTGCGCACCTCGAGACGAGTCGTCCACAGCCCCTCGATCCGCCAGGCCTTCTCCAGAATGCGTTTGGACATCTGCTTCACCAGTTGGATGCGCTTCGCTTCGTTCATCTCCTTCGACTGCAGCGCGAAGAGATCATCGACCACGGGATCGCTCATGCGGCCCCAGTTCTCCGGCTGCCCGGTGACGAATTTGTCCAGCATCTCGTCGGGGTCTCCCACCGTCGTCGAACCGTAGGGGTCCACCATGAGCTCGAAATCCCTGTTCAGTCGACTCTGACTCCAGGTGGCCGTCTCCTCCACCTTGTGCTCGGCCTCCACCCCGATCTTCTTCCATGCCGAGATCAGGTAGACCGCAAGATCGGTGTACGGCATTTTGATATTCCGGTTGGTCAGCACGGTCCTGAAGCCATTGGGATAGCCGGCTTCCACCAACAATCGCTTGGCCTCGCGCAGGCTGGCGGCGTGGTCTCGGCCGAAGCCCGGGAGCTTTTCCAGTTCCGCCTGGCTCAACGCCCACTGGCTGTCCGGGTGCATGATGCCCCCGACTAATTCCAGGTTGGTGATCGAGGAAAGCGTCTTGACCGCATCGTAGCGATCGATGGCCAGGGTCAGGGCCTTGCGCACCCGTTCATCGTCGAAGGGCTTCTTGCCCGCATTCACCGTGACGCCAAAATTCCCGATGCTCTGAATCTTGGCCACCACGATCTTGTCGCCTAGCTGCTGCTTGATGGCGTTGACATCCACCGGCGGCAGAAAGCGCAATTCGATATCGACGCGACTCGAGCGCAGCGCAGTGGTCCTGGCCGAGGTGTCGGTGATGATGAAGTACGTGATCCCATCCAGGTAAGGCAACCCCTTCTTCCAGTAGTCTGGGTTGCGCTCCATCTCGACGTAGGAACCCCGCACGTAGTTCTTCAGCTTGAAGGGGCCGGTCCCGACGGTGCGGGTCTTGAAGTAATGGGGATCCGTATCGAGATGTTTCTTCGGATAGATGAAGTTGGCCGGGTGGGCCAGGCTCACCAGGAACGGCGGCGAGGGATGGTGCAGGCGGAAGACCACGGTGAAGCGGTCGGGGGCCTCGATGCTCTTGATCATCTGATAGTTCCCCCGCCGTGGACTGATCACACCCCCCGAGGGAAAGACCACCTTGTCCCAGCTGGCCTTGACGTCCGCCGCGGTCAGCTCGCTGCCATCGTGGAACTTGATCCCCTCGTGCAGCGTGAATGTGTAGGTGAGGCTATCGCCCGAGACCTTCCAGGACTTCGCCACATCCCCGATGACCTTGGGGTAATTGTGGGGGTCCAAGACGAGCAGGTTGTTGTAGATAGCGCTCATCGGCTGGGTCACCGCGAAGGTTTGCTCCTGGTGCGCGTCCAGGCTGGGGGGGTCGGCGGCCAGGGCCACCCGCAAGACCCCTCCGCGACGAGGCTGTTCCTGGGCCATGGCCGACGGCGCCGCCCAAAGGCCCATGAGCATCACGACACTCAGGAGAATCGCGCCTACCTTGAAACTTCGCATCGCAGGTTCCCCTTTCTTCGCGGGAGTACATGGACTCCCCTCGCTCGACAGAATTATGGGATTACCTGACCGCCTCCGGTCTGTCGAGGATCACCGTAAAGCGCGCACCGGGAAGTAACTAGAACGCAAACCTCACGCGCGCCGCCACCATGTAGGCGTCCTTCGACTCCCGCCGCGTGTGCACGCCGTTGAGAACCTCGGCGGTCTCCAGCGCGTCTCCCGCAAAGAGATAGGCGCCCTGGAGATCGAACGCCACGTTCGGGGCGAACCGCCATGTGAGTCCGACGTCCACCTCGGTGCCGATGTAGCGGGAGTCGCCCTCCAGCCAGCTCTGGGCGTCCAGAGTTGTTCGGCTGACGGCGCCGGCGCCCGTACCGGCGCCCGCACCCGTATCGGTGTCGACCTTCTCCGCCGTCCAGTTCGGGCTGACCCAGGTGTAGACAGCGAGCGCGGGCGTGAAGCTATAGGTCGCCCTGACGCCGAGTGAGGCGCGGCCGTACCGGTCGTACCCGATGTGGCGACCCTGGTTGGTCAGCAGCTGGCCGTTGAAGTAGTCGATTCCGCCGTTGGCCAGGATCGCGGCCCAGCCAGCCCAGTAGTTCCCGTCCTCATCGAGCTGCTGGAAGTAGCGGACCGACTTGGCGAGGTTGTCACGGGCCTTGTTGCCCGGGCTGTAGGCAACGCGCGCCTCGAGGAGCAGCGGGCCGGTCGAGAAGCTGCCGATTAGGTCGACAATCCAGGAGCTCATGTCGGCCTGGACCTTCCCGACCGAGCCGTCCGTCTTGACCGCCCTGTGGTCCCGCTGGCCCCACTGGTAGTAGAACGTGGGGTCAAAGGCGAAGGGGCCCGAGCGCCAGCGCGCGTCGAGACCGACCGTGTAGCGATCCTCGTGGTACGTCGGGTCGCCCGCGGCAGCACCGCCGCCGAGCGCTGCGGCAGAGTTGGTCGTGGTATTAGCAGGACCAGCGAAGTGGGGGTCGACCACGTGGTGCCGGGACCCACTGGCCGTCACGCCATCGGCGTGGAACCACGAGAACAGCGGTTTCAGGTCGAGCCCCTTGAACGGCGAGATCTCGGGACTCACGATCACCGCGTAGTCCTCGCCGCGAGTAGTCTTGAGCGCGCCGATGCCGCGGTTCGCCCCCGCGAGCTGGTCCTCGATCATGACATAGGCCAGGTTGGTCTTGATGTTCGGCGCGAACGTCGTGACGGCCGACACGCCGGCAAAGTCGCCGTTCGCGTAAACGATCTTGTAGTTGGCGAGCCCGGCGAAGGGCTGGCCGCCCGCCCGAGCGATGGTCTCGACCGGGATGAACGGCAGCAGGCTGTCCTTGCCCGTCAGCGGAAACTCCGTGTAGATCCACTTGATCTCGATCATGCCGCCCACGTCGGTGTTGAGGTCCAGACAGCCGTTGGTGTTGACCTTGCAGCCCGAGTTGGCGCCGGACGTGTTACCCGGGAAGCCACCGTCGTTGGGCCCGGCCTGCCCGTACTGCAAGTCGATCTCGAGACCGAGCACGGCCTTGACCCGCCCGACCGCGAACTCGAAGTCCGGACGGAACCGGGTCCGGGCGTACCACTCCCGATCGCTGGTGCGGGTCAAGTTGCCGTCGTAGAAGTTCCTGCCCGCCGAGGTGACCTGGTCGAAGAGCCCGGTGATCGTGACCTTGGGCGCCGGCGCCTGAGCGAAGACAGGCGGAGCCAGCATCGCAAGGACGACGAAGGTGAAGAGCGTCTTGACGAGGAATCTTTGCATGACCGCCTCCTCCTCAAGTGGGTGGTGAAAGGCAACCGAACCGTTGACGACACCACAAGGCCGACATCACCAACAGCTACACACGGAGCGTGCACAGCCAGCATGCTGTGCGTCCTCGAGAAGGCCAGTCCTCGGCGCACTGGCACCTTCGCTTATGCACATGGTTGGCCGCGATCAGGTGGGAGTCGCCGGCTTTGAAGGTCGTCGGCTTGCAGGCGACCCGGGGCGCTAGGATCTCTTAGGTTGAAATGTGTAGACGCAAAATGGACGCGAGAGGGTGGCGAGCGAAGGAGAAATGACAGATAGACGGAAAGAGCAGAGATCGAAGCAGCGACCGAATCGCTAATCGGTGAGTCGAGCGGAAGGCTGTTGCCTGCCGAAGGAAGAGAGGTGGGGACGAGGATGCCGTCGAACTGTTCGGTGTCAGGGATGCCGTCAATAGCGAACAGCAGGAGGCAGGCGCACCCGCTCCACGAGAACAAGACCAAGAAGAATCGGCGAGTCATAGGGCGAAGACGTGAGGCAACCATAGAGCATCGTCAGCGAGAACAGCGGAAGGTGGGCCAGGGACCCGATCCAGGGACATCACTGCCTCCCCCGGGCCGAACAGTCAAGGCGGTGACGGGATAATCTGCCCCCACCTGGAGATTGTCAAGGCGGTGTAGAGGGGAACCCGCCGCGTCTGGCTGTGCTCCTGCAGGGGCTTCGGGGCGCCTCGGGGGCTGGCCGCGGCGCGCTCGGGGATGCCCGTCGGCGCGGAGCCGAGGGGCCACGGTTGTGAAGGGCGCCTCTTTTCCCTATGCTTACCAGGTTTACGAGCAGCGCGAGCAGCCAACACCAACGAGCGAGGAATTCCTCATGAACTCAGCCCGTAAGCAGGTCGCCGTCGTGGTTGGGGCAACCTCCAAGTGGCAGTCCGATGGACGCAACACCAAACTGGCGCACGGCAAGGTGCTCGACGACAGCGATATCCCCGTTGGCATGCGCTGGGGCGTCGGCGGCGCCATCGCCCAGAAATTTGCCAAGGAAGGTTTTTTCGTCGTCCTGACGACTCGTCGTGCCGCCAATGCCTCGGCGCTGGAGAAGGCCATCATCGAGCAAGGCGGCGAAGGCATGATCGTGGAGCTGGACCTGGTGTCAGGCGAATCCATATCACGCGCGTTCACCACGATTCGCAAGCAAGCTGGGGACCCGGATGTCCTGGTCTACAACGCCGGTTATCTCGAGGGGCGTGACTTGCCGCCAGAGAAAGAGTTGCTGGAACACATCCCCATCGACATATTCGAAACCGCCCAGCACATCGCCAGCCGCGGACCGTTCCTGGTCGCGCAGGAAGTATTGCCCGCCATGCGACAGCGTGGTGCCGGCTCGTTCCTCATTTCAAACAACCAGTTCTCACTGCGTGGTCGCAAGCGCATGACCGGACAGTCGCTGTACTATCCGCGCGTCATGATGCGCACGCTGGCGCAGGTGCTCACGGAAGAATATTCCGAGCACGGCGTACACGTGGCCAATGTCGTGATCGACGGCCTCATCGACTCGCCAGGCACCAGAGCACTTCCGAGAGCCCAACAGAATCCTGACGTTGTGATGAATCCCGTGAAGATTGCCGAGGCTTTTTATTACTTACACACCCAGGATAAATCCTGTTGGACGCACGAGTTGCAGTTGACACCATTTGCAACCAAGCCGAGCTTTTGAGGCGTAGGACGTTAGTTTGGGTGGTGAGCGACGCTCTCCACTGCCAAGAGGATGAACATGGACCATATAGAGTTTGACCGCGAGCCGCCTGCTAACTTGACAACGATGGTGATGGCGTTTGGGGGATGGATCGATGCCGGCCAGGCGGCAACGGGCGCCTTGCGCCACCTGGTCCGCGACCTCTCGGCCACGCGCCTGGCCTGGATAGACCCTGAACAATTCTTCTTGTTTACGCAGGAACGGCCCGAGGTGCGGTTGAGGGCTGATGGGGAACGTAACATCCATTGGCCGAGGAGTGAGTTCTTCGCGTGGCACCCAGGGAATGGCCGCGACGGCATACTCCTATTTTGCGGCGTGGAGCCGCATCAGAAGTGGCGCACCTATACGAAGGCGTTCCTTGATGTGGCCGAGCGCTGTGGAGTGAGGCGGATCGTCTCGATAGGGGCGCTCTTGGCTGGCGCGCCTCATACCCGTCCAATACGTGTCACAGGACGCTCCAGCGACCCCGCCTGGCGATCTGTGCTCGAAGCCTGGGGCATCTATCGTCGTCCGAGCTACGAAGGCCCGACCGGTATTTCCACGGTCGTCTTGGACGCCGCGGAGCGACGCGGAATGTCGCATCTCGGCTTGATGGGGCAAGCGCCCCATTACCTGCAAAACAACGAGAATCCAGCGGCGATCCAGGCACTGTTGACCTATGTTGCTCGCCTGCTCCACCTTAGCCCGGACATGTCCCACTTCGCCGAGGCCATCCAAGACTTCCGCACCCAATGTGATCGCGAGGTGGCTCGAAATCGCGCCACCCGAGAGCACGTGCAGCAACTAGAGCAGCAGTACGACGCGACGGCAGGCGAGGAGCAGCAAACGCCATCTATCGGAGAACTCGACTCAGAAAAGCTGATGCAAGAGTTACAGGACTTCCTGCGGGGGCAGCGGGAAGGTGGTGAGGAAGGCTGATGGGTCAGCGCGTGGCCGACCGGTTGAAGCGTGGCCGGCTCTCGCGGGCATCCCAGGACCGATAGCTGTAAGGGATCCCCCCTCTTTGCCCTGCGTTAGCAACGTCCTTGCTTGGCGAGTCCTGGAGGGCAGCCTTTGCCCTCGCCCCGATGCCAGGGCTGCTCGCGTTCACGCCAGTTACGCTCATGCGCTTCTTCGCGCCATTCCCGTCCGTAGTGTGACTCCCACTGCGGCGGCCCATCACGACGCCACTCGCTCCACTGCGGCGGGGGCACCGGGTAGTGGCGGACGGGGACCTGAAGAATGGGTGCCGGGACGTAGGGAGG
>WNFC01003354.1_pt1 | contig 20059 bp, 19 predicted proteins | sample 5400541 | NCBI WGS metagenome assembly WNFC01 (sample SAMN13153342, study PRJNA577476) | soil metagenome | isolation source: 120 cm saprolite under Douglas fir tree site 2 hole 2 replicate 1 | place: USA:California | collected 2015-04-18
CGGGCAGGTGTGCATGCTCGCGCATCAGCTCGGATTCCCGTTGCCAAAAGAGGTGGCGTCCGGGATCTGGAATTGGGAAAAGCTGTGGAAAGAGGGCGGGGCGCCTGGCGGCCCCGGCTACGCTTCTTAAGGAATCGTGTTTTCTCACGAAGAGCCCGCTACGCTCAAGGGCACAGCCCGCCCGGGCTCACTGATCGGCCCGATCCAGCGCCTCGGGTCCTTACTCCCGCCGCTTGGGTCACCAGGCATTCGTCGTAGAGTACGACCGCGTTGCTAAGGCGCAGGCGCTTCCGCCATTCTAGCTTTGTTGCAAACCATTGTTTCTTAAAGGGATAGTGGATGGCGGCGGGAGTGGGGAAAAGAAAATTAAAAAAATGCTTGCATTTTGTTTAGTGTTATAGTTAACTATAACACTAGTGGTCGATCAAGGGGTCACAGATCGCTCACACCGGGCCCGAAAGTAAAGAAGCTCTAAGGAGAATGAAACATGAAATCCCTACGTTTTATGCTGTCTGTTGTTCTGATGTCGCTCACCACCGTGGCTTTCGCGCAGTCGGACGCGCAAAAGTCTTTTGACAAAATAAAAACTCTGGCGGGCTCGTGGGAAGGCCACGTGACAACCGTCCCGCCGAAAGCTGACATAGAAGGCAAGCTTATGCAGGTTTCGCTGCGCGCGACATCCATGGGTAACGCGCTGATGCATGAGATGACGGGAGCTGGAAGACCCGACGATCCGATCACGATGCTGTATCTGGACGGCGATCGCCTGCTCCTGACGCATTATTGTGACGCCGGGAACCGGCCTCGCATGGCGGGCAAGATGTCGCCGGACGGAAAGACGGTGGAATTCGACTTTCTCGACGTTGCCGGCAGCACACAGTATGGGCACATGCACCACGCGGTGTTTACCGCGATCGACGCGAACCATCACACCGAGGACTGGACGTACATGGAGCCAGGGGACAAGCCGGTCCACGCACACTTTGACTTGCAGCGCACCAAGTGACAAGAGGGTATCTCTCGCAGGGGCTATTTGGAACCCATGATGGACCGTGAGTGGAACGACAGTCAGCCGATTTACCGCCAGCTTCGCGACCGGGTGGTCGCGATGATACTCGACGGTGTGCTCAAAGAAGGCGATCCGTTGCCGTCCGTGCGGAATGTCGCGGCCGAGTACCGGGTCAATCCGCTCACGGTCCTGAAGGGCTATCAGCAACTGGTGGACGAGCAACTGGTCGAGAGCAGGCGAGGCCGCGGCATGTTCATTAATGCGGGCGCGCGCAGTCTGCTGCTGCAGGGCGAACGCCAGAAGTTTCTAGCGGAAGAATGGCCCAGAGTTTCCGCCAGAAGCAGCCGGGCTTCATTAGGTACGAACGAGTCGGATGTTACAGAGTCGAATGCTGCAGAGGAGAAACCGAAGCCATGACGGTGATAGAAGCACGCGGCCTGCGCAAGGCCTTCGGCACAACCACGGCGCTGGACGGGGTGAACCTGCGGGTGGAAGAGGGGCGCATCCTCGGAATCATCGGCCCGAACGGCGCAGGCAAGACCACCGCGCTTAATGCGGTGCTTGGCCTTACTCCTTATCAAGGAGAACTGAGAGTGCTGGGACGCGACCCGTGGACCGAGCGAGATCAGCTGATGCGCGATGTCTGCTTCATTGCCGATGTTGCCGTGCTGCCGCGTTGGATGCGGGTTTCGCAGGCGCTCGACTACGTGGCCGGCGTGCATCCGCGCTTTGATCGTGCGAAGGCAGAAGGCTTTCTTGCCAAGACCGACATCCGGCACACCAGCAAGGTCAGGGAATTGTCGAAGGGCATGGTGACCCAATTGCACCTGGCCCTGGTCATGGCCATTGACGCGAAATTGCTGGTGCTGGATGAGCCGACGTTGGGACTCGACATTTTGTATCGCAAGCAGTTTTACGATTCTCTGCTGAACGACTACTTCGATCGCAGCCGGACCATCGTGGTGACGACCCATCAGGTGGAAGACGTCCAGAACGTCCTCACCGATCTCATGTTCATCCAGCGCGGTCGCATCGTGCTCGATTGCAGCATGGAAGAATTCGAGTCGCGCTATCTGGAAGTGACGGTGCATCCCGAGCGGGTTGCAGCGGCACGGGCGCTGAAGCCGATTCACCAGCGCCAGGTGCTCGGCCGCAGCATCCTGTTGTTCGATCTGAAGCCCGATCTGAAGTCCGATCATGTGGATCGTCAGAAACTCGCCGCGCTTGGCGACGTGCGAACGCCCGGCATTGCCGACCTGTTCGTTGCCGTGATGGGAAATAACACCGGCCAGATGCAAGGAGCAGCCAGATGAATACTCAATCGAACGCAGTGCCAGAGTCTCCCCTGGGTACGCAGGGAATCGCGCCTGCAGGCATGTCAGAGACTCGGCCCATGTACTGGTCCGTGCGACGCGAATTGTGGGAGAACCGTTCCATTTATATCGCGCCGTTGGCCGTCGCCGCCGTCACTGTGTTCGGTTTCCTGATCGCCACGATTGGCCGGGCCATGTCGACGACCGACCTTGCTCAGCGGCGCGCAGTGCTTGAAGAGCCTTACACCTTCGCCATGTTTCTGATCATGGGCGCCGCGTTTGTCGTCGGAATCTTCTACTCGCTCGACGCGTTGCACGGAGAGCGCCGCGATCGCAGCATCCTGTTCTGGAAATCGTTGCCGGTTTCCGATCTCACCACTGTGCTGTCGAAGGCGAGCGTCCCGCTCGTGATCCTTCCGCTGTTTTCCTTCGCTCTCACGGTTGCCACCCAGCTAATCATGTTGCTGCTTGGCAGCACAGTGCTGCTGGCGAGCGGGCTGAGTGCGGCGCCGCTATGGACGAGGGTCCCGCTGTTTCAGATGTGGATGATGCTGCTGTACCACATGGTCGCGGTGCACATGATCTGGTATGCGCCGATCTACTGCTGGATGCTGCTGGTGTCCGCCTGGACGCGGCGCGCGGCATTTCTATGGGCCATCTTGCCGCCGCTCGCGATCGGCATCGTCGAGAAGCTTGCGTTCAACACGAAGCATTTCGCCTCGATGATGCAATACCGCTTCTCCGGCAGTCCGGAAGCCGTCGGAATGCCAGGGAGCCTCAAGATCGATCCGATGACGCACCTTACTCCCGGTCATTTCCTCAGCAGCCCAGGCATGTGGGCCGGGCTGATAGTCGCCGCGATATTTCTCGCCGTAACGGTCCGGCTGCGCCGCTATCAGGGACCAATCTGAGTTACTCGCGTGCCACTTGAATGCAACCACTCGTATAAGACGGAGAATTTATGAGCACAGCTGTAACGATGGAACGAACTGTAGAAACGTCGCCGCGTTTCAAGGCGAGAATTACCGGTGTGATTTACCTCCTCACCATGCTGACGGGCATATTCGCCCAGGGCTTCGTTAGCGGCAGGCTGGTTGTAGACGGCGACGCCGCGGCTACTGCAGCCAACATACTGGCGCACAAGAGCTTGTTTCAGTGGGGTTTCACCATCTACCTCATCGAAATGGCGTGCAATATCGCTATCACAGTTCTCTTTTACGATCTGCTCAGGCCGGCGGGCAGGAACGTCGCTTTGCTTGCGGCGTCCTTAGGCCTCACAGGTTGCGTGATTAAGACCTTCAGCCGCCTCTTTTATATCGCCCCCTTGTTCGTCCTGGGAGGCGCGCCCTACTTGAGTGTATTTAGCCGGGAACAGTTGCAGGCGCTGGCGCTTCTCTTTCTCAAGGTGAACGACCATGGCGCCGGGATCGCCCTGGCATTTTTCGGATTTTATGCGCTGCTGAACGGCTACCTCATTCTTAGATCTACCTTCCTGCCTCGGATACTGGGCGTGTGGTCAGCAAGTGCAGGTTTGGGTTGGTTGACCTTCCTCTCGCCAACGCTCGGATACCGTCTGTTCAACTACGTTGCACCATTCGGCCTTCTGGGGGCAGTGTCGCTGATCGTATGGCTCCTCGTGTTCGGCGTGAACGAACAACGATGGAGGGAGCAGGCTAGCGTTGCAAGGGGAAGGTGACCGCGGCGCGCCTCCATATTTGATTTCAATCGCTCGCTAGGAAGGAAAGAGTATGAGCGCAGCAGTAATGATGAAACGGATTGCAGAATTGTCACCGCGTTTCAAGGCCAGGATGGCCGGCGTCGTTTCTTTGCTTAGCCTACTGGCGGCAGTATTCGGCGAGGTCTTCGTGCGAAGGCTGGAATTTGCAGCGGACCTCATCGCGGTCTCGTGCATGGTCGCTGTGACACTGCTTCTCTATGACATCTTTCAGCCGGTGAACGGGGGCCTCTCTTTGCTCGCGGCGTTCTTCAATCTAGTGGGACTCAGCTTTGGGGCTCTTCGATGGAATCCCCGAGGCGTGGATCTCACCGTGGTATTTGGGGGATTCTCTTGCATCCTGATCGGGCACCTCATTTTCAGGTCGATCTTTCTGCCACGAATTCTGGGAGCGATGATGGCGTTTGCCGGTTTGGGTTGGGTGACGTATCTGTCACGGCCTCTCGCAGACTATCTGTCTCCCTACAATCTGGCCTCCGGCATCCTCGGGCAAGAATTGGTAATGCTGTGGCTCCTCGTGTTCGGGGTGAACGAACAACGATGGAAGGAGCAGGCCAGTGCGGCGGGGTTCGTGACTAACTAAAAGGAGGGGGAATCATGCGATCGCCACTATTGTTTCTTCACATCATCGCGGGCACTTTGGGAATGCTTTCTGGATTTGTCGCAGTATTTCTCCTGAAGGGGTCCCGCCGGCATGGCCGCGCTGGAAAGGTATTTGTCATATCCATGCTCTGCTTGTCCGCGAGCGGAGTGTACCTGGCGATCATGAAATCCCAGCCGGGCAATATTCTGGGAGGCACTCTAACGTTTTATCTGGTAGCAACGGCATGGATGACCGCCAGGCGCAGGGATAGGGAGCCCGGCATTTTTGACTGGGGCGCTCTTCTGGTAGTCCTGGCAGTCGCAGCCTGCCAGATGACCTTTGGCTTAGAAGCGGCGAATAGTCCGACGGGACTAAAGTATGGATATCCTCCCTGGCCTTACTTTTTCATGGGTTCCGTGGCTATGCTTGCCATCGTGGGCGACATTCGCATGCTCGTGCGCCGCGGTATTTCTGGGACACACCGGATCGCGCGGCATCTTTGGCGCATGTGCTTTGCGCTGTTCATCGCCGCAGCGTCCATCTTCCTGGCACGGCAACAAATATTCCCCGCTATATTCCGCAAGACAGGCGCGCTCATTTTCCTGAGTTTCCTGCCACTGATATTGATGATTTTCTGGCTGGTCCGAGTTCGGTTCGCAAATGCGTACAGAGAGAAAGCGATTGGTCGTGTCCACCTTCGATCCGAATCCCTTGTGGAGGAAGCAGTAGGAGCGCAGCCGTAATGACCAATCGGTTTTTGAAAGGAGGACACAATGATTCGAGAACGAGCGCTAAGGGTCGTGTTGGTGTTAGTGGGACTGCTCTTCGTAGCTACTGTTTACGGGCTGGTGAAACTGCGCGAGGAAGAAACTCTGCAGATGATGCTCAGCATTTACGTCACGCTCGGAGTTTTCCTGCTGCTTGCGGCACGTAATCCGTCCGCGAATCGCAGCCTGATCGCCTTCACGGCATGGTCGAGTTTTGCTCACGCCTCCGTTATGGCAGCGCAGTCATTGCATAACGTAGCCGAACGCAGACATCTGCTGGTCGGCTCACTCGCCTTTGCGGTCATTGGTGTGGCACTGATCATGCTCGCGCCAGCAAGGGGGAGGGTGGCCGGGTCCTGATCGCGGTACCACGGGGATTTTTTCTTTCGGATAACAGCGGACAGCCGGGACTCGGGGGCGAGCGAACTGCCCGCTGAAGCATTGGCGCCCACGCCGACTTCAACTTCTACAATATTTGCGGCCGCCGTTCGTCTACAGGAATGGATGGATGAGCCGTGGAGGATCACGGGGATGACCGAGCAAGACCGTCAAATCTCCGAGATCGTCGCGCAAGAAAAATCCCGGCTGCGCAATTTCATCCGCCGGCGTGTGCCCGATCCCTCTGACGCCGAGGACATCGTGCAGGAGGTCTTCTACGAACTGGTAGAAGCGAATCGCCTGCTGATGCCGATCGAGCACGTCACCGGCTGGCTCTTTCGAGTCGCGCGCAATCGCATCACGGACCTTTTCCGCAAGAAGAAGCCAGAGAGCTTCAGCGACGCTGCGGCAGAGGGCGAAGACGGCGAACTGCTCCAGATCGAAGATCTTTTGCCATCGCGCGATGCCGGCCCCGATGCGCTCTACCTTCGCCACGTGTTTCTTGAGGAGTTGGAACTTGCGCTCGACGAGCTGCCGGAGGAGCAGCGCGACGTGTTTGTTGCGCACGAACTGGAAGGGCGCAGCTTCAAGGAAATGGCCGCCGAGACCGGCGTGAGCGTGAATACGCTGCTCTCGCGCAAACGCTATGCGGTGCTGCATCTGCGCGACCGGTTGCAAAGCATTTACGACGAATTTACGAATGCATGAGGAAATGAATATGAGATGGAAATGGATTTTCATTCCGCCGCTGGCAATCCTGGCGATGCTGCTATTTGCCTTCATCGGCGGCGAAATCGTGATGCATCTGTGGAATTGGCTGCTGCCGCCGTTATTCGGCTGGCGCCAGATTACCTTCTGGCAAGCGCTTGGACTTCTGGCGCTGTGCCGGATCCTCTTCGGTGGATTTGGAGGGCACGGTTCCGGTCGCCCCAATTTCCGCCGTCGCATGAAAGAGCGCTGCGGGCACGTGACACCGGAAGAGCGGGAACGATTCCGGCAACGCATGCGCGAACGTTGGGGCTTCGGCCCGTCCACCACCGAGAACAAGGGGCAATGAAGAAGAGTGGTCTATCAACGAGCCGGGATGCGGCGGCCTGGCGCAGGCCATGGCGGGGTTGGGCAGCCTATTCGAGGGCGAGAGCCATTTTGAGCGCTCGGTCCAATTCCTCAAGCTTGGAGCGCGCCAGGGACCCAACGAAGCGTGTCAGTTGCACCTTGCGGAGACTTACGAGGTTATCGCATAGGATCCAGCTTTCATGTTTCAAGCCTTCGTCGATACCGACCGAGACCTGGGTTGAGAACCCGTGTCCGCGAGTGAGTATCGGTGCGCAAACCACAGTGGGGAATCTGGAATCGACCAGGATCTGGCGGCTCACGACCACGAAGCTCCGGTAAAGTTTAGGATCGTCGCTGGGATGATGAACGCGATAAATTTCTCCTCGTCTCATCTCCTCTCCTCTTCATCTCCGCCGCCGACTATGTTCTGTCGCCTGATACCGGAGGACGTCCTCTACCTCTGGATTCAGCTCATCCGCGGCCTTATTGATGAGTTCGAGATCGCGAGCTTCAACCTGCGCCCGCATTTGTTGGCGCAAGTACTGAGTCAGCACGTCTTCGATAAATGCCGAACGTGATTGCTTCGATCCTGCAATCCGATCGATGCCGGTAAGTATGTCTTTCGATAGTGTGATAGACGTCTTCTCCTTCATACCGCCATTATACTACCCCAGCTCCGGACGCAGAGGACCTGCGCCCAACTATCGCAAAAGGACCTCGAAAGGATGGGGGCGTTCGCGCAGGACCCATGCTTCGCTGCTGGTGATCCTGGTCCTCTGGCTCGTCGTCAAAAAACGCTATTTCCTCTGCGTGCTAGCGCCACACCGAGTCGTCCTTGCCGGAAAGGACCCGGTCCAGATAGGTTGCGGTGCTGATCAGCGCCAGATGCGTGAAGGCCTGGGGGAAATTGCCGAGATGTTGCCCGCCTGGACCAATTTGTTCCGAGTAGAGTCCCAGATGGTTGGCGTATCCCAAGAGTTTCTCAAACAACAATTGAGCCTTTTCCAACTCCCCAGCGCGCGCCAGACATTCGATGTACCAAAACGAGCATGCGGTGAAGCTGCCCTCTCCGCCGGGAATCCCGTCTACATGCGTGCGTTCCGCCTCGTAGCGACGGACAAGGGTATCCTCGACTAACCGTGCCTCAATCGCTTTCATGGTCGAGCACCACATCGGATCGACCGGGCTGATGAATCGCATGAGAGGCATCAGCAGGACCGAGGCATCCAGGTCCTTCGTCCCCTTGGACTGCACAAACGATCGCAAATCGTCATCCCAGAAGTTCGCAAAGATGTCGTTTCGAATCGCGTCGCGCGTTCGCTGCCAGGCATCGAGAGGCCCCGAGAGCGAGCGTTTTTGGGCAAGACGCAGCGCCCGATCGAAAGCCACCCAGCACATCAGCCGGGAGTGCAGGAATTCCCGCCCCCCGCCACGAACCTCCCATATACCTTCATCGCGCCGCTGCCAGTTCTTGCCCAGCCACTCCAGGATCCGCAGAACTTCCTGCCACCCGGCGTACGAAATGGAGTCCCCGTACTTGTTTGCGAGATAGATGGAATCCATCATTTCGCCATAAATATCCAGCTGCAACTGCTGATAGGCTGCGTTGCCGATGCGCACGGGCTGCGAATGTTCATAGCCCTGCAGATGATCCAGTGTCAGCTCGTCGAGCTTCTGCCTGCCGTCAATTCCGTACATGACCTGTAACGGTCCCCGCTCCGCATCGTCCCCAAGCCGGCCCTTGAGCCAGTCGATGAATGCCTCAGCTTCGTCGACAAACCCCAGCCGGATCAGGGCGTAGAGCGTGAAGGTCGCATCTCGCAACCATGTGAAGCGATAATCCCAATTGCGCACTCCGCCAATTTGTTCTGGGAGGGAAAATGTCGGCGCGGCAATCAGCGATCCATGCTTCCGGCTGATCAATAGCTTCAACATCAGGGCCGAACGGTTGACTGTCTCGCGCCAGCGGCCCTTGTACTTCGATTTCGCGATCCATCCCTTCCAGAAGCGTGCTGTCTCGTGGAAGCGCTGCTCAACAAACTCCATCTCGGGTTGCTCTCCCTGTGGGCGAACTCCACCAAAGACAAAGGTCGCGCTATCGCCGGCTCGAAGGCTGAAATTGGAGATTGCATCCTGGGACTCTTGTCGCAGGGGAGTGGTGGAGTACAGCGCCATCGGTGGACAAGCATCGCTCGCCGGCGAAAAAATTGCGCACCGCTCTTCGAGCTTCACCGTGTGCCCGGACATCGCGTAGTTAAATCGAGGCTGGCACCGCATCTTGAAATCGACCTCGCCCCGGATAACGGCCAGGGTGCGGATGATCTCATTCGGTTGCTCCCCGTCGGTCGCAATGGGCATGTAGTCAGTCAGCTCGACTAGACCCTCCTCGGCAAGAAATCGCGTGAGCAGAATGTTCGTGTCTGGCAAATAGAGCTGTCGAACCCGCTTTTTTTTGAGTTGCGGCTGAATCTGAAAACTGCCACCTTTCTCATCATCGAGCAGAGCTGCAAACACGCTGGGAGAATCGAAGTTTGGGTAGCAGAGAAAGTCGATTGAACCGTTTACACCCACGAGGGCAATCGAGCACATATTGCCGATCACCCCGTAGTTCTCAATTGGTTCAAAGCTCATCGGTGTGAATCAGTTCTGAAGGTGAATTCTAGCTGATCTAGAGCAAGCTGGGGGGTGGCCAACATCTGCTGTCACACGAAGAAGTATATCGTTGAATGAAAACTTTGGGGTGCTAGTCATCTTTGCGGCTGTTCTTTCCCGTCTCCTGGGATTGGTCGCGCATGGCGGATTCGGGCTGGGGATATTCGATCGATCCACGGAAGGAAGAAATATTCTCGTCGGTGAAATCGGGGAAGGGTAATTGCTTGTTGTCGCGCCATTGTGCAACTTTTTTCATGGAGGCATCGGCCTTTTCTTTTTCCAGTCCTGAGTCGCGGCCCAAATAAAGAGTTTGGGAGGGGAAGGCGAAGCCGGTTCCGGAGTCCTCGACCAGATGCATGATCCGCAGCAGCAGGTCTTCGCGGACGGCGGCAAATTCATTGAAATCCTGCGTCAGTACGTAGGAAACAAGCTCGACATTGATGGAACTGGAGGCCAGTTCCGTGAGGCGCACGCGAACGCTCTTAGTTTCGATTTTGGAGTGACTGTATAAAATCTTGCGTATTTCGGACAACACGTAGCGAAGGTGATCGGGAGTAGTTTCTGAACGTAATCCGAAGACGGTCTTGAAGAGGATCTTATCGCGGCGGCTCAGGTTCTCGACATTAATAGTTGCGACGGTGCCGTTGGGAATTGCCAGCAAAGTTCGTTCTTCGGTGCGCACGCGAGTCGAGCGCAGGCCGATATCTTCGACGGTTCCCGTGCGATCTCCGAAGCGGCAGACATCGCCAACGCGAATCACTTCGTCGCCCAGGACGGAAACGCCACCGAATAAATTCTCGATTGTTTTCTGAGCGCCGAAGCCGATGGCGAGTCCTCCAATGCCCAGGCCGGCCAGCGCAGTGCTCATGTTGAAGCCGAGGATGCCCAGGATAAAGAAGACCGCTATCAGGAAAACCGCAGCCTTGATCAGGCGCTCGCCAAGCAGCATGAGGGAGCCTGTGCCGCCGTGGCCGTGGGCGAGCGCCCGGTTGCGCACGCGGCGCAGGAACCAGCGGATCACCCGCCAGAGAATCCAGTTCGCGCCTACAACCACCGCGACCGCGGTGGCCTGCACGTAGTAGTGACGTTGCAGCAGCGGCATTCGAAGATAGTCCGCCAGAATCCGGTGAACCAGGGTTCCAGCGAGCAGCCACTCAGGTCCGGAAACCGACCGCCACTGGACCAGGGCCGCTTGCCCGTGCTTGCGGGCCCACCATCGCAGAGGAATTTGGAACACAACCAACAGCAGCCACCCAGCCGCCGCTGCGACGGGAATCATCAACACCAGAGCCAGCCACTGCCACAGTGGCATGCCGGCCAACTGATGTTTCACCACCCACTTGGGCAACTGCGTTTCGACCTGCCGCGCCTCCACCTGATCGTAGAGTTCAGGAATTTTGGCTAGTGTGTCGGAAGAGATCAGCCAGATTTTGCCGGCATTGGCATCGGAAACGCGAACCAGTTCCAGGTCGGCCTCTGTGCCGCCGGACACCATGGTCCCCAGTTTCTGCCGGTCTGACGGAACATCTTCCTGCGGAGTGCCTTCCGGCTGCTTGCTCGGCAGCAGATTGCCGGCAAATGCGCGGTTCATCACTACGCTCAACTTCATGGCCAGGGCGTCACCCTGGGCTTGGCGGCGTGCTGCGCTCATCTGCAGATACTGGGCGGCGATGCTGTAGTTGCCGGCTTGCGCCACTCCCAGAAATCCGAAGATCGTGCCGTCCGGAGTCTCACGGCCCAGCGGGTCGACTCCAGTCTTGGCCGGAGGATTCGTGGCTGCGTTTGGTTGCAGGATCTGAGTTAGGGGGCTTTGTGCCGAGAGCGGCAGGGAAGCCGCGAGGCAAATAATAAGAAAAACGAGTGCTTTGGAGAAAATGGACATGAATTTTTTCCGGGCCCGGCTTGCGGGCAGCCGAGGGCGGTGGACTAGCTCGGGCAAATGAAAGTTTATTGTAGCGGAACTGGCCGGACGTGCGAGACTTGCGGTTCAAACGGACAATAAATCGAGCGACTGTGACAAATACATCGCAGTTCTGAGCGAAACACCGCCACTCATCCCCGCTTGGGACGAAAAACGTGAGTGCTGGTGCCGAAGAAAACTTCCGCAGACTCCATCACGGTTTCAGAGAGCGTAGGATGCGGATGGATTGTCATGGCCACATCGCTGGCCAGCGCGGCCATTTCAATGGCCAGTACTCCCTCGGCGATCAGTTCTCCGGCGCCGGCGCCAACAATTCCTACACCGAGCACGCGTTCGGTTTGCGGGTCGATGATTAGTTTCGTCATGCCTTCGGGACGGTCGAGCGTGACGGCGCGTCCGGACGCGCCCCAGGGAAATTTCGCGACTTTGATTTCGCGGTTTTCATTTTCGGCTTGCGTTTCCGTGAGACCGCACCAGGCCACTTCGGGATCGGTGAAGACCACCGCTGGAATTGCATTGGGTTCGAACGCGACTTTATGCCCTGCAATGGCATCGACGGCGACACGTCCTTCATGCGAAGCTTTGTGGGCCAGCATAGGTTCGCCGACTATGTCGCCGATGGCGAAGATCGCAGGGTCGGCGGTTTGCAGTTGCTTGTTGACTTCAATGAATCCGCGAGGGCTGACCTGCACTTGTGTGTTCTCAAGGCCGGGGATCTCGGAGTTCGGTTTGCGTCCCACGGAAACCAGTACGCGGTCAAAAGTTTTCTCGCGATTGTTTTCCTTTACTGAGGGGCCTTCGAAGGTTGCACGAATTCCCGCGTTGTCTTCTTTGAGAGAAGCGACGGTGGTGTTCAGCAGAATTGTTTCGAACATTTTATCGAGGCGTTTGTGCAGCGGGAGGACCAGATCGCGATCTGCGCCAGGAAGCAGGCCGGGTAGCATTTCGACAACGGTCACGCGCGTGCCCAGCGCCGCATAGACCGAACCGAGCTCCAGGCCGATGTATCCGCCGCCAACTACCAGGAGACTGGCGGGAATGTCTTCGAGATTTAGAGCTCCGGTGGAATCCATCAGGCGTGGCGAATCGAGCTTGAGAGCAGGAATGATCGCCGGACGCGAACCGGTTGCGAGGATAATCCGGTCAAAGGTGAGAGCTGTTTCGCTGTTATCTGACTTCGTGATCCGCAGCGCGGTTGAGTTCTCAAACGCGGCGCGGCCCTGGATGTATTCGACGTGACGCTGTTTGGAAAGTTGTCCCAAGCCTCCGGTAAGTTTCTTGACGACATTTTCTTTCCAGCCGCGTAAGCGCGAGAGATCGATCTTCGGGCGAGGGAATTCGATCCCCCAATTTTTGGCCTGCTGAGATTCTTCGATTAACTTGGCAACGTGAAGAAGGGCCTTGGATGGAATGCAGCCGCGATAAAGGCAGACGCCGCCGGGATTCGCCTCCGGGTCGATCAGAGTGACTTGCATGCCAAAATCGGCGGCGAGGAAGGCGGCGGCGTAGCCGCCCGGTCCGCCGCCGACTACGGCGATGCGGAGGTTTTTCGTTCCTTCGAAAGTTTCGTCGGACGTTTGGTTGAGAGTTTCGTTCATGTTTTTTTTGGGTGAGCGCTTGAGATTAGCGCGTCATTGAAATACGTTGCTACTCGCGGCGTCATTAAACTCCAATAGAGAAATCCAGCGCCTGAAGGCGCCCCAGTAGCGTGACATTTGCGGCATGCCTAAAGGCATGCCCTGATACGAACCTCGGAGTACGAACCTCGGGATACGATCATCGGCTACCAATCTCGTCTGCCAACCCGTCTGCGAACTTCATCTCCGATCCTCGGTATAAAGAATCTCGGTCTACGAATCTCAGTCGCAGCGGGGCGCTATCCTTGTACTGAGAGCAGGAAGGGCTGTTCGAATGCTTCCGCGACCCAGCGCAGAAAGCGCGCGGCGTCGGCGCCGTCGATCAGGCGATGGTCGTAAGAGAGCGAGAGCGGTAGGATCAGACGTGGCTCGAACTTGCCGCCGATCCATTCTGGTTCCATGCGCGAACGCGAAAGTCCGAGAATGGCAACCTCGGGATGATTCACGATCGGCGAGAAGGCGGTGCCTCCGATGCCGCCGAGGTTGGTGATGGTGAAAGTGCCGCCTTCCATGTCGGCGAGGGTTATTTTCTTGTCGCGCGCTTTCTGCGAGAGCTGCGACAACTCGACCGCAAGCTCCACGATATTTTTCTTGTCTACATCGCGGATCACTGGAACCAGCAAACCGCGATCCGTATCCGCCGCCACGCCGATGCTGATGTATTGCTTGTAGATGATTTCTTCTTTCTCCATGTCGATGGTGGCGTTGAATTGCGGAAAGACCTTGAGCGCTGCGGCGCAGACTTTCAAGGCGATCGCGGTCACTGTCATCTTGCCGCCGGCCTGCTCGGCCTTGGGCGCGAAACGTGCGCGCAACTGCTCAAGTTCGGTGATGTCGGCGCGGTCGTGCTGGGTGACGTGTGGAATCGTGTTCCAGGATTCCGCCAGATGTTCCGCCGTTTTGCGGCGAACTCCGCGCATGGAAACGCGCTCGATTTTTCCCCACTTGGCAAAGTCGGGAAGCTTGGGCGCGACGAAATGCCCGGCGCGCGCTGGAGCCTGAGCGGCGGTTGCCGCGGCAGTCAAAGCGGCTTTGGCGTGGAGTTTGACGTCGTCTTCGCTGATCCGTCCGCCGGGGCCCGTGCCCTTGACTTCATAGATGTCGACGCCGATTTCGCGAGCCAGGCGGCGGGTGTGCGGTGCGGCGGGAACCGGTCCGCGGTGCTCGGTCCCGGCAACCTTGCCCAACTGTACGGGCATGGAAAATGCCGCGGGGCGCGGACGCGGCTGGTCGGGAGGCAGAGCTTGTTCTTCGGTTTTGCCTTCGGCGCGAATTGCGGCCTGGAAAGCGAGACGCGCACCGTGCTGTCCGGAGACGTGCTCGACGGGGCGACTCTGCGGACGTGCGGGTTCCGCCTGCGAGGGGGCTCCGCCCTGGAGAGTAAAAATCACCTGCCCGACTTTAATTTTCTCGCCCTCTTTAACTTTCACTTCATTTACAACGCCGCTGACCGTGGATGGAACTTCAACCACGGCCTTGTCAGTTTCCAGTTCCATGACCGGCTGGCCTTCGGAAACTTTTGCGCCGGGGGCAATCATCAGGCGCACCAGGTCGCCCTCGGAGATGTTTTCTCCCAGTTCCTGGAGGCGGAATTCCGTGGACGGCGGAGCGTCGGTTGATCGGGTTCGTTGCGATGGTTCTGGTGGCGGGGCGGGAGCCGGCTGCGGTTTGGCGGCGGTCGCGGTCGCGCCGGAGGAACGTTGCGCGGGCACAGGTTTACTGGCCGCTGAATCTTTTTGGCGTGGAGTTTCCTTCGCATCCGCAGGGGAAGCTCCGTTGCTGTCCGCGGTAAAAATCACCTGGCCGACCTTAATCTTGTCGCCTTCTTTGACCAGAATTTCCTTGATGGTTCCACTCACCGAGGAAGGAACCTCTACGACGGCCTTATCCGTCTCGAGTTCCATGACGGCCTGGCCTTCGCTGATCGTGGCACCCGGCGCGACCATGAGGCGCACCAGATCGCCCTGGTCAATATTTTCGCCGAGTGCAGGAAGTTTGAATTCGATCACTGATTCCATTCCTTAATTTGTTCTAGTGCGACCAGGGCTTAACTGATGGCCGGGTTGAGTTTCTCTTGATTAATTCCAAGGTCACGGATCGCCTGCTTCACGACGTCAATGCTGACTTTCTTCTCCCGTGCCAGCGCCCCCAGCGTGGCCAGCACAATGTGTTTGGCATCTACTTCGAAGAAATCGCGCAGGGCGGCCCGGCTCTCACTGCGGCCAAAGCCATCGGTTCCGAGAGAAACAAATTGTCCCGGAACCCACTTCGCCAGCGATTCCGGCAGTACTTTCATGTAATCAGATGCGGCGATGAAGGGTCCGGGCGCATCTTTCAAGGTTTGAGTCACGAAAGGCATTTTCGGAGATTCGCCGGGGTGCAGCATGTTCCAGCGTTCGCAATCGTTGGCGTTTCGATACAGTTCTTTATAGCTGGTCACGCTCCACACATCGGCGGCAACGCCGTATTTTTCTTTCAAAATCGTTTGTGCCTTCAACACTTCGTACATGATGGTTCCGCTGCCAAGCAGTTGTGCGCGCAGTTTTTGATCTGGCGTGTTGGACGTGTTGAAGCGGTAGAGGCCGCGCAGTATGCCTTCGCGGATGTTCCCCTCTTTCGGCATCTCCGGCATGTGCAGCGGCTCATTGGTGACGGTGAGGTAATAGAAGATCGATTCCTGATCGATATACATGCGCTTGATGCCGTCTTGGATGATGACGGCAATCTCGTAAGCGAAAGCAGGATCGTAGGCCATCAAGTTGGGAACAGGCAGGGCCAGGACGTGGCTGTGGCCGTCCTGATGCTGCAGGCCTTCGCCGGCGAGCGTGGTTCGTCCGGCAGTTCCACCGACGAGGAATCCACGGCATCGCATATCAGCCGCGGCCCAGATCAGGTCACCGATGCGTTGGAAACCGAACATGGAATAATAAATAAAGAAGGGAATCGTGTTGATGCCGTGGTTCGCGTAGGCCGTGCCTGCGGCAATGAACGAGCACATCGAGCCCGCTTCGGTGATGCCTTCCTCAAGAATCTGTCCGTTCTTCGCTTCCTTGTAATAAAGGAGCGTGTCCATATCGACGGGCTCATAGAGTTGCCCGACGCTGGAGTAGATGCCGACCTGCCGGAACAAAGCTTCCATGCCAAAGGTGCGAGCTTCGTCGGGAATGATGGGGACAATCAGCTTGCCTAATTCCGGATCGCGCAGTAGTTTCGCCAGCAGTCGCACAAAAACCATGGTGGTGGAGGCTTCGCGCCCATCCGTGCCTTTGTAGAATTCTTCAAAGTGCGCTTCGGGCACGGCCTTCAGAGGCGTTGCCAGCACTTTGCGCTGCGGCATGTATCCGCCGAGCTGTTGGCGGCGGGCTTGCATGTATTTAATTTCGGCGCTGTCGTCGGACGGGCGGTAGAACGGCGCGTTGTGCAGTTCATCGTCTGGGATGGGAATTCCGAAACGCGAACGGAACAGCTCCAACTCCTCTTCGTTCAGCTTTTTCTGCTGGTGGGTGATGTTCTTGCCTTCGCCCGCTTCGCCCAGGCCGTAGCCTTTGATGGTTTTGGCGAGAATGATTGTCGGAGAGCCGGTGTGGTCTACGGCGGCGCGGTATGCGGCATGCACCTTGATGGGATCGTGACCGCCGAGGCGCATGCGGGCCAGTTGCTCGTCGGAAAGATGCTCCACCATTTTCAACAGACGAGGGTCGGTGCCGAACAGATTCTGGCGGAAGTAGGCTCCGCTCTCGACAAAATATTTCTGGTACTGCCCGTCGCTGATTTCTCCCAGACGCCTTACAAGGATGCCATCGCGATCGTTGCGAATCAGGCTGTCCCAATCCGATCCCCAGATGACCTTGATGACGTTCCATCCCGCGCCGCGGAAGATGGCTTCGAGCTCTTGAATGATTTTGCCGTTGCCGCGCACCGGGCCGTCGAGCCGCTGCAGGTTGCAGTTGACGACGAAAATCAGATTATCGAGATTTTCGCGGGAGGCCAGGGTGATGGATCCCAGCGACTCAGGTTCGTCCATTTCGCCGTCGCCGAGGAACGCCCAAACTTTGCCGCCGGCGGATTCTTTCAGGCCGCGATTCTCCAGATAGCGGATAAAGCGCGCGTGATAAATCGCCTGAATCGGGCCCAAGCCCATCGAGACTGTGGGGAACTCCCAGAAGTTAGGCATCAGCCACGGGTGAGGATAGGAACTCAACCCGCCGCCGGGCTTCAATTCACGGCGGAAGTTTTCCAGTTTCTCTTTTGGAATGCGGCCTTCAAGATAGGCACGAGAGTAAATACCTGGCGCTGCATGGCCCTGAAAATAGACGAAGTCGCGGTCACCGCTCTCGGTTTTCGCCTGAAAGAAATGGTTAAAAGCGACCTCATATAAGGTAGCGGCCGAAGCGAAGGTAGAGATGTGGCCGCCAATGCCTTCCTGAATTTTGTTGGCGCGCACCACCATGGCAAGGGCGTTCCAGCGCACCAGGCTCTTGATGCGGCGTTCCATCTCCTGACTTCCGGGAAACGGCGCCTGTTGCGGAGAGGCAATCGTGTTCTGGTAGGGAGTAGTGGCAGAGAAGGGAAGATTCACTCCGGCGGCGCGGCGCGCGTGCAGCGCCAATTGCTGAAGCAATCGCCCGGCGCGAACCGGGCCACCCTGGGACAGCACATAGTCCAATGAGTCAACCCACTCGCGAGTTTCCAATACCTCTTGACCGTCAGTTTCCGTCTGAGCCACGTCTGATATCTCCGATTGGTTGTGCCGAATACTCCATGATATTCAATTGCGCGGAATTTTGCTGGACGAAGGTAGATGTCCGGACGTTCTACAATGCTAAAGGTCGAGCCAGTTTTCCTGAGGGGGATCTTAATATGTTGCGGATTGTGCTGCTCGTGTTCGTGGTCGTCGCTATCATCTTCTTGGCCCCGCGCCTGTTTTCAGGGGCCCGGGCCGCTGCTCCCGGACCTGGCAGCAGCGCACCTGAATTCAGTTTGCCCTCGCAGGAAGGTGCGTCCGTCAGTTTGAAGGATTATCGAGGCAGTTGGGTCGTTCTTTATTTTTATCCCAAGGACCAGACTCCCGGCTGCACGCGGGAAGCCCACAACTTCCAGGTGGATCAGTCCAAGTACGCCGCGCACCACGCGGTTGTGCTGGGAGTGAGCTTGGACAGCGTTGACTCGCACAAGAAGTTCTGTACGAAAGAAGGACTGAACTTCAAGCTGCTGACCGATACAGACGGAAAGGTGAGCAAGGCCTACGGTTCGCTGACCAACTTTGGAGTCGTGAAATTTGCCGCACGGCACACTTTTCTTAGCGATCCCAGCGGCAAAGTAGCCAAAGCCTACACGAGCGTCGATCCGGCGCGGCACAACGAAGAGGTGCTGGCCGCTCTGGACCAGATGCAGAGGCGATAGGCGGTTACCGGAGAATTGTAGACGTGATATCCTAGAACTTCCTAGAACTGGGATAATTGGGATGGCGCGATCAAATGTCGCTCCTGGCGAAAAGCCGCTGTTTTGGATTGGATCAGCCAAGAGCGACTTACTGGAATTTCCCGAAGCCGTGCAGGACGAAATTGGCGTCGCTCTGAGCGTGGCGCAGTTTGGGGGAAAGCATCCAAAGGCCAAGCCGTGGAAGGGCGAAGGCCCTGGAGTCCTTGAAATCGTCGAGGATCACAAAGGTGAAACCTACCGGGCGGTCTATACGGTAAAGTTCGAGAACGCTGCGTAAGTGTTGCATGCGTTCCAGAAGAAATCGCCCAAGAGCATAAAGACGGCCCGGACAGATGTAGACCTGATTTCTCGAAGACTCAGGGCAGCAATCGAGGATTACGAGGCGCGATATGGCAAACGGAAAAAATCATGAGGCTGTGGTTCAAAGTTCAGGCAACGTGTTTGCGGATCTTGGTCTGCGCGATGCCGATGAGAAGCAAACACGGGTGCGCCTGGCCGTTGCCATCAATCAGATCATTCAGGCACGCCACTTGTCGCAAATTGCAGCGGCACGCCTGCTCGACATCAACCAGCCGAAGATTTCCGCTTTGGTGAATTATCGTTTGGAAGGGTTCTCCGTCGAACGCCTGATGCATTTTCTGAATGCGCTTGACCGCGACGTAGAGATCGTAATCAGAAAGAAGCCCCGCTCGAAGAGAGCGGCGAGAATTGTGGTGACGGGAGCCGAGTTGTCCATGGTCTGATGTTCGCACCGTCCTTCGGCCTCAGCAGGACACAGGGTTGGTGCGGGCTTCGCCGTTTCGGGCCACGAACGGTAAAGGATCGGACGCGCCGAAGCAGTACGCTCCGTCAGAGTAAACTAAGAGGGATGGCGACCGCGGCACGGCAGTCCGGGATGCAGGAGCCTCCACGGCAACACCTGAATTACCGCTTCCCGCCTGGGCTCCAGCGCAACCTTCTGTGGTTTGTGCTGCGCAAGCTTCGTCCGGCGAATCCCATCTTTCTGTTTCAACAACTCGCCGAAACCTACGGCGACATTGCGCATTACAAGCTCGGCCATCACCACATTGTTTTTCTGAATCATCCTGAGTACATCCGCGAAGTGCTGGTGGTGCAGAACGATAACTTCATTAAGGAACGTACGGTACGGCGCACCAAGATGCTGCTTGGCGAGGGGATGATTACCGCTGAAGGAGCGGCGCACCGCGCGCAGAGACTGGCGGCGCAACCTGCCTTTCATCGCCAACGGATTGTGGAATATGCGGGCATCATGGTCGAAGAGGCTGCCCACGTTGGCGATTCCTGGCAGGCGGGAGAACAACGAGATATCGCCGCGGACATGATGCATCTGACGCTCAACGTAGTGGCGCGAACCTTGTTTGCAACCGACTTGCGGCAGGAAGTCTACGAACTGGCGGGGGCCATCAATCGCATCATGGGCCTTTACAATTTTCTGATCATGCTGCCGGCGGCGGAATGGCTGGTGCACTTGCGTCCGCCCGGGTTAGCCGCATTCGTGCGGGCGCGCAACAGAATCGACGCCGTGGTCTACCGCATGATCGATGC
>WNFC01004625.1_pt1 | contig 20059 bp, 17 predicted proteins | sample 5400541 | NCBI WGS metagenome assembly WNFC01 (sample SAMN13153342, study PRJNA577476) | soil metagenome | isolation source: 120 cm saprolite under Douglas fir tree site 2 hole 2 replicate 1 | place: USA:California | collected 2015-04-18
GCAGCCAACGAAGTCGGTGGTGGCCGCAGTGCAGCCAACGAAGTCGGTGGTGGCCGCAGTGCAGGACAAAGACTATCGCGCCGCTCTCGACCTCCTCTATGACGGGCGGGCGGCCGAGGCCCAGGCCCGGCTGAGCCGGCTCGAGATGGCGTACCCGGAGGATCCGGTCCCGGTCTACCTCCAGGCCCTGGTCCTCTGCTGGATCGTCGAGCAGAGGCCGGATTCCACCGCGCTCGATCGGACGCTGGAGCAGGCGGCGGACCGGGCCTGGATGGCCGCGGACGCGCGCCTGCGCGCCGACCCCGATGACGCGCGCGGGGCGGCCAGCGGCGTCGCGCAGCCGGTATCACCTCTTCCGGCGGCATCGCGCGGAGGCGGCGCGCACCGCCGCCCAGATGCGCGACGACCTCCTGGCCGCGCGGGCCCAGGACGCGGACGATGCCGACGTGCAGTTCGGGCTCGGCCTCTACGACTACTACGTGGACGTGCTGCCGCGCTTGCAACGCCTGCTCCGCTTCCTCTCGCGCCTGCCCGGGGGCGACCGGGCCCGGGGCCTGGAAGCCATCGAAGACGCGGCGCGCGCGTCGACCCTGCACGGCGTGGAGGCGCGCGTGCAGCTCTACGAGATCCACGCCTTCTACGAGGAGGACCCGGACGCGGCCGCCGCCGACATGGAGGAGCTCGTACATCGTTATCCCGGCTGGCCCCTGTGGGGGCTCAAGCTGGCCGAGCACCTGCGCGACCGCCTGGGCGCTTACGCGGAGAGCGAGGCGGAGGCGCGACGGATGCTGCGGGCGGGCGGAGGGACGGCGGCGGAGCCGGGGGCGGCGGCCCTCGCGCTGGCGCGGCTCTCGCTGGGCGAGTCTCTCCTGCTCGATCTCCGGCCGGAAGAGGCACGGCGCGTGCTCCTTCCTCTCCAGGAGGAATCGCCGGCCTGCCCGCGCTGAGCGCGCAGGCCCGGGTGCTGCTCGGGCGCAGCCTCGAGCTCGAAGGCGACCGCGAGGGCGCCGCCGCGCACTACCGGGCCGCGGCCGCCGACCGCGAAGCGCGCCCGCGCGCGGCAGCCGCCCTCGCTCATCCTCTTCCCGCGGCGGAAGTGGAGGGACGGCAGAGGCTGGCCCTCGCCCGGCGCGCGCGCGAGGACGGGCGGGGCGAGGACGCGGCGGCGCGGGCGCGAGAGGCGCTCGCCGCCTGGCCGGCCTCGCGTGAGGCCGCCCTGCTCGTGGCGGAGGAGGAGCTGCAGGGCGGACGCGCGGAGAGCGCGCGCGTGCCCGCGATCGAAGAGGCGCGCGCGGACGAGCCGCCGTGGCTCGTGCCCTGGTCGCGCCTCCTGCGCGCCCGCCAGGCCGACGCGAAGGGGGACCGGGAGGCTGCCGTCATACTATATAAACAGATATATGCGAACCATTGCCGGCGTCCCGAGCTGCGGGCGGCGGCGGCGGACGGGCTGCGCACGCCGTTCCGGCCGGAGACTCCTCGCGCGGCGCCGTCCGCGCCCGCGCGCATGAAGCGAACATCGATCTCGACCGCGCCTGGCGCGGCTTTTCTCGATGTTCCACGCTTTTCAACAGGGCCATGCACAGGCTAAGCCTTCGCCTCTGAGCGGCATGCCCCGGCGATGTTGAAAAAAAGCCTTGACAACCCGAGAGCGGCTCCCTACGCTACACCTAGTATGTCAAGCCCCTTGTCACCCACGATGTTGATTCGGGGCTCCTTTGTCCATGCCTGGACCGAAAGGGGGGATCACTTAAATGGCCGCGAAGAAGAAGGCCGCCAAGAAGGGCGGATCGAAGAAGAAGAAGTAACCGCCCCGGGGACAAGGGGGGGTGGATCGATCACCCCCTCCACACTTTCATCCTGACCTCGTCAGGAAAGGGGTTTTACAGATGAAGAAGGCGACCAAGAAGGCGGCTCCGAAGACGAAGAAGAAGAAGTAAGCCGCCGGTCGTCCGTTTTTGCGGGGGGTGAGAAATCACCCCCTTATGCTTTTTGGGGGGCCCGCGTTATCGCGGTGTCAACGGCCTGCGCCGCGAACACTGTGGGGTCGGTGAGCGGGCGCGCGGCCTTGCTCCACAGCGCGCATGTCTTCATCGAGGACGGCGCATGGGGCCCCACCCACGCAATCAGCAATAACGAAGGTATTCGCGCGCTGCTCGCGGCGTCCGCTGTTGCCCGCTCGCCATCACCGCTGGGGCGCGGCGAAGCAACGAACAAAGCAACAACTTCGAGTCCCGCGATGAGCCTGCGGGTCTCTTTCAAATTCCCGCGAGCACGTACCGCTCGATCGCCACCGCCACACCGTCTTCGTCGTTCGTCGGGAGGACTTCGAGACCGAGCGCGTGCAGCGCGGGGTCCGCGTTGCCCATGACCAGGCCACGGCCGGCCACGGTGAGCATCTCGCGGTCGTTCCAGTTGTCTCCGATGGCCATCGTTTCCTCGCGGGCGAGGCCCCAGCGCTCACGGAGGAACTCGAGCGCGTTTCCCTTGCTCACCTGCGGATGCAGCACGTCCAGGAACCCCATCTCGTGACCCGGATACAGCGTGCGCTCCACCCGGGCCTGCGCGCCGAGGCCCGCGACGAGGAGCGGATAGAGGTCGAGCATCGCCGGAAGCGGGCCCGCGAACATGACCTGCACGACGTCGTCGGGCAGCTCCCGCTCCAGGTCCTCGACCTGGACGCGGTCGCGGTGGCCGCGATCGACGTACCCGCTGAGCATCGGGTTGTCCGCCCCGATGCCCGCGACCACCAGCCGGCCCTCGCCGCGAAAACCGCAGTGGGCGACCGGATCCGCCCCGCCGGCGCGGCCGAGGCGGATGGCGGCGAGGGCGGCCTCACGCGCGAGGGCCACGCAGCGCAGGACGCGCGCCGGCCCGTCGTGGTCGCTCTCCGGGTCCGGCTCGATGACGAGGGCGCCGTGGTGCAGCACGAGCGGGACGCCCGGCCCCAGCTGGGAGGCGACGCGGCGCGCGGCCGGGTAGCGCCGGCCCGTGATCAGAACGAGGCGCACGCCGGCGCCGCGCGCGCACGCGATCGCCCGGAGCGTCCGCGCGGAGATCTGCTTGTCGCTGCCCAACAGGGTGCCGTCGATATCGAGCGCGAGCAGCCGGCATGGAGAGGTCAACGGCCCGTCCACGCCTCCACTTTCTCGATCACGTCGCCGGGCCGGACCTTGTCCGCCACCTCCATGCCCGAGGCCACCCATCCGAATACGGTGTAGCGCCCGTCGAGATGGGGCGCGGGAGCGAGGGTGATGAAGAGCTGGCTGCCGCCCGTGTCCTTGCCGGAGAGCGCCATCCCCACCACGCCGCGGCCGTAGGGCCGCTCGCCGATCTCGTCCCGCAGCGCGAAGCCCGGACCGCCGTTCCCGTCGCCGCGCGGATCACCACCCTGGATCACGAAGCCGGGCACCACGCGGTGGAAGGTGAGGCCGTCGAAGAACCCGCTCCGGGCCAGGTCGAGGAAGGTGGCGCTCATGAGGGGCGCCTCCACGACGTTGAGGTGGATCTCGATGCGGCCCTGCTTCAGGTAGAGGAACACGCGCGGCGTGAAAACGGAGGCCCCCGCCGTGACCTCGTAGGGCGCGAGCACCTCGCGGTAGTCCAGGGCGGGACGCACGATGGGCTCCGGGCCCGGCGCGGGAGGAGTCTCCCCCAGCGCGCGCAGCTCGCGCGCGGCACGCTCGCGCACCGGCCGCGCCGGGTCGCCGGCGGCGATCTCGCGCAGGAGCGCCGCCGCGCGCGCATCCCTCTGCAAGGCGAGCAGCGGCACCAGCGAGAGGCGCGCGTCCATCTCGACGTCGCCCCGGGCGCGCGCATAGGAGATGGCGGCCACTTCGCTCAGCCCCGTGACCTTCAAGGCGGCGAGCTGGTCGGCGGCGGCCATGCGCACTGCGAAATCCGGGTGGTCGAGGTGGCGGCGCAGGGTGTCGACCGAATCGGAGCCGCGCGCCTGGCGCAGCGCCTCCAGGACGTACGGGAGGACGCGCACGTCGTCGTCCTTCAGCATCGCGAGCAGGCGCGCCTGGCTGGCCTCGTCGCCGGCGATGGCGAGGGCGCCGGCCAGGCCGGCGCGCACGAACCAGACGGGATCGGGGTCCAGGTTGGCCAGGACCAGCGCGAACTCCTCGCGCTCCATGCGCGCCAGCGCCTGCAGGGCGGCCGCGCGCACCCAGGGCTCGGGGCTACCCACTTCCGCGACCACGCGCTCGCGCAGGCCCCGGTCGGGAGGGAGGACGGAGAGCGCCTTGAGCGCCTCCACGCGAAGGGCGCTGGACGGCGCGCGCAGCAGCGCGGACACCGCCGGCACCGCGTGTGGCTCGCCCAGGAGCGCGACCGCGCGCAGCGCGTTGACGACGACGGTCTCGTCCCGATCGCGCAACAGGGGCAGCAGCACGTCCAGGTCGGCGGGGTCCTTCAGCGCGCCCAGGCCGCGCGCCCCGTAGGCACGGGAGAGTGGATCGGTCGAGGCGACACCGGCCAGGAGCACGGGGCGAAGGGCGGGGCTCTCCAGGCGCATGGCCGCCCAGGTCGCCGCCCACCAATCGAAGCGCGGCTTGCCCGCGGACAGGAGCGCGGCCTGCGCGCTGCGCGCGTCCTTGAGGCGGGCCAGCGCGAAGAGGCCCAGCCGCGGCTCCAGCCAGGGGTCGGTCATGCTCGCGGGGTCGTCCCCGCGCACGGTCACGAGCGGCGCCTTGGGAGGCAGCGCCGCCACCACCATCTGCGCGATGGCGGGCGCGGCCCGCGCCTCGCCGATCTGGCCCAGCGCCTCCGCGGCCCGCCCGCGGACGACGGGCTCGGGGTCCTTGAGCGCGGCCAGCAGCGGATCCACGGCGAGCGCATCGCCGATGAGGCCGAGCGCGAACGCCGTCATCTGGCGAACCTCCGGCTCGGGATCCTGGAGGAGAGGCACCAGGGCGGGCACCGCCGCGGGATCGCCGATGCGGCCGGCGGCCAGGGCCGCCCGCCGGCGCAGGCCGCGGTCGGCGTCGCCGAGGCCGAGCCTCACGTCCGCGGTGAAGTCGCGCCGATCCTCGCCGGCCAGGATCCGCGTGAGCTTCTCCATCCGCGGAGTCGGCGGAGCCGGTGAGGGCGGCGCCGCGAGGAGAAGGCCCAGGATCAAGGAGGTCATCGGCGCGTCAACGGAGAATTATATCTAGGCCACGGCGATGAGGTCGTCGCCGTCGCGAAGGCCGAGCCGCGCGGCGTGGCGGCGGATCTCCTCGCGCGCACCGGGCTGGCCGACGGCGGCGAGGTGGAGCGCGTCCGCCGTGGCCACCGCCCCTTCGACCGGCACCACGGGGACGCCGTGGATGCGCTGGCCGAGGCGCCGGGGATGGACCTCGACGAACGCGGCCACGCGGTGCCCGCGCGCGCTCAGCGCCCGCGACCATCCCTTCCCCACCGGGCCCGCGCCCCACACCACCGCCGGCCGCTGCGCGAGGGCTCCCGCCTCCAGGGCGCGGATCTTGAGATCCCGGAATCGCGCGGACGCGTAGCGGGGATCCGTGCGGGAGAGGCGAAAGGGCCCGTCGCGCCAGTCGAGGAGCACGGCCGGGAGCTTCGCGAACCGCGCGCCCACCGCGTGCGCGCGCAGCCACAGGTCGTAATCCTCCGGGCCGTCGAAGGCGCGGTATCCCTGGAGGCGGACCAGCACGGCCGCGCGCATCATCACCGTCGGATGGGCGAGCGGCGATTCCACGAAGAGGTCGCGCACGATCGTCTCGTGCTCGACGAGGCCATTCTGCCAGCGCACGTACGCGCGCATGCCCTCGTTCGGTCCGCACGAGCCCACCAGGCGCACGCAGGTTCCGAGCACGGAGAGGTCCGCGTCCTCCTGGAGGCGAGTGGCCTGGGCGCGGAGTCTTTCGGGGTGACAGACGTCGTCGGCGTCCATGCGCGCGACGAGGGGTGCGCGCGCCGCCTTCCAGGAGGCGTTCAGGGCGGCCACCAGGCCCTGGCCGGGATTATCCACCACGCGCACGCGCGCGTCCCGGCGCGCCGCCGCCTCGAGCAGCGCGCGGCTGCCGTCCGTCGAGTGATCGTCGACGGCCACCACCTCGTGGTCCGCGAGGGTCTGCGCGGCGAGGGAAGCCAGGCACTCCCCGAGCGTCTCCGCCGCGTTGCGGACGGGGAGCAGGACGGAGACGCGGGGGGAGGTCACCCCTGCCGGCCGACGAACGCTCGGGCCTCGCGCAGGGCGATCGCCGCCGAAGCCGCGGCCACCACGAAGAACGGGCCCGCGATGCCGGGGCGCCAGGTCTCGCGCGGAGCCCGACGGATCTCGGCCTCCCAGCCCTGCTCGCTCTCGACGGGCTCGCGGATCTCGTACACCCATTCCTCCCGGCAGACCGTCGAGTGGATCCCGTGCGTCGGGTCGGGGAGGGCGACGGCCATCGGCGCCGGCCGCAGGGCGCCGGAGACGACGAGGGTGATCGTAGTGTGGCTCTCCTCCGGCACGAAGAGGAACTCCACCCCGTAGCCCCGGAACGGCCAGGCCACCTCGGGCGCCTCGCGCACGACGCGGCCGAGCGCCCTTAGCCGCGCCCGCACGCCGGGGAGCACGAACTCGAGGTCGAGGTCGGGCTCGTCCGCGAGTCGCAAGGGGCTGGCCAGGAGCATCCCGTTGACGCTGAGGTTGTGGGTGAGGCCGCAGAAATGCACGCCCCCCGCGTTTCGCGACGAGGCGACCACCTGGCCGCTGACGGGGACGCGGGCCACCACGCGACGGGGCACGACGAGGAGCTTGGCCAGCGCCGCTTCGAGCGTGGGCCGATCGAGCGGCCGCCGCAGCACGGCATTGGCGCCGGCCCTCCGCGTCTCCTCCTCGATCTCGGCCGTCGCGCCCGCGGGAAGGATGGCCAGCACCGAGACCTCGCGCGTGGACGGCGAGTTGCGGATGCGGCGCACGGCATCCGGCAGCGCGAGGTCGGGCAGCTCCGTGCCCAGCACGACCAGCCGCGTACCGGTGGGGACGATCTCGCGCAGGAGGTCGCGGACATAGGTCCGCTCCTGGACGACATGCCGATCGCGCTGCAAGACGGGCGCCTCCAGCAGGAGGCTGCGCGCATCCAGGCCGGCCACCAGGAGCGAGGACGGCATGCCGGGAGTCTACGGCCGGGCACGAGGAGGGGCAACGCCAGGGGGGTCAGACGTGACTCAGGACACCACGCGCTGGCTGCTGCGGCGGAAACGGAAGATCTGCTGGAAACGGTCCGGCAGCCAGGTCTTGAGGGCGAGCAGGGACGGGATGCGGTCGTAATGGAGGACGAGCCGCACGTCGCGCCGCCCGCCCTTGCCGACGTCCTGGACGAGGAATCCGTACGGGCCGATGCGCAGGGGGGTGCCCGCCTTGAGCTCCTTGCGCTCCCCGCCCTTGCCGTAGCCGACGAACTGCACGCGGGGGTCGAGCAGCGCCCGCCGCAGCGTCTCGTCGGAGAGGAGGTGGGCCTTGGCGTTCAGGAATTCGGTGGCGCTGATCCCGCGGCGCGAGGAGCCGGACGCGGTGAGGATGCGCTCCGCCTCCTTCGGATCGAGGTTCTTGGCCATGTAGTCGAGGTTGAGGGCGAAGATCTTCTCGTCCTTGGTTCCCTTCGCGTTGATGTCGTCGAAGGCCTTGCGCAGCTCGTCGAGGGGCAGTGGGAGGAGCCAGGCCACCGTGGTGTCGAGGCCCGTGGTATCGATGCCGGTGCCGGTGAGATCGAGGGTGGGCGCCTGGTAGGTGAAGGTCGCCGAGGCTTCCTTGGCGTCGCCGACGAGGCTGAGGCCGGTGTTGGACCAGCCGCCCTCCACCTTGTGCAGGCGGTCCGCCGCCACGTGCACGGGCGCGTTCAGCGACAGTTCGAGCACCTCGACGTCGCCGGGGCCGGGGAATTGGCGCACCAGGATGCCGAGCAGGAGGGCGAGGAAGAGCACCATGGGCAGGATGAGGGCGCTGAAGAACTGCGCCTCCACGAGCGGCCGGGAAGGTGTGGAGATCCGGGCCACGATGGGCGCGATCTTCTTCAGGCCCTCCTGCGGCTCCACGCGGAACACGAACTTCTTGAGCAGCACCCCGTCGTCCTGGAAGAACGAGGCCATGCTCTGCGCGAAGGGCGCGGCCTTCTTGCCGTTGGCCGCCTGGACCATGTCCAGGATGAGCCCGGGCGCGCGCTCGGGGTTGCCCTTGACGGCGACGTCGGGCGGCTCCCCGACCAGGATCACGTAGAGCGGGACGTTCATCTCCTTGATGAGCGCGAGCGTCTTCTCGACCACGTGGGCCTTGAGGTCCACGCCCTCCGGCACGTTCATGTCCGTCCAGTCCGCGGCCGAGGGGTCCAGGATGGCATCGGTGATGAGCGCGAGGCGCAGGTCCGCGCCCGGCGGATAGTCGGCCGCGATGAGCTCGCGCGCCTTGTCGAAGGCGAAGTAGAAATCCGTCCACTGCCCGTTGTTGCGGTACTTGATGGCATCGTCGACGAAGATCTCGCGCCGGCCGCCGAACAGGATGAGGCGGTAGGGCCGGCCCTTGAGGAAGGTGAACATCTTCTCGAGGGCCTCGACGCGCTTCTCCTCCGGATCCAGCGGGGGCAGGGACGCCGAGTTGTCGATGAGGAAGAGGATGGTGGGCCCCTTCGTGGTGCGCGCGGCCGGGGAGGTCGGCGAAGCCGCGAGGTTCAACCCCGAGCTGGGGGCGGGGGACGGCGAGGCCGGGCGCGCGGCGCGCGGAGTCGGCGCCGCCAATGCGGGCGCGACGAGGAAGGCCAGCGAGAGGAGGGATGCGCCCACGGCCATGGGTTGGCGGATTCTACTACAGGGGCTGGGAGCCGCCCGGTGTAAGCTGAACAACCGACCGTGAGCGCAAGCCATACGTAGAGCGCGACGGCGCGCGCAGCGCGGCGGCGCCGCGAGGGGGGTTTCAGGGGGGGAGCTCACGCCTTTCCAGCGGTGCGTGAGTTCCCCCCTGACTAAGCAAGTAAGGTAAGAAACAACGAAATGAAAGTCGGCATCATCGGTCTGCCCTCGACGGGCAAGAGCACCCTCTTCTCACTCCTCACCGGCGCGCCGGTGGCCTCTCCCGGCGGACGGCCCGAGCCGCGGGTGGGCATCGCGCGCGTGCCCGACCCTCGGGTAGAGGCCCTGGCGGAGATGTACCACCCCAAGAAGAAGACACCGGCCACCGTGGAGTACGTCGACATGCCGGGCGTGGCCAAGGGCGAGGGGGCCGCGCTGGTGGACCTCCCCGCCCTCCGCGGCGTCGACGCCCTGGTGCACGTGGTGCGCGCCTTCGAGTCCGAGGTCGTGCCCCACCCCGAAGGCTCCATCGACCCCCTGCGCGATGCGCGCATGCTCGAGCTGGAGCTGATCCTGGCCGACCTGGGCACGGTCGAGCGCCGGCTCGAGCGCCTCGAGGCCAACATCAAGAAGGCCAACAAGGCCGAAGACGTCGCCGAGCGCGTGGTGATCCTCAAGATGAAGGAAGCGCTCGAGGCGGAGAAGCCGCTGCGCGACCTCACGCTGAGCGAGGAGGACCAGCGCCGGGTTCGCGGATATGCCTTTCTCAGCGGCAAGCCCCTGGTGCTCGTGGTCAACATGGGCGAGGACCAGGTCCGCCAAGCGGCGCAGGCGCTGGAGCGCACGGGGCTCGTGGCCTTTGCCGCCGAAGGGAGCGCCCGCGCCGTGTGCGCGGTGTCCGCGCCCATCGAGGCGGAGATGGCGCAGCTCTCCGCGGAGGACGCGCAGGCCTTTCGCGAGGACCTCGGCCTCAGGGAGCCGGGACTCGACCGCGTCATCCGGACTTCGTACGAGCTCCTCGGGCTGATCTCGTTCCTGACCGCGGGGGAGGACGAGTGCCGGGCCTGGACCATCCGGCGCGGCACGCGCGCGCAGCCGGCGGCGGGCGAGATCCACTCCGACATCGAGCGCGGATTCATCCGCGCGGAGGTCGTCGCTTTCGATGACCTCATCAAGGCGGGATCGCTGGCCGCCTGCCGCGAGCAGGCGACCTTGCGTCTCGAGGGCAAGGATTACGTCGTGCGCGACGGCGACGTGATCAACTTCCGCTTCAACGTCTGATGGCCTCCGGCGGGACCTGCCCGCAGTGCGCGCGTCCCGTGGCCGCCGCCAAGCCGCGCTGCGTGTACTGCGGAGGGGAGCTGCCGGCGGACGCGGTGCAGGCGGCCGCGGCCGCGCGGGCGGCCCTGGAGGCGCAGTGGGCACGCGAGGGCGCGACCTCCACGCCCAGCCCCGCGACCGGCGGGGCGCCGGACACGCCGACGCCGCCGCGCGTCCTGCTCGTGCTGGAGATCGCGAGCGCGGACGAAGGCGCGCTCGCGCGCGCTCTCTCCCTGTCCGCGTTCGAGGCGGGCCAGCGGCGGCGGCGCGGAGGACCGGACCTCCATCGCATCCTGCCCGCGGCCCAGGCCACGGAGGAAGCGGCGCGACTCCGGGCCCACGGCCTGGAGGTGCTCGAGATCGCGGAGGACGAGGTGAGGCGCTCGGAGCCGGTGACGATCACTCGCGGCAGCGCGGAGGCAGGCGCCCTCGCCCTGGACGGAGATGAGGGCCCGCTCCGTGTCGCGGAAGCGGACCTGTTCCTCATCGTGCGCGGCGTCATCACCCGCGAATACCAGAGCACGCCGGAGGCGCGGCTTCAGCGGCGCCTGGCCACCCTCGATCCCGGATACCGCGTGCACCTGCACCGGCGAGGGGACGCGCGACCGGTCGAGCTCGATCCCGCCGCGTTGGACTTCGGGCCAGGGGGGGCGCCGAGCGGCGCGCAGCTCCAGGTCACGAGCTGGATCGACCGGCTCTTTCCGGCCGTGCCCCGAGACGATTCCTTCCGGGTGGTGATTCCCGCGCTCGCCCCCGCCGCGCCCGTCGCCGGCGGTAACGCCGCCGCCGCCGCTGCCGCCCTGGCCCGCCCGGGACGCGAGAGGCGCGCCGTGCTCGACAACCTCGCGCAGTTCCGCTTCCATTCCGCCTGGCGCGGCGCCGCGCGCCGCCGCCGCTCGTCCTGACCTTTCGCGACCGCGTGCGCTAACCGCGCGTCGGACCCCTGTGCTACCGTTCGGCGCGGATGAAGCTGATCGTCCAGATCCCCTGTCTCAACGAGGAAGCGACGCTTCCGGAGACGCTCAAGGCCATCCCCCGCACCATCGCCGGCGTCGACAAGGTGGAGGTGCTCGTCATCGACGACGGGTCCACGGACGCGACCTCGGCGGTCGCGCGCGAGCACGGCGCCGACCACATCGTGCGCTTCACCCGCCGTAAGGGGCTGGCCGCCGGCTTCATGGCCGGCCTCGACGCCTGCGTGCGCCTGGGCGCGGACGTCATCGTCAACACCGACGCCGACGCCCAGTACGCGGGGAGCGAGATCCCGCGCCTCATCGCGCCGATCCTGGCCGGGGAGGCGGACATGGTGATCGGCGACCGCGAGGTGGGGCAGGTCGAGCACTTCTCCTGGCCCAAGCGCCGGCTGCAGACCCTGGGCTCGTGGGTGGTGCGGAAGGTGTCGGGCACGAACGTGCCCGACGCCACCAGCGGCTTCCGCGCGCTCAACCGCGAGGCCGCGCTGCGCATCAACATCGTGAGCGAGTTCACCTACACGCTGGAATCGATCATCCAGGCGGGCAAGAAGAAGATGGCGGTCACCCACCTGCCCATCTCCAGCCGGCACACGCGGCCCTCGCGCCTCTTCTCGTCCACCTGGGAGTACTTGAAGCGATCGGTCGCCACGATCCTCCGTATCTATGCGATGTACGAGCCGTTCAAGGTCTTCGTCCTCCTCGGCTCCGCCCTCACCGCGGGCGGCCTCGGGCTCGGCCTGCGCTACGCGTGGTTCTGGGCCCACGGCGACATCCGCGGCCACTTGCAGTCCGCCATCCTCTCCGTCCTGCTCCTCATCCTCGGCTTCCAGACGCTGCAGTGGGGCATCATGGCCGACCTCGTGGCCAGCAACCGCAAGCTCCTCGAGGACCTCCTCTACCGCGTGCGCAAGGGCGAGCTGGAGAGACCGGACGGCCGTGGCTGAGCCCGCCCAGACGACCGTCGTCATCCCCGCCTTCAACGAGCAGGAGGCGATCGCGGATGTGGTCGGCCGCGTGCGCGGACGTGGGGCCTGGCGGGAGGTCCTCGTCGTCGACGACGGATCCACCGATCTCACCGCCGACCGCGCGGCCCAGGCGGGCGCGCGCGTGGTCCGCCATCCCTACAACAAGGGGAACGGAGCCGCCGTGAAGACGGGCATCCGGGAGGCGAAGGGGGACGTGGTCCTGCTCATGGATGCGGACGGCCAGCACGATCCGGAGGACATGGCGCGCCTGGTGGCGGCCGTGGGCCTGCACGACATGGTGATCGGCGCGCGCGCGGCCCGCGACCAGTCCCCCACCCGCGCCCTCGGCAACGCCATCTTCCGCGCGCTGGCCTCGTGGCTGACCGGGCGGCCCATCCCGGACCTCACCTCCGGCTTCCGGGCCGCGCGGCGCGACCTCCTGGTCGAGATCCTCCACCTCCTGCCCAACGGCTTCTCGTACCCGACCACGTCGTGTCTCGCCCTCATGAAGGCGGGCTACAACGTGACCTTCGTGCCCGTGGCCGCGCATCCGCGCGTGGGTACCAGCAAGATCCGCGTCGTGCGCGACGGTGTTCGCTTCGTCCTCATCATCTTGAAGATCGTCACCCTCTACAGCCCGCTCAAGGTCTTCTTCCCCATCTCCGCCGCGTCCTTCCTGCTCGGCCTTCTCTACGGGGTCTGGAACGTCGCCGTGCACGGCAAGATCCCGATGGGCTCCGCCCTGCTGATCCAGCTCGCCGTCGTGGTGTTCCTGTTCGGGCTCATCTCGGAGCAGATCGCAGCCGGTCAAGACCGGGCGTGAAATTCCGTCGCGCGCGCCGGGACGCATTCCTGCTGCTCCTGCTCGCCGCCATGCCGGCGTTGGCCTATGCGCCGGCCTGGACGGCGCGCCGGCTCCTCGGTCCCGGGGACGGCGCCGCCCTGCATTTCCCGCTGCGCGCCCTCGTGTGGGAGAGCTACGGGCGCGGGGAGCTGCCCGAATGGAATCCCACCATCTTCCTGGGGACGCCCCTCCTCGCCGCCTATCGGCCGGGCGCGTTCTACCCGCTCATGCCCGCCCTGGCCTTCCTGCCCCCGTTCGCGGCGTTCCAGGTGCTGGTCCTCGTCTCCCTGGCCGCCTCCGCCATCCTCGTCTTCCTCTATCTCCGGCGCCTGGGCGCCGAGCGTGTGGGCGCGTTCGTGGGGGGACTCTGCTTCGCGCTCGGACCCTATCTGGTCGCCCACCTCTCGGACACGGCGACCCTGGTGGCCGCGCCGCTGCTGCCCCTCGTGCTGCTGGCGGCGGAGGACCACATGCGGCTCGGGACGCCGGCGCGCGCGGCCGGTCTCGCCGTGAGCCTCGCCCTCCTCCTCCTGGCCGGCTCGCCGGAGGCGGCGCGCGCGGGAGCGGCCCTGGTGGCCGGACGCCTGGTGGTGGGCCACGTCCTGCGGCCGGGCCCGCGCGGCCCCAGCGTGCGTGCGAGCCTGCTCGCCCTCCTGGCCGCGGGCCTCCTCGCGGCGCCCCAGCTCGTGCCCACGCTCGTGCTGGCCCGGGACGCCGGGCGCTCGGTGACGGGACTGGCCAACCGCGATCGTCCCCTACCCGGGCTCTTCGGCCTCGTGCTGCGCTACGCCTCGCACACGCCCGCGGCATCGCTGGCCCTGGCCGCCGTGCCCCTCGCCCTGACCCAGATGCCCATCCGCGTCCTCGGCCTCGCCCTCGCCCTCTGCCTCGCCCTGCAGTGGGGGCGCGGCCCGCTGTCCGCGCCGGGCGCGCCGGGCCTCGTGTTCGAGCTGACGCTGTGCGTGCTGGCGGGTCTCTCGCTCTCCGCGCAATGGCGGGCGCGGCGCCGGCCCGAGGGAGCGCGCCTGCGCGCGTACTTCCTGATCGCGGCGCTGGCCTCGGCGGCGGCGCTGTCGGTGGCGGCGGCCGCGGTGGGACCGCTGCCGGAGTCGCTCGCGGGCGCGGTCGGCGTCCTGGCCTTGAGCCTGATCCTGTACTTCTCGCTGGCCACGTCGCCGCATGCCTTGCGCGCGGGCCTGTGGCTCCTGCCCCTGACCGTCTCCTTCCTGCTGCAGCCGGGAGGCCGCCGGCCCTGGGACCTCTACCCGACCGAGGCCGATCTCTACGAGGGCAGCGCCACCCGGCGCGCGCTCTGGAATGCCATGGGCGCGGGCGTGCGCGAGCGCATGCTCGCCCTCGTCCGTGACTGGCCTCGCGACCAGGAGCGCGACCTCGCCTACGCGAACTGGGCGGGCCTCGAGGGCGGCCGATCCGCCAACGGCTACGACCCCATGGTCCCGCTGCGCACGCGCGTCGCCCTGGGCGGGATGGCCGTCGGCGGCACGCTCCCCAGCGCGTTCTTCCGCTCCGAGCCGGCCCGGCTGGAAATGCTCGGCGTGCGCTGGGTGCAGGTGCCCGCCGGCTCGCTGACCGCCCCTCGCATCGGTTTCGCCGGCGATCCGTTGGACCTGCGCCTGGATCCGGGACGGCGGCGGTTCTTCCCTCTCCCCATGACGCCCGCCACCGAGATCCAGATCGTCTCGCTGCTCTCCGACGCCGTCTCGGTCGCGCAGGGACAGGAGGTCGCCCGCGTGGAGGCGCGGCTGGCCACCGGACGCAGCTTCGAGCTCAGCCTGCGCGCGGGCGTGGACACCGCGGAGTGGTCGTGGGAGCGGCCGGACGTGCGGCCGCGCGTGGCGCACCAGCTCGCGCCCGTCTTCGGAACCTGGACGGATCCGGGAGCGGGCTTCGCCGCGCACCGCTACCTCGGGCGGCTGCGGCTGCCCGGCCGCTATCTGGTGGACGGCGTGAGCCTGGAAGCGCGTCCGGAGGCCGGCCGGCTCCTGCTCGCGCGGCTGGCCGTGTTCGACGCGCTGACGGGCGCGGTCACCCCGGTATCCCTGCCCGCGGCGTTCGTGAGCGACGGCGGGGTCCTGGCCGAGCGCGCGGTGACTCCCCTGCGGAGCGGCCGCGCATCCTCGCCGACGACGACGCGGTCGTGCGCGCCCTGGGCACGCCGGGGGCGTTCGGAGTCGATCCCCGCCGCGACGCCTTCGTGACCGCCGAGGACGCGCGCGCGCTGACGACGGACACGCGGGGCCGCGCCGGCCGGGCGGAGGTCCTCCTGCGCGCCGATCCCCGGCTCCTCGACATCCGCGCGGAAGGGCCGGGCCTCCTGATCGTGACCGAAGCCTGGGACCGGGGCTGGTCCGCCGCCGTCGACGATGCGCGCGCCTCCATCGTGCGCGTGAACCACGCGGAGATTGGCGTGCCCCTGGGCCCCGGGATCCATCGCGTGGTCCTGTCCTATCGCACGCCCGGCCTCTTCTTCGGAGGGGTCCTGGCTCTGCTGGGCGCGACCTTTCTCGTGGTCGCGGGGGCGCGCGGCCCACGCCGCGGCCGAGGTTGACCCTCCGCGCGGGCGCGTGCTACGGTCCGAGATTCCCTATGGCCCCGAGTCTTTCCATCTTCTTCCCCGCCTACAACGACGCCGGCACCATCGCGAGCCTGGCCCTGATCGCGCACATGACGGCGCGCCAGCTCACCAGCGACTACGAGGTCATCGTCATCGACGACGGGAGCCCGGACCACACGGGCGAGCTGCTGGACGAGATGGCCCGCCACTTCCCCTGGCTGAAGGTCGTGCACCACGGGACCAACCGCGGTTACGGGGGGGCGCTGCGCACCGGCTTCCAGACCGCGTCCAAGGAACTCGTCTTCTACACGGACGGCGACGCACAATACGACCCCCGCGAGATGACGCGGCTCTTCGAGGCGTTCTCGAGCGAGGTCGACTTCGTCAACGGCTACAAGATGTGGCGTTCCGATCCCCTCCACCGCAGGGTCATCGGCAAGCTCTACCACTGGTTCGTGCGCACGATGTTCAGCCTCCACCTGCGCGACGTCGACTGCGACTTCCGGCTGATGCGCCGGAGCGTCTTCGAGAAGGTCGTCCTCACGCGCTCGTCGGGCGTCATCTGCGTGGAGCTGATGAAGAAGGTGCAGGACCACGGGTTCCGGATCGGCCAGGTGCCCGTGCACCACTTCCACCGCACCTACGGGAAGAGCCAGTTCTTCAACTTTCCCCGCGTCGCGCGCACGCTGGTCGACCTGACGCGGCTGTGGTGGGAGCTGGTCGTGCGCAAGGAGCACCTGCGGTCCCCCGCCCCCGTCGTGCCCGCGGGCGCGCCCAAGACGCGGGCGCAGAGCGGAGAGTGAGCGCTACCGACTACCGCGACTTCTATCGCGGGCGGCAGGTCCTGGTCACGGGCGCGCTCGGCTTCATCGGCTCGAACCTCTCGAGGGCCCTGGCCGACCTCGGGGCCCAGGTCCTGGCCGTGGACAGCCTGCTGCCCGACTATGGGGGCAACCTCTTCAACCTGGCCGGCTACGAGGACAAGGTCCGCATCAACATCGCGGACGTGCGCGGCCACGCCATGGAATACCTGGTGCGGGGCCAGGACATCCTCTTCAACCTCGCCGGGCAGGTCAGCCACATCGACTCGATGGTCGACCCCTTCACCGATCTCGAGATCAACTGCCGCAGCCAGCTCTGGATCCTGGAGGCGGTGCGCAAGAGCAACCCCGGAGTGAAGATCGTCTACGCGGGGACCCGGCAGGTCTACGGCAAGCCCATGCGTTTGCCCGTGGACGAGACGCACCTGCTCAACCCCACCGACGTGAACGGCATCAACAAGATCTCGGGCGAGTTCTACCACCTCGTGTACCACTCGGTGTACGGCATCCGAGCCTGCTCGCTGCGCCTGACCAACACCTACGGCCCGCGCCAGCTCATCAAGCACAACCGGCAGGGCTTCATCGGCTGGTTCATCCGGCAGGCGGTGCGCGGCGAGGAGATCCAGCTCTTCGGCGACGGCCGGCAGAAGCGCGACTTCGACTACGTGGACGACGTGGTGGAAGCGCTGCTCCGCGCGGGCGCGATGGACGCCGCGGACGGCGAGGTGTTCAACCTCGGCGGCGAGGAACCCGTCGCCCTGATCGATCTCGCGAAGATGCTGGTGGAGATCGCCGGTCGGGGGGGCTCCTACCGCCTCGTGCCCTTCCCCGCCGACCGCAAGAAGATCGACATCGGCGACTTCTACGCGGACACGAGCAAGATCAGGGCCGCGCTCGGCTGGCATCCGCAGGTTCCGCTCCGGGACGGCCTGGCCCGCACCATCGATTACTACCGCGAGCACGCCGAGCATTATCTTTGAGCGTGGTGTCCCGCTCATGACGGCCGTCCCCTTCGGCGACCTCAAGGCCCACGTGGCCGCGATGCGGCCGGAGATCGACGCGGCGGTGGCGCGTGTCCTCGACTCGGGCTGGTTCATCCTGGGCCCGGAGGGCGAGGCCTTCGAGCGAGAGCTGGCGGCGGCGCTGGAAGCGCGGCACGCCGTGGCCGTCGCGAACGGGACGGAAGCGATCCAGCTCGCGTTGGAGGCGCTCGGCCTCGCCGCCGGCGACGAGGTCGTCACCTCCCCGCTCACCGCCGCCTTCACCGCCCTCGCCATCGTTCGCGCGGGGGCGCGGCCGGTCTTCGCCGACGTGGATCCCGTGACCCTCAACGTCTCGCCGGAGACCGTGGAGCGCGCGATCACGCCGCACACGCGCGCGCTGCTGCCCGTCCATCTCTACGGCCATCCCGTCGACCTCGACCCCATGCTCGCGCTGGCCCGCCGTCGCGGAATCCCGCTCGTCGAGGACGCCTGTCAGGCCATCGGGGCGCAGTACAAGGGGCGTCCGGTGGGCGTGCTCAGCGGGATGGGCGCGCTGTCCTTCTATCCGACCAAGAACCTGGGCGCCTTCGGCGACGGCGGAGCGGTGGTCGTCGACGATCCCGAGGTGGCGGCGCGCCTGCGGCGGCTCCGCAACGGCGGCCAGAGCGACCGCTATCACCACGAGGTCGCCGGCATCAACAGCCGGCTGGACGAGATGCAGGCGGCGCTGCTGCGGGCGAAGCTCGGGCACCTCGCGGCCTGGACCGACCGGCGGCGCGCCCTGGCCGCGCGCTACGAGGAGGGCCTGCGCGACGCTGGAGTGGAGATCCCCGTCGAGCAGCCCTACGCGCGCGCGGTCTACCATCTCTACGTGATCCGGCATCCGCGGCGCGACGCCCTGGCCGCCGCGCTCAGGGAACGCGGGATCGGCACGCTCGTCCACTACCCCATCCCCCTGCACCTGCAGCGCGCCTTCGCGGAGCTGGGCCGGAAGAAGGGGGACTTCCCGGTGGCAGAGCGCGCGGCGGCAGAGATCCTCTCCATCCCGCTCTTCCCCGAGATGACGGACGGGCAGGCGGAGGCGGTGATCCGCGCGATCCGGGAGGTCGCGCCGGGGCTGCGCTGAGCGCGTGACGCTTCGCGCGCACTCCGCGTGACTCCGCTCGTTCCCGCCGGCCCGGCGCTCCTGTGCGGGCTCGTACTGTTCCTCCTTCCCGGTCTGGTCTTCCTGGCCGGGCTCCGCCGTGAGGACCGCGCGAGCCTTCTCTTCGACGAAGAGCTCTTCCTGATCGTCGGGGTGAGCGTCGCCCTCTCCTCCTGGGTGGCGCTCATGCTCGCGGAGATCGGCGTCTTCTCGCTGCCGCGCGGCGCGCTGGTGACGGGCACGGTCTCAACCCTGGCCGCGCTGGGCGCGGCCGCGCGCGGAAGGCTCACCCTGCCCGGCTTGCACTGGACCGGGCTGCGCGCGATCGCCCCCGCCCTCGTCGTCCTCGCCCTCGCCCTGGCGCTCCAGACCCGGCCCAGCGAGTACGTGGTGGGCGGCCGGGATCCCGGCACCTACATCGCGGGAATGGCGCTCGTCGCGCGGACGGGCTCTGTCGCGTACGTGGATCCCGTGGTCCTGTCGATTCCGCGCGCGGATATCGGCCTCTTCTACCGCGCGGACGGGCCGTGGGGGCGTTTCATGGGCATGCCCCTCGAGAGTCCGGAGAGCGGGCGCGTCGTGCCCGAGTTCTTCCATCTCTTCCCGGCCTTCGGGGCCTATCTCTTCGCCGCCCTCGGCATCCGCGGAGCGCTGGCCGCTCCCTGCGTGTTCGGCGTGCTCGGCACGCTGGCCGCACTGCTGGCCTGGCGCCGCGTGTTCGGCACCGCGGTGGGGTGGATGGCCGCGGTGCTCCTGTCCCTCAACGTGATCCAGGTGTGGTTCGGCCGCTACCCGGTCGCCGAGCCCATGGCCGAATTCCTCGTGTTCCTCGCCCTGTGGGCGTTTGCACTATGGGAGGAGCGCGGGGCGCCGATGTTCGGTCTGTTGGCGGGAACGGCGCTCGGGTTGACGCTCCTCGTCCGCATCGACAATGTGCTCATCCTGGTGCCGCTCGGCGTCTACCTCCTGGTGCGGCGGCTGCAGGGCGCGCTGCCCTGGTCACGCGCCCGCGCGATCGTCCTCCCCGTGCTCCTGCTCGCCGGACATGCGCTCGTGCATGCGGCCTTCTGGGCGCGGAAGTACCTCCTGAGCGTGGTGAACCGGCCGTACTGGCAGCAGCCCTGGTGGGTGTGGCTGGCGCTGACCGCGGCGGTGGTGGCGGTGCTGCTCGTGGCGCATCGCTTCGAGCCTCGGGTCGCCCGCTGGATGGACGCGCACGGCCCGCTCATGCGGCGGGGCCTCAGCGCGGGCCTCGTGCTGCTGGCCCTTTATGCCTATTTCCTGCGGCCGCATCTGTCCGCCTGGGCCGGCGGCGACGGCAACACCGGCCCGCCTCTGGCTCATCGAGGCGCGCTGACCGCCCTGGGCTTCGATCATCTGGCCGCGCACGACGCGCAGTCGCTGGTCCGCCTCGGCTGGTTCGTCACCTGGCCGGTGCTCGTCCTCGCCGTGGCCGGATGCGTAAGGCTGATCCGCCGCTGGGAATCACGATGGCTGTTCCCGATGCTCGTGGCCGGAACCTACTCGCTCTTCTACCTCTACAAGATCCGCATCACCAACGACTATTACTTCGCGATGCGGCGCTTCATGCCCGTGATCGTGCCCTCGCTGCTGGCCCTGGCCGCGGTGGCGCTCGTGGCCCTCTGGGCTCGCGGCCGCGCCGG
>WNFC01002427.1_pt1 | contig 20056 bp, 19 predicted proteins | sample 5400541 | NCBI WGS metagenome assembly WNFC01 (sample SAMN13153342, study PRJNA577476) | soil metagenome | isolation source: 120 cm saprolite under Douglas fir tree site 2 hole 2 replicate 1 | place: USA:California | collected 2015-04-18
GCTGCGGTCGACCGCCTGCTGGCCGGCGTGCAGCGCGAGGCCATGACGCCGCCGCCGGGCTGGCTGGGCGAGGGGCCGGCCGAGCTGCGCCGCCGCCAGCAGGCCGCGCAGGCCGAACGCGCTTCGGCCGAACGCAAGCCCGGCGTCGACGGCAAACCGCTGCAGATCGCCCGTCCGGTCCAGGAACAGGGCCGCGAGTTGCGCAACTGGTGGGTCGAGGAAATGCTGGTCACCGACCAGCCGCTCACCGAGCGCATGGTGCTGTTCTGGCACAACCACTTCACCTCGTCGTTCATGAAGGTGCGCTATGCGCCGGCGCTGTTCCGTCAGAACGCGCTGTTCCGCCAGCAGGCGCTCGGCAATTTCGCCACCTTGCTCAAATCAGTGACGCGCGATCCGGCGATGCTGATCTATCTCGACGGCATGCGCAGCGTGGCCCGCCAGCCCAACGAGAATTTCGCCCGCGAACTGCTGGAGCTGTTCACCCTGGGCGAGGGTCACTACAGCGAGGCCGACATCAAGCAAGCGGCGCGCGCCTTCACCGGCTGGACCATCGACCCGGAGAGCGGCCATTTCATGAGCCGCGACCAGCAACACGACGACGGCGAAAAGACCTTCCTCGGCCAGACCGGCCGCTTCGGCGGCGACGAGATCATCGCCATCCTGCTGCGCCATCCGCGCACCGCCGAGACGATCGTCGAGAAGCTGTGGCGCGAATTCGTGTCGCTGCGGCCCGATCCGGCCGAGGTGAAGCGGCTCGCCGCGTCGTTCCGCAAGGACTACGAGCTCAGGCCGCTGATGCACGCGATCCTCTTGTCGGCTCAGTTCCGCGATCCCGCCAATCGCGGCGCGCTGATCAAATCGCCGATCGACCTGATCGTCGGCACCGTCCACGTGTTGGGCCTGCCGGTGCCGGAGAAGACCCAGCTAGTGCGCATGATGCAGGGCCTGGGGCAGATGCCGTTCGATCCGCCCAACGTCAAGGGCTGGGCCGGCGGCGAGAGCTGGGTCAGCACCTACACGCTGTTGCTGCGCCAGCAGTTCCTGCGCCGCATCGTCGAGGCGACGACGGTGGCACCGATGGACGGCGGCCCCATGAAGGCCGACCGTCGTTCGGACCGCCGCCAGCAATTGCCGGGCGACGAGAGTTCCATGCCGATGGCTGAGGCGCGGCCGGTCGAGGGCCGCAGCCTGCGCCATGCCGGCAACGAGGCACGCCTCGGCCCGACGCTAAGCGGCGTCGATTCCGCCACCCTGGTCCGCGCCCTGCTGCCGCGCGCGCCGATCGACGCGGTCGACACGTCAGGCACGCCCGGTGCGGCGGTCGCGACGGCGATGCTCGACACCGCCTATCAGCTGAAGTGAGGAGGGCGCCATGAGCCGGATCCTGCTTCTGGTCGAGCTGAAGGGCGGCAATGACGGGCTGAACACCCTCATCCCCTATGCCGATCCGAAATATCGTGAGCTGCGGCCGGCGATCGGCGTCGCGCGCGAACGCACCGTGCAGCTCGACGAACATGTCGGCCTGCACGAGAAGCTAGAACCCTTGATGGAGTCGTGGAAGGCCAAGGACCTCGCCATCTTGCAGGGCGTCGGCTACCCCTATCCCAACCGCTCGCACTTCCGTTCGATCGAAATCTGGGACACCGCTTCGGCCTCGAACCAGACTCTTAGCGAGGGCTGGATCGCCCAGGCGTTTCAGGGCACCAGCCTGCCCAAGGGCGCGGGCGTCGACAGCATCGTCGTCGACACCAACGCGCTGCCCAGCACCGGCCCCGGCCTGCGCACCATCGTCATGCAGGACGCCGAGAACTTCCTGCGCCAGGCCGAGACGATGAAGGACTCGAGCCACCTCAAGGACGGCGGCAATCCGGCGCTGCGCCATCTTTTGGCGGTGCGCCACGAGATCAATGCCGCGGCCAAGGGCTTGAGCGAGAGGCTGCGCGCGGCGCCGACGCCGGCTCATGCCTATGCCCAGGACCTGCTGCTCGGCCGGCAGTTCGATCTCGCCACCCGCGTGGTCACGGCGCGCGTGCCGGTGGTCGCCGTCAAGACCGCGCTGGGCGGCTTCGACACCCATGCCAACCAGGTCCAGGTGCACGAGCGGCTGCTGGCCTTCCTGGCGACAAGTCTCGCCACGCTGCGCAGGAACCTGATCGCCGCCGAGCTGTGGAACGACGTCGTGGTGATGACCTATTCCGAGTTCGGCCGGCGCGCCAAGCAGAATGCCAGCGCCGGCACCGATCACGGCACGGCGGCGCCGCTGTTCGTCATGGGCGGCGGCGTCAAGGGCGGGCTTTACGGCGCCTATCCGTCGCTCAGCGACCTGCAGGACGGCGATCTAAAACACACCGTCGATTTCCGCAGCGTCTTCGCCACGGCGGCGCAAGGCTGCTGGGGCCTGCAGCGCGACTTCGGCCTGCGCCAGCCGCAGAAGCTCGGCTTCTTGACTTAGCTGTCTTCCGGACCGCGCGCATCTTGCGCGCTCATGATCATGAGGCGAGCGAGACGCTCGCGGTCCGGAAGATTAAGACCGTGCCATCAACTCGTCCTGCACCGAGCCGCGTTCGGCCTCGATGCGGATGAACCAGATGAGCAACGCGGCGATGATTTTGATCAGCACCGGCAGCACGATATACGCGACGATCAGCGCCGTGGTGCCGTATTGGCCGCGGGCCGGGTTGAAGCCCAGCATCGCCGCCACCGGCAGCGAGCCCGCCGCGCCGATCGCCGTGGCGAGCTTGGTGGCGAGCGCCCACAGGCCGAAATAGGTGCCGGTCTTGCCGCGCGAATCGCCGCCCTCGGTCGAGTTGATGACGTCGGCCAGGATCGACGGCGGCAGGCCGTAGTCGGCGCCGATGCCGAGGCCGGTGATCACCGAGATGGCCAGGAACCAGTAGAAGTCGCCGGGACCGATCAAGATCGCGCAGGCCATGGCGATCGCGGTCATGACCATGCCGACGAACCAGGCGGCGGCCTTGCTCGTTCGCTTCGACAGCACCAGCCACAACGGCACGCTGGCGGCGCCGGCGATGAAATAGGTCAGCAGGATGATGCCGGCCTGGAGCTTGTTGCCCTTCAGCACGTGCTCGACATAGAAAAGCATCACCGTCACGGCGACGCCGAGTGCCGCCCCGTTGACGACGAAGACCAGCAGCAGGCGTCGGAACAGCCGGTTCTTGAGCGGCGCGAAGAACGGGACAAAGGGGTTGCGCTCGGCGTGGATCACCGGCGGATGGACCGACGGTCCGGCCCATAGCAGCGTCGGCATGCTGAGCAGCAGGGCGATGGGCAGGAACAGCAGGCCGAGCGTCATGTAGCCGTCGGTGTCGCCGAACCGATACGTTAGGAAGGTCGGCAGCACCACGGCTAAGGTCATGCCGAGCAGGCCGAACACCTCGCGGCCGACCGTGACCTTGGTGCGCTCGTTGTAGTCGTCGGTCAGCTCCGCACCATGAGCGTGATAGCTGATCGACACGCCGGAATAGCCGAGATGGACCAGCAACAGTGCTGCGACCAGCCAGGCCGCCGTCATCGTCTGGTTGCCGGCCCAAGCGGTGGGCGGGTCGAACAGCATGAAAAAGCCGCCGACCAGCACGGGGATCATCAGCGCCACGAAGGTGAGCCGCCCGCGCTTGCCGCGGCGGGTGAAGCGGTCGCTGATCAGGCCGATCACCGGATCCTGGATGGCGTCGACCACACGGGCGAAGATGAAGATCGGCCCCATGATCTGGAGCGACAGCTTCAGCACCTCGCCGTAGAAATGGCTGACGTTCAAGACGACCGGCAGCGCCGCCATGGCGAGCGGCAACTGCAGGGTCGAATAGGCGATCAAGCGGTCGAATTTGATTTTGACGGGTACGCCGCTCGCGTTCCCGTTCGGTCCTACATTCACCCGTCGGCCTTCCTGTTGACGCCGTTTTCGGCGCCGTTGTTGCCGACCCTTATATATGCCGGAAGTGCGCCTGCAAAACGTCCGTGCGCCGCGTCGCGAAGCCGGCGGCGCAATAGGCGAGGTAATATCGCCACATGCGGCGGAATCGCTCGTCGAAGCCGAGTTTGGCCACCTGGTCGGCGACCCGGTCGAAGCGGCCGAGCCAGGTTTCCAGGGTGCGGGCATAGTCCAGCCCGAAACTGTAGAGCTCGGCGATCCTCAAGCCCGCCAGCCTGCATTGTTCGCGCAGGCTGGCCGGCGACAGCAGCATGCCGCCGGGAAAGACATGGGTCTGAACAAAGTCCGGTCGATGGCGGTAGGCGTCGAACAGCTCGTCGGCGATGACGATCGCCTGGACGAGCGCCGAGCCGCCGGGCGCGACATGGCGCCTGAGTGCGGCGAAGTAATCCGGCCAGTAGCGCTCGCCCACCGCCTCGACCATCTCGATCGACACGATGTGGTCGTAGCGCCCTTCAATGTCGCGATAGTCGCGGAACTGCAGGTCGACCCGGTCGGCCAGGCCGGCGCGCTGCAGGCGCTGGCGAGCGAACTCGAGTTGCTTGCCCGAGATCGTGACGCCGGTGACACGCATGCCGCGCCGCGCCGCGATCTCGGCGAAGCCGCCCCAGCCGCAACCGATCTCGAGGATACTGTCGCCCTGGCGGGCGCCGATCCGGTCGAGGACGCGTTCGTACTTGGCGGTTTGTGCGGCTTCGAGCGGCTTGTCCCGATCGCCGTCGTAGAGCGCCGACGAATAGCTCATCGAGCGGTCGAGCCACAGGTCGTAGAACTCGTTGCCGAGATCGTAGTGGGCATGGATGTTCTTGCGCGAGCCCGCGCGCGAATTGTCCCGCCGCCGGTGCACCAGCTTCAGCAACAGGCCATGCACCAGGTTGGAGCGCGCCACGCCGCCCAGCGCCTTCTCGTTGTCGGCCAGAAGGGCGATCAGGCCGGGCAGGTCGGACGATTCGCAGAAGCCATCCATGTAGGCCTCGGCAAAGCCGATATCGCCGTCGAGCAGGACGCGGCGGAAGAAACGCCAGTCCTTGACCTCGATGTCGGCCGACGGCCGGCCGTCGCTGCGGCCGAACAGGCGCGTCGAACCGTCGGGAAGTCGCACGGCCAGCCGGCCAATCGAGAGCCGGTCGAGGGCTTTGAGGACGAAGTGGGCGGCGAGCGTCATGCGTCGGAAAGGAGATCAGCGGGTCACGAATTCCGGTGGTGGCGCGGGCTTGCGATAAAATCTCGCCCGCTTTCGCCACAGATGCAAGGCCTGCCAATGGATCCGCACGATGACGCCCAGCGTCATCGTCGGATTGCCGAGGAAGCGGCGCAGCACCGTGGCGTCCGACAGCGCCTGGCGCCGGCCGCCGACGGAGGTGGCCAGCATCAGCCCGGCCGCATCGTGGTAATTCACATCGACATGGGCGCGCTCGTCGTCCAGTTGGAAGCGGAAACGATAGCCGCCTTCGACCGGCAGGAAGGGCGACACATGGAAGGCCTTGCGGCCTTCCAGCCAGGCGTCCGGTGCGATCGGCCTGATGTCGTCGTGATGGACCAGGTAACAGTGCGTCTCGCCGAATGTGTTGTTGACCTCGCACAGCACGGCGCGCAACGCGCCGGCGCGGTCGCGGCAGAACCAGAAGCTCACAGGATTGAAGACGTAACCCAGCATGCGCGGCATGGTCATCAGCACCACGTCGCCGTCGCAAACCTCGCCCAGCCCGTGACCCTGGAGGATGTCCTTCAACCACGCCTTGAGGTCCGCCCCGTCGCGAGCGCCGTGATCGGCTCGCCGGAAGGAGACGGGACCGGCGCGATCGATCTTCAGCCAGCGGCCACCCGCGCGTTCCAGCGCTTCCAGGCCGAGACACAGGTAGGCGAGGCGATAACGGAAGGCGTTGGCGCGCGGCCGCAGCCGGCGATGGACGACCGTGGCGTCGATCACCGTATGCGTGCCGACCTTCATGACAATTCTGCCGCGAGCCGCGCCGCGACCGGCACCGGGATCGGTGAAGGCCGATCGGCCACGACGCGCGGCGGATCGCCGATGCGGCGATGCTCGCCCGGCTTCAGCCAGGGACGGCGCACGCCCAGTTGCTCGGCGACGTCGAGGCCGGCCGACAGCGCATCCTCGTGGAAGCCATAGCCGCAGTAGCTGCCGCAGAAATAGGTGTCGCGCGTTCCCTGGATCTCATGCAGCTGGCGCTGGGCGCGGATGGCCGATGCGTCGTACATCGGATGATCGAACGTAAAATGGCCATGCGTGCTCGCCAGCCGCGGCGCGTGGCCGGGATTGACCGAGACGAACAGCGGCGTGGTCTCGGGCAGGTTCTGCAGACGGTTCATCCAGTAGGTCACGCTCACCGGGCCATCGCGGTCCTGCGCATCCGCGACATAATTCCAGCTCGACCAAACCGAGCGGCGGCACGGCATCAACGAGGCGTCCTGATGCAGCCAGACCTCGTTGCGCGAATAGGCGAAGCGGCCGAGCAGGTCGCGCTCGCGGGCATCGGCGTCGCCGAGCAGCGCCAAGGCCTGGTCGGCGTGACAGGCAAGTACGGCCTTGTCGAAGCGATCCCAGTGGCCTGCCCCGTCGCGCACTTCCACGCCGTCGGACAGGCGACGGACGGCGCTGGCGGCGATGCCCAGTCGCGCCCGTCGGCGCAGCGGGCCGACGAGACGTTCGACATAGCACCGGCTGCCGCCCTTTACCGTGCGCCAGCGCAAGTGCGGTCCGATCGTCAGCAGGCCGTGGTTGTTGAAGAAGCGCACGAAGGTCTGCGCCGGGTATTCGAGCATGCGGCCAAACGGCGTCGACCAGATGCAGGCAGCCATGGGCACCAGGTAACGATCGCGGAAGGCGTTGCTCAACCCGGCATCGTCGACGAAATCGCCGATGGTGAAATCGAGGTTTTCGCACTTGTCGAGGAGCCGCGGCGCCAGCCGGTTGAAGCGCAGGATGTCGCGGGTCATGCGCAGGAAGGAGGGGCGCATCATGTTGCGGCGCTGGGCGAAGTAGCCGGCAAACGAGCTGCCGTATTCGAAACGGCCGCGGTCGAGACTCACGGCAAACGACATGTCCGATTCATCGGTTGGCACGCCGAGCTGGTCGAACAGCGCCACGAGGTTGGGATAGTTGTGTTCGTTGAACACGATGAAGCCGACATCGACCGGCAGCCTGCCCTCGGCCGTCGGCGCCTCGACCGTACAGGAATGCCCGCCGAAGCGGTTCTCGCGCTCGTAGACGACGACGTCGTGCCGGCGGCTCAGCAACCAGGCGGCGCCCAAGCCCGCCACACCGGCGCCAATGACGGCGATTTTCATGGTCCAACCCCCGCTGCCAGTCTTGCACGCAGGGATACGTTGGACGGGGCCGGGCGGATGACTGGCTAGGAGCGCGGGCAGACCGGTGGCGCGCGCAGCTCCAGGGCCTTCAGGTCGGCGGTGATGCTGACCAGGCCGGTCTCGACGGTCAGCCGGTCGAGCACGCCATTGTCGAAAACCAGCGCATTGACCGTGAAAAGCGGCCGCTGGTCCTGCTGGCGGCCGCGGGTGAAGGTCATGAACACCGGCCAGGATTTGCCCGCCGGCAGGGCCACCGGCCGGTCGGCAGGGCGGGCAGCGCGCAGTTGGGCGCGGTCCTGTTCGGTGACGTCGATCAGGAAGGCATCGCCGATCACCTCGGCATCGAACATCAGGGCGGGGAAGGCGGCTGCATTGGCGCGCAGCTGCCCGATCAGGTGATCGATCGCCGCGACCGGCATCAGGGTGGGCGGCGGCAGGACGAACTGGCTGGGCGGCCCCTCGGCAAAGACGATCTCGGCACGCGTCTCGCCGGCTTGCCGCCGGACTCTTCCTTTCATCTCGCGCTGGCTGCCGTTCTGAATTTGCACGGTGCTGAAGCGAAAGCCGCTGCGCGTCTCATAACCCTCCATCTTGGAGGCGACGCTCATCCTCCACGAGGTGGTCAGCGCGATCTCGGTCGTGATGTCGCGCTTGAGATGCCAGCCGGCGCAATCCTGGGCGAGGTCGTACACGGCCGTCCCGATGCGCGGCGCGTTGGCCGCCGCTCCCAGCCGCAGGGCATACTCGGCGCGGTGCGGCTGTACCTGGGCGGCAGCGCCCAAAGGCCAAAGCACCGCTGAGCCAAGGACAAAACACACAAGACGACGCATCGCACCACCTTGCGCACGGGCCGGCATCAGGTCAATCGTGCGCACCATGAGTTTGCGGAGGATCGTGGCAGCATTCCGGCGGGGCAAACCGCCTGACATGGCGCCGGCCGCGGCGCAGGCGGATCTTGTCGAGATATTCAAAGGCGAACGGCGGATGGAGCTGAAACGTGAAGGCCGGCTGCTCAAGCGCTATCGGGTGGCGCTGGGCTTCGCGCCCGAACGCCACAAGGAGCGCGAGGGCGACGGCCGCACGCCCGAGGGTCGGTATTCGATCGATGCGCGCAATCCGAAAAGCGCGTTCCATCTCTCGCTGCGCGTGTCCTATCCGGACGACAAGGACAGGGCCCAGGCGCAAAGCCTCGGCGTGGCGCCGGGCGGCGACATCTACATCCACGGCCAGCCCAACGGCTGGCGCAAGTTATTCGTTGGCCATCCGCGGAACGACTGGACGACCGGGTGCATCGCCGTCAGCGACGCCGACATCCGCGAGGTGTGGTCGCTGGTGCCGACCGGCTCCGACGTGGTGATCCATCCATGATGCCCTTCGACTTCGAGTGCGCCGGCGAGCGGCTGCAGGCGTTGCCGGCAGGCGCACTGCATTGGCCGGCGCGGCGGCTGCTCGCGGTCGCCGACCTGCATCTCGAAAAAGGCTCGTCCTATGCCGTATCGGCGCGCAAGCTCCTGCCGCGCCACGACACCCGCCAGACGCTGGCGATGCTGGCGGCCCTGATCGACGTCTTGGCGCCCGAGACGGTGGTCTGCCTGGGCGATTCCTTCCACGACGGCCAAGCGATCGCGCGCCTGCCCGAGGCGGAGCATCGCGAGATCGAGCGCCTGACCAACCGCACCCGCTTTGTGTGGATCGCCGGCAACCATGATCCGGCGCCGCCGCCGGCCGGCTGGGGCGAGGTTGCCGAGGAGATCAGCGACGGTCCCTTGATCTTCCGCCACGAAGCGCGCTTCGGCCCGGCCGACGGGGAAGTCTCGGGCCACTTCCATCCCGTGGCGGCGCTCACGGTGCGCGGCCGTGGCATGCGCCGGCGCTGTTTCCTGACCGATGGAAGACGGCTGATTCTGCCCGCCTTCGGCGCCTATGCCGGTGGGCTGAACGCCCTCGATCCCGCGATCGCGCAGCTCTTCCCCGACGACTACGACGCATTGGTGGTCGGCCGCGACGCCGTGCGGCGGCTGTCGTGGCGGCAGTTGCGGCCGGATTGGGTGATGTTGGGCTGAGCTGTCACGCCCAAGGCAGCTTCGATACCGCAGCTTCGAAGGGTGGGTCTGCGCCAACATTGCCGTTGGCCACAAAGAGCGCGCTGTACACCGATCCCGACGGCGTGACGATGATCGCCAGGTTGCCGGCGACCGAGCCGCCGTTCGGGCCGGTGCCGCCATTGTGCTGATAGCGCTTGGCGGCGTCAGGGGGTCCAAGTCGATTGGCTATGCCGAGGCAGAAGAAGGCCGTCGTGTCGAAGAGCTTTGAAAGACCCGCGGCAGAAATCAGAGGGGCATTGCCACTGACACCGGCGACGGGTGCCCTCGTATACAGTGCGTGCAGCCAGTCGGTGAGTTGGTTGGCCGTTGCATAGAACCCGCCGTTGCCCGGCCAGTTGCTGTAGTCGGAGAGGAGTACGCCACCCGTCCAGTTGGGCGCCGTCCCTTGGTAGTAAAGCGCGCCCTGGCTTGGATCAACGACGCGCCGCCGGATACGATTGAAGCGGTCATCGAAGAAGAGCCGCCGCGTTACGTAGTCATCGAATGTCGTGTCAGTGCAAGCCTCGATCACCGTGGTCAATACCGTGAAATTGTTGTTGCCGTAGTTCGAATTCGGCTGGCGATTGCAGGGTTCGCGAAGCAGCAATTTGACGAAGCCCCAATAGTCATTCGTCGCCAAGCCACCCACCGGCTCGGAGGGCGCCACCGCGGCAATTTCCGCGGCGGTGTGCAGAGTTGCGTTCAGCGGCCTGCTGGCAAGGTCTGTGCGATGGGTGAGCAGGTCGCCGATCGTGATCAAGTCGACCCCCGCGCCGATTGTTGCAGCGGGGTCTAGGCGTGCTCGGATCAGAGGCAGAAAGGGGTCGGCATCGTCCGGTACGGCGACCTGGTCGATCACGCGCCGCAGCAGTCCGAAATAACCTGGCGGCGCAACCGGCTGCGGCGAGATGGTCCCGCCATGGTTGGCGAATGCATCCAGCGCGTAGCGAACTTTGGGGTGGACCTGCGCCAGCCATGTGCCGTGCAGAAACGCCGCGGCACGACTTCGGTCCGAGAACAGCGGCACCAGGACGCTGGGAACCGCGATCTCGAGGGGCCCCAGCCGCAATATCTGCGTCGGCGCCCCAGGAGAGCCCATGGCGGCCACGGCGTCCCGCATGTTCCTCCAGTCGTCGATCATCGCCACCAGGGCGGTGGCGGTAATCGGTTTGGACATGCTGGCCAAGTGGACAATGGTGTCATTGGCCATGTCCTGCGCAATCACGCCTGGCGCGTTCGCGCGCGCAAGCCCGCGTGTGGCGTCGGCCCACACCGCGCCATCTTTGCGAACCAGAAATACATAGCCTGGCGCATTGGCGTCCACGAGGGGCCGAAGCGCCTGGCTGGCTGACGCCGATGGGTTGAACTCGGGCGGCAGCACGAATATCGGGAGCGGAGGCGTTTGGACCGAGTGGCCGGCCGGGTCGCTGATGACGACTCGCAGCTGCGGGCGGTCCGTCGGGTCGTCGAACGCGAACCACAATATCCGAATCTGGCGCCGCCGGCGGAGAAACGCGTCGATGGTGCCATCCGACCGCGTCTTGCCGACGTCGTAGGTTGTGACACCGACCTCGATGACCTGGACGGGAAGGTTGGCGGCGTCCTGTCCACTGGCGAACCTGACACGCATCGAAATGCGAATATCGGTCATGGCAACCCCCGCTTGTGCACGCCATAGTAGTAGTGACGCGCCAGTCCGCAAGGGTTACCGGGTGTTGTTCGGACGATTCTTTCGCCCAAGCGGGTTCCGAATGCCGCGTGCTTGGAAAGGGATGGCTAACGCGGCAGCTCGTACTTCAGCGTCACCTCGCCCAGGCCCTCGATGTGGCCGACCGCCGTGCTGCCCGGCGGCACGAACTGGCAAGCGACCATGCTGCCGCTCGACACGATCATGCCCTTCTTCAGCCGCTTGCCGTGCTCGCCGAGCTTGTTGGCGAGCCAGGCGAGGGAATTGTAGCAATGGCCCATGACGTCGCCGGAATGGCCGGTGCGCACCACGGCGCCGTCGAAGGCGATCGAGCCGTTCAAGTTGCCGAGGTCGAGGTCGCGCCAGTTTTTATTGGGCTTGGCGAGCAGCGAGCCGCCGTTCCAGCCGACATCCATGATCAGCGCGATGGCGGTCAGCCGGCTGTAGTCGGCGCCGCGATCCTCGATCAGCTCGAAGCCGGCGCGCGCATCGCCGACGTACGGCGCAATCGAGTCCTTGTCGTAGGGCGTCGCCTTGGGCGCCGGCACGTCTGAATTGACGGTGAGGATGATTTCGAGCTCGACGCCCAGCCGCGTCCACCGGTCGGCGCGGATGCTGGCCTTGTGCTCGAACACGCGCTTGCGGCGGATCGGGCCGTAGGCCGGGCTGCGCAAACCGGTCTGCTCCCAGATCTGCGGCGCGGTCAGACCGATCTTGTAGCCCACGACCGGCCCCTGTTTGGGCACGAGCTTCTTCAGGAAGGCGTCCTGGACCTTGTAGGCGGTGCGCTCGTCCTCGGCCATGTACTGCGGCGGCCACCAGGCGACGACGGCGCGCGACTTGTCGACCGAATGGATCCAGTTCGCGACCTTGCCGATGCTGAACGCCATGTCTTCCTCCCCTTGCTTGGACGCTTGTGCCCCGCATAGTGCAGCCCATGGCGATCAAGACGAAGCGGGATTTCGGGCCGGTAAGAGCGGCGGCGCTGGTCGGCGTCGTGCTGGCAGGCGGCGAGGGCCGGCGCATGGGGCCAGGGCTGCTGAAGCCGCTGCGGCCGCTCGGCGGCCGGCCGATGGTGGCCCATGTCGTGGAGCGGCTGCGGCCGCAGGTCATGGACCTGGTGGTCGTGGCCAACGATCCCCTGCCGGGCCTGCGCGCGCTCAAGGTGCCGGTGATCTCCGATCCGCCCGACCTGCAGCGCGCCGCCCGGCGCGAGGGCAGGCGCCTGGGGCCGCTCGCCGGCATCCTGGCCGGCATGGAATGGGCGCGCGCGCACCATCCGCATGCCGGCTGGATCCTGACGGCGCCGACCGACGTGCCGTTCCTGCCGCTCGATCTGACGGTGCGGCTGTGCGGCCTGATGCACGTGCCGGAGCCCGACGTGCTGATGGTGCGGCATGGCAATCGGTTGGAACATGGTCTGGCGGTCTGGTCGGTAAGGCTCGCTGGCGATCTCAGGCGCGCGATCCTGGAGGAGGGCGTGCGCCGGGTCGAGGAGTTCGCCCGCCGCTACAGGTTGGCCGAGCTCGACTGGCCGGGCGGCGCTGCAGCGTTCCTGAACGTCAATACGCCGGCCGAACTTACTGCGGCTTCACGTCGGCTGGCTCGAGCTCGACCACGTTCCCGTCGATGACGAGCTTGCCGGCATTCTCGAAATTGACGGTGATGCGATGGCCGATCATCGACTGGATCTGGCCCAATCCCCAGTCCGGCCGGCCGGGATGGCGCACGAAATCGCCGGGCGAGAGCAGCGCGTTGGCGGGCTTGTCGAACAAGTTTTCGTGACCCCAGGCTATGGATACGATAGCCGGTGTGTGACGCCAGTGAGGCTAGTCTCGAGGCCAGTGTGGCGTATAACGCCGGCATCGTCATCCATGGAGGAGCCAATGACCCCGACCCGCATTGCCATCGCCGCCGCGCTCGCCGCCGCCCTTGCCGTGCCGGCCGCCGTGCAGGCGCAAGGCAACATGGAGAAGTGCTACGGCGTCTCGAAGGCCGGCAAGAACGATTGCCAGACGGCGTCTTCCTCATGCGCCGGCACGTCAAAAAAAGACGCCCAGGCGGACGCCTGGATCTCGGTGCCCAAGGGCACCTGCGACAAGATCGTCGGCGGCAAGCCCACGGCAAGCTGATCGCATGAACCCGCTTGCCGGCATCGGTCTGCGCTCGCCGCATCTGGCGGACATCGCGCGCGAGCGGCCGGCGATCGGCTTTCTCGAGATCCACGCGGAGAACTATCTCGCCCCATCGCCCGCCTTGCAGGCCGTCGAACGCCTGCGCGGCGATTATCCGCTTTCGCTGCACGCGGTCGGCCTGTCGCTCGGCTCGGCGGACGGACTCGACGAGGCGCACTTGGCGCGGGTGGCGGCGCTGGTGAGGCGTCTCGAGCCCGCCTGGGTGTCCGATCACCTGTCGTGGAGTGTTTCAGGCGGCCGCTATTTCAACGACCTGTTGCCACTGCCCTATACCGAGGAGGCGCTCGAGGTCGTTGTGCGCAACGTCGGGCGCCTGCAGGAGACGCTGGGCCGCCAGGTCGCCATCGAGAATCCGTCCTGCTACCTGGGCTTCGTTCACTCGACGCTGTCGGAGCCCGAATTCCTGTCCGAGCTGGTGCGGCAGAGCGGCTGCGGCTTGCTGCTCGACGCCAACAACATCGTCGTGACGGCGCACAATCTCAGGCTCGATGCCGGCGACTGGCTCGCCGGCCTGCCGGCCGCGTCGATCACCGAATATCACCTGGCGGGCCACGCGGTGAACGACGCCGATGGCCAGCCGATCCTGATCGACGATCACGGTTCGCGGGTCAGCGAGGGTGTCTGGGCGCTCTATGCCGAGGTGCTGAAGCGCTTCGGGCCTCGACCGACCCTGATCGAGTGGGATACCGACATCCCGCCGCTTGCCGTGCTGCTCGACGAGGCCGCACGGGCCGATCGCGTGATCCGGGCGGGAGGCCGCGATGTCGCTCGCGCTGCGTGATCTGCAGGCGGCGTTCGCCGCCCACGTCACCGGGGCCGACCGCGCCGACCTTTTGGCCGTGGTGGCCGGCGACACGATCCCGGCGGCGGCGCGCCTGGGCATCTATCGCCACCATGTCTTCGAGAGCTTGGGCACGGCGCTGGCCACGACCTTTCCGACCGTCCAGGCGCTGGTGGGAGCGGACTTCTTCCGCCGTCTCGCACGCGATTTCGTCACCCTGTCGCTGCCGGCGCAGCCGGTGTTGGCCGAATACGGCGCCGGCTTGCCGGCCTTCATCGCCGGCTACGAACCGGCCGGCGGTCTGCCGTATCTGATAGACATCGCGCGGCTGGACTGGGCCTTGAACCTGGCCTTCCATGCCCCGGAAGCCCGCCGGCTGGCGGCCGCGGACCTTTCCGCCATTGCCGCCGAACGCCTGCCGTCGATGTCGCTGGCGCTGTCGGCAGGCGCAGCGTTGCTCCACTCGTGCTATCCCCTTGATCGCATCTGGCAGGCCAGCCAGCCCGGGGCCGCAGGCGAGACAGTCGATCTGAATTCAGGGGGCGCCGATCTTCTGATATTGCGACGCGCACACGACGCGGCGTTCGTCAGCCTGAGTGCAGGGGAAGCGGCCCTCATCTCGTCCTTAGTTGAGGACAAGTCCTTGGAGGTCGCCGCAGGAGCGGCCCTGCAGGTCGAGCCCGCATTCGATCTGAGCGTCTCTTTCGCGCGGTTGTTGGGTTTAGGCGCTTTTGCTGCGCTGCAATAAGGCTAGCCTTGCCGATGCCGTAATTGCGCGTGGTTTAGGCAAATTCTTCGATCGGCCGTTTGCTGCACTGCACGACAAGAGTCGGCCTTCGAGCGTGAACGATGTTGCGGCGTCATCGGCCATCCCTATACTCCGCGCGCTTCAAGAGCCGCCTGCCCCCCAAGGCGGACATGTAGTTGCTGCGAGTGGAGTTGCCGACGATGTCGATTACGTTGCCGCAGAATTACCGGCCGACGGAACGCGAGCCTTTCATGAACCCGATGCAGCAGGAGTATTTCCGGCAGAAGCTGCTGAAGTGGAAGGGCGAACTGATCGAAGAGTCCAATCAGACGTTGCAGAACATGCAGGAGGAGAGCTTGGCGCAGCCCGATCTCGCCGATCGTGCCACCGCCGAGACCGACCGCTCTCTCGAACTGCGCACCCGCGATCGCTTCCGCAAGCTGATCTCCAAGATCGACCAGGCGCTGAAATCGATCGAAGAGGGCACCTACGGATACTGCGAGGAGACCGGCGAGCCGATCTCGCTGAAGCGCCTCGAAGCCCGGCCGATCGCCACCCTGTCGGTCGAGGCGCAGGAGCGCCACGAGCGGCTTGAACGCACCCGACGCGATGAGGGCGCGGACTGACGCTCATTGCTGGGAGCGCGCCACTCCAGTGGCGCTCATAGTCTTCCGGACCGCGAGCCTCCGGCTCGCTCATGAGTCCGAGCGAGCCGGAGGCTCGCGGTCCAAAAGAGCATGACATGAGCGCCACTGGAGTGGCGCGCTCCCAGCTAAGACTTAGACCTTCGCCTCGGCCTGCATGTCCTGGCGCATGAGCACACGGCCCTTGCGGCCGCCGCCGGGCTTGCCGACGCGCCATACGATCTGGCCGTTGCATAGCACCGTGTCGATGCCCTTGGCGGCTGAGATCGGCTTGTCGAACGTCGCGGTGTCGATCACCGTCGCCGGGTCGAACACGCAGATGTCGGCATAGAAGCCGGGCTTGAGTTCGCCGCGCTGGGCGAGCTTGAAGCGCTGCGCCGAGTACGACGTCATGCGCCGCACCGCGTCTTCCAGCGGGAAGAGCTTCAGCTCGCGCGAATAGTGGCCGAGCACGCGCGGGAAGGTGCCCCACAGGCGCGGATGCGGATGGGTGTCGAAGGGAATGCCGTCCGAGCCGATCATCGCGCCGGGGTGCGCCATGGCGCTTTGCACGTCCTTCTCGTCCATCATGAAGTAGATGGCGCCGGCCGGCTGCAGGCGGTCGGCGGCCTCGCGCATCGAGCAGCCCATCTCCTGGGCGATCTCCTTGAGGTCGCGGCCGCTCACGCCCGGCACCTTGTCGGACCAGGTGATCAGCACCTTGTCGGCGCGCTCGAGCATGTCGCTGCGCAGGATCGTCGAGCCGGCGACGTAGGGATAGACGTCGAAGGCGATGTCCTGGCTTTTCATCGCCTCGCTGAACTTGGGCAGGGTTTCCTTCATGCGGCCGAAATTGGAACGGCCCGAGCATTTGTGATGCGAGACGATGATCGAGGCGCCGGCGCGGCGGCCGATCTCGAAGGTCTCGTCCATCGACTTCAGGATGTCGTCGCCCTCGTCGCGCATGTGAGCGGTGTAGACGCCACCCCACTTGCCGAGCGGCTTGGCAACCTCGGCCACTTCGTCGGTCGAGGCGGCGTTGGCGACGGCGTAGAAAAGGCCGCTCGACATGCCGATGGCGCCTTGCTCGAGGCTCTGGTCGAGCAGGTCGCGCATCACGGAGATCTCGGCGGCCGTCGCAGTGCGGCCGAGGTCGTCGCCCATGGCGTTCATGCGCAGCGTCCCGTGGCCGATCAGGAAGGCGCCGTTGATGGCGGGCTTGGCCGCGTCGACCTTGCCGGCGAATTCCGCGAAGCTTTTGGAGACGTTCGCCTGCTTCTTCACGATCAGCGACAGGAAATGGCCGATGTCGGAGCGCAGGTAGGGCGAGGCCGAAACGCCGCAATTGCCGCAGACCACCGTGGTCACGCCCTGGCTCGCCTTCATCGCCATGGTCGGATTGTCGATTAGGGCGGTGTCGTCGTGCGTGTGCACGTCGATGAAACCGGGCGCCACGACCTTGTCCTTGGCGTCGATCTCGTTGTCGCCCTTGAGCGTGCCCGGCGCCTCGACGGCGGCGATGCGATCGCCTTTCAGGGCGACGTCGGCTGCGAACAGCTTCTTGCCGGTGCCGTCGGCCACCTGGCCGTTGCGGATGACGACGTCATAAGCGGCCATGACAGAACTCCTAGGCTTCGTTGCGGCCAAGCCGCATGTCGAGATCGAACGGGTAGAGCGGCCGCTTGACCCTGGTGTACTTGAACAGTTTCAGGTCCGACGCGGTGCAGCCGTCGCCGTCGCACATGACGATGTGCTTGGCGATCGGCTCGAAGCCGGCGCGGAAATGCTGGCGCGACTTGATCAGCACGTATTTCTTGCGGCGCGGATCGATGCCGCAATGGGTGAACACGCCGAGGTCGAAGGGCTCGGCGCGCCGTTCCGACACCACGATCTGCATCTTGCCGGTGTCGAGCACGGCGGTGCGGCCCATCCGCACCGTGGTGCCGGTCGCCATCGGGCCGGTGACCGTGAACTGGCCGTCGGTGATCGCCTTGACCTTGCCCGTCACCTTGAGCGGCTTGCCCTTGAGACCCATGGCCGGCATGTCGATCTTGCCGCCGAGCTGCAGGGTCACCTCGGCGCCGACGCCGGCCTTGATCATCTGTTCGACGCACGCCGGATCGCAGATCGGGCCGGCGCAGGCGTCCTCGAGACCCTGCTTCATCGCCTCCTCGACGACGCTCATCACGTCCTGCGTGCCGCCCGAGGCGGTGTTGTCGCCGTGGTCGGCCATCACGACGGGGCCGCCGTCGAGCGACTTGGCGCGCGCCACCTGGACCGACAGTGGCTCGGGATGGAAGAGAAAGCCTTCACGCTTCTCCCACGCCGTATCGAGGATCTTGTTCAGCAGGACCTCGCCCTCGGCCGTGCGCTTGTCGCAGACGATCACCGAGGAAAGCGCCAGGTGAGGGATGTCGGCCTGCGGGAAGCCTCCGAACACCGACGCGTTCAGCACCTCGCCCGTATCCTCGGCCTGGTTGGCCATGCCCATCAGCGTCTTCATCGGCTCGCGCGACGGTGTATGGACCAGCGAGCTGCTCATGATGGGGCGGTTGCCCCACACCATCTTCGGCTCGACCTCGCCTGCCAGCGTGCGCATCAGGGTGCGGCCGGCGCGACGGGCGGTGTCGGCCATGTCGATATGGGGATAAGTGCGATAGCCCGTGATGATGGTGGCGCCCTTGATCATGGCGTCGGTCATCTGGGTGTGGAAATCGAGCGCCACCGCGATCGGCACGTCGGGCGCGATCTTGCGGATGCGATTGAGCAGCTCGCCCTCGCCGTCGTCATGGTGCTCGGCCACCATGGCGCCGTGCAGAGCCAGCAGCACGGCATCGCAGCCCTTCTTGATCTCGTCGACGATGGCCGTCGTCATCTGCTCGTACGCGGCCTTGGTCACCAGACCCGAGGGATGCGCCGACGCCGCCATCGGCAGCGTGAATTCAGCGCCCGCCTTGCGGGCGACTTCGATGAATCCGCCCAGAGACGTGTTGGTGCCTTCGGCCTCTTTGATGGCGCCAGAACCGCTGAGAGCGCCGGCGCGGGAGAAAGAATCGATCGGGGTAGGCAGCGGCGAGAACGTATTGGTCTCGTGCATCATCATCGCGATTGCAAATTTCGTTGCCAATTCTCTCTCCCACCGTTGGCCAAGCCCTTGAGTAATTTACAGAAATGCGTGCAGTGTGCGGATTGCCACAGCTTTGCGCATGCTGCAAACCTGCTCCGCATGATCGTTGTGCGTTGCAGAAAAGCCACACCTAAACCACGACATAAAGCAGGGTTAAATATGTGAATTCAGGGCCTTTTTTCCCCCTTGAATTTCCTTCGCAAGTGCACCATTCTTAGGGGGCAGCAAACGCCGCGTCTGCGGCCTTCATTGTTTGCTGTATGCCCGTCTTGGGCGTTTCCTCCCTAAACTCGGGCCGTGCTTGTCACGGCCCTTTTTTTTGGCTGATCGTCACAGCCTGTGCGGATAGGGCCTACTCGGCCGCCAGCGGGCGAGGCAACAGGACCGCCTTCGCCTGATCGCCGATCTCTTCGAGGAAGCCGGCCATCAGCTTCTCCACGACGCCTGCGGTAGGCAACCTCTCGTGGCGCGCTTCGTCCATATAAAGCGCGCGATTGATTTCGATCTGCAGAGCATGCCGGCCGAGACTGGGCGATCCGTAACGCTGCGTGCTGAAGCCGCCGGCGTAGGGCTGGTTGCGCTGAACCCTGAGGCCGCGGCCGCTCAGCCAGCGCTCGGCGCAATCCACCAGATCGGCAGCGCAGGACTCGCCATGATTGTCGCCCAATACGATGTCGACACGGTGGTCGCGCTCGCGCAACCCCATGCCCGACGCCGAGGACGGCATGGAATGGGCGTCGACCAGGAGGGCGCTGCCGAACAGCCGGTGCGTCTGCTCGATCAGCGTCGAGAGGGCCGTATGATAGGGCCGCCAGCAGGTTTCCAGCCGCTGCTCGATCTCGCCGGACGGCACGCGGCCGCGATAGATCGCCTCGCCGCTGGCCGCCACCCGCGGGATCATGCCGAGGCCGGCGGCGACGCGGGTGGTGCGGTGATTGAGCGGCCGCGGCAGGGGGCCTTCGAACATGCCGGGGTCGAGCTCGTAGGACTCGCGGTTGGCGTCGACGTAGGACCGCGGAAAGCGCGCGGCCAGGAAGGGCATGCCGAGCGCGGGGGCGGCCGCAAACAGCTCGTCGACGAAGGCATCCTCGGCGCGGCGTAGCGCCGCCAGCGACACGGCGGCCTGGGCCAGGAAGGCGGCAGGATAGACGGATCCGCTGTGGGGAGAGGCAACGACGACGGGTGCGGTCTGGCGGGAGGGCAGGCGGCAATCGAAGGCGTCGTGATCGGGCGCGACCGGTAAAAACTCCATACAAACCTCATAGCGCGCGGGGCGGGGCGCGTCACGCCTCGCACCCCTCTCAATCCCTCATAGTTGCCAATCCCCCATACTTGCCAATCAAACTGCCGCGATGTAGACGACCGCACTTTCCGGCGATGGGCGCGTAGCTCAGCGGTAGAGCACTGTCTTGACATGGCAGGGGTCACAGGTTCAATCCCTGTCGCGCCCACCATCGCCCCACCACAATCCCTTGTCCGATTTCTTCTCCCTCTATTCACACGAATTCGTGCGTGTTGCGTGCTGCGTC
>WNFC01014262.1_pt1 | contig 20051 bp, 17 predicted proteins | sample 5400541 | NCBI WGS metagenome assembly WNFC01 (sample SAMN13153342, study PRJNA577476) | soil metagenome | isolation source: 120 cm saprolite under Douglas fir tree site 2 hole 2 replicate 1 | place: USA:California | collected 2015-04-18
AAGTGACCCAGACCCGCCAGGCCCGTGACCAGGCGGAAAAAGTCCGGGCCGAAGCCACACTGCAGACTCGGCGGACGGCTCAGCACCTCAAGGCGCAAGGCCTGGCTCAGCGCGATATCAGCACCCTGCTTGGCCTCTCGCATCAAGCCGTGAGCCAGCTTCTCGCCAGCTGAAGAGCCTGGCCGCGTCATCTGCTCATCTGCTCTTGGCGTGCGGAGCCGCCGGTCGTTTTTGAGGCTGAGGCGGCCCCTGCATAGTCGAAGCGCCGTTGCGTGGCTGGCAGGCCCAGCAGCACCCCGGTATGGGTGCCGGTGTACCGAAGCCGTGCCGCCGCCCGCCGCCGGTCACATATCAGCTCGACGATTCTCGTTGCGGAAGTCGGCCGAGCCAGAACGCGCCAGATCCCGGTAGCGGCGCCACCCATGCCGCCCCGACGTCTCCTGGCCCAGTGACCCGCGAGGACGCATGGATCGTCGGTGACGAGCCGTGCGTGGTGGTGGACTGGCAAGGGTTCGTCGATTACGCCAAGCCATAGTGTGACTGGAGTACGACGATGACGACGTTCGGGCTTGTCCACGGCGCCTACCACGGCTCGTGGTGCTGGCAGCAGCTAACAGACCTGCTGGAGGTCAGAGGTCATCGCGTCTTGACTGTCGACCTCCCATGCGAGGACCCAGATGCTGGCGCGTCGGAGTACGCCGAAGCAACCGTCGAAGCGTTCTCCGACGCCCCCGAAGACCTCGTGCTGGTCGGCCATTCCCTCGGCGGTCTGACGATCCCCGTTGTCGCCGCTCGCCGACTGGTGAGCCGGATGGTCTTCGTGTCCGCGATGTTGCCTCGCCCTGGGCGACCGCACGACGACGTCATGCGAGACGAGCCCGACATGGCCCTTCCCGGACCCGCCGGCGGCTCGTACGTGGCTGCGGACGGATCGACGCGTTGGTATCCAGACGCTGCTGCGGCTCTGTTCTCGCCGACTGCCTTCCCGCTGTCGCCGCATGGGCGGCGTCGCGGCTTCGCGGTCAGTTCTGGAAGATCACCAAGGAGGTCACGCCGATTCGGGCTTGGCCGGACGTGCCCTGCTCGGCCGTCATCGGTTCACGTGACCTAGTGATTAATCCGGCCTGGTTCCGGCGCGTGACACGACGCGTCCTCGGCGTCGCCCCCATCGAGATCGAATGCGGCCACTCCCCGTTCATCTGCGCGCCCAATGTCCTCGCCGAGGCCATCGCTGGCGGCGACTGAAGCAGGATGACGAACCTAAGGCGGTTCGGGTCAAATCTGGCGAGCATTGTCCGCCACCTTCACCCAATAGCTCCGCAGCCAACCCGATACTGGAGGCACGCACAACACGGAGCGGCACCAGCGAACGGAGGCAGCAGACGTTTGCGGAGGCTTTCGTCGCCGGTAGCGGGCGCCGGGGGCCAAGGCTCGGCGCAGGTTGAGTCGATGGCGCCGGCCGCGCTCACGCTCTAAGCGCGCACCTGCGGGTGGGCGCTGGCCCGCGCGCACGCCCGGTCAGGCGACCCGGTCGCGATCGCCGAGTACCTGGGCGACGGTGATGCGTTCGACCGGTCCCTCACCGACTTCTCCTACCGCTACGCCGACCAGAACGAGCGCGACTTCCAGGAGTGCGCGACGGCAGCCCGGTCGGGTCAGCTCGAAGCACGCGAAGGCGTCTAGCAAAAGACCGTCGCAGCTAAACCGAGGCTCGGTTCACCGCGGGCCGTCGCTACCGCCGCTGCGGTCGCGGGCTCCTGGCCGATCCGCGCACGCCATTGCCTTGCCGGGGCCGGCCCTTGGGAACTGCGTCAGCCTCCTCCGGAGGTGCCGCGCCGGAATGCGCCGTCGACCACTTGAACTCCAGCTCGAACTCGACCTCGTGACCCTCGACCTCGACCTCGAACTCAGCACGCACGCGATCGGGCACATGCAGGCTCACGACGTCTGGCCCGAACCGCAATTCGACGTGACCGCCCTCGGCGAACGCCTTTGCTAGCAGCTCCAGCCAGTCGGCCGCAGACTGGCGGCTGACCGATTCCTTGCGTTCCACCTTGACGTCGGACATGACAAGCTCCTTCTATCCCTCCTGCGTGGCGATGGAAAGGCCAACGCCGGCCAGGGAGCGTCCTGGCCGTTCAATAGTGCGGCGGAGATCACGTGGTACGCATCACCTCGGCGGGGTGACCTCAGCCGCCCCTCGGCGGGGTGGCCACCCCGCCAAGGTGATGGCGTCCCGCTACGGAGTCGATCACCCCGCGGGGATGATGATCAGGGCGAGCCGGGCTATGCAGAATCGACTATGCATGGATCACGCCGCGTTTCTACTGGGCCGGTTAAAGTTGCGGGCCGCGGCTTGGTCAGCCCTAGATGCGCCCCGACGGCAGTCTTGAGCCCGGAGGCCAGCTCTCAGGGCAACTGGCTCGTGCGCCGTGGTCACCGCGTTTGGCTTACCAGTGGGCGCAGTTATGCGTGACGATGTGCTGCTGGATCTGGTGGACGATCAGGTCGTCATGCGATCGTTCGCGGCCGAACGCGATGTAGGGGAGCTGGCTGGGGCGGTGTCCGTCGGCGAGCAGTACCTTGGCGGCCAGATTCGCCCGGTTGTGACCGGCGAAGCGTTCCACCAGGTACAGGACCAGATTCAAGAACGCGATTGCGCCGGCTGAGGTGATCACATCGCCGTTGTCAACGATCATCTGCCCGGCGGCACGGAGCTGATCACCGGGGGCGGACAGGCCGGCCTGGACGAGCGCATCTTTGGCGCCGCGCAGGCGGCATGGCCGCTAGCGGTGGTGGTGTCCTGCCGCCAGCGGGACTAGCTGCTGAGGTCGAGGCTATTTGCCCGCAACCCGGCAGGTGCCGGGCGCTGCGCTAGCCGACTCCTGTGCCGGGCTCTCTGGCATGCGCGGCGCGCTGCACTATATAGACGAGAAGAACGGCGTCAAGGACTTCGTCGTCTGGTCGTTCTCCGGCAACGGTCCCTTCCCGTACCGCTGGCGCGGCACCGTCGACTACGGCCCGTCTAAATTCGAGCGGCCGGTATGAGTCCCTGGTCCGGGTTGGCGTCGTGCCTGCGAAACGGGAAGGTACCCCGGCGACCCGCCCTCGTTCACTGGCCGCCGCGTGGATCTCCTCGGGCGATCGCCGCCCGCGCCAGCTGCCGCCACGCAACCGCCGCCGAGCTGCGCCGCCCGTCAGATGGCACCAGGTGGACCAACGAGCAGTTGCTGTCCCACATGCTGTTCGGGTACCTGATCGTGCGCGCGCTCCTGGTCCTCGCCCGGATCCTCGGCCGGCTCCCGGACCGGGCCAGCACGGCCTTCGGGCGACTGCTCGACACCGCCCGGACGCCGTTTCACCTGATCCACTACGCCGGATCCTGCATCTACGCCAGATCATCCCCGCTCCCGCATGGGCGGCACGCTCGACCGCGTCATAGCAGAACTGCAGCGCCGCCTCGACCGCGAACCGGAAGCCGACCTGCGGCGGGGCATGCATTACCGCACCTCGTGGGACCCGTTCTTCGCCAGCTACATGACCCTGTACGGCCTGTACCGGTACCCCACCCGGCACTTCGACTACCACCGGCAGCAACTCACCCTGCCAAAGGGTGGCTGACCTGCACCGGTGGCGGAGCAGAAAGCTGGTACGCCGCACGCCGTCACTTGAGCAAGGACTGCTCATTTAAGGCGCGGCGATTACTCAGCCGCGCGCCAGTATCTGCGTGGGCACGCTGCGGCGCGAAATGAGCATTCGTTGCTCAGGCGCGGGCCGCATGACCGAGCGCATGGTCGCGGTAGGCAACTAAGCAAAGGAGACCTGCCATGACCACTTATCCTGACACCCATCCCGACACCTGGGCCCCCACCGAAGAGGCGGTCAGCATCTACGAGGCGATCGGCGGGCGGGCCGCCGTCGCCGCTGCCGTCGACGGCCTGTTCGCACGGCTGCTGGCCGACCCTGAACTCAGCAGGTTCTTCCCAGGCGGCGTCGGTGCCGTCCACCGCCAGTACGTGGTCACGATGCTCGGTGAGGCACTGGGCGGGCCAGAGCGCTACAGGGGACCCGACCTCGCCCGAGCCCACCGCAGCCTGGGCATCAGCGACGCCCATTTCGACCGCACCGCCGCGCATCTAATCGCCAGCCTGGACGAGCTGGACGTTCCCCGCCGACGGGCCGACCAGATCGTGGGCATCGTGGCCGGGCTCCGGCCGGCAGTGGTGACCGTCTGACTGGCGGCAGCGCCGGAACCCCTGGCTCGGGTTGGGTTGGTTTGCCACGGCCGCGCTGCCATGCTGGCTGGTGTGGCGATCACGCTGCAGCGGTGGCCGATCGTTGGCCGGCGGTCGGAGCTTGAGGTGTTCGAGCGTGCCCTGAGGTCGGGCGAGCTGGCGGGCCTGGTGATACACGGGCGGGCTGGAGTCGGGAAGACCCGGCTGGCCGATGAGTGCCGCCACCAGGCGGCCGCTGCCGGCCACCCGACCGAACGTGTCTCAGGCAGCCGGACCACCGCGCTGCTGCCGTTGGGCGCGGTGGCCACGCTGCTCGCCGACGGGCTCGGCCGGCCCGGCCCGGACGGGCAGGTCCACGCGGTGGCGTTGTTCGAGGAGACCCGCCGCGCCCTGCATGACCGCCACCACGGTCGCCGCATGGTGATCGTCGCCGACGACGCGTCCCTGCTCGATGCCGCGTCGCTTGCGCTTCTCGGGTATCTCGCCGCGCAACGCACGATCTTCTTGATCGCGACCGTGCGCACGGGCGAGCCGGTGCCCGACCTGCTGACCGACCTGTGGCGCGATGGCCGGGTCGAGCGGGTCGACCTGCACGACCTCAGCCGCGCCCATCTCGATACGCTGCTGCACCTGACACTGGGCGGCCCGATCGAGGCCGGCGCCGGGCGGCAGTTCTGGGACGTCACCCGGGGCAACCCGCTGTACGTGCATGAACTGCTCCTTGGCGCCATTGAATCCGGGGCGCTGGTCGAGCGGTCGGGGGTCTGGCACCTGGAGGACCCGTTGCCGGCCACAAGTCGGCTGCTCGATCTTGTCGGGCAGCGGATCGGCAGCCTGTCCGCCGATGCCCGTTCCGTCGTCGAACTGCTGGCTCTGTGCGAGCCGGTGGACCTCGGCCATCTCGAGGCGGCCACCCCCGCGGGAGTGCTGGAGTCGCTGGAGCGGGCCGGGCTGGTGACGATCGCCGTCCACGACGGGGAGGCACGCCTGGCGCACCCCCTGTACGCCAAGGTGGTCCGCGCCGCCATGCCGAAGATGCGGGCGCGGGCGATCTTGCTGGCTGAGGCCGACCGGCTAGAGGCCATGAACCATGCCTCAGGTCCTGCGGCGCTGCGGATCGCGGTATGGCGTCTGGACGCGGGGGGCCGGCCGGACCCCGCCGTCCTGATCCGCGTTGCCCACCTGGCCCGCTATGCGCAGGACTTCCGTGTCGTGCGGCGGCTGATCGAGGCGGTGCCGGACGGGCAGCTGGATGCCGTCGGGGCGCTGCTGCTGGGCGAGGCGCTCTACGAGCTCGGCGCCTTCGACGCCTCCGAGCGGGTACTCGCGGTCGGCCAGCAGCTGCCGAGCAGCGAGCCGGTCGCGCTGCGCCTGGCGGTAACCCGCGCCAAGAACGCCCACTGGGGGTTGTGCCAGCCCGGGGCGGCGCTGGCCGTCACCGCCGCAGCCCGCGCTGTCATCACCTCCCAGTCCCTCGTCGAGGAACTCCTGGCCGACGAGGCTGCCATCTTGATGTTCTCCGGCCACCCGGACCGGGCGCTGGCCGTGCTTGAGCTCATCGCCGGCGGCGACCAGCGGACACGGGTCGTCCGGGCCATCCCCGGGGCGCCGGCGCTGGCGGTGAGCGGGAGGACCGCTGAGGCCGTGAAGGCAGCCGAGACCGGCTTCGCCGAGCATGCCGCGCTTGGCGACGAGCTGGCCATCGCCCACCCGGCTACCCACATGATCAACCAGGTGTTCGCCCTGACCGAGGCGGGCAGGCTCGCCGAAGCCGAGCAGCTGGCCAGGGCCGGCGCGGAGATCGTCGCCTCCCACCGGGTGCCTGTCGCCCAGATCTGGTTCGCCGCCAACCTCGGGCGGGTGGCCACCCTCCAGGGCCGGGTGGCGACCGCCCGCCGCTATTACGCCGAGGCGGCCGGCCTGGCTGAGGCCAACCGGTTCGCGGGCCCGCGGCGGCTGGCCCTCTCGGGCCTGGCCTTGGCGCACGCCATGCTCGGCGATGCGGACGGCGCTGCCGAAGCGCTGGCCGAGCGCGCCACTGTGCCGGCGTTCGGTTTCCTCGGACCAGAGCAGCAGCTCGCCGACGCGTGGACCGCCGTCGCCTCGAAGCGGCCGGCGGAGGCGGCCCAGCGGTTCCGGGCCGCCGCCGCGCAGGCTGCCTCCACTGGGCACTTGACCGCCGAGTCCTGGCTCTGGCACGACCTGATGCGCACCAGCGGGCAGGATGCCTCGGCCCGGTTGCGCGAACTGGCCGGCATCTGCGACTCGCCGCTGGTCTCCGCGCGTGCCCGGCACGCCCTTGCCGCCCGGGCTCACGACGCTGCGGAGCTGGCCGGCGCGGCCGGCGATTTCGAGGCCCTCGGCGCAATGCTGCTCGCGGCCGAGGCCGCGTCCGCCGCCGCCGAAGCCTTCACCCGGGCGGGGGACCCGCGGGCGGCGACGGCGGCGCTGCGCCGCTCGAGCGCGCTCGGCGCGGCCTGCGAAGGAGCCGTCACGCCAGGGCTAGTCCACGCGGCCCCGGCTGTCCCGCTGTCGGGCCGCGAACGCGAGATCGTGATGCTTGCCGCCGCGGGCGTGTCCAGCAAGGACATCGCCGAGCGCCTCTACCTGTCCATCCGGACGGTGAACAATCACCTGCAGCACGCCTACACCAAGCTCGGTATCAGCAGCCGCGCCGGCCTGGCCAACGCCCTGGGGAGCAATTCATGACGCCCGAGCAGATCACCTTGGTGCAGTCGTCTTTCGAGCGCCTTGGCCCGCAGGTCCCGGCCATGGCCACCCGGTTCTACCAGGAGCTGTTCGGGCGGGACCCGGCGCTACGTGCTCAGTTCACCACCGACCTCGCCGAACAGGAGGCCAAGTTCGCCGACAAGCTCACCGAGATCGTGCGGGCCATTCCCCGCCTGGACGAACTCCTCGCCCACACCCGCGCCCTCGGCGCCCGGCATCTCGGCTACGGCGTACGAGCCAGCGACTACCAGACCGTCGGCGCCGCCCTCCTCGCCGCGCTCGCAGCAATCCTCGGCGACAGCTTCGACGCCCCGACGCGCCTGGCATGGACACTCGCCTACAACCTCGTTGCCGAGACCATGCTCGAAGGCGCCGCCACCAGCCGGGTCGCCGCGAGCTGACCGGCGCACTCGCGCTGACTGGTGAACACCTCCCTGACCGGCGTCGGGCACCTTCTTGGCGCGCATGGCGATGGCGCGGTCGCCGGGGCCGATGGTCTTTGGACCGCACGGTCAGCGACTACTGCCCGGTAAGGTCGGCGACCTCGTTGATCTGCTCGTCCCAGCCGCGCTGCGATGTCTCGCACCATGTCACGGCCACTACGGGCCGTCCGTTCTGCCCGTAGTCGGAATGCAGACGACAAACAAGCCGCAGCCGAGTTCCTCGCCGGCAAGCGGGTCTGGATGCACCGGGGCGCAGGTCCCGGCAGCGTGTCGCGCTCAGCCGCTGACTATGGCCGTCAGCACGGCATCACCGTGATCGAGGGCGGATGCCCATGCATGTTCGACCCCACCGCGGATCCCGGTCACAAGGCGATGCGGTTCGTGCTCACCCTGACAGGGCAACGTGCCAAGGCGCCGTTCCCACCGTCCCCGGCGGGAGGGGAGCCTCCTCATCGCCACGGTACCTGTTCCCGGAATTGGGTTACAGCGGGCCGGCGACCGCGCTCGCCTGAGCGCGACCTGGATCCCAGGGCCGTGCTCGTCATGGCTCATCGATGCGCTTCTGGTTGATATGGCGCTGATCGTGAGGCCCCAGGACCGGGCGCTCTGCGCCTGGATCACCCGTCTTGGCTAGGCGCTGATCACTGCGAACAAGTTGACACCGGTTGCTTCTTGTTCGATGGTCATGCTGGTGCCGATATCGCCGAAAAGCCGGCGGAGGTCGCTGGCTGAGCGGTGGTGCAGCGGCCAGTCGAGGATCAGTTCCATCAACGGGCGTGTCGGGTTTGCGACGCCGAAATTCCCGATCACTGCGCTGCCGCCCGGGGTGAGTGCATCCACCAGCCGGACGCCGGCCGCGCTCGCCGTGCGGTCCTTCAGGTAGTCGAAGAGCCCCGCCGAATAAATCAGGTCGTAGGAGCCGTGGAGACCCGCTGCGATCACCGTCATGATCGAGGTGTTGACGCAGCTGAGCGTCACTTCGACGCCGGCCCGCGCGGCCAGGGCCTGGATCTGCTCGCGCGCGTGCGTCAGCGCACCGGCGTCCTGGTCGAGCAGCGTGATCTCGGCGTTTCCTGCGCACAGGAGCGAAGGGTCCTTTCGGAGGATTAGCTGCAGTTCTATCGCTGGCCCAGCGGCGACCGACAGGATGCGCGCCGGCCGGCGCGGCCCGCCGCGCACGGCCGCGGCCGTAATCTTGCCGACGAGGTAATGCGCCCGGTGACGAACCGCCTGCCCGGCGTCGCTGTCGAGAAGGACACGGCTCAGCGACCGGCCGAACAGCGTGTCGCCGAGGCTTTCGTTGCGATAGACCATGTTCATCATTTCGAAGTCACCGGCATAGCCGAGCGGCTTGTGGAAGCAGCGCGCGGCGAATGGTGAGAGGTCGATGAGCGCGCCAAAGCGGTCATGGAAGTAACGGCTCGCGGCACGCCAAGCGGCCGGCCCGGCGAGCCCAATCTCGCGCCTGAGCACATCGAGGCAGGGATTGACGGCATCGCGAAGGGCGGACACGACCAGCGACTCGGATATGCCGTCAGCTTCAGGACTCCCGCCCCAGCCGGGATCGGCCGGGCGGAGCGTTTCCCGGAGCCCGTGCAGGCGGTCGCCGATCTCCAGAACCGCGTGCCGTGCGGGTTCTGGAAGGATCGCGTAACCGGATTGGCTCTCCGCATACCGGCCAAGCGCCGCCGCGATGCGCGCGTGACTAGCGCGGCAGCTGGGTCGGCCCGTGCTCGCCGTGCGCTGGCCGCCTGCAGCGGCGACAGTCAGGCTGGACGTCGTCATTGTGACTCCCCGTATCCTTTATCATTCGTCAATCCGGTTCGTGGATTGCGCTGGCGGACCGCCGTCGGCCGCTCTTGCACCGTTGTAAGCCACCCGGCCGGGGGGCCGCCTGAGCAACAGCTACTCATTTCCCAGGGCTAGGGCTGCTCAGTTGCGGTCACCGGCCAGCGCGCTCAGCGAGTAGGCGGACGCCGCTGCGGTGGCAGGCGCGACGGCCTCCGGCGTCCCGCCACCGAGCGGCCCGGCCATGGCCACCCGGCCATGGCCATACCGCGGCTAGCCGCGGGCCGCACAGCACCGGCCGCGACACCCCAAAAGCACACATAATCCCAGGTCAGACTGGGGACGGCGCGACGCTCGGCCGGCACGCCAACGACCAGATGGTCTCGTTCTACGTCCGCACGCCCCCCGGGGCCACATCGAGTACGGCACCGGCGGCCCGCTAGTCGACGACGCGACCTGGGTCGCCCGCCGCGCAACCGCGATCAGCTTGTGGGGTCACGTGTGCTCGCCATAGCGTATCGGTCTATGATGCGATTTCTCGCCGCGCCAGCTGCCCTGCTCGCCGTGATATCGGCGGCCGCCCCGCCTGCCGAACCGGCCGCCGCGCCAAGCGGGCGTGTTCTCAGTGGCGTCACCTGCCCGCGAGCCACCTCCTGCTGGGCGGTCGGCGACCAGACCGCATCAGGCGTGACCCGCACCTTGATCGAGCACTGGAACGGCACGAAGTGGTCGCTGAAAGCGAGCCCGAGCGTGGCAGGGTCGGCGGACACGTTCCTGAGCGGGGTGTCCTGCTCGGCTCGGCTGAACTGCTGGGCGGTCGGCGGCGCGACGCTCGGGTCAACCAGGCAGGAGCCGATCGCCGAGCACTGGAACGGCAGGAAGTGGTCGCTGGCCGTGCTGCCCGAGCCTGCGGGCCTGGCCGCGGACGGCCTGGCCGGCGTCTGGTGCCCGGGCGCGACCCGGTGCTGGGCTGCGGGCTCAGCCGCACGGCGGGTGGGCGCTGCGCTGCGGCCGCTGGCCGAGCACTGGACCGGGAAGAAGTGGTCGGTGGTAGCCACCCGCGCCTCTGGCGGTTTCAGCGACCTGGGCGGGGTGTTCTGCCGCCGGGACACCAACTGCTGGGCCGTCGGCGGCGGGGCCGTCGGCGGGCTGGCCGAGCACTGGAACGGGCGGAGGTGGTCGGTCGCAGCCACGCCGCCCACCGGGGGCGGACTGTCCGGCGTCTGGTGCCCGGGTACGGACTGCTTCGCCACCGGGAACAGCGGCTACCCGACCGCGATAGCCGAGCTGTGGAACGGGAAGAAATGGTCGGGCACGCTGACAGCGCCCCTTCCGCCGGGAACGCTCTCGGCGCTGCCGGCCGTGTCCTGCGCCACGTCGATCAACTGCTTCGCCGTCGGGGTCGAGAACGTCCAGACGCTGATCGAGCACTGGCGGGGTTCGAAATGGGTGCAGGTCAAGAGCCCGAACCCGGCCGGGGCGGCATCAACGGCGCTGCGCGCGGTGTTCTGCCTGTCCCCTGGGGCGTGCTGGGCGGTCGGCGTGAGCGCCAAGCAGGAGGTCACCGGCCCGGACAGCACGCTGGCCGAGCACTGGAACGGCACGCGCTGGTCGATTGTGCGGACGCCGTAAGACCCGGCTGAACCGGCCGGGCCGCGGGGCGATCACAGATGTGATCTGGCGCGCGATCAGCGGTGCAACGGACAGGTAGGTGCTGATAAGGCAGACCGCCACCGTGATCGCCTACAGGATCAGGTAACCGACGATCCGCCGATACGAAATGTTCGCAATCCTTGAGGCGGTGCGCCAGGTCCGCGGCGAGGCGGCGGCGCAGGTCAGCGGACCGGCGGGCGGCCGACGCCGGAGATCAGCGTCGTGATCGGCAACGGGGACATGTTTGGCCACGGCCGGAGTGCTGGTGCTCGGCCTTCAATCGCTCGGCAACGGCGACCACCGCGGCGTCGGTCGTACCGAGCGGAAGACTGGAATAGGTGAGAACGAGGTCGGCCATCCGGGCGTAATCCGGCCGGGTCAGCTCAACTGGCAAGAAGTCACCATCAGACAGGGATCGCAAGAACAGCGACTCGACTAGAACAGCGACTCGACTCGTGCCCCGGCTTCACGAGCCAGCAGATAGCCGACCTCCGCAACGACGGGCGCGGGCACCAGCATTTGCCGTCCCGCCGCATGCAAAGAGCTGAACAAGTCCACGCAGGCTTGATGATCGGCATCATTGGACAGCGCCGCGGCCACCAGAGGGCCCGTATCGCAGATGATCACGCCGAACGGCCGAATCCGTCTTCCAGCAGCTCCTCCGACCGCGCCGCCACGTCAGAGGTTCGCCCGCGGCCAGCGCCGAACCAGGCGGGCGGCCATCCCCCTTCGCGGACTGCGCGAAGGTGGCGGCGCACGTCATCAAGAACCACCGGAACTTCATTCTCCGGCAGCTCCTCGACCAGCCTGAGCAACTCCTCGCGCTGCACGCTCATGACTCAAGTCTACGCAGCTTCGGATCTGCGGTAGAGGTTCCAACGTGCGCTCTGTCGAGCGGACCTCGGCGGCCCTCCGCCCCTCGCCCCAGCTGCCATCGGCCAGAGTGGCTGCTCCTCACCTGCCGAGCTTCCCGCGCTAGTTAGCCGCTTGCAGGCACATTGCTTCGCGAGACGCTGGGGGTGAGCGGGAGGCGGCGGGGGTCGGGGAAGCCGAGGCTGGTGTAGCCGGGTGCGCGTTTGGCGAGCGATGCGGCGAGCACGGGCGTGTGCTGGTCGTGGTAGTCGTGGATCTCGGCGGTGGTCTTGCCGGGGTAGGACCGCAGGATCCGGCCGGCGTACTGGACTAGGCGGCCTTTGAAGGCCAACGGCGAGGCGAGGAACAGGGTATCCAGGGCCGGGCAGTCGAAGCCTTCGCCGATGTAGGGCCCCGTCGCGATGACGAGCAGCGGTCTTCCTGTGGGGTCGGGTTCGAGCCGGGCCAGGGCAGCCGCCCGGGCCTTGGCGCCCATGCCGCCGCGGAGCACGACCGGATCGTGTCCCTGATTGCGGAGGACATCAGTCAGCTGGTCAAGGTGGCCGAGCCACTGGGTCAGCACGAGGCATTGTCTGCCTCTGGCGAGCGCCTCGGCGACGTCATCGGCGACCTGAGATGTCCGCGCGGCATCGGCGGCGAGGTCCTGGTAGATCGCGGCGATCCCGCCCGGGGCGGACGGGTCGGCTTCTCCGGCGTAGCTGAACTGTGTCGGGTGGACCCTTAGCACGGGGACTGGGCGACGCGTCGGTTGGGTCACCTCGATGTCAAGGGGAGATTGTCCGGTCTCGGCGGCCTCGAGAGTCGTGTCCGGACCGCGGTCTGCCGTGAAGGTGATGGTGTGTCGTACGGGGCCGACTTGCAGTGCGATGAGGTCGTCGAGCTTGTCGCGCCGGTACGGCGTGGCGGTCAGGCCGAGCCAGCGGCGCGCCGGCATCTGCTTGACGACGTGCCCGAACGCCGCGGCCGGAACGTGGTGGCATTCATCGGCGACGACCAGCCCGTATCCGGCAGTGAGCGCAGCGACGTCGTCACGGCGGGCGAGTGTCTGCAGGGTAAGGATGTCGATCGTCCCCCTGATCTTCGCCCGCCCACCGCCAAGCTGGCCGGCCTTCACGCTCAGCAGGCTGGCGATCTGGGCGCGCCACTGATCGGCCAGCGCTTTACGGTCCACCAGGACAAGAGTCGAGGTCCGGTGGGCAGCGATCATCGCACACGCGATCACGGTCTTGCCTGACCCCGGCGGAGCGACGAGCACGCCGATATCGTGGGCCGTCAGGGCAGCAACGGCCTGCCGCTGCTCGTCAGTGAGCGTGGCCGCGAAAGTCAATTCCTGGGCCGTTCCTTGATCCCGCTCGTCGGCCACGTCAAGGCGGCTACCCGCCTGCTCAACCAACGACCTGACCCTGTCAGCCAGGCCACGCGGCAAGGTCAGCCCGCCGTCCAGGGTCTCGTCGAAGCTCTGCAGGAATCGAGGTATCCCCCAGGTGGAGATCCGCAGCCGCTGCCGCTCGTAGAACAACGGATTCGGCATCGACGCCGCGTGCTTGAGAGTAGTCAGGAACGCCGGCGTCAGCTCGGATTCCTCCAGCCGGATGCCGGCGCCAAGCCGGGCATGGATGACCGGCGGGAACTCTGGCCGTGTCTTGGTCGAAGCGGCTGCCGAGATCCGCTCGACGGCCGATCCCACCGTGACCCGCCCGGCCCGGCTAGCTGCGGCCAGCGCCTCCCGAGGGGTCATCCGGCCGAGCGTCGAGAGGAACGCCCACTGGTCCTCGTAGGGTTCCATCGTGGCGGTATCGAGGAACACGGTGGCGCCGTCGCGGCGTGACTTGCCATTTAGCGGCGCGGCGATCAGGTTCCCGACCCCGGCTGCGGGAAGAGTGCCCTGGGATGGGAACAGCCGGTCGTAGCTGGCCAAGCTCATCTGGCCGCGCAGCGACATCGCCTCTCGCAGCAATCCGGTCCCAAGCCGACGTGCCGCCTCCGCCGGGATCGGCGCGGTGAAGAATATCCAGGCGTGCGCGCCGATTCCCGAACGTGATACTTCCAGTCCGGCCGGCACGCCCAGCGCCCGAGCAGCTTTGATGTAGTTCAGCGCGTCAAGCATCGCTGCAGTGCCGTCGAAGTCAGCCGCCAGCCACGAGCACCGGTCGCCGTCGAGAAGTGGGTACAAGCCGATGTGCATCTGCCCCGACAAGTGAGCGGCCAGAACCTCGGCGGTGAGCGGCAGGTAATCACGCTCGGCGTGCCGAATGCCCTTGCGCCACCCGCCACGCACCGCAGGAAGCCAGCCCTTCTGCCCGGTCCGGGCGTTGTCCCAGCGTGCCGCGTAGATATCAGTGCGGGCCGCGAACAGCGCCCCGAAGAACGCCAGCTTTACCTCTGGCGGCGACCCGGCGTGTACCGGTCCTGGCGGCGCTTCGAAGAACCCGGCCTGCGCCGGGCCGGGTGGCGCGGCTTCCCGCTGGGTCAGCTTCAGCAGCCGAAGCAGCCGCGCATTCTCCGCGCGCAGCCGCGCGAGTTCGCCGGCCACCTCAACTGCAATCTCACTACGAACATCACCTCGGCTCACAGTCACCACCGTAAGGTGCGAGATACCGCCTCGACACCACCCCGCGACCACCATCTGAAGCAGCAGCGACGCAGGTGGAGCTCCAGCTCCAACTCGCACATGAACGAGCTCGTCCATCCGATAACTGATCTGCTGTGCAGGAAGCACGCAATAAGCATGCGCTCAACGTCCGCGCCGAGTACCTCGCTGAGATACGCACGACGCAGGTCTGGCATCTGACCCAGGCCGAGGTGACTGAGGCCCGTGGACGTCTCGCAGCGGCACGTTGCCGCTAGCGACAACGGACCGTCGCCGAGCTTGGCACCCTAGCCACATCAGCGCCCTCACCGAGGAGCTGATGGTTACCACCGACTTCGGAGACTCTTGCCCCGAATCGCCCAGCAAGGACCCCGCTCATCGGCCAAATGATCTTGCTGCACCTTCACCGATAACCCCGTCTGATGGCCCAAAATGGAACCCAGCGGAACCCAGCAGGTCTTTTAGAGGACATTGAACGAGTGGGGCGGGTGGGGTCGAACCCACGACCGGCGGATTATGAGAATGCCAGACTGCTTCCCTGGCTCCCCCACCAGCGCCTTTGTCGCAGTAATTACGTCAGCACTCCCCCAGTACGCCCGTTTCGCAGGATCCCATTGCCACGGTCATTGCCAGAAGATCAGATGACGGCTCAAACGGGAGCGACTGGTTGGCTTATCGCTCGCACACCAGTACGAAGTATCCAGTCACTCGCCGTGACCAAAACCTCGGTAGTCTGCGGTACACCACGACCGCACCTGATCCATCCATGCGTCCTCTGCCGCGATCACTCCCCGTGAACTCCGCCATGACAAATGGCACGATATGTCGCACTCTGCTGATCAGCCCAGCTGTCAGTGCCGCACCAGAAGGAACGTTATGGTGCCACGGGCGTGATCATGCCTTGCACGCTGCCGCTCTGTACTGACTCGTCCGCACATCAGCCGATGAGCGCACGATTGCGTGCAAGAAGACGGGCACGTCAACGTCTACCGATTTGGCATATGTGTTGCGGCACCTGCGCCACGTCACCTGTCTTACCGGACCGGCCGACCGGCCGCTAAAGTTGCTGAATATGTTTGTCACAGGCATGGTCAATCTTTACACCCGCGACATCGAAGCTGGGCTGCACTTCTACCGCGATCTTCTCGGCCTCGCGGAGACGTTCCGCACTCCAACCGAGGGCATCCCTGAGCATGTCGAACTCCGCCTGAACGGGTTCACGGTCGGGCTGGGGACGGTCGAGGCAGCCAGGAACGTGCACGGTGTTGAGGCCGCACCGGGCAGCCCCGCCATGGTCCTGGTTGTGTGGACCGACGACGTCGATAAGGCCTACGCGGAACTGGTGGCCGCGGGGGTGCCTGTGGTTCAGCCGCCGCACAACACCGGCAACAACAACCGGAATGCCCTACTGCGCGATCCGGATGGAAATCTCGTGGAGATCGTGGCCAAGGCTTCGTGAGAGGAGCGTCCGCTAGCGCTGACGGCGGAATGCGGTCCATACCGCAGGTGTGCACCGCGCCGAGGCTCGGCGCGCACTCACCAGGCAAACTCTGACCTGCCGCTGTCCGGCATGGCGGCATGTGGCTAAGAGTTAGTCCCGTCTCGTCCGCGCGTCCCTTGCCGATCGCTGATCCGCTACGGTCATGCTGCCATGCCGATGAGCGAGTGGGCGCTTTGCAGAGTGACCCGGCACCGTTGTGCGCCTCTCCTGCTGCTTCGATGGAGCCAGGAGGCGGTCCATGACGAACTACGCCCGCATGTATCGATTCGGGATCACACCCTGGGAGCGCTATGGAACGGTAGCGGCAGCAAGTATCACCGCGCTGCTGGATCGCGAGGAGACCGAGCGCTCCCGCCCCCTCGGCCGTGCCCTCGACCTCGGCTGCGGCCGCGGCCAGTACACCCCCGAGCTCGCGCGGAGGGGGTGGGAGGCCGTGGGCATCGATTATGTGCCGGCCGCGATCGAGGCGGCAGCAGCGAAGAGCCGGGGCGTGGAGGGGCTCAGCTATGTCGTCGGCGACGTGACGCGGCTGCCGTCGGCCCACCTGGGGACGTTCGACTTCTTCCTCGACATCGGCTGCTTCCAGGGTTTGGACGCCGAACAGCGTCTCTCCCAGGGGAGAGGTGTCTCTGCGCTTGCCAACCCCGGGGCCACCTTGCTGCTGCTGAGCTTCGGGCCGAGCCGGTGGCGGTCGTTCGTCGGAGGCGCATCGCAGGAGGAGGTCGAGACCGCCTTCGCGGGCTGGCAGATGCTCGCCGTCGAGCCCGCCGACACCGCGGGCCTGGGCTGGCCGATGAACAAGACCGCGCCGCGGCGGTACAGGCTGCGCCGACGGACCTAGAACGACACTGTCCTGTCTCGCGCTATCAGGCCGGCGCCCGACGATGCCACGGGCCGCCCACTCGTGCCGAGGACAGCATGTCGCGCCTTCACCCCAGACGGGATCGCTCCTCCTTCAGTGGAATATTTTCGGCCTATGACGAGGGCGAGCGGGGACGATCTGTCTGGAGAGTTGCTCTTGGTCGCCATTGTCGAGATGGCGCCCGGGAGTGCTGCGGCTGGGCAGCAGTAAATCCGGTTCCGTTCACGTGCTGGATACGAGTCCTTCATGAGCGACCCGGCTCGGCTCGATTATCGCGACAGGATCGGCGACGCCGCGCCCACCGCGCGGGTGCTTGAGGTACGTGAGCTGTAGACGCGCATCCTTCGGCAGAAGCCCCACACTCAACTGCCGACCGCTCCAGCTCAAGCGTCCAACATCCGCGCAGACCAGCGCGGGATGTCTAGGGCAGCGAGGACGGGCCGTTAGCCGGGTCGATCGGCCCGGCCTCGGGCGCGCCGCCGCCGCGCCAGCGTCACCGTTCGCGGAACTCACCAGGAATGAGCGGGGCCGGAGCCGCTAGTTGCCCCGGCCCGGCGATGCCCGTGCCAAGGCCGGATACTACGGTCCAGGTAAACGTCGCGGTGGCGAAAGCGCCAGTGCCGCCGCTAGCGGTCAGCGTCACTGTGCTCGTTCCCGGTGTCGTAGGCAGGCCGGAGATTGTCCCGGAGGTCGGCGAGATCGACAGCCCGGCCGGTAGCCCGGTCGCCGCGTATGACAGGGACTGCCCAGAGTAACTGTCACTGGCCGAGACAGGGACCGAGACCGGAGAGCCCGCAATGCCTTCCTGCGGACCGGGGCTGGTGATTGTGACCGGCTGGCCGAGTTGCGCGGAGGAAACCGAGAGGGTACCCGACAGCGGCAGGTTCGCCGACGAATCGCCGACCTTGATCCCGTAGCTGCCGGTGCTAGTCGCCCAGCTATTGCTACGGGAGTTCCAGTACTGAAGGTTGTGCTGGGTGAGATGGAAGGTCACCCGCTGGCTAGCTTCCGGCTGCAGGTATACCCGTTGGAAGCCGTCAAGCTGCTCAGGGGGCTGCCCGGACGCGGGCGGATCATCGGCATAAAGCTGTACCACGTCGGCGCCGGCCCGCGAGCCAGTATTGGTAACGGTCGCGCTGACCGTCGCGGCGCCGCCCGCTGTCAGCGAGCCGATCCTCAGGTTGCTGAACGAGAAGCTGGTGTAGGACGAGCCGTAGCCGAACGGAAACAGCGGGGTCAGGCCGTGGGCCTGATACCAGCGGTAGCCGGCGTCGATGCCCTCGGAGTAATCCACGGTGCCGTTGGTACCCGGCCACTGCGCTGCGGTGCCAGCTGGTACCTGGGATAGCGAGGTTGGGAATGTCACTGGCAGGTGGCCGGACGGATCGGTGTTGCCGAACAGGATCGAGGCGATGGCTGTGCCATCCTCCTGGCCCGGATACCAGGCCTCGAGCACCCCGGCGACGGAGGATAGCCACGGCATCGTGACCGCTGACCCGGTGTTCAGTACGACGATCGTGCGCGGGTTGGCGGCAGCCACTGCGGAGATTAGCGAATCCTCCTTGCTGCCCAAATCGATGCCGGTAAGGTCGCTGCCTTCCGACTCCGCGTAACTGGCGAACACGATCGCGATGCTGGAGGACGCGGCCAGCGCAGCGGCCGAGGAGCCCGAGGAGCCGCTGTTGTAGCTCACTGTCACTTCGCTCGGCGCTGCGGCAGTGATGCCTTGCAGCGGGGTGACGGTGCCGCTGGAGTTGACCTCTGCGCTGCCGCCCCCTGCGGTCTGCGGCCTGGACGAGGCGTCCGCGCCGATCACGGCGATCGAGCTGTCCGAGGAGCCGAGAGGCAGGACGTTGCCGCTGTTCTTCAGCAACACCGTTCCTTCCTCGGCCAGCGCTGCGGCGTGGGCCTGGTCGGTGGCGTTCGTAGCGGTCTCGGACGGCGATCCGGCTGTCGGCTTGTCGAACAGCCCGAAGGCGAACATTTCGGTGAGCACGTGGGAGACCATAGAGTTGAGAGTGGCCGTGCTCACTGAGCCGTTAGAGACGGCAGTTTGCAGTGCGCTGCCGAAGTAGCCGTCGCTGCCGGGCATGTCCATGTCCAGGCCCGCGTTGGCTGACGCTGGGGTGGAATGAGTCGCGCCCCAGTCAGAGGTGACGAACCCGCCAAAGCCGTCCTGATGCCGCAGCACAGTACGCAGCGTGTACGGGTTCTGGCACGCGGCCGTTCCGTTGATATAGCTGTAGGAGCACATCACCGACGAGGCAGCGCCCTGCTGCACGGCGGCCTGGAATGCGGGCAGGTAGATCTCCTGCGTGGCCTGGTTCCTGACGACTGCGTTGTCGGCGGCCGTGTTGCGGTTAGTCTCCTGGTTGTACACGGCGAGGTGCTTGACCATTGCCATCACGCCGGTGGACTGCACGGCCCGGATGTTGGCGGCGCCCATTGTCCCGTTGAGGTAAGGATCCTCGCCAATCGATTCGAACGCCCGCCCCCAGCGCGGATCCCGGACGATATTGATGGTGGGGCCGAGGTCGACGGTGGTGCCCTTCGCCGCCTGCTCGGCGCCGATCAGATGACCGTAGGTCTGCTCGGCCGAGGTGTCCCAGGTCGCCGCGACGTCGACCGCCGCCGGCAACCGGGTCACTCCAGTCATGCCGTCGCCGACTCCCGCCGGGCCGTCCTCCATCTTGAGCGCCGGAACGCACAACGACCCGATGGCCGGGACGAATCCGACGTACCTGGAGCCCGATGTGCCGGTGAGCAGGGCGACTTTCTGGGCCACCGTCATCTTGGCAAGGAGCTTGCTCACGCGCTGCGCGATCGGCGCTGCCGAGCCCACCCAGGGACACGCTGTGGACACCGCGAGGGCAGGAGAGGACGGCGTTAGCGCCGTGAGGAACGACACCCCGAGGCACGTCACGACCAGTGCCGCGATGGTGACAATCAGCGACCTTCGCACAGTTGAGCATAAGCGGGAACTGGATCGCACGCTCATCACGCGCTCCGCCCGCAGGGAGGCGCCGTGGGCGGCGCAGGGCGCAGCCGGAACCGAGGCTGGGTAGTTATCTCAGAAAATCCGTCCTATCCGAGATGGCGGTCAACGCCCAACCTGAGGCCTTAGACGTAGAATTTACAGGAACAGGCGATCCCGTACATCCGAGGCGCAGCGTGACCTGAAGGATGACCGCCCGCCCTTCGCGACTGTCACCGTCACGCAGGATCGGCGGCCTGTCATCACCCTGGAGCCCTCGGAGCAGGCACGTCAGCAGACGAATCTAAGCGCGGCTCATCTCAGGAATTGATCTTGCAGCAGTAGTGCCTTTATTAGCTCTTGCCCCACAGGCGGCTCACGCACCAGCCGTGCTCGTGCTCT
>WNFC01002826.1_pt1 | contig 20048 bp, 11 predicted proteins | sample 5400541 | NCBI WGS metagenome assembly WNFC01 (sample SAMN13153342, study PRJNA577476) | soil metagenome | isolation source: 120 cm saprolite under Douglas fir tree site 2 hole 2 replicate 1 | place: USA:California | collected 2015-04-18
CTCACCAACCTGGGAGTGATCACACTCGATGGACAGGATCGAGTAGCATTCTTGACCAGGTCAACGAAGGAACGGTCATTTTCACAGCCCACGGCGTTTCTCCTCTTGTAAAACGCAGAGCTAGAGAACGCGGTTTACATTGCATCGATGCTACCTGTCCCGACGTTACCGTTACACACGACCTTGTACGAGAATTAGCGGCTGCCGGTTACTACATCCTTTATATCGGTAAGAAGGGACATCCCGAACCCGAGGGTGTACTTGGCGAGGTTCCAGGCCACATCAGCCTGGTAGAGAATGAGGCCGATGTTGACGCGCTCATGCTGACACCAGAACAAGAGCAGAAATTGGCCGTCGCTACACAGACAACGCTCTCACAATGGGATACTCGACGTGTCATCGAGTATATTAAAGCGAAGTATTCCCATGCAGAGGTGCACATCGATATCTGCGCTGCGACCCAGACGCGCCAGGAGGCGGTGGTAGCGCAGGCGAAGGGAGCAGATTTAACGATAGTCGTTGGTGATCCACGCAGCAATAATACAAATCGTCTCGTCCAGGTATCTGAAGAGTTAGCAGGCGTTCCGGCTGTACGCATTGAGGACCTATCTCAATTGAATATCGAATGGTTAAAAGGGAAAAATCGCATTGCCGTCACTGCTGGCGCCTCGACCCCCAGTCAGTTGACGCGAGAAGTCATCCGCTTCATTGAACACTATCAGCCAGAAACATAGCAGTCCATCAAGCATCACTGGACATGTGAAATGTAGGGTCATCCCTTCTCCTTTCGACTTGCCTGAGCGCGCAGCGCTAGACGCGTAAGCGTCGTTGGCAAGGCGGGTAGGTGCCAGCGGATGCCCAGCTCAATACGCTTAGGGAAGTAGATTTTATGATGACATTGAAGCAAGCGCTAGGAGAATATACTGATGAGCAGTTAGGGCAAATTGCCCAATGGTGGGGAATTGGGGATACACCAGAAGAAGGCTGGCGACATCACCACGGGTTGTTGATCCAGCATATGCAGGAACTGGTTGCTGTGCGTTTTGCCTGGGAACAGCTCTCTGAAGATGAACGCAAAGTATTGCACAATATACTTGATTTCTCAGCCTCAAGCGGAGCGTTACACGATGTGATCCTCAAAATAACGCGTTTGCCTGAAGCCAATTTTGAGATAGCTCTTGACACTCTCAAGCAGTATATGCTCATTTTAGAGGAACAGACCGCCACAAGATTGGCCGGTGCGACAGCAAGTTCCTCATCTAAGCAAACGAAGCCGCCTGCTGTAAAGACAACGAAACTCTTTATTACGAAAGAGTTGCTCGATCCTTTGCTTGTTGTTGGGAAGGAGATCTATACACCACAGGACCGATTGCAGATGAAGCTTGAAGACATTCTATATTCACGGACTCCCCCTAGTACACGCCTGGCTGTGCAACTGGTACAGCCGGATGTACCTTTCTATGCCTGGGAGCAATTTGATACCAAAACCCGTAAACTCTGTAAGTGGATATGCGAAAATGAAGGCGTTGTCACTATGCAGGCAGCACGTGAGTATACGGGCTTTGACAACATTATCTTATCTGGAGTCATTCATACACTTGAACGTTTTGCTATTGCTTTTGACACGTTCGCAGGTTCAGAGAGAAAACTGTTCGTGCCACGTGAATTACTCAAAAATTTGAAAAAGGCTGTGGCGCAACCCGAGAGCCTGGAAGAAGAGGCTTCTGCCGGCCTGGTTACTCTCGACACGTCACCACAATCAATACGCAATGGCGATACATTGATTTTGTATGATCTGGCGACCATCATTGGTGCGATGTTCCAGCAGAATATCGAGCCAACGCAGGCTGATAGGGTGCCAAAACGTATTGCGAACAAGCTGCAACCCATGTTGCAAATAGCACCACGCATTCAGTCATATTATGAAGAAGATGATACTCTCGATATGCTGTTTAGCATGGCGCAGAAGCTCGGACTTGTAAAACGCAACAAGTCATCAGCAGATGGAATTAAGCCGCGTTATGTACAAGGTCCTCTGTTTGAAAAGTGGTCACAAATGGATGTGGTTGACCAGACTCACGATCTGCTAGAGTACTGGCTCAGTGGTCAGCACTGGCTTGATATTGCGGGTGTGAACTTTAACCAGAGCAACAGTTACTACCTTGACATCATGGCTGGACGCAAAGCTGTCCTATCGTATTTAAGCAAGTGTTCGCCGGGACGTTGGTACTCTATTGATTCCTTGCTGCGTACGATGAAGGCGCAAGATCCATATGTACTGCGCCCCAGGCAGGCCGCTATGGGTTTATCGGGCTTTCGTAACGACAGGAATATGCTTACAAATTGGTATAAATCTGATGGGGAAATTATTATAGGAATGCTCAGTTTTACCCTCTTTGAATTGGGAATCGTTGCGTTGGGATACCAACAGCCTCATTTGGCGGAAAAAGATAAACCCGTCAATCCTGATGCCTTTATGCTTACCGATCTGGCAACGGCCGTCCTGATAACTGAAGCAGAACCCTCGTATAGTTCTGCCACACCTGCGAATGGTCGCACACTGATAGTACAGCCGAATTTTGAATTGCTTCTGCTACAACCTGATCTGCCAACGGTGTACAGCCTCTTACCTTTTGCACAGGTCAATCAGATTGGGGTTGCGAGTCGCCTGACACTGACGCGTAATTCGGTATTGCGTGGTTTAGAGGCAGGTAGGAACATAGAGCAAATTATGCACATACTTGAAGAGCATAGCCAGAAAGAATTGCCGCAAAATGTGGTCTATACCCTGCGTGATTGGACCAAACTGTACAAGGAAGTAACTATCTCACAGGTGCTATTACTCGATGTGCCGAGCGAAGCAGTAGCCAATGAAATATGTTCCACACCTAAGTTAAGCGCCTTTGGCTTGCGCAGGATTGCTCCCTGCGTTATTGCTGTAGATAGCGATACTAGCCTGCAAGATTTGCGTCGCGCGCTCGACAAAGAGGGCATTGTTGTCAGAATCAGCGGCGACATCGTTTCTAAACCGGCTGTGAGTACTTCATACCGCAGGTATTAAAAACTGAAAGTTCAGCTCGGAATATCTTCTTACTGTGGGCCAATCAGCGTGTGACGAATCAACATCAAGTGTGTCAGGGGGCCTAGACCTCCAGGTACCGGGGTTAGAAATGAGGCAATCTCTTTAACGCTCTCGAAGTCTACGTCTCCGACTACTCTTCCACCAATAGCATTAATACCTGCATCTAACACAACTGCGCCGGGCTTTACCATATCGGCAGTAATACTGGCCGGTCGCCCAATACTCACTACGAGAATATCTGCGCTTCTGGTGATATTCGCAAGGTCCTGAGTGTGTGAGTGACAGATCGTCACCGTTGCATCGTGATAGATGAGCACGAGGGCGATGGGCTTGCCTCCAATATTGCTTCGTCCAACAACTACAGCATTGCGGCCAGCGATCGGAATACCTGCATCTTGTAATACTGTGAGGATAACATCAGCAGTTGAGGGAATAAAGCTGGGAAAGCCAAGCAGCAAGTTCCCTGCGTTGCGCGGCCCAAGACCATCTACATCTTTCTCAGGAAGCAAAACCTCAGTTACAACCTGCTGTTGTATATGTGATGGTAGCGGCAGCAAGAGCAGGACGCCATCTGTATTCTCATCATTGCTTAAAGAGGCAACCTCCGCGCGTAGCTCTTCCTCTTCAACCTCGAAAGGATATGCTAACGTCGCGCAGCCCAGACCAATCTTGCGACAAGCTCGCACCAATTGCCTGCTATAGACTTCTGCGGCACCATCATGCCCTGCTATTATTTGTGCCAGCCGAGCAGAACGATGGTGCTGTTTGCGAAACTGCGCAGCTTCACTTTGCAGTTCAGCAGTCATGCGTGCGACAAGTAGTTTGCTATCAAAAATGATTGCTGCCATAGATGCTTCTACTCCAATTGATCATATTACTGCTTATCATATCACAGCCCTTGTACCACTTGGGGGAGGCGATTGGTAAATACAATGCAAATGCGCTACAATGCCTTCTGATATCAATATAGTGCATTTTTTACTTCAGAGTGAGTGTTAAGTATGCCTACACGTTGGTAGCCCTTCGGTACCATCCATACCAAAAAGAGAGGATTTTCATGGCAGGTGATTGTTCATTTGATATAGTATCGCAATTTGACGAACAGGAACTGGTTAACGCTATCGATCAGACAAGGCGGGAGGTTTCCACTCGTTTTGACTTGAAAGACACAAAGACAGAAATTCTTCATACGAAGGATACTATTACAATTGTTACCGATAGTTCTCTTACGCTCAAGAGTGTTCGGGATATTCTTGAAACGAAAGCGGTGCGTCGCGGTTTATCACTAAAGATTTTTAATGCGGGCAAAGAGGAAAATGCGGCTGGGAGTAAAGTGCGCCAGGTCATTCAGTTGCAGCAAGGTCTCTCTCAAGACCTGGCAAAACAGATCAGCAAGCATATTCGCGATACCTATCCCAAAGTGCGGCCGCAAATTCAGGGAGATGCAATTCGCGTGGTAGCGAAGAGCCGCGATGAATTGCAAGCAGTGATTGCACTTCTCAAACAAAAAGATTATCCTGTGGCGTTACAGTACATCAACTATCGAGGATAGGACTCAAAAGGTACTTTAGTACCAAAGATTGAGACCTTTTTCTCAAGAATTCCAAAATTGTAGTAACCTAGTTTTAAGTAAAGAAACCTTTTATAAGGTGTTATGAGCAAAGGCTCTGCACTTTTCTATATTGAGGAAGTGACCTTTCATGCCTGGGAACAGACAAGTTTTCAGCACAGCAATGAATGCAGCCGATCGATTTCGCTGGGATAGCCAGTGGACGGAAGCGGCGAATGAGTATCAACGAGCATTGGCAGAGTTCCCAGATGACGCAGCTGCGCGTGGTGGACTGGGTTTTTGCTACATGCAAACGAAACAGTGGCAGAAAGCGCTCGCTGAGTATGAATCCATTCTCAAGCGTGATCCTAGCAACATAATCGCGCTGAGTAAGACAGCCGAGTTATATGTAATCTTAAACAGGCGAGATGACGCGTACAGAGCGTATCTGCATCTTGCGGAATTGTATTCGCAAGCAGGCCAGGGTGCACGAGCGGAAGCTGCATGGCAAAAGGCTGTGCAATTATCTCCTGCAAGCCCTGAGCCTCACGAGCGTCTTGCAGCTTACTATCTTGGGAAAAAAGATATTGCGTTAATGGTTCAAGAGCGTTTGGCTGCAGCTCAAGGGTATCTACAACGCAATGATGGGGTGGCAGCTACTGCGCAATGTGAAGAAGTATTGCGTGTTGATTCAGCCAATGCACAGGCACAGCGCGTCCTCTCACAGATCAGAGGACAAATGCAGCCTTCTGGGCCGCTTCCACAGGGAGCAAGCGGGGTGTATTCATCGCCAACTTCTAAAGAGACAGATATATCTACTACGGGCAATCTGTCTTCAGGCCCCTTAGCTAACAAAGGGTATGCTGCGGCTGGCATGGTTTCTTTAAGCAACACAAGCGGAGGTAATACTGGCATCATGGGTAATATGGGTAGCGCGAGCAATTTTGGCGGAGCAGGAAATCCTGGACCGGCTCTTGCTGCAACAGGCATCACCGGTGGAGGAATGGGATCAACTCCTCGTAAACGAATAACAGCCAGCCAGGTTACTGGTGTGCTTAGACAGGCTCAAACCTTTCAAACCCAGGGTCGTTTCACCGATGCTATCGATCTCTGTGAACAGATTCTTGAGAGCGGCTTTGATCGACCTGATGCTCGCTACTTTTTGGGATGGCTTTATCAAGAGCAGCGTCACTGGGATGAGGCAATTCGTCAGTTTCAAACATTGTTGAATGATCCCGATTATGCGCTTTCGTGTTACTATGCTCTGGGGCAATGCTATCGCGCAAAAGGTGACATGCGGTCTGCTACGCAGCATTTCGATGAAGCCGTTGATCGTGTGAATCTGGATGCTTTGACCATTGAAGAATCCGATCAACTGGTGCAACTTTGCCAGGAAGCGGCTGAAGCTCATCGTATGTTGGGTGAGCAGGAACAAGCATTGACCGTCTATAATGCCCTGCTCGGTTTCCTACGTAGCAGGAATTGGAATGACAAAGTTGCCCAGGTTGAGTTTATGCTCAAGCAACTGCAGAATACACCACTTCCGCCCAGACCCGTGTCTACGCCTCCACCTGCAACGGTACAACCGGCGTCGCAGCCACAAGGGAACGGGACCCGGGTGTTGCCGCCTGAGCAAGTAACGATGATGCAGCAGGCACCTGTTATGCCAATGCCCACGAATATGCCTGATTCTGCGATGGTAACATCGAATACGGGTGGCTCCCCGCCAGCACAAGCGCAGCCGCCTGTACCATCAACGACTTCTGGCTCTCTCGGGGAATTGCCTGACTGGTTGACTGGTATTCTGAATGATGCCGATAAGACTGAGCTTATCAAAAAACAAGCAGTGTCAGCACAGGCACAATCCGCTTCTGTGTCACAGGAGGCGAAAGAGGTATTGACCAATCAGCCTACACTTGAGCAGCCAGTTGCACCCGTTCTAACGACATCAACTTCGTGGCTGACAGATGACGTAAAGCCTGTCAATTCCACGAATGTCTCATCAGGTGACAAGCCACCTGTGGTTCCCGAGCAATCGCCAGTTGCTCCAGTGGGAGAACCTCCTGCAGTATCTGAAGATTCTATAGCAAGTGCTTCCATAGAACAGCCGACTGTTGCAAAACCCCGGGTACAGAGTGATCTTGTACAAGAGCAAATAGCGTTACCAACAGCTCAAGAAATATCTGCTAAAGTTCAGCCAGTCCCGGTGTCACAAGTTTCTTCAACAAAAGGATCAACTGGTAAGCTCGAAGACTTGTTGAATCAGATAGCTGGCTCTGCGGGAAAAGAGGGGGTATTACAACAGGTAAGTGAATCTGTGCTAACCAGCACAGCCAATCTTCAGGAAAATGTCCGTTTGCAGGTTGTACAATCCATTCAAGATATCCAACGGTATATCGATCATGGTCTATTTACACCTGCTACCGAAGAATGTTTACGCGTCATCGATCTGGCTCCTCAGTATCTGGACATTCATCTTGTGTTGTGTGAGATATACATACGCCAGGGCAAGATCGACCAGGCGATTACAAAGTATGCTATCTTGATTGATACCTATATGGTGAATGGTCGCATAGATGATGCCATAGCGACGTATCGACGCATCCTGCAATTAGAACCCAATAATCTGACCTATCGAGTCCGCTTGATTAATCTGCTTGCTTCGCAGGGCTATAAAGAAGATTTGTTGCGTGAGCGAAGTCTGGCAGCAGAGTCATACCTGCGCCTTGGCTATATGGATCGCGCTCTAACGGAACTTGAGCAGGCATTGCAGGAGAGTCCAACAAGTGTGACAACTCGCTTGAATTATGCACTGGCCTTGCAAAAGTTGGGACGCTCTCAACAGGCAGTGGCGGAGTATCAGCGAGTGCTGCAAGTGGATCCGCGTAATATTACCGCGCTGGTGCGCTGGCATATTGCGATGATTACCGGGGTAGGAACTGCTCGTGCCACGACGCTGGAGGTGTTGACGCGTATCCGCTGGCATTTGCGAGGAGAAGGGCAGAGGAATTACGAAACGGTGGTGCGGGAGTATACTCAGGCGGCGGAAACCTATCCGAATAATGCTGATGTTCGGTTTGCGCTTGGTCAGATCCATCAGCAGTCCGGTTACTTTGACCAGGCTCTCGATGCCTATCAATACGCAATACGGGACAGCTCGTATGAGGTCATGGCTCGAGTTAGTTCTGCGCTTTGCTTATTAGCTCAGGGTAAGCCTGAAGCAGCAATTCAACAACTTGAACAGGCGCTACAAAGCGTTCGCAGCGGTCAACGCGGCACTATCGATCCTGCTGAATGGGCGGCGCGTCCGCGCGAAGAAGGTGAGGAGCACCAGGCCCCTGAAGTTGAGATCTCACTGTTACTGGCGAAAGCCTATGGGCGTGTCGGTAAGCAGGAACAGATGCAGGCTATCTTGCGCCAGTTGAAGCAGACAACACCGCAACGGGACGAGGTCTCAACTGCACTGGCGGATATATCGGCGCGCCAGGGAAATCTCGATGATGCGTTACAAGAATATGCTGATCTGGTACGATCCTACCGTGAGAAGCGCCAGGTAGATAATGCTCTGAGTGTTCTGCAAGAGATGATACGCCTTGATCCCCAGGATCCTCGCGCTCACGCGGAGTTAGGTGATATCTACGTGGGACGTGGCCTGCTGGAAGAAGGTATAGCTGAGTTGTGCTTGCTCGCGGATATCTACCTGCGCCGGAATCGGTTCGATGAGGCCGGAGATAGTCTACGGCGTATCGGTGATATCTATGCGGAGATGGGGAACACTAAAGATGCATTCATGAACCTGCGCCGTGCTGTCGAACTCAAACCTGACGATATGGATCTCTTGCGTGAAGTAGTAGGCTACTGCTGGCAGATTGGCCGTTCCCAGGAGGCAACGCAATATCAATCGATCATTGCTCGCCATTACTTTGAGACAAACCAGGTCAAAGAATCGGTTGCGGCGCTGCAGCAGTTAATCGCGCTCGATCGCAGCAACTACGAAGCCTATGATATGCTTGGACAGACCTACCAATCCGTGGGCGAGTATGAACAAGCCAGCCGTGTTTATAAAAATCTTGCCAGGGCGAACCCCGGCGGATCAATTGCGAAAGAGCGCCTTGCAATGCTGCATGAGTTGCGTGCACAGAGTGCATGACTGAGGATGACGGTGAAACTCGAGGGCCCTGTCCTGCGGGATCTTGCACTATATCGCTCTAACTGCGAACATCCCTCCTTTTTAGAACTAAGCCAGTGACGATAGCAAGGATAATAATGATCGCTCCCAGTGCAGCCCATGCGAGCAGAACGCGATGCATAGCATCAGCCTGGCTATAGGTCGAAAAGAGGGTGCCGTGATAGGTATAATCATTTCCCAACAATTTATCGCCGCCTAATTTATCCCCATGTAAACCGAGCGACGAGCCTAAAGCAGCCATTGCCCAATGTGATGGGAACAATAATCCGAGCCCTGAAGTGAAATTGTCGATAAGCGCAATCTCAACTCCGGCGAAGATTACCTGTGGAATGAGAATGACGGGGAGAAGACTTTGCGCAGTATCCTCGTTGGGAGCAATAGCCGATATTGCCAGGCCTATCATCATGCCAGCTAAGGCGGCAAGGGCTAATGTAATATAGGCCTCGAGGAGGACTGGCAAGAAAATCCCCTGATGCAATGGTTCAAATGCATGCACTATGAGTATCAGCGTTGCACTCTGAAACAGAGCGAGTATACCCAGTACGAGAAATTTGGATGACACGTAGGGGACAATACCTAGATTCACTGTACGCTCACGTTGGTAGATGGCTGTCTCCTTGACAATCTCACGGGATGAATTAAGAATTCCGAAGAGTATAGCAATGAAGGCACACAGGAAAAGCGCTCTTTGAGCATTTAGGCCTTGTCCTTCAGGGATAAAATCCTGTAGCGCCAGATTTACATTGCCTCTCTGTTGAGCATAAGCCATACCTTGAGGATCAGTTTTGAGAAAATTAAGGATGCGGTCACAGCTCACCAGGGTGGATTGGCCGGTAGAAAGTCCGATGGAGCCTGAGGATGTGAGAACTTGAGGCTGGCATTGGATCATCTTGTCTGGGTCGAATATGCCGGTTCCAATCTCAAAACGGATCAGGAGCATCAGGAAGAGCGCAATGAGAGGAGCCTGTACGAGCAAGATCATGAGGGTACTTTTATCGTTTTTAAGCAACTCAAGTTGGCGCTGAAAGAGCAGGACAAACTGGGTCCAGGGATTACCGCGCTTCCTAAGCCGTTTGATCTCTTTTGGTTGTTGTTTGAGACCATCTCTGGCAAGAGGTTCGCTTTTGAGTGGCTTTGCGACATACTCCTGGTTTTCCTCGGAGAGCTTAAAGCGTGCCTCTGCCTCTTCGGGGATGTTTGGATTTTCCTCGGTTGGCTCCAGGCTCAAGTAAATCTCTGCAAAGTCGCTTTTGCCAAAGTAGCTCTTTGCCTCGTCAGGAGGTCCAAAGTAGGCTAAACGGCCCCCTTGTGTGAGGAAACAGATATAATCGCAGGTATTGATATTGTTGGTGGCATGTGTAACCAGAATGATCGTATGGCCTTTGTCAGCAAGTTTGCGCAAAAGGAACATCATCTTGCGATCCAGGCCGGGGTCGAGGCCCGATGTTGGTTCATCAAGGAAGAAAACACTGGGATTCGCCAGCAATTCCAATGCTATAGAGACTCGTTTGCGCTGCCCACCTGAAAGTTTTTTGACCAGCAGAAGGCGTTTCCCAGTCATTTCCACATCTTCCAGAACTTCGTTGATTCGCTGATTGATCTGTTCGTTAGAGAAGTCGCTAGGCAGGCGTAATTTGGCGGCATAGTAAAGCGCACGCTCGACGGTTAAGTCTCGATGGACAATGTCGTCTTGGGGGACGTAGCCAAGTTGGCTGCTGAAGGCGGCGAGATTGTTATAGTAGTCCTTCCCATTGTACAGTACTTTGCCCTCTTGTGCTGGTCTCAAGCCGGTAAGAGCGTTCATCAACGTTGATTTGCCAGCGCCAGAGCCACCTACCAGGGCAACGAGTTTGCGTGAGGGAATGGAGAGGGAAATGTTGTTGAGCAGTATGACGTTGTTGTTACCGAACTTCTTGAGATTGTGCGCGTCGATACGAATGTAGTTACTCTCGTCGTACTGCGTCAGGTGAGTGCTTTCGTACACAAACTTGTATGGTCCAATGCGTATCTCATCGCCTAACTGGAGAAGATGATTTGTTGTGAGTACGGAATTGACATAGATGTGATTGGTGCTGTTCAAATCGAAAATTCGATAAGCTCCTCCCTCGCGTACTAAACGTGCGTGATGTGCAGAAACCTGGGGATGGGCCAGCATCACTGTGTTATCTGGATTCCGTCCAATAGTAATCTCTGGATCGCTCAATTTGAATGGATGCACAGGAGGCATAGTCTCCTGCTCCGTGCCACTCCCATCATTATAGGTAAGGGTGATAAGCGTTCCGTTTTCATCACCGATGCGGAAGAAGTCCCCACGAATCAAGGATTTACGGAATGTTTCATCTCCACGAATTTTGCGACCCTGGTAGAGCAGACCATTGAGGGTCTTTTGACGTTCTGGATGAGGATGGATGAGGACAAATTGATTTGCTTGACGCACAATCTGTAAGTGGAGGCCTGAGATAATACGATCGTTGATAACGATATCGTTGAAGACATCCCGCCCCACATTTAAAACCGGCTTATCAAGTGGGTAGACCTTTTTCTCGCCGGAGGTGTTGCTGCTCACTTCTATGAAGGGGATGCCTGTTGCGGAAAGGGGTGCAATGGCTGTTTCGTCTGGTCGCTGGGGTAGATGTGGCAAGTTGGCTAATGGGGATGCTAGTTGCTCTACTGTCGAAAGGCGAGCAATGGTTGTCTCATGCGGTTGCTGAGTTTGTGCAGGAGGGTTGGCCATAGGTAGATGAGGCGATGATTGTTCTGTGATCGGGTGTCGAGCAAGGTCGAGTTGATTGGGTGGTAGATACGGTTTTGGTGTGGAGTCTAAGGGAGCAGCTACATCACGGCTCTCAGAAGGTGATTGAGGCTGCGGGTGATGTGGTTCTTCCACTTGTGTGTTGAGTTCACTAAGTGGAAGGAGAAAGAGGAATGAGCTGTCTTCCCCTAAGCCAACTATGTTGTTATCGTAAATAACCGATTGCTGTACACGTCGTTGGTTAAGGGCGAGAGTACTTGTTTGAGAAAGCTTTTCGATACTCCATGAGCCATCATTCCAAAGTAGTCGAGCATGATTTCTTGAGACTTTCGGATCAGGAACAAAGATATCGTTACTTTTGTCCCGTCCAATAGTAATAATCGGCTTGCTGAGCTGGAAGGTTCTTCCCATGAGGGGTCCTGTCAGAAACCGTATGGAACCTAAACTTGGAGCCCAGTTCACATTGCTCATCTGCTCACTCCTGTTAGTCTAAACACTAATGATTGTCAAAAATCGTTAGTGTCCCTGGGTAGATGTCACCTGTTTGAACGACTTCATAACGGTGATATATCATGAAGTTTACCACATCCATTATTCTGGGGCTATTATATACTCATGACCTTTATGCTGCAATATCGCTCTGTAACAATGTTACTTGACACTTGAACAACTGATTACCTATACTTGAGTATGTAATGAAGTTCCAGTACTATTAAACAAACTTTCCCATTAGTCGTCCATATCGAGCAATCCTGGTACCGATCTCTTATGGAAGAGGTCAAAGCAAAAACTTACCGGGTCAGTCCTTCATACAATGCTTTGTTTACAGACAACGTAGCCATGCCGGAAATCCATCCAAATAATAATAGGCCCTGGTCGTTAACATACCAACGAACCAAAGTTACATCGTGTATCTACTTAAGGAGACAACATGATTAAGTCTACACAGATTCTTGTAGTTGGTGGAGGTCCAGCGGGGTCTATTGGGGCCACTTTACTAGCTCGTGAAGGTTTTGATGTAACACTGGTGGAGCGCGATGTTTTCCCACGCTATCACATTGGTGAATCGCTTCTGCCCTCGTGCCTGGAAATCCTTGATTTGATTGGGGCGCGCGAGAAGATCGAATCGTATGGTTTTCAGCGGAAAGGTGGTGGGTACTTTTCGTGGGGAAAGGATTCGTGGGTGTTGGATTTCGCAAGTCTGCGCCATCCATACAGCTTCCAGGTGGTCCGCTCCGAATTCGACCATTTGCTCTTAGAGCATGCAAAGAGCCAGGGGGTGAAGGTCTTTGAAGGGATAGAGATCCGTAGCCTGTCCTTTGATGGAGATAGGCCACAGAGTGCTACCTGGTCCCAGGTGTTTGGAGGCAGTGATACCGGGGAGATATCCTTCGACTACCTGGTTGATGCTTCTGGCCGAGCAGGGATTATGTCGATGCGCTACATGAAGAATCGGCGATACCACAATGCATTCCAAAACATTGCTCTTTGGGGATATTGGACAGGGACGGGCAGGATGTCCTTCGCGCCCGAAGGTGCTATCGCCAATGGTGCTGTTCCGGACGGTTGGTTGTGGGGCATTCCACTGCATGACGGTACCATGAGCGTGGGTTTAGTGCTCCATAAGACGACTTTCAAAGAGAAAATGAAGGAGCTTCATTCTTTAGAGCAGATCTATCTAAATGCCATCAACGAGTGCCCATTGTTAGCAGACCTTGTCAAGCCAGGTAAACTTGTCTCAAAACTGAAAACCGAGCAAGATTACTCTTATATTGCCAGCAGTTTAATGGGGCCGGGCTACTTCCTGGTAGGAGATGCCGCTTGCTTCATAGACCCGCTCCTTTCAACGGGAATACACCTCGCCTCACATAGTGCTATGTTGTGTGCTGCGAGCATTGCAAGCATCCTGCGAGGCGAAGTAACGGAGCAGCAAGCTATGGCGTTTTTTGAAAAGAGCTATCGCCTTACCTATTTGCGTCTCATGGTGGTAGTATCGGGCCTGTACCAACAATACGACGGCAAAGAGACATACTTTTGGCAAGCACAGCAGCTTACCGATCATGATTACGACGACAGCGGCGCTATGATGGACGCCTTCCTTTACGTAGTATCAGGTATGGAGGACCTGAAGGACACTGCGAAACCACGTCGTGAACTGGATATCGCGGGAACAACAAATCCGCAGTCAATAGAGTCTATTGATCGAGGAAGGGAGTTATATAACATCTATAACAAGGTATTTTTCCAAGCCTCGATGTCTCCAGCGACTGCAAACGACGGATTGTACGTCACAACGAAGCCACGGCTGGGGTTAGGCTTAGTAGAGAAAGATCAAGTAGAGATAGCTGGATGACCTCCCACAACTGGTATACTTAGATTTGATAATCAAGGAGTCTATGCGTTTGTATCCCTCTGCTGCTGGCTACCATTCTTCAGCACTCTATACCGCATCTGCTACCGCATCATCCAGTGCTGCCCCTACCTCTTATTACGCTGCGTTAAAGTACGGTCTTCATGTACGGTTGGAGTATACACCAGCAGCAGTACCTGGGGAAGAACTTACGAGGTCTTAAAAAGGAGAAGCTTATGCGGCGACGTGTAGTAATTACTGGGCTTGGGGTAGTTGCTCCCAATGGCATAGGAAAAGAGGCGTTCTGGGATGCGTGTATCTCTGGCCGCTCGGGCATTCGACGTATCACCCGCTTCGACGCCAGTCACCTGCCGTCACAGATTGCCGGGGAGGTAACGAATTTCTTTCCTGAAGCACTGGGCTTGACCGGGGATGAATGCAAATCTCTGGACAGGGCAGCTCAATATGCTGTTGCTGCTGTCAATCTTGCTATGCAAGATGCAAAACTCGTCAACGTGCTCGGTGAGGAAGAGCGCGATCGCATTGGCGTTGCTATGGGTTCAGCGATGGCCTCTGTTGAGGTGGCAGAAATACTCTGGGCGGCGTACACGGATAATGGTACGCATCCTCCACGCATTACAAGGGATGATTTCATTACTTCTACACCCCTGATGACTCACGCCTCTGCTGCTGCAATTGCCAACCATTATCAGCTACACGGACCTTGCATTGCGCTGACCACAGCATGTTCCGCAGGAGCAGATGCAATTGGGGAGGCATTCTGGGCCATTCAGGATGGATACGCTGATCGCATGCTGGCAGGTGGGTCTGATTCTGCAATTTCCAATGTAGGAATAAGCGTTTTTGCGAACATCGGTGCGCTAAGTACGCGCAACGAGGAACCAGAGCGGGCATCGCGGCCATACGATCGAGAACGTGATGGCTTCGTTATGGCAGAGGGCGCAGGCGTGCTGGTTTTAGAAGAGCGAGCATTGGCCCTCGCACGTAGTGCACACATCTATGCAGAAGTGATTTCTTTCAATTCTAATTGTAACTCGTACCATATGACCTCTCTTCCAGAAAATGGGGCGCCACTCCAACAACTGCTCAGGCAAGCACTCTACCAGGCGCAAATTTCGTTGGAGCAACTCGACTACATCAATTCGCATGGCAGCTCAACGGTTCCCAACGAAGTGGGAGAAACAGCAGCATATAAGGCTGTCTTTGGCGAAAACGCCTACCGCATTCCCATTAGCTCGACAAAGTCGATGATTGGTCACACTCAAGGTGCGGCCAGTGCAATTGAGGCGATTGTGACCGCATTGACGTTAGAGCATCAAATTATTCCTCCCACAATAAATCAGGAGAATCCTGATCCACGCTGCGATCTCGATTATGTACCAAATGTAGCGCGTCAAGCTACAGTCAATGTAGCTCTCACACATTCAAGTGGCTTCGGTGGTGTGAATAGTGCGCTGATTCTCGCACGACCCGATTGGATGGATAGGAAATTGTAGAGTTTTTTGAAAAATCAGGATAAGAGAACTATGACAGATCAAGCAGTGCGACGCGTGGTAATCACAGGGCTCGGTGTAGTGGCCGCTAATGGTATCGGTAAGAAGGCTTTTTGGGATGCAACGAGCCAGGGGATCTCTGGAATACGGCCCATTTCACGCTTCTCTACTACTGATATACTGATTAGCGTAGCTGGTGAAGTGAACAACTTTGTGGTGAGCGACTACATCGAACGGAAGTTGGCGAACCGTACAGATCGCTCGACTCATTATGCCCTGGCGGCTGTCCAGCAGGCAATACAGGACGCCGAATTAGTGCTGTCGGATGAGAATAGACAGCGCGTAGGGGCAGTGATAGCCAGCACGCTTGGTGGAGTAGAATATGTGGCACAGCAGTTCCAGGCGTTGTATATGCGTGGGCTGCGAGCTATGAGTGCCTATACGGCAATTGCCTGGCTGCAAGTGACCAATGTAGGCCAGACATCCATCCGATATGGTATTCAAGGGTATTGTAAGACACCAACGCACGATGCCGTTGGTGGTTTAGATGCGCTGGGTATGGCCTATAGGGCTATTCGACGCGGAGCGGCTGATGTCATTTTCGCAGGAGGATGCGAAGACCTGCTAGAGCCTTCTGCTCTGCTCACATTTGCGCGTACCGGTGATTGTGTCCTGGGAGATGATCCGAATACGTATCGCCCGTTTGACCGGCGCGCTGCCGGTTTAATACTAGGGGAGGGAGCAGGAATATGCATTCTGGAAGATTACGAACACGCACGGCAGCGAGGGGCAGCCATCTATGGGGAGATTGTTGGTTTTGGGCAGACCAATGATGCCCATGGGTTGGTGGCTCCCTCATCCGCTGGCAGACACTATGCTCGTGCCATACGGCTTGCAATGCAAGAAGAGGATTTAGGCCTGCGGGATATTGCGTACTTCAGTCTTGATGGAAGGGCTATACCTGCTTCTGATCAGGGAGAGGCAGAGGCATTACACCTGGTCTTTGGTAATGATCTTGAACAGCTTCCTGTCAGTGTCCCTCGCACCATGCTGGGCCACAGCTATGGAGCTGCAGGAGCGATAGATGCGATTACTGCACTGCTGGCACTTCGTCACGGCTTGATTCCACCAACGATCAATTGCGAGGAACTAAACCCCGACTATGGACTGAACGTAGTGAAACAAGAGGCGCATCCTCTTGTTGGGTCGGCGGTGCTGATCGGTGGACGTGGCGTCGGTGGGGCAAATGTAGTGCTGGCGATAAAAAAAGTTGAAGAGTAGGACTTAGAAGGATCAAGGGCAGTTCATTGATGGAGGTTGTATGAAGTCCATTCCTACGTACAAGCCGGTTGATAACATTACTGTTGTGCGCATATTTGTCCTCATCATTGTTGTCACGCCTTTGCTCGGTACGGTTTTGGCAATACGCTTGCTCTGGCAGTTTGCCGTGAATTGGTCCGATCTTGCGCTCCTGGCAGTAATGTACTCCGCCATCATACCTGGCGTGACTATTGGCTACCATCGCATGTTGACCCACCGCAGCTTCAGGCCCCACCCTGTTGTAAAGGCTATCTTTCTCATTCTTGGCAGCATGTCTGCACAGGGACCTGCAATTGAGTGGGCAGCGTCGCACCTCAAGCATCATGCGCTGGCTGACCGGGAGGGTGATCCCCATAGCCCGCTCGATGGATTCTTGCATGCGCATATGGGCTGGCTCTTCAACGGTCTGGCTGATCCCAACGTGTACTGTCGTCACCTGGTGAAAGATCGGATAGTTGTCTTTATCAGTTACACCTTCTGGGTGTGGGTGGCGCTGTCCTTTGTAATACCGTTTATGATCGGTGGGTTGACAGGCCTCCTTTGGGGTGGCTTCGTGCGAATTTTCCTCCTGCAGCATGTTACCTTTAGTGTCAATTCAATCTGCCACATGTTTGGCAAGCGGGAGTTTGAGACGCGTGATCAGAGTCACAATGAGTGGATTGTGGGACTGCTGGCTTTTGGTGAGGGTTGGCATAATAATCATCATGCATTCCCGCGCTCAGCCTTTCAAGGATTCCATTGGTGGCAGCTCGATTTTAGTGGCTATATCATCTGGGCACTCGAACGCCTCGGCTTAGCCCATGATGTGTATCGTGTCCCTCAGGCGTTGTTAGAAAGACGTTCTGCTGCTAAGGCGGGTGCCGTAGAAACGAAACGAGGGGGGTACAGTAATGGCAAATCAGCAAGACATAGAAGAGACGTATAACTTTATGGATGAAGTTAGCGCCCCGACTACGTCAAGAAAAATGCGGGAGCTAGCAGAATGGAACGAATTATGACTATACAACCAGCAAAAACTGCTGAACATGCCACTCAGACCACTTTGTCGTTGTTACAGGACTTGTTCGGTTCCTCTCAGGAGCATAATTTTGCTGTGCGGTTGTGGGATGGCACCACCTGGAAACCCGAACCAGGCAACAAAGAGCCCCCGCGCTTCACGTTGGTGCTGCAACAACCAGGTGCGATCCGCAGCATGTTCCTGCCACCGAGTGAACTGAACTTGTTTGAGGCATACATTTTTAATAACTTCGACGTTGAAGGTGACATCGAGTCCCTCTTTGAAATGTTGGATCAACTTATTGATGAACGTGAACGCATTGGCAAGTTAGAGCAGTTGCGCTATGGAAAACGCCTGAAAAGCTTGCCCAAGACTGATCAACCTCGCCCCAATGACCTGGCGGTGAGGTTGCGAGGAGTTCGTCATTCCAAGGAACGTGACCGTCAAGCCGTCAACTATCACTATGAGCAATACAAGCAATCCAACGATTTTTTTGCCCTCTGGCTGGATCGCTCAATGCTCTACACGTGCGCATATTTTGCCACTCCCAATGACGATCTGGATGCAGCCCAGGAACGCAAGCTGGATTATATTTGCCGCAAGTTGCGCCTGCGACCTGGAGAACGTCTGCTAGATATCGGCTGTGGCTGGGGTGGATTGCTCATCTACGCAGCACAGCACTATGGAGTTGAGGCCCATGGTATTACCTTAGGTTCTCATCAAGCCGAGTTCGCATGGAGGCGCATCCAGGAGGTGGGATTAACAGAGCGTTGCCGGGTAGAGGTGTGTGATTATAGAGACATCAATGAGGCTGATACGTTTGATAAAATTGTGAGTGTAGGGATGTTTGAACTGGTGGGTGAAGAGCAATTGCCCACGTACTTTAAGAAGGTCTGGCGTCTGCTGCGTCCGGGGGGTATGTTCCTCAACCATGGACTTGCTAGTCCCTCCACCACAAAAGCACTGGACGAATCAAACTTCTTCGGTCGCTATGTCTTTCCTGATGGTGAGATAGTCCCAATAAGCCGGGTACTGCAAGCGGCTGAGATGAGCGATTTCGAAGTACGCGATGTGGAGAGTCTGCGCGATCACTACCCACTTACACTGCGGCACTGGGTGCGTCGGCTAGAAGCTCATGCTGACGAGGCACGCAACCTCACGAGTGATGTGACCTATCGTATCTGGCGGTTGTACATGGCTGCGTCTGCTCATGGATTCGTGATTGGCCGAATTACGATCTATCAGACGCTGCTGGCGAAACCTGATCAGGGTGATAGCCGTTTGCCACTGACACGTGCGGATTGGTATGCGTGGGAGCACCCGAATCATCTGCAAAACTCGCTTGCTCCTATGCAGCAGTAAAATCACTCATACTGGCAAAGTGCCTCTTGGGGTCTTTGGCAAGTGCCTTCGGCACCACTTCCTCAAACTCACTTTCTCTGCTCTTCAATCCTCCTCCGTTCCCTCTCGTCCCTCCTCCTCTTCACCTCCAACAGCCGCATATACAGCTTATAGATCAATGGTTTGTATACCAGGTCGTGAGTTTCCAGGAAGCGCATCGCATATCCACCAAAGCCTCGCTTAAACAGGTACACTCCCCAGAGTTCCTGGCCTTCTTCTAAGACATCAGGGATACCACGAAAATTGTAATACCAGCAGCCATGTGCTTTGGCCCATTGCATGCCGGTCCACTGCAACAGGTGGTTGGGCATCAAATTGCGTTGCTCGTTCGAGGATGCCCCATACATGTACCAGCTCCAACGACCTAAACGCAGCACAAGAATACCGGCAATAGCCTTGCCCTCATATTCCGCCAGCAAGAGCACGGCTCTGTCTCCGTCGCTATAGAGACGCATCACATCTTCGTAATGCTGCTTGTTGTGAATGAAAAATTGATCGCGCTCACTCGTCGTCTCATAAATGTGATAGAACGTATCCAGGTCTACCTGCCCCTCGCCTCGTCGTACAATCACACCTTTGCGACCTGCTAAACGCACATTGTAGCGCCATTTTTCTTTCATGCCTGCCAGGATCTCTTTTTCATCGGGTCGCAGGTCGAGTACCCATTCGTTGCGCACGTGAACCGCGTAAGGATTGGGACGAAAGCCCCGTTTGCGTAATGACTCCAGCCAGTGGTTATTCCCATCAGGTACGCCTGGCTCGATTTTAAGCATGAATGCGCCTCGTTTGTGTGCCTCCGCCAATATATAGTTGAGCAAGATATCCATCGCGGGCGAATCGGGATCATCAATGACGGGGCCTCGGGGCGCATAGAAATAGGTTTTTCTCAGGACA